>ENA-OWPD01000209-OWPD01000209.1-human-gut-metagenome-genome-assembly--contig:-NODE-209-length-77703-cov-17.183649_pt1 | contig 77703 bp, 67 predicted proteins | sample MGYA00248262_ERZ651842 | MGnify/ENA primary metagenome ERZ651842 (study PRJEB26924, sample SAMEA4378253) | human gut metagenome | biome: human gut; feature: human-associated habitat; material: faeces... | reverse complement strand
GATAAACTGTTCGAGAACGGCATGCCCCTATAAAACCGAGAGGAAAGCAAACAATAAAGGGAAAGGTTCTGCATCTTTCCCTTGATTGTTTAACAGAGGCATGGTAGTGGCTGCCGTATGCGGTGGTGATGCGGGGAGAAATCGATACGGGACGGAGGAAGTTGGTGATGAGATGGTTGGCCTGTCGGCGGCGGGGGCTTTCCCTTTCGGTGTAAAAATATTTTTCAAAAACGGCGAATAATGTTTGGTTTTTGCATGACCTGTAGGTAGACCGAAACAGTCTTACGATATTAAGTTTCGGTTTTGTATTATTTTATAAATAAGATAGCTGATTATGAAAACGAACAGTTTTATTGGAAGGACAGGTCTCTGGGCGGTAGGCTTGTGCCTGCTGGGATGGGCCGCTTTGGCGGTGTCCTGTACCGGCATGGGTCGGGAGGAACTCACACAAGGGGAGAATGCTTCTCTTACCGTAACCCTGAGCGGGCAGGTTCCCGTAAGCAAAGCGGTCGGCTCGCCCGACGATGCGGAGGCCGTCAAGGAAGCAGAAAACAAGCTGCATAACGTGACGGTATTTGTCTTCAATTCCAACGGTACGTTGGACAAGAAACATACGTTTGCTCCGAATCAGATTTCGGAAACCATTACCGGTCTGGTTGCGGGGACCAAAAAGGTGGTCGTGGTGGCGAATGTACCGTCAGCGATTACATTTCCGGACAGCATCAATTACGGTTGGTTTGAAGATGCCGGTAATGTGATTGACCTCGACACACAGGCTACGACCGCCGACGGATTGTTCATGAGCGGGGAAGATACGGTTGTGCTGTCGGCCAATACCGTCTCCGAAGCGACCATTCCGATTAGCAGGGTTGTAGCCAAAGTGAAATTGGGAACGCTTACGATAGCGCCCGAAGCAGGCCATGATGCAGCTAAATTCGCGTTGACCAAGGTCATGGTCATGAAAGCCCGCAGTTCCGTCAAGATGGGGCTGCCTTCGGTGGATTATACGCCGGATGCCTTTTATGGAGGTATGCAGGGCGATAAGAGTACAGTGAAAACTTATCTGGCGGAAACCATCTCTACCGGCGATTATGCCAATCGTTATTTTTACGTATTGCCGAGCGATAACGGCGACGGCAATACCACGCTGATAACTTTGGCGGGAACCTATGACGGCCAGCCGGTCTATTTTCCGTTCCGTATTAACGATACGGTGGGTAGCGACGGTGCCACCAGCGACGGAACCTTTATTCGCCGCAACAGCGTGTATGTGGTGAATGTGACACTCAAGCGGCTGGGCAGCGGCAGCGACAATCCCGAAGTACCGGCCGACCCTGCTTCGCTGACCGTTACCGTCGAACCTCAGGAGTGGGCGACGGATTTGATTCAGAATGTAGAATGGTAGCAGGGTGGAAAAGCCGCACCCGTAATCCGGCAGGAACTGCTGAGGCAGCTCCTGCCGGAGGGTCTGCGGCATGCTTTGCAGAAGTATCCGGTCGTGAACAGGTCGATACATATCATACAGTTGTTGTTTGGAGGCGGTATACTGCTCCTCCTGTTGACGGGGTGTATCCGTGAGAATCGGGATAACTGTCCTCCGGAGACGGCGGTGCGTTCGGTCGTCCTGAAGGTCATGGATACCGTGACCGGTCGCGATATTACGGAGAACGGAGAGGCCGGCGGTGCCGAACTCTATCTGTTTGGGCCGACCGGGGAGTATACGGGACATGTTTCCGTTACGAGCGATGAAATCATGCACCGCATTCCCGTTATGCTTCCCGAGCGGAATCTGGCCGGCTGTCGTATTTCGGCATGGACGAATGTGGGGGCGGGGCAGCAGTTCCATATTCCGGACGACGGCAGCCGGCTCGAAAATCGGGCAGTTTCGCTGTTTATGGAGGACGATACGTATCACGGCGTGCCGGACAACCTGTTTTTCGGACAGTTGCAGCTTGCGTCGGCAGGAACCGGTATGCCGGAAGAGGTGACCGTCGTGCGCAAGAATGCCCAGATGCACATTACGGTCAGGGGACTGGACGACGGAGTGTCGGAAGAGCGTTATTATTTTACCGTTCAGGCGCCCAACGACGGGTATGATTTCAACGGGAAGCCGATGGCCGGTACGGCAACTGTCCGAAGGGCCGGAACATTCGGTCCGAACGGCGATTTTGCGACCGTAGGGACATTCAATATGATTCATACCGATACTCCGGACGATGCCGAAACGGGCGTCGGAGTAAGTCTTTATGAAAGGATGACCGTTCGGTCGGCAGATCGGTTGGTCGCGGCGGTTACGACCGATGATGACGGGATGCCCATTTCGCTGCCTGCCGGACAGACGGTCAATCTGTTGATAGATGTCGGACAGGAGGCGGGAATTTCCGTCCGTATGGAAATCACACCTTGGAACGAAGTCTATCAATGGGAAATTTGGTAATTGGGAAACGATATGAATACGAATAAGAATAGCGATATGTCCGGAAGTTGCGGTAGAGGCGTGGGAGGATTTCACGACCGAAATGTATTTTGACGGAGACAATTATCTCGGTGTGTCATCCCGGACCCTGACGCTCGGTTACGTAGCCGGCAAGAGCGGACGGGTAGATGTACAGGCTACCGTACCCTATACCATCCAATGGCTTGATGCGTCGGGCGTTCCGACGGGTACGGCAGTGACCGGAGTCGGAACTACACTGACCGGTAACAGTAACTTTACGGTGTCGATAGGCCGCGATGCCGGCGCGGACGATGCGGTTTCGTATCTTTTGTTCACGGCTTCGCAAGACAACCGAACGGACCGGAACGTCGTGTCGCGGCTGCGCGTCAGCGGAGGACGGTGGACGTTCGATATTACCGTGACGCAGGAGAATCCGAGCCTGTATAAAGACCGAATCATCCGGGTGCTGTCGGTGCATGAAATAGGTTCGCTCGGTACGGGAACGCCCTCTTCCGCCAGCGGTATGGCATTGCGCCGCATACTGGACAATACCAAGAATTTTTCGCCCACCGGTACGGTCGTGGTGGGAGGCTTCGCCTTTACGGAGGTCTCCAATGTGGAGATGCAGGCGGTCAGCACGGGGGTGTTGGAGATATTCAACAGTATCAAACGAATCATCAATGCACAGGATGTCATCTATCTGACCTATAATACGGCCATATCGGACGAGTTGGCGCAGGCGGTACTCGCATGGTTGCGGGCCGATACCGGCCGTGTGCTTATCGTCGGCACGGATACCGAAGCGACCAATGCGAAACTGCGGCAGTATCTGACTTCGGACGGGACATGGAAATATTACTATCAGAATAATATCGGCGGTAATTTCAAGCGGGCGGCGCAGACCGATGCCAATAGACGCTTCTTTACGACGCCGTTCGGTCAGGTGGCCGAGAACGCGGTGGTTTCACGGGCGGACAACTATGCCGCCTACTGTTCCGATTATCCTTCGGCCGTGACGCCCCTGCTGGTCAGCACGGCTGCCGGACAGGAGAAGACGCTCTCTGTCGGTGTCAATCAGACATCCCGAATCGTTTACCTCGGCGATGCCAATCTGAACCAGAACGGCAGTCTCAGCACCCAGGCGAATGCAACCGGTACGGTGACGACGGATTTCGACCGGCTGACGGCCAATCTTTGGGCGTGGATAGTGGAACAGGTGTGTCAGAACGGATGATGCGACCTGCGGCTGTGCGTCGGTTCTCCGGGACGGCTGACCGGGGGAACGTTATAAATTTCAGACAATAAAATGAAAAGAGTAGTCATATACGGGATTCTATGCCTCCTCGGCTTTGCGGCCGTGCCGCATGGCGAGCTCGGTGCCCAGACGGTACGGGGAGCGGAACGGGAGATGCCTCGTCTCACGGTGAAGACCAATGCGCTTTACTGGGCGACGGCATCCTTCAATGCGGGACTCGAAGTCGGGTTGGACCGGCGTATTACGTTGGAGGTGACGGGCGGGTATAATCCCTGGACTTATGCGGACAATCGGAAGTTCAAGTTCTGGATGGTTCAGCCCGAGGTTCGGTTCTGGCCCTATCGTCGGTTTTCCGGGCACTTTATCGGTGCCAACTTCATCTATTCCGACTTTAATGCCGGAGGTATCGAGTGGCTGGGAATGGGGACGCGGCGTTACGAAGGTTCGCTGTTCGGAGTGGGACTTTCGTACGGGTATATGTGGAGTATCGGAAAGCGTTGGCATGTGGAGGCCACGATAGGAGTGGGGTATGTCAGTCTGGAGTACGACGAATACGTTTGGAAGCAGTGCGGTCGTTTCCTCGGCCACGGCCGGAACAGTTATCTGGGACCTACCAAAATCGGCGTATCTTTCAGTTATACCATTATGTAGATGTCCGTCGTTTTCGGCGGAGAGGCCGTGCGGATAAAAGGCTGCGGGAGGCGAATTGTTCACCTCCCGCAATTTACGGCCGGCGTATGCCGGCGTGCCCGTGCTGCATATCATGCGCTCTCCTGTGTCCCGAGCGTGTTTTTCACGATGCTGCCATCTTTGACGATTACCTTGAACGCGGTCTCGGGATGTTCTATCAGGCTGATGTCTTCGAGCGGATTGCCGTCTATCACCAGCATATCGGCGAAGGCGCCCTCCTCGATGACGCCGAGCGTACCCGGATAGGGATTCCGCGCTCCCGACATTCCCAGCAGTTGGGCGTTGTCGTGCGTCACCATTTTCAGAATCTCGAAATTGCTGAACCACTTTTGGAGTTTGACGATGCCATGATTCTGGTTTTTCGTATTTTTAGGATTGAAAAGCAGGTCGGTACCCCAGGCGAGCTTGACACGGTATTGTTTCGCCAGGTTGTAGGTACGGTCTGTACCTTCGGTGATTTGGACATGTTTGGCCTGTTGAACGGGGGAGGGGTACGTGTTGTCTTCGAGAGCGAATGCCTGCATGCTCAGCCATGCACCGCTCTCCGCCAGCAGCGCCATGGTCGCTTCGTCTATGAGGTGTCCGTGTTCGATGCTTTTCACTCCTGCTTTCAGCGCACGGGCTATTCCGCGCGGATTGTATACATGTACCATGACATAGGTGCCCCAATCTTCGGCGGCCCGAACGGCCGCCTGCAGCTCTTCGTCAAAGAATTCGGTCACGTCCAGCGGGTCGTACAGCGATGCGGCACCTCCGCCGGCCATGAGTTTTATCTGCGAGGCCCCTTTTTTCAGGTTCTCCCGGACAGCGGCCGTTACCGCGACGGGGCCGTCGACTACTCTGGATGCGCCGAGTTCTTCGACGTGTGCCAGACCGCAGCAACAGTCGCCGTGCGCCTGTTCGTAGACCGGACTGAAATCGCCGTGTCCCGAGGTTTGGGAAATCATGGCACCGCTCGGATAGATGCGCGGGCCTTCCAGAACGCCGTTGTCTATGGCGCGTTTCAATCCGAAGACGGGGCCGCCCGCATCGCGTATGGTCGTGAATCCTCTTAGCAGGGTGGCGGTCGCTTCTCGGCCGGCTACGAGGTAGGTGTAGGAGGGTTCTCCGGCCAGCAGGTCGGCCATCGTGTTGCAGCATAGATAGGCATGCCAGTGCGCGTCGATAAGGCCCGGCATAAGGAATTTTCCGGTACCGTCTATAACAGTGGCTCCGGCGGTCGTTTCCGGCGGCAGGGGCTGTGCCGAAATCTTGTCGATGAGATTGTTTTCAATCAGGATGTTGCCTTTGACGGTTTCGGGGTCTTTCCCGTTGAATATTTCCGCATTTTCTATTACTATTTTCGTGTCCATATGATTGTGTTTTTAATGTTTCTCGGTTGTCCGGTATTTGGAGCCGTGGCCATGCGGGTACAGAGCTGATGCTCGGGACGGCCGATATGCCCGTATGATATTGATTGCATATTCCGTGCCTTTCGTTCGGGACAGAATATGGTTCGGAGGCTTTGCGATACGCAGAGTTCGGACCGGCTGCATAGGGCCCGGATACCTTGCGGATGCCCCGTTATACACAGGGTGAGAATTTTCTATAACATGAACGTGCCCGGACGGCGGTCTGGGCGGCTATGCGGGGGACTATCCCTTTTTGTTGGTAGGTCGCTTCCTGCGATGGTGTGCGGGTAGTGTGTTTGAAACGATGCTTGCCGTACTTCGACAGAAAGAGGGGCGGCCGACGGTGCATAAGAAGGGCTGTGGCCGTATCTTGCCGGCGTCAATTTGTACAGACAGTAACAGAAAAGGGAGTCGCAACAGATGCAACTCCCTTATTCAAGTGGTGCCACCAGGAATCGAACCGGGGACACAAGGATTTTCAGTCCTTTGCTCTACCATCTGAGCTATGGCACCGTGCGGTTATTAACCTTAAGCGGGTGCAAAGATAAGTAGAAAAATCAATTCTCCAAATTGCCGCGGCAGAAATTTTATGATGCCGGACGTTTCGAGTGCGGTACGGCCTCTGCTCCTGCCGTCTTGGCCGACAGGAGCAGAGATGTGCGGAGCGAACGTTGGCGGTATACGGCGGATACCGTTTTATCGGTATCCGCCGTGGGATTATTCGGAGCGCATCGCCCGCAGGGAATTCAGGACGGCCAGTACCGTAACGCCCACATCGGCGAAGACGGCTTCCCACATGTTGGCGATACCGAAGGCGCCTAACAGCAGCATGGCGGCTTTTATCCCGATGGCGAATACGATGTTCTGCATGACGATGCGCATCGTCCGGCGGGACAGGGCGACGGCTTCGGCTATCCGGAGCGGATTGTCGTCCATCAGTACGACGTCTGCCGCTTCTATCGCTGCGTCGCTTCCGGCCGCCCCCATGGCAATTCCCACGTCGGCCCGTTTCAGTACCGGTGCGTCGTTGATGCCGTCGCCCACGAAGGCGAGCCGGGCCGATTTGCTTTCCGACGCCATCAGGGCATCCACGCGTCGTACTTTGTCCGCAGGCAGCAGGCCGGCATACAGTTCGTCCATGCCGAGTTGGCGGGCCACCTTTTCGGCGACGTCGGGGCGGTCGCCTGTCAGCATGACCACCTTCTCTATGCCCTCGCTTTTCAGCCGGGCGATGGCTGCGGACGACTGCGGTTTGACCGTATCGGAGATGACGATGTGTCCGGCGTAGCTGCCGTCCGTTGCCAGATGGATGATGGTCCCTTTGCATTCGCACGGTTTCGGAACCACGCCGGCACGGTGCATCAGTTTCTCGTTTCCGGCATATACTTCGTGTCCGTCTACCTTTGCCCGGATGCCTTCTCCGGCAAAGTTTTCCATATCCGATACCCGCGATTTATCGAGCGGCCGGGCATAGGCGCGTCGCAGCGAGGCTGCCACGGGATGGTCGGAGTAGCTTTCGGCCAGTGCGGCCGTTTCCAGCAATGCCGTCTCCGGAATGATTTCCGGGTGGACGGCCGTGACGGTGAAGCTGCCTTCGGTCAGCGTACCGGTCTTGTCGAAGACGACGGTACGGACACGGGCCAGTGTTTCCAGATGGTTGGACCCTTTTATGAGAATCCCTTTGCGGGATGCACCTCCTATGCCGGCGAAAAAGGTGAGCGGGATGGATACCACGAGGGCACAGGGACAGGAGATGACCAGAAAGATGAGAGCCCGGTTGAGCCATACGAGCCAATCCCCTCCGGCGAGCAGGAGTGGGACGACTGCCAGCAGAAGGGCGGCGATGACGACGGCGGGGGTGTAATAGCGGGCGAACCGGGTGATGAATTTCTCGGTGGCGGCCTTGCCCGTGTCTGCGTTCTCTACCAGGTCGAGGATGCGGGCTACCGTCGATTCGCCGTAAACGCCGGTCGTCCGTATCCGGAGCAGGCCGGTCATGTTGAGGCTGCCGCTGAGGACGATGTCGTGTTCGGTCACCTCCTTCGGCAGGCTTTCGCCCGTAAGGGCTGCGGTGTCGAGTGTGGATGAACCGGCTACGATGACGCCGTCCAGCGGAATCTTCTCGCCCGGCTTGGTGACGATGATGCTGCCGGCCGGGACGTCATCCGGTGCTACCCGGTGCAGTTCTCCACAGGCATCTTCCAGATTGGCGTAGTCGGGACGGATATCCATCAGCGCTGCGATGGATTTGCGGCTCCGGACTACGGCCATATCCTGAAACAGCTCTCCGGTCTGATAGAACAGCATGACCGCGACCGCTTCCGGGTATTCGCCGATGGCAAATGCGCCGACGGTCGCGACCGACATCAGAAAGTTCTCGTCGAAGATTTTGCCGTGCAGGATGTTGCGGACTGCCCGGAAAAGGATGTCGGCACCGATGACGAGATAGGCTGCCGCGCACAGGGCGATGTGCAGGGCCGGTGACAGTAGCGGCAGCCAGGCGGTGCCGAGAAGCAGTGCGCTCGCTGCAATGCGCACTACGGTGTTTTTTTGTCCTTTGTTCATATGATTGCCGATTGTGTTTCTGTCGGCAAAGATAGGAGGGCCGGAGTGCAACCGGGTTGCAAATGTCACTCGTGCCGTTTCGCCCTGCATGATGCGCAGAGCCCTTTGAGCAGGTAGTCGATTTGTCGTACTTCGAACCCTGCGGGATAGCGTACGGCGGGGATATGCGTGTGGTCCAGACAGAAGGTCTTGTGGCAGGCTTCGCAGTAAAAGTGACAGTGCAGTTCCTCGATGCCGCAGATATGGTCGTTGCGGCAGATGCAGTATTTGGTGGAGCCGCTGCCGTCTTCGAGGAGATGCACCAGATGGTGTTCGGCGAACAGGGCCAGTGTTCTGAAAAGGGTGGATTTGTCCACGCTGTCCAGCGCCTCTTCCAAATCGGCCATGCTGAACGTGTCGTGGAAACGGTTCATCGTTTTGTATATGAGTATCCTGACAGATGTGGGGCGGATACCGTGGCGGTTCAGTATCTCGTCGGGAGCTGTCTGTCTGTTGTCCATGGTATGGTTTGTTTCCGGCAAATTTGGCGAAAAATCCGTCATATTCTTCGTCCCGGCCGGTTTTTCGGGTTCGGTTGCAGTTTTCGCCGGGCCGGCGAGCGCAGGATATTGTAAAATACGGTTTCCTGCAACCGTTTGTCCTGTCCTGTTTTCGTCCTATTCCATTATCCGTCGGCCCTGACGGCGTATGGCGGGGAGTCCGCGGGCTATCCCGTTGCTCCCTTAACGGATTACAGTTCAGGCGCATGAATCGTGTGTCGGCCTTTTCAGTCCGGATAACAGCTTCAATGTTAAAGAAAAAGATGCGCTTTCCGGTTCATCGTTACCGAAAAATCGTATATTTGTTGCTGGTTTTTTTAATGTCGGAAAAATGAGAATCGCAATTGCTCAGCTAAATTATACCATCGGAGCTTTCGAAAACAACAAACTCAAAATCATGGATGCCGTCCAGAGAGCCAAGGCCGACGGCGCCGACCTGGTGGTGTTCGCTGAACAGTCGATAAGCGGGGCGCCTGCCTACGATTTGCTGAACAAGGTGAATTTTCTTGACCTTTGCGAGGAGGCGCTTGTCGAGATAGCGGCCTGCTGCGACGGCATTTCGGCTCTGGTGGGGCTTCCCGTACAGGAGGGACGGTGGACGGTCAGTGCTGCGGCTTTCATCCAGAACCGCAAGATAGTCGGATATATTACGAGAAAGCATATCCTTCAGCGCGACGACGCCACGTTTCTTTATCCGGGCCGGGGGCGCGAATTCATACAGGTCGCCGGGCGGAAAATCGCTGTTGTGGTCGGAGAGGACATCATGCACCCGGACGAATGTTCCGGATGTGCGGATGCAGTGATAAATATCGGTTCGAGCAAATACGCGCGTCAGCGCATCGAAAAACGTTACGATTTTTTCGCCGGAATGGCTTACCGGCTGGGAACGGATGTGGTGTTCGTCAATCAGGTGGGAGCCAATACCGATGTGATATACGACGGCTCGTCGGCTGTTTTCAGTGCCGAAGGAAAACCGCTGGCCCTGCTTGTGGGTTTCGAGGAGGATTATCGGGTGGTGGAGCTCGGTGGCGTCCACGAACCCATGGAGGTGCCTTATCAGGATAAGACGCGGAACGTATATCGGGCCATCAAGCTCGGACTGGCCGATTTTTTCCGCAAAAACGGTTATTCCAGGGCTTGCCTCGGACTCTCCGGCGGTATCGATTCCGCCGTTGTCGCGGCGCTTGCGGTCGAAGTGCTCGGGGCGGAAAACGTCCGGGTGCTGCTTATGCCGTCGCAGTTTTCGAGCGACCATTCGGTGGAAGATGCCATGCAGATGGTACGCACGCTCGGTATGCAGTACGACATCGTTCCCATTACGGACATTTACCGCAGTGTGGTCGATAGCATGAATCCGGTATTCGGCGAGGATACCGAGTTCGGGGTAACGGAGGAGAATATCCAGGCCCGTATCCGGGGCGTGCTGCTTATGGCCCTCTCCAACAAATTTGGACATATTTTGCTCAATACTTCGAACAAGAGCGAGTTGGCTCTGGGGTGGGGAACGCTTTACGGCGACCATACCGGGATGCTCAGCGTGATAGGCGACGTGTATAAGAGCGAGGTGTTCGATATCGCCCGCTATATCAACCGTAACGGGGAGGTGATTCCGGAGAACATTCTGCTCAAGGCGCCTTCCGCTGAACTGCGTCCCGAACAGAAGGATACAGACTACCTTCCGCCTTACGACATCACCGATTCGGTCATATACCGCATGATAGAGGAGGGCCAGTCGCGCGAAGAGATAATCAATGCGGGGTTCGATGCCGAAGTGGTGCATAAGATATATGCCATGATACTGCGCAACGAACAGAAAAGAAAACAGTTCTGCCCGACGCTGAGGGTTTCCACCTGTCCTTTTGGGGTACTCAGGGTGATGCCCATAACCAGTAAGTACGGGTTTTGACCGCACAGTCGGACGAGTATGGAAAAGCCGATAGAACATAAGGGCAGGGTGGTACTGGTCGAGGGCGACCGTATCGATGTCGAGATGACCGTCGAGGGTGCCTGCGCTACGTGCAAGGCTGCGAAAGCCTGCGGTATGGGAGAGAGTCGGGACAAGGTGGTGTCGTTGCTTACCGCCTCGGCCGGCCTGTACGAGGTCGGTGATGAAGTGATGGTTTCCATCGAACGGAAGATGGGGATAAAGGCTGCGACATATGCCTACATATTCCCCTTCTTCATCATGGTGGCGGTGTTGCTGGTGATGTTCGAGGCGGGTTTTTCCGAAACGGCTGCGGGGCTTTCGTCGCTCGGAGCGATAGCGGTCTATTATGCGGTGCTCGCCTGTTTCCGCCATCGTATTGAAAGGGATATCATTTTTAAATTAAGAAAGATATAAATGGGCATATTGGGATATACAATCCTCACGCTATGCGTGCTGGGTGTACTCTGCGCATTGATATTGTATTTCGTGGCGCAGAAGTTCAAGGTGTATGAGGACCCGCGTATCGACGATGTCGAAAAGATGTTGCCGGGGGCCAACTGCGGCGGCTGCGGTTATGCCGGTTGCCGTACTTTCGCCTCTACTGCGGTCGGTGTGGACGATATGTCCGGATTGTTCTGCCCGGTGGGCGGTGCGGAGACCATGAAGCGTATCGCCGATTTCCTCGGGAAGGCGGCGCCGGAACGGGAACCGATGGTGGCCGTACTGCGCTGCAACGGTTCGCAAGCCAACCGGCCTCGGAACAGTGTCTATGACGGTGCGTCGTCGTGTGCCGTGGAGGCGGCGCTCTATGCCGGTGAAACGGGATGTGCGTTCGGCTGCCTCGGCAAGGGCGACTGCGTGACCGTCTGCAATTTCGATGCGCTGCATATGGACCCGGAAACGGGACTGCCGGTCGTGGACCAGGAGAAATGTACGGCCTGCGGAGCATGCGTGAAGAAGTGCCCGAAGATGCTTTTTGAACTGCGTAAGAAGGGGCCGCATGACAGACGGGTTTATGTAGCCTGTATGAACCGGGATAAGGGCGGAGTTGCCCGCAAAAGCTGTACGGCTGCCTGTATAGGGTGCGGGAAGTGTGTCAAGGCATGTCCTTTCGATGCCATAACGCTGGTGAACAACCTGGCATATATCGATTTCAACAAGTGCCGTCTGTGCCGGAAGTGCGTGCCGGAGTGTCCGACGGGAGCCATACACGACGTGAATTTCCCGGCTCCCGCACGGAAAGCGGAGGCTGTCGCCGACCTGTCGTCCGTGCGGCCGGCCTCGGTGGCGAAAGAGCCGGAACAGCGTGGAAAATCAGAGAATTAGAAATCCTACGAGTATGTTGAAAACATTTCCCATAGGCGGTATTCATCCGTCGGACAGTAAGATAAGTCGGGACTGCCCCATCGAGACCATGCCCCTTCCGGAGACGGTGACGATACCTTTGTCGCAGCACATCGGAGCCCCCGCCGAAGCGGTGGTGACGAAGGGCGAACGGGTACGTACGGGGCAGTTGATAGGCAGGAGTACCGGATTCGTTTCGAGCAACATACATTCCTCTGTCACGGGAACGGTCACGGCCGTCGACAGCTATCTCGACCCGGCGGGCTTGCGTCGGCCGGGCGTGACGATAAAGACGGAGCCGGACGAATGGATGGAGGGCATCGATACGAGCGACAGGATAATACGCGAATGCACTCTTTCGCCGCAGGAGATAGTCGCCAAAGTGGGGGCTGCGGGAGTCGTAGGCATGGGTGGGGCTACCTTTCCTACTCAGGTGAAGCTTTCCGTTCCGGACGGTAGGAAGGCGGAGTTCCTCATTATCAACGGAGTGGAGTGCGAACCTTACCTGACGGATGACTATCGGGTGATGCTCGAACGCGGCGAGGAGCTGCTGACGGGTATCCGGATTCTGGCCCGTGCTCTCGGGGCGGAACGAGTAATGGTCGGCATAGAGAACAACAAGCCGGAAGCCATCGGGTCGCTTCGGCAGCTTGCGGCCGTTTCGGCCCCCGAGGTGGAGGTCGTGCCCCTGAAGGTACAATATCCGCAAGGGAGCGAGAAGCATCTGATAGCGGCCCTGACCGGAAGGGAGGTGCCGAGCGGCGGCTTGCCCATCGATGTGGGAGCCATTGTCCAGAATGTGGGTACCGCGCTGGCGGTGTATGACGCAGTACAGAAAAACAAACCGTTGATAGAGCGCGTTGTGACGGTGACGGGGCCTTCGCTCGTCCGCCAGGCCAATCTGAAGGTTCGGATTGGAACGGCTGTTTCGGAATTGCTGGATTACTGTGGTGGTCTGCCTGCCGATACGGGCAAAGTGATTGCCGGCGGTCCCATGATGGGCAGGGCCATGGCGCACCTCGGTGCTCCGGTGGTGAAAGGAATGTCGGCCGTTCTGGTGTTGCCCGAAAGCGCATCGCGGCGCATGCCGGAGCAGTCATGTATCCGCTGTGGCAAGTGCGTGAGCGTGTGTCCGATGGGACTGGAGCCCTATCTGCTCTCCAAACTTTCACAGAAAGCGGTCTGGGACGAAGCCGAGGCACACCGTGTGACTGACTGCATCGAGTGTGGTTCGTGTTCCTGGAAATGTCCTTCGGCACTGCCCCTGCTGGACTATATCCGGCTCGGCAAAACGGAGGTGATGAAGATAATACGTTCCCGGAAGGGACGGTAACGGCGGAAGCGGCGGCTTTTTCCGTTCCGGTGACGGTTTCGTTCCGACCGGGAAGAAGACGCTGCGAGGTTCGGTTGAAAAGAAGAGAAACGAAATCGATATGGATAAGAATTTGATTGTTTCACCCTCTCCGCATGTCCACGGACAGCAAACTACGTCGCGGCTGATGCTCGATGTGGTGATTGCGCTGCTTCCGGCGCTTGCGGTATCCACATGGGTGTTCGGGTTCAGCGTGTTGTTGGTGACATGCACATCGGTGGCCTGCTGCGTGGTGTTCGAGTACCTTATACAGCGTTTTCTGCTGCGCGGACCGCTTACGGTCAATAACTGGTCGGCTGTCGTGACGGGGATGCTGCTGGCTTTCAATTTGCCCTCGTCCATTCCGCTGTGGATGGTCGCCGTGGGGGCGCTCGTGTCGATAGGTGTCGGCAAGATGACCTTCGGAGGCCTCGGTAAAAATCCCTTCAATCCGGCGCTTGTGGGGCGTGTCTTCATGCTGCTCTCTTTCCCGGTGGCGATGACCACTTTCCCTGAAGTGGCCGATGCCGCTACGGGGGCCACGCCGCTCTCCGCGATGAAGGGGGCGTTGGCCAGCGGGATGACCGTACCGGAGGCGATGCGGATGTTCAGCTACCAGGACCTGCTGGTCGGTTTCAAGAGCGGTTCGTTCGGTGAGGTGTCCGCCGTGGCGCTGCTGCTCGGTTTTGTCTGGCTGCTCGTGCGCAGGGTGATAACGTGGCGTATTCCGGTCTATGTGCTCGGTACCATGGCGCTCTTCACCGGTATTCTCTGGGCCGTGAATCCCGACCAGTACATGAGCCCCGTATTCCATCTGCTGACGGGCGGTGCGCTGCTCGGAGCCATCTTCATGGCGACCGATTATGTGACTTCCCCCATGACCAATCGCGGAATGTTGCTCTACGGTATCGGTATCGGGGCTATTACGGTCTTGATACGTATCTGGGGACAGTATCCCGAAGGGATGTCGTTCGCCATCCTCATCATGAACGCTTTCGTCCCCCTGATAGACAAATATGTGAAACCACGCCGCTTCGGTGCGGTCAGAAAAGCGAGGGCCTGACAGTTATGAAAAGTTCTCTGGTAAATATGGTCGTGGTGCTGCTGGGCATCACTGCGGTCACCTCCTCGGCGGTCGGACTGGTGTACCGTGTGACGGAGGCGCCCATCGCTCAGGCGAAACTGCACAAAAAGGCGGATGCACTGGCACAGGTACTCCCGCCGTTCGATAATACGCCCGCCGACGAGATGCAGGCCGTAGCGGCAGGCAATGATTCGGTGTATGTCTATACGGCCCGGATGGGACAGACTGTGGCCGGCTATGCGGTGGAAAGTTTCGCTTCCGGTTTCGGCGGCCCAATCCGGATAATGGTAGGTTTCGGGCCCGACGGCAGGATACGGAACATACAGGTGTTGGAACAGACGGAGACTCCGGGTCTCGGGGCGAAACTCGCCGAGGAGGGCAATCCTGTCCAGGCAAGTCTTCTCGGCAAAAGTCCGGCGGAGGTGAAGATGTCCGTGCGTAAGGACGGAGGCGATATCGATGCGATAACCGCTTCCACGATATCCTCCAGAGCCTATATACAGGCAGTCAGCCTCGCTTATACCGCGTTCCTCGAGGTGAGCGGAGCGGATGCTTCGGGCTGGGACGCTTCGAGCGGGGCAACATCGTCGCGGCAGGTGCGGGAAGAGGAAGCCGCAACGTCGGATTCGGCGAGCGGTGCTACCGGCCGGAACGAAGAGGCGGATACCGCCTCGGGAGCGACTCCGTCGGCAGACACGGAGGCCGGAACGGATACGGAGTCTGCTTCTGCGGGTGTTGTCGGCGATACGGTTTCCGGAGCCACGCTGCAGACGGAGAACACCGATGTCTCGTCGGGCGCCACATCTTCCTCTGCGAATCATGTTTCGGGTGATAACGAACAGAAAGGGAAACGGCAATGAAAAGATTCAATATACTGCTGAAGGGAATTATCAGGGAGAACCCTACCTTCGTGCTGATACTGGGTATGTGTCCCACGCTGGGAACCACTACTTCGGCTATCAACGGGGCGGGCATGGGCATAGCCACCATGTTCGTACTCATCATGTCGAACATCGTCATTTCGCTCATCAAGAACCTGATACCCGACAAGGTGCGTATTCCGGCATTCATCGTTGTGATAGCCTCGTTCGTGACAGTTATCCAGCTTCTGATGGAGGCCTATGTACCGTCGCTTTACGAGACGCTGGGAGTATTCATTCCCCTTATCGTCGTGAACTGCATTATTCTCGGCCGCGCCGAAGCGTTCGCGTCCAAACACAACGTGTTGGATTCGGCACTCGACGGTTTGGGCATAGGGCTCGGTTTCACCCTGTCGCTGACGGTCATCGGTGCGGTGAGGGAGATACTCGGCAGCGGTTCGGTTTTCGGATACAAATTCATCGAGGGCGACGGTATGATTGCCTTCGTGCTCGCTCCGGGAGCTTTCCTCGTGCTGGGATACCTGATGGTATTGTTCAATAAGGCGACAGCCCGACTGCGATAGACGGTCGTCCGGCGATGTTTAAGGATTAAAAACAAGAACAGATGGAATATTTTGCAATCATAATCGGGGCGATTTTCGTCAATAATGTCGTGCTGGCCCAGTTTCTCGGCATATGTCCGTTTCTGGGTGTGTCGAACAAGGTGAATACCTCGCTCGGCATGGGGGCGGCGGTGGTGTTCGTCATGGCCATCAGCTCCATCGTGGTATATCTGCTGCAATACTATGTACTCGTGCCGCTTCGCATAGAGTACATGCAGACTATTGTTTTCATCCTCGTGATTGCGGCTCTTGTGCAGATGGTCGAGATAATTCTCAAGAAGATAAGTCCGGCACTTTATCAGGCACTCGGCATCTTCCTGCCGCTCATCACGACCAACTGTGCCGTGCTCGGCGTAGCGATACTGCTCGTGCAGAAGAATTACAATCTGCTCCAGTCTTTTACCTATGCTGTGTCCACTGCGGTGGGGTTCGCCCTCGCACTGGTCGTCTTTTCGGGCATCCGAGAACGGCTTGAGCTCAACGACGTACCCAAGGCGATGCAGGGCGTGCCCGTGGCGCTCGTCACGGCCGGTATTTTGGCCATGGCATTCATGGGGTTTGCTGGACTGGTATAGTTTGCAGGGGGAATTTTCTCCTGAGGGAGCGGCGGAAAGTAGAGAAACCACCTTCCGCCGCTCCTTTTCTGATAACTCCGCCGGGCGGGAGTCAGAGGAGATGTTTTTCCGGCTAAAGGGCGCGTGCACGGGCCGTGCACTCCCGGATGAAACCGCCTTTCGCAGCGGTATAGGCGTCCCTGTCGTGTTCGTATGGCCGCATGAGGCGCATTTTGAGCGCTGCATAGCGGGCGGCAGCTTTCACATTGATGCACAGGTAGTCACGGAAATAGAGTTCATCCCAGTCGCCGGGGTATCGGACGTGCAGGTGGTAGGTCTGCCTTTCGAAGCCGCGGAGGGTATAGCCTTTCATGTACATCATTCCCGGCGGCGGATTTTGCGGCTGCGGCGTGTAGAGATAACCGCAGGTTTCCATACGTACGGGCAGGGCCGGGAGGCAGGTAGGTATCGGGTTCTATCTCCAGCAGGATGTCTATCGTCGGCTTGGCCGTCAGGCCGAGAACGGCTGTACTCCCTATATGGCTGATGCGGACGATGTCGCTCCCGACGGCTTCCCGCAGCCGGAAACTTTCGCTGCGATAGGCCTCCGGCCACGATGTATCGTAAGGTACGAGTATTATCGGAAAGAGTTGTCAGAGCTCTTCGTCGCGCATTTCAGTCGGACATTTGTCCATGTCTTCGTCAAAAGAGGTAGTTCATGTTCAGGTAGAGGCCGTTCGTACCGTCGCGCCGGTCGAAGGGAATGCCGTATTCGACCGACAGGACGAGGTTGCGGTTCATCACGATTTTGATACCGAGTCCGGCGCTCATGTGGGGCGTCTCCCTTTCGCCACTGTATATCGCCTTGCGGATGTCGTCCGGGACGGAAGCGTCGTTCCCGACGGCCTGCAGCTCCTCCACCCGGAACGGACGGGTGACGATACCCAGGTCGAAAAAGGGATTCGTGGTGATGTACCACTCCTGGCCGAAAAGTCGGAAATCGAAGAGCCGGAGCCGCAATTCCGCGTTGGCCCAGGCCATGCCGTCGCCTACGACGCGGTTGTAGAGGATTCCTCGCAGGGAGATGGCTCCGCCGAGGATGTCGGAGTTGATTTGCTTCAGGAAGAGCGTGGCGTAGTTTTGCTGTACGTAGAAGGGGGCCCGGCCGGCTACTGTTCCCTGCCAGCATAGACGGTAGGCGAAAACCAGCTTGCCCCGAATGAGCGGCAGGTAGTGGCGGAACGAAACGGCGGCCTTCAGGTAGTGATAGCCGCGCCGGTCGATGATGTCGGGCGAGCCGTAGAGCAGCAGGTCGGCATAGAGACCGCACGAAGGGTCGGGTTCGTTGTCGCGGGTATCGTACACCACTCCGGCCCGCAGTTCGATGTGGCTGCCGCCGCCGCTTTCGTCGTCGTATATGATTCCGTAGCGGCGGTAAAGGTCGTAGAGCGTCGTTTCTCCCGCATATTTTCCCACCCGGGTGCGTCCGGTCGCGTAGTGGAAAAAGGCCGCGCCTGCCGCCCAGCCGAGATGGCCGGCGATAGGGCCCTGCAGGTCCCCCATGATGCGGAGCAGATTGCGGTCCACCGCGTAGAATCCGGCGTTTTTGTCGCGCAGGAACGGGGCGGGGTAGCCGTTGAAACCGTAAAAAGCCATCATCGTGTTGGGCAGGTAGCTGGCACTCGCCGTGAAACGAAGGCCGCGGATAAGGTATTCCGAGTCATAGAACAGGTAGTAGATGCCGGAACCCTTCGTGTAGTAACACGCTTCGGCAGTCAGTTTATGCCTGTATTTCGGATAGGTCGAACCGTCGCCGAACCAATAGGCATCGAGAATGGCACCGAGTTGGAAACCGAGGTCGGAACTGTAGCTGAGTGCCGGTATTGGGGTGAAGCTGAATCCCGTTTTCCGATAGGTATCTTCCGGGCGTGTGAGGGCGCTGCGGGATGGGGCGGCCATACCGTCGGAACAGCCGGTTTCGGCACCGGGACAGCATGTTCCGGCAGCCAGCAGGATTGCCGTTGTGAACAGCAGTTTCACGACCGTCTTGTCAGCTCTTTTTCCCGTCATCCGTCAGTGGGTTTGCGACCGTAAAAGTATTTAAAAAATCGGTGATACGGGGCATGAATCCGCACCAATCCCTTTTTATTCGGGCCGGTCGCCGAGTGGCAGGAGATACGGTGTGCGGCGTTATGCCGGTCGCGTGAGGTTTTCCGGGTTGCAGGGCGGCGGTATTTTTGTGACCGCGCGATACACGTACCGCGCGATTTTTCTACTTTTGCGAGGCCGTTGCATATGCGGCCCGTCCGGAGAGGCCGGACGGCAGGAATTGGACTGTCAACAGCAATCGTTATGTCGGGTAGTACGGGAGACGGCATGTCAGTCGGACAGTGGCTTCCGCTGGTGGGGCTGACGCTCTCCGCATTCATCTTCAATACGTCGGAGTTCATGCCTATTGGGCTGCTGACGGATATTGCGGTCGATTTGCACGTCACCGAGGCGCGGGCCGGCATGCTGATTTCCGTCTATGCGTGGGTGGTGGCCCTGCTTTCGCTGCCGCTGATGCTGCTTGTCGCCCGGATGGAGTATCGCCGCCTGCTGCTCGTCACCTTGGCGCTTTTCATCGTAAGCCACCTTCTGTCGGCCGTAGCCGGCAGTTATGCCGTATTGATGGCATCGCGTATCGGCGTAGCCTGCTCCCATGCGGTATTCTGGTCGATAGCCTCTCCGCTGGCGGTGCGTATCGTGCCGGAGAAACGACGGTCGCTGGCGCTAAGCATGATAGTGACCGGCACCTCCGTGGCGATGGTGGTAGGCATGCCGCTGGGGCGCATTATCGGCCTTTATGTCGGTTGGCGTACCTCTTTTCTCTGTGTCGCCGTGCTCGCTGCCGTTGTCTTTTGCTATTTGCTTGCCGTTTTTCCGAAGGTTCCCGGAGGCAAGTCTTTCTCCGTACGCCGGCTTCCCGTATTGCTGAAACATCCCGTTTTGGTGGGTATCTATCTGATGGCATTGCTGGTACCCACTGCCCATTACACCGTGTACAGTTATATCGAACCGTTCCTCCAGCAGGTGGCAGGACTTCCTGCCGAATGGATTACCTTGACACTGACCGCATTCGGTGCGGCAGGGATTTTCGGCAGCATGCTCTTTGCCCGTTATTACGACCGACGGCCCGCCCGGTTCGTCGCGGCTGTGGTGGTCGGTATCGCTCTGCTGTTGCTCCTGTTGCGGTCCGCTGCATTCGACCGTTACGTCGTCATGGCACTCTGCATCGTCTGGGGGATTGCCGTGACGGCCTTCAACGTGGCTTTTCAGGCTGAGACTATCCGTTATGCTCCGGAGGATGCCGCTCCGGTCGCCATGTCCATCTTTTCCGGTATCTACAACGTGGGTATCGGATGCGGTGCCCTGTTCGGCGGCGCTGTCTGTACCTATCTGTCGGTTGCGGACATCGGGTATGCTGGCGGTGTGCTGGCCGTTGCTGCGGTCGTCTTCTGTCTGTGCCGGCTGTTGCCTCTTTTGAAAGGACGCATCTCTTGACCGATACCTCCGAAGGAGAGGCCGGCACCGTTTATGCCGTGGAAGAAAAAGCGGTTTGCAGGGATTCCGGAAGAGATGCCCTTGTGGAAGAAAAGGGGGAATTCATGTCCCGGAATCACGCAAAATTCGTTATTTTTGGACTGAATGCGTTTTCGGGGATATATCGTGGGATTGGTATGGTTTGCCGTATCGTTTGTGCTGCCGGTTCCGACGTCGGGCCGGCCGGTGGCTATTATTCCGGAATCAGCTGCGGTCAAGGACAGTACGGCGTTGTCCGACCGGGCGAGAATACGGGCGGGGTGGCGGCGTCTGGATGCGCTGACGCCCGATTCGGTACTCGTAGCTACCGGGATATGCGATACGGCTCTGACCGTTTGCGACTTTTCGTTGGCTGCCCGCCATCCTGATTCGCTTGCCATAGGCGTATGGGTGGTGCCCGGTCGGGATTCGCTTTCTCAGGAGGAACGCACCCAACGGTTTTACGATACGTTGCGTGTACGTTCCGAGCGGAACGGTTTCTGGAAATTCGTACACGGACTGATAATCGTGCCGCCGGGCAACGGCTCGCAGCTGAAACCGGAGGTTGTCGATGAGACGGCCGTGTACGGCATCTATGACGGTAAACGTATCGATTCGATAGAGTTCGTGCGCAAACCCGTTTTCGACCCGGCGAGAAGCTATCTGGAAAAAGGGGCGAATGCCGTCCATGTAACGACTGGAACCCATGCCATCAAACGCGACCTCCTGTTTAAAGAGGGTGACGCTTTCGATGCGGGGGCGGTGGTGCGCTACAAGCAGTTGCTTCGTTCGAGACAGTATATTGCCGATGCCTCTATCGAGGTAGTGCCCGTTCCGGACGACCCGGACGCCGTCATCGTGCGCGTCATCACCCGCGACAGTTGGAGTATCAGCGCCGACGGTTCGATACGCGGACTGACCGGCCAGGTAAAGGGCGAGCTTTACGATGCCAATTTTCTTGGAACGGGAGATAAACTGAGCTATCAGCTGAGCCTCGATTGGCGCAAGAAGAAGTATGAGGGGAGTATGTTCCAATACTACATTCCCAACCTTTTCGGTACCTTTTACGAAGCGACGTTGAAGGGGGGGCGCTCCTTCACGGAACGTTATTACGGGGCCACGCTGAACAAGAAGTTCATACAGCCCGCCGATTACGAGATAGGTGCCGTGTTCGAGAACGTGCGTAATGCCCTGTATGTGCGGTACGAGGCGCCGCGGGACACGGTGGCGGCCTCCTATATGCTCCATTACAACAATGTGGATTTGTGGGGCGGTAAATCGTGGTATCTGCCCGAGGTGGAGAGCAGCGTGTACGGTATGGCACGGTTCAATAATATCCGTTATCTGGACCCGCCGAGGATTTACGAACAGGAGGACCCGCCGCAAAATCCCGTCGAACTGCCCGTAGGGGAGGGGATGAATCCCTATTTTTACGACCGGACGCTCGTGCTGGGAACATTGGGCTTTTACAGCGAACGTTTCCTGACGACGAGTCTTATTTACGGATACGGATACGACGAGTATGTGGCGACAGGATACCGTGCCGAAGCTACTTTCGGATATACCCATTCGGACTATCAGTCGGGATGGTACGGGGGTATAGCCCTCCGGTCGGGCGGTTTTACGCCGGTGGGATATTTTATGGGCGACCTGTCGGTAGGTACGTTTTACGATTTCCGCAGCAGGCGACCGTTCCAGTCCGCTCTGAATGTACGGTTCAATTATTTCACCAATATGCTGGGACGCCGCAAGTTCAAGGTCAGACAATTCATATCCCTGAATTACCTGAACGGCTGGAACCGTTCCGACGGTTTCTACGAGGCGGTGTGGTTTACTCCGGCCAGCGGGCCGCGTGCGATGCATAACAGTCCGCTGGGCCGTGACAGGTTGGTGCTCAGTGCCGAAACCGTAATCTTTACGCCGTGGCAGCCGCTCGGTTTCCGCATCGCCCTTTACGGATTCGGCGATGTCGGTTTTCTCGGTTACAACAAGCATGTTTTCCGTAACGACTGTTTCGCTACCGTGGGGCTCGGTATCCGCCTGAAGAATGAAATGCTCGTTTTCGGAACGATACAGTTGAGCCTCTTCGTCAATTTCGGCAAACACGGCCTGATGAGCAACGAATGGATACAGCTCACCAGCGAACAGCGTATGCAGACCATGCGTTATATCCCGACCAAACCACAGGTCGCCCCCTTCCAGTAACTGTTGTCGGATACGTTTTCGGGGATGAGGAGTGCGGCAGCATAGGATACCTTCGGCCTGTCAGTGCCAGGCTGTTTGCGGCGAAGACAGATTGCCGGTGCCGGGCGGTGTACTTTGCCGAAGGCTGTGACGCAGGCACAGACCGGACTGTCGTTGATGTCCGGAAAGGAAGAGTATGAAAAACAGGGAGGGACAAAAGATACGTTGTCCCTCCCTGTTTTAAATTCGGTACGTTTTTACAGCAGTGCATCGATTTTTGCCTTGATGGCATCTTTCGAAGCTGCCCCTACGAGTTTGTCGTTCATCTGGCCGCCGGGCTTGACGAATACGACGAGCGGGATATTTCTTACCGAGAATTTCATGGCGAGGTCGTTGTTCTGGTCGACATCGCATTTGCCGATGACTACCTTGCCTTCATACTCTTCGGCGAGCTCTTCGATGATGGGGGTCAGCGAGCGGCACGGACCGCACCATTCTGCCCAGAAGTCGATAACGAAAGGTTTGCCGGAAGCGACGAGTTCGTCGTAAGCGGCGGAATCAATGATTTTTGCCATAGTTGTAATCGTTTAGTATTGTTTTGCGTTAATGCGTTTTTCGTCATATGCTGACGCGGTTATGCTATCGAGTAGTTTATCTGGTTGCTTTCGAGGTAGCTTACGAGCTCTTGCGTGAGCGCCACCTTGTACTTACGCGAAAAGAATGCCAGCGATACCCCCTCCCGTGAATCGATGACCTTGACGCGCAGGTTTATTTTGCCTTTGGTCGCAGCGATGCGTTCCGAGAGTTCTGCGGTCATGTCGGGGCTGATGTCATTGATGTGTAGGCTGATGGTCAGTTCGTTCACCGAGTCGAGCACATCGCCGAGCATCTGCATCGAGGTGATTTTCGCTTCGTATTCGTCCTTGTTGTAGGGCCGGGGGCGGACACTGCCCTTTATCAGGAGGAAGTAATCCTTGAAGAGGAACTTACGGAAATTCTCGTAATCCTTGTCGAACAGCGCGAATTCATGCTGGCCGGAGTAGTCCTCCAGCTTGAAACGCCCGAAGGGTTTGCCGTTGCGCGTGTAGAGGTTTTGTACGTCCGTGACCATGCCGGCAATGGTGAAATCCTTGTCACGCAGGTCGTTGAGATTGGCGAACTGTGTCAACTGCGTGTTACAGTAACGTTTTATCACCACCTCGTAGTCGTCCAGCGGATGAGAAGACAGATACATGCCTATCATCTCCTTCTCGTGGTTCAAGGTTTCCAGCTTGTTCCAGTCGGGACATTGGGGCAGCAGCGGCTGCTGGATATCCACGATATCGGTTCCGCCGAAGAGGCTCTGCTGGGCCGTATTGCGTTCGGTCTGCATACGCGAACCGTACTTTATCAACTGTTCGAGGAATACCGCTCCTCCGGAGTCGCGCTGGTCAGCCGAGAAGAACTTGCTGCGGTGGAAGCCGCTTATCGAATCGAATGCTCCGGCGAGCGCCATGTTCTCGATATTTTTCCGGTTTACCGCCTGCATGTTCACGCGTTCCATGAAGTCGTAGATGCTGCGGAACTTGCCGCCGCGTTCGCGCTCTTCCACGATGGACTGCATGGCCGCCTCGCCGACACCTTTGACGGCGGCCAGTCCGAATCGCACGTTGCCTTCCTTGTCCGAAGTGAACGATTCGATACTCTCATTGATATCCGGGCCGAGTACCTTGATGCCCATGCGCTTGCATTCATCCATGAAGAACGATATCTTGTCCATCGACGAAAGGTTGCGGCTGAGCAGCGCGGCCATGAACTCGGAAGGGTAGTGCGCCTTCAGGTAGGCGGTCTGATAGGCTACATAAGCGTAACAGGTCGAGTGCGACTTGTTGAACGCGTACGATGCGAACGCTTCCCATCCTGTCCATATCTTTTCGCATATCTCCGGGTCATGCCCCCGTTCGGCCGCTCCCTTGAGGAATTTGGGTTTCATTTTGTCCAGCGTGGCACGCTGTTTTTTGCCCATGGCCTTGCGCAGTGTATCGGCCTCGCCCCCGGTGAATCCGGCCAGCTTCTGCGACAGCAGCATGACCTGCTCCTGATAGACCGTGATACCGTAGGTGTCCTCCAGATATTCGGCCATTTCCGGAAATTCGTACTCCACCTTCTCCTGGCCGTGCTTGCGGGCGATGAAGCTGGGAATGTTGTCCATGGGGCCCGGACGGTAAAGGGCGTTCATGGCTATCAGGTCTTCGAGCCTGTTCGGTTTGAGAGCCCGGAGGTATTTTTTCATACCGGCGGACTCGAACTGGAAGATGCCGGTCGTCTCTCCCTTGCAGAAAAGCTGGTATGTCTTCCGGTCGTCCAGCGGGATGTTGTCTATGTCGAGATTGATGCCCTGTACACGCCGGACGTTCTCGACCGCATCCTTGATGATGGAGAGCGTCTTGAGACCGAGGAAGTCCATCTTGATGAGTCCCACGCTCTCCACGAGTTTGCCCTCGTACTGCACCACGTTCAGGTCGGCATCTTTGGCCGTTGCCACCGGGGCGAACTCTTCGAGGTCGTCCTTGCCGATGATGACGCCGCAGGCATGTACGCCCGTCTGCCGCACCGAACCTTCGAGTTTTTCGGCGTATTTGAGCGTGTTCTGTATCAGCGGGTTCGGCGATTCGCGTTCGCGGGCCAGCTCCGGCGAGTCCTTGTAAGCTCGCTCGAAGGGCGTTTCGCCTTTTTCGACCATCAGTTTGTCGGGAACGAGTTTGGCAAGGCGGTCGCTGTCGGCCAACGGCAGCTTTTCCACCCGCGCTACGTCCCGGATGGCGAGCTTCGGCGCCATCGTGCCGAATGTGACGATTTGTGCTACCCGCTTCTTGCCGTACTTTTCGATGACGTACCGCAGCACGTCCGCACGTCCGTCCTCGTCGAAGTCCACGTCCACATCGGGAAGGGAGATGCGGTCCGGGTTCAGAAAGCGTTCGAACAGCAGGTCGTATTTAAGGGGGTCTATGTTTGTTATCTTCAGACAGTAGGCGACGACGGAGCCGGCAGCCGAACCGCGGCCCGGTCCGACCGATACGCCCATTTCGCGTGCGGCGCGGATGAAGTCCGACACAATGAGGAAGTAGCCCGGAAAGCCCATCCATTCGATGGTGCCCAATTCGTACCGGATACGTTCGAGCGTCTTCTCGTCCGGTTCGCCGTACCGTTCCTTCGCCCCTTTCATGGTAAGTGCCACGAGGTAAAGGTACTGTTTGGATACCGTCAGCCATTCGCCGAGCCGTTCGTTGCCGGCGGCAAACGCATCGAGGTCGTCAGCGGTTTCTGCCTGTGCCTTTTCCGTCCGCAACCCCTCCATTTCGTGCAGGAGGGAGGGCTTTTTCGCTTCGTCGGCATCGGCCATCTTCTTTTCGAGGCCGCTTATCTGGCCGTCGAAACGGCGCAGGAATATCCGGCGCAGCTCCGCCTGGTCGATGACGAAATCGTCCGGCAGCGGAAAGTCGGGCATCAGGGGCTTGTGTTCCAGCGTATAATGTTCGACCTTGTCCGCTATCTCCATGGTATTTTCCAATGCTTCCAGGTCGTCGGGGAAAAGCGCCGCCATTTCGTCCGGGCTCTTGAAGAACTCCTGTCCCGTGTAGCGCATGCGGTTCGGGTCGTCGAGGTCGCGCCCCGTATTGAGGCATATCAGATGGTCGTGCGCCGGAGCATCCTCTTCGAGGGTGAAGTGTACGTCGTTCGTGACGATGAGTTTGACGCCATGCCGGGCGGCCAGGTCGTGCAGCACCTTGTTCACCTCTACCTGATGACGGCACGTATCGGTATCCGGTGCGCCGGAGAGTGACCGGTGGAGCTGAAGTTCCAGATAATAGTCCTCGCCGAATATCTCCTTGAACTCCTCCACGATGCGCGATGCCTCCTCCAAATCGTCGTGCATGATGGCCTGTGGCAGTTCGCCGCCGAGACAGGCCGAACTGCATATCAGCCCCTCATGATACTGCCGCAGCAGCTCCTTGTCGATACGCGGTTTATAGTAGAATCCTTCCGTCCAGGAGTAGGAGACAAGTTTGACGAGGTTGTGGTATCCCTTGAGATTCTTGGCGAGCAGGATGAGGTGGTCGCCTGCTTTTTCGTCCTTGTCCTTTTCGCGGTGGTTCTTTACCACATAGACTTCGCATCCGAGGATGGGTTTGAGTCCCGCCGCGTTGGCCGCATCGTAGAACTCCTTTACGCCGAACATATTGCCGTGGTCGGTAATGGCAACGGCCGTCATGCCGAACTCCTTGGCCCTTTTCATCAGAGAGGGGATGGAGGCGGCCCCATCGAGGATGGAGTACTGCGTATGTACATGAAGATGAGTGAATTGAGGCATATCGATGCGTATTTGTAACGACCCAACAAAGATAGCCATTTATCGCGGAATAGCCTTACGTTTCTCCGGCTATTTGAACCTTGCCGGCCGGTCGGACCTATCGGAATTATTTATACCGCCATACGGTGCAGTGATATTGCGGCCGGAAGGGCGGCGGGGAACTGCCTTCCGGATGCAAACAGGACAGGGACGGAATTTCCGTCCCTGTCCTGTTTGCATCCACCGAACGAATGTCCGGATTATTTCGTGTTGATGACGAGTACGCCGTTCATGCCCGATGCGCCGTAGATGACGCCGTTTCGGTCAATCGTAACGGACTCGATGTCGTTCGGATTGACGAGCATGTTGGCGGCATTGAAGCTCTGCATCCGGATTCCGTTCACAACCACGAGTGGGACCATACCGTCGAGATAGGCTTGGTAATTGCCGGGGCCGCCTTCGATGATGAGGCCGGCTATACGGCCTGTCAGGTAGTCGGCCAGGCTGGAATATTGCAGCGAACTGGCCATGTTATTGACGCTGACATCGGGCGAGGAGACCGAGAGCGGAACGGCCTTGTAGGCGTTTGCCGGCATCTTTTCGCCGTTGCGCATGGCGGTCGCTATCTTGTCGTTTCTGTTCAGGTTGAGCTGAAGGGCGGTCATTCCGTTGGCGGGGAATTCGTATTTCCTGTGTTTGATGATGACTGCCACCGTGTCGTTGTCGGCGACGTGTTGCAGTGTCAGTTTCCCGTCTTTGAGGGTATGGACGACGGGGTTTTCGCCTTTGACGTAGGCGATGATGTCGCGTCGCGGAGCTTCCCCCTTGTTGTTGGTTACAGTAATATTTACCGGATGTCCGCCGGTTTGTGCCATTCCCGCGAGGGGAAGCAGCAGCATGAGCACGCAAAGTAATCTTTTCATAATTGTAGTTGTTAAATTGTTTGTCGGTAAACCTTGCAAGATACGTTCCAAAACAGCCGCTTTTTTCTCTTTTGTGACGGGAAACCGATGTTGGAAGGTATGGAATTTGTTACTCTTGCGGTTACAGGTTATACGGAAAATCCGTATATTGGAGAATGGTAAAAACAGAATAAAAACCGTGAAGATATGAAAGACAGGGAATTTGCAACCGTAGCGAGGTTTTCCTCGATGGAACAGGCTCAGGTAGTCAAGGCGATGCTCGATTCGATGGGGGTCAATAATCAGATAGTGAACGATATCGCGGCCGATATTCTTCCGATGTTGGAGAGGGATATCCGTATTATCGTCAATACGGCCGACCTGCCGAAGGCGAAACAGCTGATGAAGGCCAAATTCGATAAGGAGAGTTTCAAGGATGCCTGGAAGGAGTAGGCCGTCGGCAGTGCATGGCACGGCTTTCTGAAGTGAAACAGGGGCGGGAAATCTTTTTCCGCCCTTTCATTTTGTGTGGCGGACGGGATGCTTTGTCCGGTCGATGAACCGCAGAGGGTCAGTGGCAGGCTGAAAGGAACAGCTTCCATGTCTCCCTGGCCTGTATCTCCAGCATGCGCCGGCCGTTCATCGTGCTCGCTCCGGCTTCCCGGCCTTTACGCAGGAATGCGGTTTCGGGCGGATTGTAAACCATGTCGTAGAGCATGTGTGCGGGTGTGAGCCATTCGTAGGGGATGGCGGGGAACCGCTCCGTATCGGGCCAGGTGCCGAGCGGGGTGGCATTTATCAGGAGCCTGTACTCCTGCAGTAGTTCGGAAGTCAATGCTTCGTAAGAGAGGATGCCTGCACCTTTCTTGCTGCGCGAAACGGTGGCGTGTACCATGCCGAGTTCATCGAGTCCGTATGCCGCCGCCGCCGCCGCCCCGCCGCTGCCCAGAATGAGTGCGTGCGGGCATTCTCCGCCTGTCAGTGCCATGAGCGATTCGGCGAACCCTATCCAGTCCACATTGTATCCCTTCCATGTGTCGCCCTGCCGGACGGCGCAGTTCACGGCGCCTATCCGTTCGGCTGTCGGGTCAATTTGGTCGAGGTAGTCCATGACGGCCCGTTTGTAGGGAGCGGTGACGTTGAAGCCCAGCAGCGGGTGTTCCGCCAGCAAGGCCGGCAGCTCTTCTATCGAACCGAGCGGGTAGTTGGCATAAACTGCATCGCGGATACCTTCCCTGCGGAACATCTCTGCGAACCATTCCGCCGAGAAAGAGTGGGCGAGGGGATAACCGATGAGTCCGAACGAACGCATGGAAAGGGGGTCAGAAAGCGTATTTGATGAGCAGGAATCCGCCTACCAACAGGACGGTGAAAGCTATGACGATGAGGTTGAAATACTTGTCGATGAAGCTCTTTATCGGAGTTCCGAATTTCCAGATGAGCCACCCGACGAGGAAGAAGCGCAGGCCGCGTCCGATGACCGAGGCCAGCATGAACATGCCGAAATTGATGTGGAATACTCCTGCGGCGAGGGTGAAGATTTTGTACGGTATCGGGGTGAAACCGGCCGTGAAGACGGCCCAGAAGTTCCACTGTTCGTAGATGTCGGCTACCGAATCGAAAGCCTCCTGGCTGAATACCCCCGGGATGAACCAATGGTCTATCGCATTCCAGGCCCAGAAGCCGAGCGCATAGGCGATGACGGCGCCCACGAGCGTACCGGCGAGGCAGATGGCCGAATAGCGGAACGATTTGCGCGTACATCCGAGGCACAGCGCTATCAGCAATACATCCGGCGGTATCGGAAAGAAGCTCGCTTCGGCCAAAGCGAGAATGAACAGCGCGGCCGGCCCCCACGGGCTGTCGGCCCAGCCGAGTATCCAGTCATAGGCCCGACGGATTATATTAGGCTTTTTTACAGGTACTTCGGTCGTTCCGTTATCCATGCGTCCCTTCGTGTTTTCATCTTCCCCGCAAAGGTACGAAAAACATTGTAAACGGCTGGCTGCCGGCCGCTGTTTTTCATGGAGTGCGTACTGCCGACGGCGATATCGTTTCGGTCCGTACAGGATGCTCGGGCATTTTGTACGGCGGGCGGAGTTTTCGGATATTCACGAGCGGGAGGGACAGCGTGGCCGTGCCAGGAAATGGGTATGCGGATATATAGGGCGGAACGAAAGAGGCGGTTGTTCCCGTCGCGTCCTGCTCCGGTTCCGTAGGAGAGCGCCGGACTCTCTTTCGACGGACTGATGCGTCCCGTGCGGGTAGGGTGTCATTTCCCGTCGGTATTGCCGAGCAACCGGTCGTATTCGGCGGGATGCTGGAGAATTTCGACTGCCTTGGCGAATTCCCTGTCGTCCGCGCTGTTCGTTATTCGGAAATATTCGTTGCTGTCCCACAGTTTCCGGGCGATGAGCGCTTTCAGGTGCATCCTGATGTCGGGCAGCGTTGCGGCCTCCTCTTCGGGAGTGGGGAGGATATTCCGTGTGCGTCCGAGGTCGGCGAGAGCCTCCAGCATGGAGGGGGTTACCTCGAACTGCTCGGCGAAGCGTTCGAAAGTGGGGTATTGTGCGGTCAGTCTGCCGCGTTCTTTTTCGAGCAGCGTGTTGATGTATTCGTTGATGACGCCTCCGCGTATGAGCTGGTTCCAATAGGAGTAGTTTTTCGTTGTGTCCAGCGGAATATGGATGTCGGGGTAGATGCCTCCGGCTCCGAGTACCTTCCGGCCGTTGCGCAGGGTGCTGTACACCGGGGCATCCATGTTGAGGGAGTCGGCATAGCTGCTGTCGAGCGTCCTGCGGATATGGTCGAGATAGTATCCCTCAATGTCGCCGTTCTCGAACGGACGCTGTATCACCCGCCCCGATGGGGTATGGTATCTCGCTACCGTAATGCGGACGGCCGAACCGTCTATGAGGGGAATCTGCTGCTGGACGAGCCCTTTGCCGAAGCTCGGCTGACCGATGATGACGCCGCGGTCCCAGTCCTGTACGGCTCCGGCTACAATCTCGCTGCCCGATGCCGACGACGAATCTATCAGTACCACGAGCCTGCCTTCGGTAAACGTGCCGGCCCGGCGCGATTTGTAACTGATGTTCCGGACATTCCGCCCTTCGGTGGAGACGATTACAGAGCCTGCCGGCAGGAAGAACTCGCTCATCTCTATCGCCTGGTCCAGGAGGCCTCCGCCGTTGCCGCGCAGGTCGAGGATAAGTGCGGAGAGAGGGCCGAGCCCGTCGAAACTCTGTCGGAACTCCTGCATGGTCGTACCGGCGAAGCGGTTGACTCTGATGTATCCGATGCCGGGAGCGGCCATGTAGGCGGCATCTATCGTATGGATGGGGATATCATCGCGCGTGACATTGAAAATCAGGTCGTCCGGTTCTCCCCGTCTTTCGATGCCGAGCTGTACCCGGCTCCGTTTGGGGCCGCGGAGCAGTTTCGGAACGTCGGCACGGCTTACGCCGACCGACGATTTGCCGTCCACCGATACGATGCGGTCGTTGGGCAGTATCCCGACGCTCTCGGCCGGGCCGCCCGCGACGGTGTTTACGACGATGATGGTATCGTTGATGACGTCGAATTCCACGCCGATGCCGCTGAAACTCCCGTCGAAGGATTCCGTGATGCTTTTCATCTCCTCTGCAGAGGAGTAGGAGGAGTGCGGGTCGAGTGCCGAGAGGATACCGGTGATGGCCTCTTCCACGAGAGTTTCGTTATTCAGCGTATCGACATACCTCGCATTGAGGTAGTCGAAAAACTGTTCGAACTTCAGTTTCTGGTACTCCGCGCTTTGGGAAGCGTTGCCTCCCTTCGGGGATTGTGCCGCTGCCCAAAACGGCAGTGCGAGCAGCAGCAGTATCGTCGCTCTTTTCATAGTCATGAATTATCGTATCGGTACCACGGCCCTGTCCCGGTCTTTCGAGCACATGCCGTATCGTTGCGGCGAACAAGACAGACACCGGGCGGAACTTGGCGGTCTGTCCGCCGGTACATGGATGCTGCTGCACGGTGCCGTCACGGATTGACGGAGGGCGTATCCGTTTCGCCTGACGGGGTCAGTGCTGCATATATTCCGACAGTTTGTCGAAAGGAACCGTCTGTTGTTCTCCGCTGTGCATCTCCTTTACGGTCGCATGCCGCGAGGCGAGTTCGTCTTCGCCGACGATGACGACAAAAGGTATGCCGCGTCGGTTGGCATATTCCATCTGTTTCTTCATCTTGGCCGGTTCGGGATAGATTTCGGAGGGGATGCCCGCATCGCGCACCTGCTGGAGCAGCCGCAGGGAGGCGAGCTGTTCCGGTCCGCCGAAATTGATGAACAGAATGCGTGTAGCGATGCCTGCCTCTTCCGGGAAGAGGTTCAAGGCCAGCATAACGTCGTAGATGCGGTCTGCTCCGAACGAGATGCCCACGCCCGACATGCCGGGCATGCCGAAGATGCCCGTCAGGTCGTCGTACCGTCCGCCGCCGCAGATACTCCCTATCGCGTGGTCTTTGGCCTTCACCTCGAAAATGGCGCCCGTATAGTAGTTGAGACCGCGGGCGAGCGAGAGGTCGAGCTCGATGTCGAGCGTCGAGCCGGCTGCCGCGATGTAAGAGAAGAGTTCCTCCATTTCGGCGATGCCCAGCATACCCGTTTCGGATGAGGCGATGACCTCTTTCATGCGGGCCAGCTTCTCGGTGTTCGTGCCCGAAAGCTCCAGAATGGGGCGCAGTCCGGCGATGGCCTCCTGTCCGATGCCTTTGGAGGCGAGTTCCGCCTCGACATTCCCGATGCCTATCTTGTCGAGCTTGTCGATGGCCACGGTGATATCGGTCATCTTGTCGGCATGTCCGATGGTTTCGGCGATGCCGTAGAGTATCTTGCGGTTGTTCAGCTTCAGCGTCACATTGATACCCAGGTCGCCGAACACCCGTTCCACTATCTTGACGAGTTCGAATTCACACAGCAGGCTCCGTGTCCCGATGACGTCCACGTCGCATTGGTAGAACTCCCGGTAGCGCCCCTTCTGCGGCCGGTCGGCACGCCATACCGGCTGTACCTGATAGCGCCGGAACGGGAATGTTATTTCGGCCTGGTGCTGAACCACATAGCGGGCGAAGGGAACCGTCAGGTCGTAACGGAGCCCCTTTTCGCATATCCGCGCGGCCATGGCATTGAGCGGTGCGCCGCCCGTCTCCGTTCCCGCCGCGATGACCTTCGCATCGTCCGGCGTGAATCCGCGGGTGAAATCGCCCGAATTCAGGATTTTGAACAGCAGCTTGTCGCCCTCTTCGCCGTACTTGCCCGTCAGGGTGGAGAGGTTCTCCATGGCCGGGGTTTCGAGCGGGGCGTATCCGTAGGTGCGGAATACCCGTCGGATGGTGTCGAACATGTAGGTGCGGCGCATCATCTCCAGCGGAGAGAAGTCGCGCGTCCCTTTCGGAATGGAAGGTTTCTGTGCCATGACGTTACTCCATGAGTTTGCGGTATTTCACCCGTTTGGGTGTTGTATCTTCGCCGAGCAGCCTCTTGTGCTCCTCGTATTCGCTGTAACCGCCTTCGAAGAAGACCACCTGCGAATCGCCTTCAAAAGAGAGGATGTGGGTGGCGACGCGGTCGAGGAACCAGCGGTCGTGCGAGATGACCACCGCACAGCCGGCGAAATTCTCCAAACCTTCTTCCAGCGCACGCAGCGTATTCACGTCGATGTCGTTCGTGGGCTCGTCGAGCAGCAGTACGTTGCCGCCCTCCTTGAGGGCCATGGCCAGGTGGAGCCTGTTGCGTTCGCCGCCGGAGAGTACGCCCACCTTTTTTTCCTGGTCGGCCCCCGTGAAGTTGAAGCGGGCCACATAGGCGCGGGCATTCACGCTCCGGTTGCCGAGCTGGATGATGTCGCTGTTGTGCGAAATGGTTTCATATACCGTCTTTTCGGGGTCTATCGAGGCGTGCTGTTGGTCCACATAGGCGAGTTTGACGGTCTCACCCACCCGGAACTCGCCTGAGGTGGGCTGTTCCAGCCCCATTATCATCCGGAAAAGGGTGGTCTTGCCCGTACCGTTGGGGCCGATGACGCCCACGATGCCGGCGGGCGGCAGCGAGAAGTTGAGATTCTCGTAGAGCACCCGGTCGCCGAATGCCTTGGTGACATTCTTCGCCTCGATGACCACGTTGCCCAGACGCGGGCCGTTGGGAATGTATATCTCCAGTTTTTCCTCTTTCTGTTTGGTATCCTCGTTGAGCATCTTGTCGTAGGCCGAAAGACGAGCTTTGCTTTTGGCATGCCGGGCTTTGGGGCTCATCTTCACCCATTCGAGTTCGCGCTCCAATGTTTTGCGCCGCTTGCTCTCCTGTTTCTCTTCCTGTTCGAGACGCTTGGTCTTCTGGTCGAGCCAGCTGGAATAGTTACCCTTCCACGGGATACCCTCGCCGCGGTCGAGTTCGAGAATCCAGCCCGCCACGTTGTCGAGGAAGTAACGGTCGTGGGTTACCGCGATGACCGTGCCGGGGTATTGCTGCAGGTGCTGTTCGAGCCAGTCGATGCTCTCTGCGTCGAGGTGGTTGGTGGGTTCGTCGAGCAGCAACACGTCGGGCTGCTGGAGCAGCAGCCGGCACAGCGCCACGCGGCGGCGTTCTCCTCCGGAGAGGTGGGCCACCGGTTCGTCGGCATCGGGGCAGCGGAGGGCGTCCATGGCCCGTTCGAGCACGCTGTCGAGTTCCCAGCCGTTTACGTGATCTATCGCTTCGGTCAGTTCGCCCTGCCGTTCGATGAGTTTGGCCATCTGGTCGTCGTCCATCGGTTCCATGAACCGGGCGTTCACTTCCTCGTATTCTTTCAGCAGTGCCACGGTAGCGGCGCAGCCCTCCTGCACCACTTCCTTCACCGTTTTCGTATCGTCCAGTTTCGGGTCCTGTTCGAGGTAGCCCACGCTGTAACCAGGCGAAAAGACCACTTCGCCCTGGTAGCTCTTGTCGATGCCTGCAATGATTTTCATCAACGTCGATTTTCCAGAGCCGTTGAGGCCGATGATGCCTATTTTCGCCCCGTAAAAAAACGAAAGGTAAATGTCGTTAAGGACTTTTTTCTGATTGTTAAAGGTCTTGCTGACGCCGACCATCGAGAATATGATTTTTTCGTCTGCCATCGTATGGTTGTTTTTTGTCGTTGCATGTTTGTCCCGCACCGTCCTGAACGGCCTTGCGGGATACTCTGTCCGAGGGTACAAAGATAGCGCAAAGCCCCGAATAACCGTCATTATAGTTTGAACGAATAGCGGAATAAAAAGATATGATGCAACTTGTTGCCATGGAATTGGGTGGTTCCCGAAAGAAGTCCGTATCTTTGTTTCACGGATTTTAAAGAAATGGCTAAATGAAATCAATCAAAGGTACCAAGACAGAACAGAACCTGCTGAAGGCTTTTGCAGGGGAATCGCAGGCCCGGACGCGCTATACTTTCTTTGCGAGCGTCGCCAAAAAGGAGGGCTTCGAACAGATATCCGCGATATTCACCGAGACCGCGGAACAGGAGAAGGAACATGCCAAGAAGTTTTTCCGTTTTCTCGAAGGGGGCATGGTGGAGATTACCGCCTCCTATCCTGCGGGCGTGATAGGCACGACGGCCGAAAATCTGCTTGCAGCGGCCGAAGGCGAGCTGGAAGAGTGGGGTGAACTCTATCCCGATTTCGCGAAGGTGGCCGACGAAGAGGGCTTTCCGCAGATTGCGGCTACTTTCCGCATGGTAGCTAAAGTGGAGGTCGAACATGAAAAACGTTACCGCCGTCTTTACAAACGGGTTATCGACGGAACGGTATTCGAGCGCGAGGAGGAGACGGAATGGCAGTGCCGTAACTGCGGTTATGTGCACAGGGGTAAGAATGCTCCTGCGACCTGCCCTGTTTGCCAGCATCCGCAGGCATTTTTTGAAGAGGAGAAGCAGAACTATTGATTTTTTCTCTGTGCAACGGAATCTGAAAGGCCGCCCGGAAAAGGCGGCCTTTCCTGTGTGTCGGCATGCTGCGTCGGAACGTTTGGCGGAGCCGGTCTCAGAGGTTCAGCAGCCACTCGATGACGGGTACGAGAATGGCGGTCATGATGCCCATGACGCCGATGGCCAGGCCGCTTATCGCTCCTTCTATCGCGCCCAGCTCCATAGCCCTGGCCGTACCGAGTCCGTGGGCGGCCGAACCGAGTGCCAGGCCCCGGGCGATGCGGCTCCGGATACCCAGTCTGTCGAGAATGAACGGGCCGACGATTCCGCCGAAGATACCTACCACGATGACGACCACGGCGGCGATGGCAGGGATGCCGCCCGACCGTTGGGCGATACTCATGGCGATGGGAGTAGTGACGGATTTGGGTTCGAGCGATGCTATCAGCGTCCGGTCGGCTCCCATCCAGCGGGCGATGAGCACCACGCTGACGATGCCGATGACGCTTCCCACGAAAACCGAGGTCAGGATGGAGATTCCGTTTGCTTTCAGGTGTTCTCTCTGTTCGTATAACAGATAGCCCAATGCCACGACTGTCGGGCCCAGGAGAAAATTGATGATGCGGCTTCCGGCCTCGAATGTAGCGAAAGGGATGCCGAGAAACCGGATGCCGAGGGCAAGCACCGGTATAGAGACCAGTAGCGGATGCAGCAGGCTGAGCCGTGTTTTCCGGTAGAGCCACAGTGCGGCGAGGTAGACGCCCGTGACGAGTGTCAGGATGAATATTTCCGAATGGAGGAGTGGGTTCATGGTCTGGTGTCGTTGATTGCGGCCTCTTGTGCTGCCGTGTCTGTATCGGGTACTCCTGCGGCGGGGAGGGGGTGGGAGACGGTTCGGGTTTTGGCTGCACGTCTCCGGCTCCTGCTCTCCAGCCACTCCTGTGTGCAGGCGACCGTCACGATGACGGCTACCGTACTTACGGCGCAGGCCGTCAATACCGCCTGCCAGGATTGCGAAAGGATGTCCATTGCATTGACGATGCCCACACCGGCCGGCAGAAAAAAGAGTCCCATGTTGTCGGTCAGGAACCGGGCGACCGGTCTGACTGTTTCCGGTTTGACGACTTTGCCGCAGAGTGCTGCGAACAGCAGTATCATGCCGATGACGCTGCCCGGTATGAGCCGGCCTGTCAGCAGTGCGATGCACTCGCCGAAGGCATAGAACAGCAGGATGATGCATATTCCCGGTAACATGAAGGCAGGTCGTTTTCGTTCGGTGCGGCGCAAAAGTACGATTTTTCTGCCGCCGATGTGCCGGTCGCTGCATTTTCCGCTTCTGAGCCGGCGGCCGGCCGCACGGAGCAGTGCGGTGCGTATATCCGATGCGTATTGTTATTCTGCGGAAATAAGGTAATTTTGAGAGTGTAAATTCATGTGTGTGCCCGGCGTAGCTGCTGTGCGGAGGTTGAGTCGGCGGGCGGCGGAAAAACACCATCCGGTTACGATTATAAATTACGGTACGATGATGTCCTATTCGAAAATCAAAAAATATTACTTTACGGCGTGCGCGGTATTGTTCGTCCTGTTGCTGTTGCTCACGCTGATGCGGGACGGCTGGACGCTGACGCCGCAGTCCCTGCTCTCCATGCTCGTGGGATGGCTGCTGCTGTGCGCCGTCATTATCGGAGTGGTATACCTCGTCGTCGGCCGGCGGCGCACCAAATCGGGCGATACGCCGGACGGCGAAGCGGCAGACAGGGAGTAACGGCAGTTGCGGCACGCACGTGCGTACCGGAACATATGAATGAACCAAGCGGAACGGCCTGCGGCGGCCGTCCGGTTAAACGGCGAAACAGATGGATGTACTTGTTGCATTGGAAATAAAAGCGGTCGCGGCCGATGCGGTGCCGCGCGACCTGCTGCTGGAGGCCGACGAATCGTGGGAGGCCGTGTCGGACTACCTGCACCGCGGGCGCTGTTACGGCGCTTTCCTTGCGGGCGATATGGTGGGGGAATACATCCTGCTGCATACCCGTCCCTTTACGGCCGAGGTAGTGAACATCGCCGTATCGCCGGCTTTCCGGCGGCGGGGAATAGGCGGTGCGATGCTGCGCCATGCGGCGGAGCGCGCCCGTGCCGAGGGGTTCCGCAAACTGGAAATAGGTACGGGGAATTCCGGTTTCGGGCAGATGGCCCTCTATGCCCGGTGCGGCTTCCGCATGGAATGGATAGACCGCGGCTTCTTTACGCTTCACTATCCGAACCCCATTCTGGAAGAGGGGATGCCCTGTACGGATATGGTGCGCATGGGGATGTTGCTGTGACTTCGGGACGAAGTCGTTATACACAAACATAGCAGATATGTAACGCAAATGTAACACCGGTGCGGTTCTTTTGCGGCGAAATGATGTGTATAACGAATTTTTGTCTTATGAAGCATTTTCTATCGTTTTTATTTGTTCTGTTGCTTTCGGTACGGGTACTCGCACAGGAAGGCGGGCTTGTATCGGGCACCGTGAAGGACGCTACGGGCATGACCTTGCCGGGTGCCGTCCTGAAACTGGACCGGTTCAACCGTTATACGGTGTCGGATAACAACGGGTATTTTGAATTTCTGAACGTGCCTGCGGGTTCCTACCGGGTGGAGGTGGAGTACCTGGGGTACGAGCCTGCCGTACTGGAGGCGACGGTGACAGCCGGCGGGAATGCCGTGGTCGATTTCGTGCTGCAGGAAGGGGCGCAGGAGATAGGGGCTGTCGTGGTCATGGGCGACCAGGCGCGCGGGCAGGTCAAGGCGCTGAACCAGCAGAAAACGAATGTCAATGTATCGAACGTCATTTCGGCCGACCAGATAGGCCGTTTCCCCGATTCCAACATAGGAGACGCGCTGAAGCGGGTTCCGGGCATCGCCATGCAGAACGACCAGGGCGAAGCGCGCAATATCGTCGTGCGGGGGCTCGCCTCCGAACTCAACTCAGTGACGCTGAACGGAAACCGCATCCCTTCGGCCGAAGGCGACAACCGGAAGGTGCAGATGGACGTCATTCCATCGGACATGATACAGACGATAGAGGTCAACAAGACGCTGACGCCCGATATGGATGCCGATGCAATCGGCGGTTCGGTAGACCTCGTCACCCGCGCGGCTGCGGGCGGTCAGCGCATTTCGCTGACCCTGCTGGGTGGCTACAACCCCATCCGCACGGGAGCGACGGGTTCGGGTTCGTTCGTGTACGGCAACCGCTTCTTCAACGACCGGCTCGGCGTGGTGCTCAGCGCCTCCTATATGAACAAGGATTACGGTTCGGACAACATAGAAGCCGTGTGGGCGCAGGACGACGAGGGAAACGTGTATGTCGAGGAGATGGATATCCGCAAATACGACGTGCAGCGCATCCGGCGCAGCGCCACCCTCAATATAGACTGGAAAATCGATTCCCGCAACACCATTGCGGCCGACCTCATGTACAACTGGCGCGACGACCGCGAGGCTCGTTACCGCACGCAGTTCAAGGATATAGAACCGGTATATGACGGCAGTACGATAACCGGCTACGAGGGAACCGTCGTGCGGGAAACGAAAGGCGGCATCGACGACCGGCGCAACCGGACGCGGCGCCTCGAAGACCAGCGCGTGCAGTCCTACGTGCTCTCCGGTACCCACCTGCTTTCCCCTAAGGTGGACATGGACTGGAGCCTGAGCTATGCGAAGGCGAGCGAAGACAGACCGCACGAACGGTATATAGAGTACGTCCAGGAGGGATTGTCGATGAACGAAGACCTTGCCGATACGCGACTTCCGTACGTAAACGCGCCCGGACAAAACTATTCCGACTTCGTGTTCGACAAGCTGACCGAACAGCACGATTATACGCAGGAGGAGGAGTATGCCGCCAAAGTGAACCTGCGCATGCCGCTGAGCGTGGTGCGGGAGCAGAAGGGGCGCCTGCGGGTAGGGCTCAGCGCGCGCTGGAAAAACAAGCGACGCAGCAACGACTTTTACGAATATGTGCCTACCGGGAGCATGCCCGTACTCTCCGATATGGAACACGTGGTTTACGACAGACCGCTGGTTCAGGGCGACAGGTACGTGCCGGGCATGTTCGTCTCCTCCGGCTATATCGGTAATGTGGACCTCTACAACCCCTCCCTGTTCACGCCGGAGGCCGACCCGTCGGAATACATGGCGGGTAACTACGATGCCGGCGAACGCATTCTGGCGGGATACCTGCGCTGGGACCAGAACATCACGAACGACCTCATGTTCATCGCCGGCGTCCGGGTGGAGAACACCGACCTCGACTACCGGGGGAACTACATTCTCGACGAGGATTACGACAACGCCGACGAGCGGCACAACCGGAACAACTATACCAACGTCCTGCCGGGCCTGACGCTCAAATACGACCTGAACGACCGCACCGTGCTGCGTGCCGCCTTCACCACGGCTCTTGCCCGTCCGAACTACTATGCGCTGGTGCCCTATGTGGATATCCAGCGCGAGAAACGCGAAATTACGGCCGGCAATCCGAACCTGAAAGCCACCTATTCGTACAACTTCGACCTGCTCGGCGAATATTACAGCAAATCGGTCGGCATCGTGTCCGGCGGCTTTTTCTACAAGAGGCTCGACAATTTCATCTTCAACTATCTGGACATAGACTATACGGCCGAAAAGTTCGCTGCCGATTTCCCCGGCTTCACCAACCCGATAGGTGAGGGCGAAGTGTGGGAATACCTGCGCCCGATGAACGGCCGCAGCGTGGATATGTTCGGTTTCGAGGTGGCGCTCCAGCGCAAGCTCGATTTCCTGCCGGGCCGCTTCCTGCGTAACTTCGGCATGATGCTCAACTACACCTTCACCCATTCCGTTACCCGCGGAATCTACAACGAGGACGGCGAGGAACGTACCAACGTGTCGCTGCCCGGTACGGCTCCGCACATGGTGAACGCCTCGCTCTCGTGGGAAAACAGCCGGCTTTCGGTGCGCGTATCGCTGAACTATACGGCCGGCTATCTGGACGAGGTGGCGAGCGAAGCCTTCGGCGACCGTTATTACGACGGGCAGTTGTTCCTCGACGCCAACGCTTCGTACCGCATCGGAAAGTACGTGCGGGTATTCTTCGAAGCGAACAACCTGACGAACCAGCCCCTGCGCTACTATCAGGGTATCCGTTCGCGCATGGCGCAGCTCGAATACTACAAGGGCACCTTCAACCTGGGAGTGAAAATAGATTTTTAACGTTATAAAAATGAAGTATATGAAGATTCTTAGGAACAGTTTTCTTGCAATCGGTTTTTCCCTGTTTCTCGTTTCCTGCGGCGGAGGCGGTACGACCGGTCGGGAGGCGGCTCGCCTGACACGGCTGGACGGCGACACGTTCAATTTCATCGTCGCCAACGACCTGGGCCGGAACGGTTACTACGACCAGAAACCCATCGCCGAACAGATGGGGCAGCTTGCCGAGGAAATCGATATAGAATTCGTGGCTGCCGCCGGCGACATACACCACTTCGAGGGAGTGGCCAGCGTGGAAGACCCGCTCTGGATGACCGACTACGAACTCGTCTATTCCCATCCGGAACTCATGCTCGAATGGTATCCCATCCTCGGCAACCACGAGTACCGCGGCAATACGCAGGCAGTGCTGGATTACGGCGGAGTCAGCCGCCGGTGGGTGATGCCCGGCCGGTATTATACGAAAGCGTTCGAAGTGGACGACGACACATCGCTCCGGGTGGTATGGGTGGATACGACGCCGCTCATCGACAAGTACCACGAAGAGGCCGAAGAATCCTACCGCGACATTGCGGCACAGGATATGGAGGCGCAGCTCCGCTGGATAGATTCCACCCTGACGGCCTCGGACGAAACCTGGAAAATAGTCATCGGACATCATCCCATTTATGCCGACACCGACAAGGACGAGGAGGAACGGCTGGATTTGCAGGAGCGGCTCGACACAATCCTCCGCAGGCACGGCGTGGATATGTACATTTGCGGCCATATCCATAACTTCCAGCATATCCGTCGTGCCGGCAGCGACGTGGATTATGTGGTCAATACCTCCGGCTCGCTCTCCCGCGACGTGCGGCCGATAGAAGGAACGCTCTTTTGCAGTTCGGCCACCGGATTCTCGGTAGTGTCCGCATCGGCCGACAGTCTGAAGCTCTACATGCTGGACAAGGACAGGAACATCCTCCACACCGTGGAACGCGGACGGAACAGGTAAACCGTTCCGAGGGGGCGGTTCGGGGCTGCATGCGGCAGGGCGTGCGGCCCTTTCCGTATCCGATTCTGCCGGGAAGGAACGGCATGCGGCCTCAGGTACGCCGCTGTGGAAGGACGGCAGGCAAGGGGCGGCCCCCTGCCTGCGGAGCTCCGGTGCGGATGCCGGAAAAAGAATGCTCCGACCGAGACGGGCCGGAGCATTCTTCTGTCTGTTCGTGAGGGATTACCACGCGAAGAGCGGGTAATCGGCCATCAGTTTGTGTACCTCTTCCCTTACGGCCGCTATCGTGTCGGGGTTGTCGATATCGGAGAGCACGCGGTCGATGAGGCTGACGATGTAATCCATCTTGTCCTCCTTCAGACCGCGGGTGGTGATGGCGGGCGTACCGATACGGATACCGGAGGTGAGGAACGGCGAGCGGCTGTCGAACGGCACCATGTTCTTGTTGGTCGTGATGTCGGCCTCCACCAGCGTGCGTTCCGCCTTCTTGCCGGATATTTCCGGGAACTTGGTGCGGAGGTCAATCAGCATCAGGTGGTTGTCGGTACCGTTGGAAACGAGCTTGTAGCCGCGTTTAATGAACGCTTCGGCCATTGCTGCGGCGTTCTTCTTCACCTGCGTCTGGTATTCCTTGTATTCGGGCCGGAGCGCTTCGCCGAAGGCTACGGCTTTGGCTGCGATGACGTGTTCCAGCGGGCCGCCTTGGATGCCGGGGAATACGGCGGAGTTGAGCACGGCCGACATCTTCTTGATTTCGCCCTTCGGCGTTTTGATGCCCCAGGGGTTGTCGAAGTCCTTGCCCATAAGGATAATGCCACCGCGCGGACCGCGGAGCGTCTTGTGCGTAGTGGAGGTGACGATATGGGCGTACTTCACCGGGTTCTTCAGCAGCCCTGCGGCGATGAGGCCGGCCGTATGGGCCATGTCGATAAGAAGGATGGCGCCCACCTTGTCGGCGATTGCACGCATGCGTTCGTAATCCCATTCGCGGCAGTAGGCCGAAGCACCGCCGACGATGAGTTTGGGTTTGTGCTCCATGGCGAGCGCTTCCATCGCATCGTAGTCAATGGTGCCGGTCTCCTGGCCTACCTGATAGCCGACGGCCTTGTAGAGGATGCCGGACATGTTGACGGGCGAACCGTGCGAGAGGTGGCCTCCGTGTGCCAGGTCAAGACCCATGAAGGTGTCGCCGGGTTTGAGTACGGCCATGAAAACTGCCATGTTGGCCTGTGCGCCCGAGTGGGGCTGTACGTTGGCGTATTCGGCGCCGTAGAGTTCGCATACGCGGTCGATGGCGAGTTGTTCCACCTTGTCCACCACCTGGCAGCCGCCGTAGTAGCGTGCGCCGGGATACCCTTCGGCGTATTTGTTGGTGAGTACGGAGCCCATGGCCTGCATCACCTCGTCGCTGACGAAGTTTTCCGATGCTATCAGTTCGATACCGTGGAGCTGACGCTGTTTTTCCTGTTCAATGAGGTCGAAGACCTGATTATCCCTTTTCATGAAGTTTTTAATGTTTATATTGAAAATGAATCGTCTCTTGCATTCGAGTTCCCGCAAAGTTAAACTTTTTTCCATTGAATTTCTACCGGAAGCGGAAAATAACAGGGAATAATCCGGCGCATCGTGTTCCGTGCCTTGCGGCGGAGAGATGTGTCGAACAAAAAGAGAAATTATTTGGAAATCATGAAATAAAAAGTTATATTTGAGACAGATGCAGATACGTTTGAGGGCTTGTCGGTGAGAAATGGGTAGAGTTGTCGTTTCATCTTTAAGACTTTCGGCTTATGAAACGATTTTGTCTGCTGTTTGCAGTCGCTTTTTGTGTAGCCTCTTGTACTTCCGAATGACGTTTTCGCGTGTGAATGCGGCCAGTGGCAACGTACATTGATGCATTGCAATTGGGGCTGGCAGGGGAGTTATGATGGATACTTTGCCTCTTCCGTATTCAACGCTACCATGGGACCGCATTTTCATGTTCCTGATGTGGAAGAGACCCGAAGTGCGGATAAACACAATTACAATCATCGCCTTAAGATTATCACTTATAGCGCGCCTGCATTTGTCGAGTAGATTCGTCAAACATTAAAAATTCATAATTATGAAAACCGGACTTTTTATCGCCATACTCGCGTGCGCCGGGTTTTGTGCATGCGAAAAGCTCGTTACGGATAAGTATGAGCAGGGCAGCTCCGACTCGTTCGTCGTGCAATACTGGACCTTCGACCGGCTGGAAGCCGTAACTGTCGGGCCGGAGCCCCGGTTGCAGCTCTACCTGAGGAGTTCGCCGGAGCACCGCCGGACGTATTACGGCGTTCTGTCGGACGGGGAGGAGTTGAAGCGGGCCTACGAGGCGAAGTGCACCGAACACGGCGACCGGGGATATCCGTTCGTCTTTACCTATGGCCCCGGTCCGAATATGGTGCCGAACTCCTTTACCGATAAGGATTTCCGCTCTATCGAGGTGGTGAGCGATACGGATTTCGATGAGGCGCACCCCGCCGGTACCCGGCTGGATGACGTGATGATGTTCTGCTCGGCTTCGCCGTGGCGTTTCATACGGAGCCATTACGTCGAGCAGGGGGAGTGGAATGCCGGAGTCCCTGCGGAGGTTTATCGCTATTTCGGCACCGTCCTGCCCTACGATACGGAGTGGAAGAGCTGTTATCATCCGGTATACGGTAAGGTGTCGGAGCTGACGGCCGACGACCTGACGCTGCTGGGCGGAGACGACGGCGGGCGGCGAATGGGCATGATTGGGGTACTGACCTTTCTCGCACGGCCCGACCGGGCGGCGACGCATACGCTGACCGTGACACTTACCTCCGTGGACGGGGAGCGTTATTCCGCCTGTGCGGCGGTGGCTCTGGAGTAACTGTTTTCTGGGAAGAGGTCCTCCGGAGCGGGCTGCCCGTTGCCAGGGTATTGTGCCGGGAGTGTCGTTTGTCGGAGGAGTGTTCCGGGCCATCGTCTCGGCAGCGGACTGCATGTACATCGTTTATAGGGCGTTGGGAGTCGGGCATCGTGGAATAACCTTGAAACAACGTTTGGCCCGAAGGTCGTCCGGCAGTCAACCGGACGGCCTCCTGCGAATGTGAGCGGATGAAGTTTGTGCTGCCGGGGCAGGGGCACCTGCATGAAAAAAAATTGCAGGTAATTGTCAAGGGAGGCTTCGGATGCGTTCCGGCCGGAACGGGAAGCAGGAGACGCTGCGTCTCCTGCTTCCCGTTTGCCTTGTATCCGCGCGGCCTTGTCAGCGACGGACGACGGCGATGGATACGAGCTCGGAACTCTCTTCGAGTTTTCCGCGTTTGTTAAGGGTCTGCGACTTTACTTCTCCTATACCCTCTGCATACCACGTGACGGATTGGGTGGTCGTTCCCATCCCTATGGGGGTTTTCATCACCTCCGTCTCGTTCACTGTCCAGCAGTCGAAAGTACCGGCCGGGACGGTTACCGTTTCCCGGCCGGTTATGCTGCGGTCTTTGATGGTTATTTTGATGATATCGAACTGTCGGTCATTTGACTTTAACGACATGGAGATGTGGACCGTTTCGAGTTGCTGGCCCACTTGCGGGTGAAGCGGATAGCAGATTTCGTCCATCGCCACCGTGAAGTCGATGTCATCGTTTCCCAGGATGCTTTCCTTTATCTCCGCTATCAGTTGGTCGATGTTCTCCATCGGAAAGATTACCCTGTCGCCGGATATGCGTATCCGTACGGTGATGTCCGACATGGCCGAAGTGTCGGCCGTCAGGGGCTTGCCGTCTGCATCCAGCGCTCTGTCGTTTATGGTGATTACCGTGCCTTCCGCCGTTTCGGCGATGTCGGTAACGGTTTGGACGGAACGGCCGATGATATTTCCTTTTCGGTCCCTGTTCACGTATGTAAGTGCGGTTCCCTTTTCGGACGGTACGAAAGGGTTTCCTGCAATGCAGACCGGTACGGCGAACAGGAGCGTGAGGGATGCGATAATCGGTTTCAGTGCTTTCATGGCTGTTTCGGATTTACGGTCGGAGGTCATATCTTCCCGTGTCGATAGGACAAAGCTATGAAAAATAAACGGATTATCCTCTGCGCCGGCCGGCTGAAAAGCATGGCGGGGTTCCGCTGCCTCGGAAAAAAGTGTTATATTTGCCTGGATTTTACCTAAACATCTTGACTATGAAATTACTTGAAGGAAAAGTGGCCGTGATAACGGGTGCGGCCCGCGGCATTGGCAAGGCCGTTGCCCTTTGCTTTGCCGAGAACGGTGCGAATATCGCCTTTACCGACCTGTCCATAGATGAGAACGGCAGGAAGACGGAGGAGGAGATACTTGCGTTCGGGGTGCGCTGCAAGGCCTATGCCTCCAACGCCGCCGATTTCCAGCAGACGCACGAGGTCGTCGAGAAGATAATGGGCGATTTCGGCCGTATAGATATTCTCGTAAACAATGCGGGTATCACGTGGGACGGACTGATGCTGAAGATGGAGGAGAAGCAATGGGATATGGTCATCAATATCAATTTGAAGTCTGCATTCAATTTCATCCATGCCGTTACCCCGGTTATGATGCGTCAGCGCAGCGGAAGCATTATTAACATGTCTTCGGTGGTAGGCGTGCACGGCAATGCGGGGCAGGCCAACTATTCGGCTTCGAAAGCGGGCATGATAGGTCTTGCCAAATCCGTTGCACTCGAATTGGGTGCGCGCGGCGTACGTGCCAATGCCATCGCTCCTGGCTTCATCATCACCGATATGACGGCCAAGTTGCCCGAGGCTGTCAAAGAGGAGTGGAACAAGAAGATACCGCTTCGCCGCGGCGGTACTCCCGAGGAAATCGCCAAAGTGGCCCTGTTCCTCGGCAGCGATCTTTCCAGCTATGTCAGCGGCCAGGTCATCGAGGTGAACGGTGCCATGAATTCCTGATAACGGCCGTTTGTGAACGGAGAGGGGATGTGCGAACAGGTTTTGCGCATCCCCTTGTCGTATTTCGGCGTGTGCGGAAAAACACAGCGAAATGTATGTATTAGGAGAAACGGGAAGGAATCGCTATCATTGCGACAGAAACAATGTGTTGTAAGGTATGCTGAAGTGGAGTATTCTGTCGTTATGTGCGGTACTGTTCCCGTTGTCCGGATTCGGGCGGGAAACGGCCGCCGGAACCGAATCGGAACCAAGTCCCCGCGATTCCGTCCGGCAGGCGTATATGGACGAACTGGACTTCATCATCGACTGCATCGAAAACCGGTATGTTTCCGGCCGCCGAGGTATCGGCGACGAGGAGTGGCAACAGGGGGTGGAAGCCGTGCATAGCGGTGCTGCGATATATCTTCGCGATTACCCGGCTGTGTGGTGGTTATGGCGTGACTATAGCATGCTTTTGGACGACGGTCATTTCGCTTTTCCCGACAACGGTTCGTTCAGCCGTTATGAACTGTTCGCTGAGAGCCAACCGATTTTTCCGTTATGGGTACAGATATGGGTAGACGGCTCCATATATAATGTTTACGATTACAGCGGAGTGATTCCGGAATGTTCGGAAATTATCGCAATTACGAAGTTCTATAACGGACAACGTGCACAGACGTTCTCTGGGAAAGGATTGGGGATTGGTTGCATGCGGCTGACTCCCGGCGAACCGGCATACGCTTTTGCCAATGGCAACTCCTATCATCAACCCAATTCGCGTGACTGGGCGAGTTTCACGAATTTCCTGTCCGATTTTTCGATGCCGCCGTGGGAAGTCGTCTACAAGGTACCGGGTGCCGAACAGCCGGATACAGTCATGCTGGACGGAATAAGACGCGACGAACTGTTCAAACTGTACAAAAAGACGGGTAACAAGCGCCGGGCCAAGGAGGAACTCGGTTTTGCGCGAAAACCGATAACCTATGCCGATATGGGGGATGGCGTGGGTGTGCTTACGATTAACTCGTTCTGGGGAAAACGGTGGAGCCACATGCTGTTGTTCGGCAAGGACTGGCGTTACAAACGGCTGCTGCGGCAGGCCATGCGCCGCATCGGCCGAGACGGAATCGACCGGCTGGTCATCGACGTGAGTCTCAATACGGGCGGCATGGCGGAGAATGTCTTTTATACGCTCGATTATCTGACGGACAAGCCGGTAGATATAACATACACCTACCTTATAACGGACGAATGCCGCGAAACGGCGAAGAACAACGTCGACCGGAGTCCGTACTTGTCCGAGGCCGACAGGGAGTATATGATGCACTATATCGACAGCGTGCCGGACGGCACCCGTTTCCGCACCGATACGGTGCGCCGGATGCGATATCTCCCGCAGCGCCCGACGCACGGCTACGACGGCGAGGTCTATGTGCTGACGAGTCATCAGACCTATTCGGCGGCACAGATGTTCGCCCGTTACTGTCAGGTACTCGGCATCGGGAAGGTGGCCGGGCAGCACTGCGGCGGTTACAATGCCGTGACGGGAAATGCCGCACGGGTAGAACTGCCCGTTTCGCGTTGGATGCAGTTTCAGGTGCCTTTCCGCGAAGAGGTCATTTCCCCCGACGACGAACCGTATGCATACCCGACGGTGGACATTCCGATAGAGCATCCGTTCGAGGAGTGGCTGCACCGCGAAAACCGCAGTCTCGAACGGTTGCTGCGGATGATAGAGGAGTAGGGGAGCGCTGTAAGGAACGGTACGGATGCAGGACTCCGGATGGCTCATGTCATCCGGAGTTCATTCGTCTTGTGTCCGCCGTCGATTGTGCGGATGCGGTGTGCCTTTCATGCAGAAAAGTTTGGGGGCTTAGTAGGACAGAATTTTATGGAGAATTACGATTATCTTTGTAAAGTTATTGGCGGATTTTGTGTGTCCTGCAACGGGGGGTATGTTTTTTTGCCCTTTTAAAAATATGAAGGTGGGCTCTTTTCGCGTTATATCGTACAGAGAGTGAGGACGGGTTGTCTGCCGTCTGACACAAAACTAAGTGAGAGTAAAGTAAATTTCCCGTATGTGCTGCCGCGGTCGGCAGGAGAATTTGTGTATACAGCGGTGCGCGGTCGGCATATTGCAGCGCCCGGGTTCGGCAAGGGCATTCGGTGTCACCCCGGACGATAGCTGGGCGAACGGGACTCCTTCCGGTAGTCCGGCGGATTATCGTGCCGGCAGCCGGAACAGGCGGAGTTGCCGTGGTGCAACATCCGTATGGTCGGAGACCGGCCGTGACCGTCGTGCCGTTTTTGGGAACCTGGAAGCTGCGGGCTTTCGTATAAATGTTTTAGGGATATGATTGTAGGATATTTGAGGGTCAGTACGGGAAAACAGAATTTGGCCAATCAGCAGGACGAAATCAGGCGTTTCGCCGAGAGCAGGAATTTTACGGTGAACAGTTGGGTGACGGAGGTAGTCAGCGGAAAGAAGAACGAACGCGAGCGGAAGCTCGGTACGCTGTTGAAGCGGATGAAACCGGGCGATACGCTGATAGTGACGGAGATTTCCCGCTTGAGTCGCACCTTGACCGATATCATGGCGATAATGGGAAAGTGCCTGAGCCGTGAGATAAATCTCTATACCACCAAGGAGGGGTACTCCTTCGACAACAGCATCAACAGCAAAGTGCTCTGTTTTGCCTTCGGACTGGTGGCGGAGATAGAGCGCAATCTGATTTCCATGCGTACCAAAGAGGCGTTGGCACTGCGCAAGGCGGAGGGGGTGACGCTCGGCAGGAGAAAAGGCAGTTATACCAAGACGAATATCTTGATGGACAACCGACAGGCGATAATCGAGATGCTCAACAACGACAAGTCGATAGGCGACATTTGCAAACGTTTCGACATATCGCGCGATACGTTCGCCAAATTCCGGAAAAGATATCCGTCCGTGCAGAAGGCGGTTCAGGAGAAGGAGGGGAGGCGGATTGCTGCGTACGGCGGTACGAGGTCTTCTTCCCGTCCGGTTTAACTATCGAGGGGAACAGCGTGCTGCCGTTCCCCTCGATAGCTTGTATGCGTAAGACATGTGGTGTCAGGCCTTGCCTGCACTGCCCAGCACCTTTTCGCATTTGTGCTTGTAGAGTTCCTTCAGCCATTCGCGAGCCGGGCCGAGGTATTTGCGCGGGTCGAATTCGGCGGGTTTGGTCCAGAGTATTTCACGCACGGCCGCCGTCATGGCCAGCCGTCCGTCGCTGTCGATGTTGATTTTGCAGACGGCGCTTTCGGCAGCCTTGCGGAGCTGGTCTTCCGGGATGCCGATAGCGTCTTTCACTGCGCCGCCGTATTTGTTGATGATGTCCACGTATTTCTGCGGTACGGAGGACGAACCGTGGAGGACAATCGGGAAGCCGGGAATGCGTTTTTCAATCTCTTCGAGGATGTCGAACCGAAGAGGCGGCGGTACGAGTACACCCTCCGCATTGCGGGTGCACTGTTCCGGCCGGAACTTGTTCGCCCCGTGCGATGTGCCTATCGAGATGGCGAGGGAATCCACACCCGTCTTGGTGACGAAATCCACCACCTGGTCGGGTTCGGTGTAGGTATGGTGTTCGGCCGATACTTCGTCTTCGATACCGGCCAGAACGCCGAGTTCTCCTTCGACCGTTACGTCGAATTGGTGGGCGTATTCCACCACCTTGCGGGTGAGCGCCACGTTTTCGTCATAGGGAAGGTGGCTACCGTCTATCATGACCGACGAGAAACCCATGTCGATGCAGGATTTGCAGAGTTCGAAGGTGTCGCCGTGGTCGAGATGGAGGCAGATGGGAATGTTCCTGCCCAGCTCCTTGGCATACTCCACGGCTCCCTGTGCCATGTAGCGCAGGATGGTCTGGTTCGCATACTTGCGTGCTCCGCTCGAAACCTGCAGGATGACGGGCGACGCGGTTTCGACGCAGGCCTGTATAATGGCCTGCATCTGTTCCATGTTGTTGAAGTTGAAGGCCGGGATGGCATATTTTCCCGCCATGGCTTTCTCGAACATCTCTCTGGTATTGACCAGTCCCAATTCCTTGTATGATACCATATCGAATCAGTTTTAAGGTTTATATTAAATGAATGATGATGATAACGTCGCAATTTGCATACCGTCGGGAGGAAAGTGCGCATACCCGGTTGTTGTTATTTTAATAACGTTGCATACCCGGATATTGCAGCTAATTTCCTATCTTTGCCAACGGTATTCCAAAGGTAAGCAAAAACATTGGAGACGGGCAAGGATGGCGTGAGAATTATTTTTTCCTGAGCGGCCGTGCCGTGTCCGTCCGAATTAAAAATAGCATGACGATGTCGGAATTCAAGTATCAGGAACCTTTCCCGCTGGGAAAGGACGAAACCAAGTACAGGCTTCTTACCAAAGATTATGTGCATGTGGAAGAGTGCTGCGGCAGGCGTATCCTGCGTGTGGATGCGCGCGGGCTCGAATTGCTTTCGCGCGAGGCTTTCGCCGAAGTGTCTTTCTATCTGCGTGCGTCGCACCTGCAGCAGGTCGCCAACATACTGAAAGACCCGGAGGCGACCGACAACGACAAATTTGTAGCCTATACGATGCTGCTCAATCAGGTCGTGGCCGCTCAAGGGGAGCTGCCTACTTGTCAGGATACCGGTACGGCGATAGCGATATGCAAGAAGGGCGAAGATGTCTATACAGGGACGGACGATGCCGAAGCCATCACGAAGGGAGTGTATGAGACCTACCGCGACCGTAATCTGCGTTATTCGATGGTGGTGCCTTTCACCATGACCGAAGAGAAGAACAGCGGCAACAACCTGCCGGCCCAGATAGACATCTATTCCGAACCGGGCAACCAATACAAGTTCCTTTTCATCACCAAAGGCGGCGGTTCGGCCAACAAGACTTTTCTCTATCAGCAGACCAAGGCGCTGCTGAACGAGGAGTCGCTGACGAAGTTCGTCAGGGAGAAGATAAAGGACCTCGGTACGTCGGCCTGTCCGCCTTACCACCTGGCAGTCGTGATAGGCGGCACCTCCGCCGAGGCCAACCTCGCGGCGGTCAAGAAGGCTTCGGCCGGTTATTACGATGCGCTGCCTACAAGCGGCAACGAGGGGGGCCGTGCTTTCCGTGATTTGGAGTGGGAGGCGAAAATACTGAAGATATGCCAGGAGAGCGGCATCGGGGCGCAATTCGGGGGCAAATACCTTGTTCATGACGTGCGGGTTATCCGGATGCCCCGCCATGCGGCGTCGTGTCCGGTGGGTATCGGCGTGAGCTGCTCGGCCGATCGCAATATCAAGGCAAAGATAACCGAAGAGGGTATTTTCCTCGAAGAGCTCGAACACAATCCGGCCCGCTTCCTGCCGGCCGATGCGCCGATAATGAAGCCGGCGGTGGAGATAGACCTCGATGAGGGAATGGACAAGGTGCTGGAGACGCTCTCCAAATATCCGATTAAGACGCGTCTGAACCTGAAAGGTACGCTGATTGTAGCACGCGACATCGCTCATGCCCGTATCAAACAGATGCTCGACGAAGGTAAACCCATGCCGGAATACATGAAAAAACATCCCGTTTATTATGCAGGACCGGCCAAGACGCCGAAAGGGATGGCGTCGGGCAGTTTCGGGCCGACGACCGCGGGACGGATGGACCCTTACGTGGATTTGTTCCAGAGTAAGGGCGGGTCGATGGTCATGGTGGCCAAGGGCAACCGTTCGCAGGAGGTTACCGACGCATGTCGGAAACATGGCGGTTTCTACCTCGGCTCCATTGGCGGACCTGCCGCCATTCTGGCCAAGGAGAGCATCAAGAGCGTGGAGGTGGTCGATTTTCCGGAACTCGGCATGGAAGCGGTACGCAAGATATATGTCGAGAACTTTCCGGCATTCATCATCGTGGATGATAAAGGCAACGACTTCTTCGCCGATTTCAAACATTGATTGCGAATGCGGCGTTTCCATTCCCGCCCGCCGGAAAACTTTCCGGCGGGCGGGAATGTTTTCGGCGATGCCGGGAATGCAGTACGGTTCCGTCGGCGGAAAATATCCTGATAAGAGCGGGGAATCGATACGTTTATTTGTCTGTCACCGCCAAAATGAATATTTTTGTCTGCCGGAACACTAAAAGCCGGATTCCGTGCGTTATAGCGGCATAAAGCAGTTCCGAGGGGCCCGCAGGGCACGGCAGGCAGACGTGCGCTCTTTTTCCTGTCTGCGCCGGTGCCGCCCCGTGTATTACGGAGACTTTGGCCGAGGGCAGCGGGGCAGGCTGTTCCGGAAGTGTGATTCGATTCGATATATGAGGAAATACGTCGGAAAATTCTTACTGTTGTTGGTGATGGCGGCCCTACCTGTGGCGGTATGGGGGCAGAAAGTCGCCTTTGAGGTCAATGCCCCGCGTGTGGTAGCCGTGGGAGAGATATTCCGTATCGAGTATGTGACCGACTCGAAACCGCAGGATTTTAAGGGCCCTCAGTTTGAAGGAGTGGATGTATTGGCCGGACCGACGCTCTCCACGAGTAAATCGGTATCCATCGTGAACGGTAACATGACGCAGGAGGTGCGTTATACCTATACGTATGTGCTGCAATGCAATTCGGAGGGCGAATTCAATGTGTCCGAGGCGGTTCTGACGGTGAAGGGCAAGACGTACAGCGCTGCTCCGTTCGCAGTCAGGGCTTTGACGGAACAGGCTGCTGTCAGCGGGGAACAGGGCGCAGGTGGACATTCCGACCGTCCCACGCTGGCCCCCGACGACATTCTGATACGGGCGGTAGTCGACCGGAAAGAGGTATATAAGGGAGAGCCCGTCCGGGTGACTTATAAGCTGTACAGGCGGGTCCCGCTGAATCTCGAAAGCGCCAAATTTCCCACCTACAACGGTTTTTGGGCCCAGCAGCTCAATGTGGACGGTTATCCGCCTCAGCGGGAGGAGTTCAACGGCAAAATATACGATACGCATGTCATCCGCGAAGACCTGCTGTTTCCGCAGCAGGCCGGCAGTCTGACCGTTGACCCACTTGAACTGAGCGTGGTAGCGCAGATAGTGATGGAGCCGCGCCGTCAGTCTATCATCGACGACTTTTTCGGAGGCCCCAACATACAGGAGGTGCGTCGCAAGGTCGCTACGGCTCCGGTATCCATCACGGTGAAGGAACTGCCTGCCGGTGCTCCTTCGGGCTTTTCGGGAGCTGTCGGGGATTTCCAGTTGGAAACGGTCGCTCCGCCACCCGAAGTGGCTGCCAATTCGGCATTCACTTTCGGTATCAAGATTTCGGGTAGCGGCAATCTACCCCAGATACAGGCGCCGAAACTCTCCCTGCCGGCCTCGTTCGAGCAGTACAACGTGAAGACTACCGAAAGTTTTAATAACACTTCGGGCGGCATTTACGGATACCGTCAGTTCGAGTATCCGGTAATTGCTCGCGTGGCCGGCGAGTATAACCTTCCGCCGATAGAGTTTACCTATTTCAATCCCCGTTTGAAAACATACGAAACACTGTCCGGCCCCTCCATGGCGCTGACCGTGGTTCCCGATTCGACCGGCATGGGCGGTTCGGTGCAGGGGGCTGTGCTCAGCGGGCTCTCGAAAGAGGATATCAAGATTCTCGGTCGGGATATCCGTTTCATCAAGCTCGATTCCCCGCATCTTCGGCAGAAAGGCGGTCTGTTCTTCGGCAGTGTGTGGTATTTCCTCTGTATTGCGGCCATAGGCGGTCTCTTTGCGGGCCTGCTGGTATGGCTGCGCAAGGTGGCCGAAGAGCGCCACAACAGCGCCCTTATCAAGGGGAAAAGGGCCAACAAGGTGGCGTTGCAGCGTTTCCGTGCGGCCGAGGAGCACATGAAGGCCGACAACCAACGGGGCTTCTATGAAGAGATGCTGAAGGCGTTGTGGGGATACATAGGCGATAAGCTCAATATCCCTTCGTCAAATCTTACAAAAGAGAATGTTCGTGAAGAATTGGTGAAGCGGGGCGTATCGCCTGAAGCGGCACAGAAATACATCGATATCATCGTGGAGTGCGAATACGCCCAATATGCTCCGGCGGCTACGGGTCGGATGACGGAGGTGTACGGGGCCGGAGTGGAGATGGTCTCCAGACTCGAAAGCATAATCGGAAAGTAGTGGCGGGCATGATGAAAAGGATAATTCTTTTGATAGGTTTTCTCGTATGTGCGGTTCCTGCGCTCTATCCGCGTGAGGCGGAAGTGAAAGCGGAGGCGGAGAAGGTGTGGGAAAGAGCCAATACCCTCTATATCAATGGAGATTATGTCGGGGCGGCGGCATTTTACGAGGCTATTGTCGACAAAGGGTATATAAGCGGGAGATTGTTTTATAATCTCGGCAATGCATATTTCAAGGCGGGCGAGCTGGGCAGGGCCGTGCTCAATTACAACCGGGCCCAGAAGCTGATGCCGTACGACAAGGACGTAACCTATAATCTTGCCGTAGCCAACGGGTATGTCAAGGATAAGATAGACACCGTACCGGAGTTTTTCCTTTCCAGATGGATAAAGGCCTGGCGCTCGTCGCTCGACAGCAATACGTGGGCCGCAAGGTCGCTGGTACTGCTTGCCGTCGCATTGGCCGGCGTGTTGGTGTTCCTTTTGGAGGAGCGCAGCGGGTGGCGCAAGGTCGGTTTCGTGGCGGCCGTGGTTTTTACCGTACTTTTCGTCTTTGCGGTGGTTTTTGCGGCGGTTGAGAAAAGAGAGCTTACGCAGGCTTCCGAGGCCATCGTGATGGTGCAGGCCGCTTCAGTGAAGAGTGCTCCGGAGAAGGAGGGCAGCGACATTTTCATTCTGCACGAGGGGACGAAGGTGGAGGTGCTGTCGTCGTACGACGGTTGGACAGAGATAATGATTGCCGACGGCAACAAAGGATGGGTGCCTGCCGACTCTGTGGAACTGATAACCTATTGACTTCGGAATCGTTCCGGAGCACAAGCAGGCCTGAAAGGGGCCATACGATTACTAAATGTCTGAATTGCTTGATGATGCGGTGAGGGAGCTCTCCCGCCTGCCGGGAATAGGACGGCGCACTGCCCTGCGGCTTACCCTGCACATGCTGCGCATGGACGAGGAGGAGGTGCGGCGCATGACGGCTGCCATAGACCGTTTTCGCAGTGATATTAAATATTGTGCTCGCTGTAATAATTTGTCTGACAGCGATGTGTGTACTATCTGTTCGGACCCGTCGCGCGACCGGTCGGTGGTGTGCGTCGTCGAACAGGTGGGCGATGTTCTCTCCATAGAAAATACCCGCCAATACAACGGGCTGTATCATGTGCTCGGCGGCGTCATATCGCCCATGCAGGGAATCGCTCCGTCCGACCTAAAGATAGACCTGCTGTTGGAGAATATAGAGAAGGGGGGGGTGAAGGAGGTCATTCTTGCAATGAGTACGACCGTGGAAGGCGAAACGACACTTTTTTACATTACCCGCCGGCTGGCACGGTTTCCCGACCTGAAAGTAACCAATATCGCACGCGGGATAGGGTTCGGTGACGAGATAGAGTATGCTGATGAATTGACCATAGCCCATGCTCTTCATAACCGTACTCCGGTCAGCCGCTGAGCGGGTTTCGTTTTTGCGGAGCGGACAATAAAAGAGAGGCAGTGCCCATCTATGGCACTGCCTCTCTTTTGCAGTGATTGCCGGCATCGCTTTTACTCTTCGTCCACCGGTTTGTCCGTGGGTTCGAAGACGGCCTTTATCTTGTTATCGACGAAAAGGTAGAGGTTCTTTTCGTCAAGCTGATAGAGGTGTACGTTTTCGAACATGCGGAAGAACTCCGTTTCGATGTTCGGGTCGAGGCATGCCATCATGGTGGATGCTACGGGGCCTATCTTTATTCCTCCGTTGGCGTTTACGACCTGATAGGGGCCGAAGAAACGGTTGCATTCGCCGATACCGGCCACACGTCCGTCGGCCAGGAATGACAGTTCGTATTTGTCGGGGGCGTCGACCGGTTTGCCGTCGAACTCCACCAGATGCCATACGGTTCCCTGTATGGGCCTGGTTGCCGCTTCGCGGCTTTTGCGGCATTTCTGGCAGCATCCTGTCAGCAGGATTCCCGCCAGCAGGGCGACTGCCGCGATAGTGATTGTTCTCTTCATTTCCGTATTTTGTTTAAATGTCGTACAAATATAGGGATTATTCGCTGCAAACCGCATATGGCCGAGTGGGCGGGGTCGGTTTGCAGCAAATGTTCTCCCGATTCGCTGCAAACCGATTATGGCTTGGGGCATCCGAACGCGGACAGGGCTTTCCGTACTGACGGAGCAGTTTGTCACGCAGCCGGTTGAGCGCTCAACCTTCATTGAGTATATTTGTTACGACCGAATTTACAGGCCGGGCGGTCGTCCGATAACCGTTTTCGGTTTTCATCGAATATCCGTATATTTGCATTGTTTAGTTCGTATACTATTCATTAAAAGCCAATAAGTCATGAAAAAAGTAATCGCATCGCCCGATGCCCCCAAAGCGGTAGGGCCCTATTCGCAGGCTATCGAGGCCGGCGGCACCCTTTACATTTCGGGACAGCTTCCGATAAATCCTGCCGACGGCAAGATACCGGAAACCATCGAGGAGCAGACCGCACAGTCGCTCGACAATACCGCCGCCATTCTGAAGGAGGCCGGATATACGTTCGAGGATGTCGTGAAGACGACCGTGCTTCTGGATGACATGCACAACTTCGCCGCGATGAATGGGGTATATGCTCGGTATTATACAAAAGATATGCCGGCCCGCGTATGTTATCAGGTGGCCAAACTGCCTATGGGCGTAAAGGTCGAGATAGATACCATAGCGGTAAAAAAATAGGAAGACCTCGTCTCCCGATAAAAGCGGCCGTATCGGAAGATACGGCCGCTTTGTCGGTTAAGTGAATGCTGCCAGGGAAATCCCTGCTTTTATTTGTGGCGTGCGGCAGCGGTCTGTTGCAGGATAGTCCGTACCTCACGCCATCCCTCCGGCCGGCAGAGCAGGGTCAGCAGGGCGTATGCGGCGATGCCTGCCGTTATTTCGATGAGAAGGATGGCCCACAGGGCGATATGTCCGGCCAGGAGCATGTGCGTACCGTAAACCGCAGCGACCATGACGGCGGACATGGCAAGGTAGGGGGCCGTGGAACGAATGCCGTCCCAAATCGTCCAACGCAAGTAACGTCCCGCCCCGAGCATATTGACGATGGCGTCAGATAGGAAAATCACCGTTTGTCCCCAGGCTATCGCTTTGACCCCCATCGGAATGGTTATGGCGAGTATGACCGTGGCTATCAGCTTTTTGATGATTTCGAGACGGAATATCAGTTTGCCGTCACTCTTGATTTTCAGAATGTTGTAGGATACGACCGACAGCGGTGCGAACAGCCCCGACAGGCAGAGTATCCGGAAGTAGGGAATGACGGGCAGCCACCGCTGCGGAAGGAAGACCGCGATGAAGTCGCCGACGACGGCTATCAGTCCCAGCATGACCGGAAAGATGATGAAATTCATCACGACGGTCACCTGATGTGCGCTCGTTCTCATTTTGGCCGGATTGTCCTGCAATTGGGAGAGGGCGGGGAAAGTGACGTTCTGTACGGAGCTGATGACGGCGCTTACCGGCATGTCCTTGTACTGTTTGCCGCGGTTGTAGTAACCGAGTGCCTCTTTGGTGTACATCTTTCCGATAAAGAGTTCGGAGATGTTGGCATAGACAGTATTCGTTATGTCGCTCAGCAGTAGGCGCGAACTGTATCCGAGCATCGGCCGCAGGGCCGTAAACGAGACGCGGCGCGAGGGGCGCCATTCGCTGCGTATCCACAGGAGCATGGATTTGACTGCGGGTGTGAGCAGTCGTTGTCCGAGCAGCGACCAGATGCCGCATCCTGCGGCGGCCATGCCGACGGCCACGCAGCTTCCGGCCAGCGTGGCCCACAGAGTATATTTGGAGATGGTCTTGAAGTCGAAACGGCGGGTAAGGATGGTGTTCTGTATGTTGGAGAACGAGTTTACGGGAACGAGCAGAAACAGTACCGGGGCGAGCGTCCGCATTACGGGAGCGTTGTAATAGCTTGCCAGAAAGGGTGTGACGGCGAGCAGCACGAGGTACAGCCCGCAGGCGGTGAAGATGTTGAAAAAGAAGACAGCGGAATACTCTGCCTGCCCGACCTCTTTCCTGCGTATCAGCGCTGCGGAAAAGCCGCTGTCCACGAATACCGAACATACCGATGTGAAGACCACGAGTATCTGTATCGTGCCGTAGTCGTCCGGAAAGAGAAAGTTCATCAGTACGAGCCCGACGAACATCTGGAATACGGCCGTCAGGGCCTTCTCCGCGAAGGTCCACGCCATCCCTTTGACCACATGCTTTTTCAGCTCCATATACGGGTTTGCCCTCTTTGATTCGATTGGTATCCGGTCGGTTCATTTCCCGATATTTCCGGTACTGGCTGGGCCGGAAATCTGCTGCGGCCGGTCAGCGAGGCAGCAGGAAACTCTCTATCGCCAGCCGGTAGGAGTCGAGCCCGAATCCCGTGACTGCTCCGCGGCAGGCGGCGCCGGTCAGCGACTGCTGCCGGTAATTTTCCCGGGCGAAGATGTTGGAGATATGTACCTCCACGACGGGGACTCCGACAGCTCGGATGGCATCTGCGATAGCCACAGACGTGTGCGTATAGCCTCCTGCATTCAGAATGACGCCGTCGTATCTGCCGTCGGCCGCCTGGATGCAGTCGATAAGTTCCCCTTCGATGTTGGACTGGCGGTATGTCAGCTCCACGTTGCGTGCGGCGTATGTACGGCGCAGGGCGGCGAACCACGTCTCGAAATCGGTACTTCCGTATATGGAAGGTTCGCGCTTCCCGATGAGATTCAGGTTGGGCCCATTGATTATCAGTATCTTCATTCCTCCAAAAGGTATATCTCCTCGCCGCGGCCCTTCATATAGAAGGTTTCGCGGGCATATTTTTCAAGAAACCAGTCCTGTTTCAGGTTTTCCAGAAACGTACTGTCCTCTTTGGAACGTTCCCTGTAATATTGCTGTTCCTTCTGCATGACCTTGATACGCCGGCGTATGGCCATGGCCTCTAACACCGTATTCTTGGAAAAGACGGTGATAATCAACAAAAAGGCTATCGTGATGATAACCCATAGACGATATTTCTCCCAGAATCCCTTCATTGCCGGTCTGTATCCTTTCAGGGTATCTCCATGAATTTGTGTGTCTGGAGCGATACCTTCCATTGCGGATGGGCTTTCACATACTCCGTAATGAGCCGGACGGCCTCTGCGAACCTGCTCCATTCGGGCTGCAGATAGAGCCGGCAGCTCTTTCCCGCCCGTGCTGCGCATTGTTCGGCCCACAGCAGGTCTTCGGCGTTACCTATCACTACCTTGAGTTCATCGGCTGCTTGGAAGACCTCCTCCAGCGGAGGGGCCTGCCGTTTCGGGGAGAGGCATATCCAGTCGAATTCCCCTTGCAGCGGATGCGTTCCCGAAGTTTCGAGGAATACCTGCAGACCGTTGGCCTTCAGTCCTTCGGTCAGGGGGACCAGCGGGTGCATCAGAGGTTCTCCGCCGGTTATCACCGCACAGGGAGCGCCGGATGCCGCCGCCCGTCCGATAACCTTTTCGACGGCGGATACGGGGTAGCGGCGGATATTCCAGGTGTATTTGGCATCGCACCACGGACACCCTACGTCGCATCCGGCCAGGCGGATGAAATAGGCGGCCGTTCCCGTCTGATATCCCTCTCCTTGGATGGTGTAGAAATCCTCTGCCAGCGGCAGTGCCGTTCCCCCCTTTTCCGATGATTCTTTTCCTCTGTCGCTGCGCATGTCACACCTCCTTTGCAAGCCGGTAAATGTCGCACAGATTTCTTCCCAGACCGTCGTAATCGAGTCCGAAGCCTACGATGAATCCGTCGGAAATTTCCATGGCCGGATAACGTATCGGGAAGTAGTTCCGGTAGGAGGCGGGTTTGAAGAGCAGCGTGGCCACTTCAAGCGTTGCAGGGTTCATCGCAGCCAACGAATCGGTTAGGGCCCGGATGCTTTCGCCGGTTTCGACGATGTCCTCCACTACTATCACATGGCGGGCTTCGATGTTCTCCCGAAGTCCGAAAACCTCGGTCACGCTGCCCGTGGAGGTCGTGCCGTGATAGGAGGAGAGTCGGACGAAAGATACTTCGCAGGGGAACGATATGCGCTGGAGCAGTTCGGCGAAGAACATGAAAGCCCCGTTCAGTACGCCGACGAAAAGGGGGATGCCCCTGCTGCCGTCTCCGTAATCGGCATTGATTCGGGCTGCCAGCGCCTCTATCTTGCCGATGATTTCCCCGTGCGGTACGGCGAGTTCGAATGTCCTGTCGTGGAGTCTGACGCGCGGCCTTTCGCTGTGCATGGTGATAATAATTAAGTAAAATCGTCCTTGTGCGGCTGTCCGGTGTACCGAATAGGCCGGAAACGGGTATCTTTGTGCAGGCAGGAACTCCTGCCGTACATCCGTTGCAAAAGTAATAATAAAAGCGAAGACGCCGTACGCTCCCGGGAACTTTGCAGGATTTTTGAAGAGCGTTCCGACCGTAACCGCACCGATGACGAAATGATGACAGAAAACATAGGTCAAGCCTTGCTGCTCAGCCTGATGGCAGGCTGCGCCACAGGAATAGGAAGTGCGATAGCCTTTTTTGCCAAAAAGACCAATGCGAAATTCCTCTCCTTCTCCCTGGGGCTTTCCGCCGGAGTGATGATATACATATCGTTCATGGAGTTGCTTTTCAGTTCTCGTCAGCAGCTCGAAGTCATCACGGAAAGTACGACACGGGGCAGTCTGATAACCGCCCTCGCTTTTTTCGGAGGTATCTTTATCGCCGGGCTTATCGACAAGTTCATCCCGGATACCGAGAATCCGCACGAGCTGCACAGCGTCGAGGAGATTGGGGGAGTCCCTAATCCGGAACATACCCATCGGCTGAGACGCATGGGGATAGTGACGGCGCTGGCTATCGCCGTCCACAACTTCCCGGAGGGTATCGCCACGTTCATTTCGGCACTCGATTCGGCGAAGGTGGGCATTGCCGTGGCCGCGGCCGTTGCGGTGCATAATATACCGGAGGGCATCGCCGTGTCTGTTCCGATTTATTTCTCTACGGGAAGCCGGAAGAAGGCGTTCTGGTACTCCTTTGCGTCGGGGCTGGCCGAACCGGTCGGGGCGGTATTCGCCTATCTTTTGCTGATGCCTTTCCTGACGCCTGTGCTGATGGAGTGCACGTTCGCCGTGGTCGCGGGTATCATGGTTTATATTTCGCTCGATGAGCTGCTCCCGGCGGCTCACCAATACGGTCACAGCCACTTGGCTATCTATGGATTGGTGGCGGGTATGGCTGTCATGGCGCTCAGTCTCATATTGCTCGGCTGAGGCGTCCGTTTCCGGGAACGAAGAGAGAGAATGGTATGGTGAAATGGTTCAAATCGCTCTCGCGGCAGGAGAAGGTGATGCTGCTGCTTATCCTTGTGCTTCTGATAGGGGTTATTCTGCGTTGGGACAACGTGAAACGGAAAGCGCTCATCTGGTTCCGTGCGGATGAACTCGTCGAACGGCAGGCGGATTCCGCTGCCGTGAGGCAGACGCCCGAGGCCGGTACCGTGTGGAACGAATGAATTTTTCCGTGCGGTCGGTGGCGGGGTGTGAGCGGACTTGGATGCCCGGATTATTTCCGGTCGATTTCTTTGGCGAAGACAGCCCTGCGTTTGTGCAGTACCTTGTCGAAGTTTCCCCAAAGGGCCTGGATGCGGTAATTGTCGATGAGTTCCGGATTGCTCTCGGCATAGACCGTACCCAGTTTCTGGAATTGCGGTATCATTTCGGTAAAGAGCAGTGCGGCGGCACCGAGGTTCTGTGCGGTAGGATGGGCGGCTATCAGCATCAGGTCGCATACCTCTGCCTTGTTGGAGTTCAGCGCCCGCAGCAGATGGCAGGCACCCAGCGGAAACATTCTGCCGCGGGCCTTCTGCATTGCCCGGGAGAGCGAGGGCAGGGCGACCCCGAAGGCCACGAGTTCGCCGCTTTCGTCGGCAATCAGCGTGACGAGCTCGAGCCGGAGCAACGGCACGTATTTTTTGATGTAATAAGCTATCATTTCCTCCGTCAGCTCCGAGAAGCCGTAGAGGTCCGCATAGGTGATGTTCAGCAGCCGGAATAGTTTGTGGCCGTATCCCTGCCTGACGATATCGGATATCTTCTTGAACCGCAGGACGTGTAATCCGTATTTGCGGCGCACAACCTCTGCGATTCGCTGGTGCTTGTCCGGTATTTCTTTTGGGATGAGTATCTTGTATTCTACCCATTCGGCGTCTTTCCGGAATCCCATGCGGGTGAGGAACTCCGGGTAGTAGGGATGGTTGTAGAGGCAAGCGATGGTACTGACCTCGTCGAATCCGTAGATGAGCATCCCTTCCGGGTCGAAATCAGTGAATCCCAGCGGACCGTGTATCGCCTCCATGCCACGTTCCCGTCCCCATTGTTCGACGGTCTCTATGAGGGCTTTGGCCACTTCGAAATCCTCGACGAAGTCGATGAATCCGAACCGGACACAGGCTTTACCGGTCTTGCGGTTGCTGATATGGTTGATGATGGCGACGATGCGTCCTACGGTTTTGCCGTCCCGTTTTGCCAGGAAAACTTGATGGTCATACACTTTCAGCGCCGGATTATGCCCTTCGAGTAGTGCTTCCCGCTCGTCTGCATACAGAGGCGGCACGGCATAGGGATTACCGGCGTACAGTTTAATTTTGAACTTGGTGAATTCTTTCAGTTCCTTCCTGGTGGCGACCGGGCTGACGGTAATCATAAGCGAAAACGTTTGGGTTGTCGGGGAGCAGTTTTGTATCGACGCGGTAAAAATACGATAAAAACCTTTTATTTGTTCATAAAAATGTTCAAAAGAGGAATTTATTCCATAGCAGCCACTGGAATACGCAGGAAGGACGGCAATGTGCTGCCGTCCTTCCTGCGTATTACGGGAGACCTAGGTCCTGTCACTGTTCCACCCACACCAGTCTGGAGATGTCGTAACCTATACCCTTGGCGATTTCGAGGTATTTGTCCTTCACTTTTTCGGGCATAGTCTTTTCGCGCGAAAGCAGCCACATGTAGTCGAGGTTGCGTCCGATGACGAGGGCATACTTGTAGTCGGGGTCGAGTGCGGCCACGTTGTAGCCGGAATAGAACGGCCCGAAGAAGGATACTTTCAGCATCGCCACGTCGGGTTCCTCAACGAACACGGCTTTGCCCACAGACTCTTTCCACTTCCCTTTTTTGGCATCGTAGCCTCTGTTGATTACGTGGATACTGCCGTCGTCGTTCAGAGAGTAGTTGGCTGTCGTCTTGCTGAGTCCCTTTTCGAATTTGAAGTCGAACCGGGCGATTTCATACCATGTTCCGAGGTATTTGTCGGCATCGAACGGGGTGACTGCATGCGCCCCTTCGGGTATCGTCCGCTTGGTTTTGAGAGAAAATGCCGACGCCAGCAGGCCTATCGCTATCAGCGCGCCTGTTCCGATGATTAAATTTCTGCTTTTCATAAACGTATTTTGATTTGGTTGTTTGTGTATTGAAATAATCAAATAGCCTGCCACGGTGCGATGGAATGCGGAAAAATATGCGGACGGAGTATTTTCCGGTCCTTCAGGGTACGGAGCGAACCGAGCTGCCTGCATGCCGAGGAGATAGGGATGGATGTGCGAGAGTATTTCCGATATCGGGACGTGGTATTGCGTTGCGGTCGTAGCGGATGGTACGTCCCTTTTATAAGGTATAAGCCGTACAGGCCGGTCGGAAGGTGCGGAAAACGGCGGGATGTCTCAATTCGGATTCGAACGACCGTCCCGGCGTGGCTCGTACCGTCGTGAGGACAGGCTGGTAGGAAACGATGAACGCACGGCAGCAAAAGTTGCCGTGCGTTCATCGTTTTGCGGAGAGGGCGGGATTCGAACCCGCGATACCCTTTTGAGGTATACGCACTTTCCAGGCGCGCCTCTTCAACCACTCGAGCACCTCTCCATCATGACTTGTCGGTAATGGCCTGCTCGTCGCTGTGAAATCCCGGCCTTCCCGATGCCTCGTTTTCGGACGAGGCGGTGCAAAAGTAATGAATAAAATCATGCAGGCAAAGCCCGACGTTAAAAAAATCGTCATTCCTGCAGTAGACGGAGGGATATGTCGTATGCTGTCGTACCTGCCTGACGACAAACCGGAAGGTGCGTTTTTATTTATGTCCATACTGCACACAACACCGGTCGGATACCTATCTTTGCCGAAATGGGAAGAAGCGGACATGCAGACCTCCCGCTGCATTACGGGAGCGTGCCGCAGTGGCTTGCCCGGCGGATGAGCCTGCTGGGCGGTGCGATTGTCGAGGCGGTAGTGATGGAGTACGGCCGGGGGGAGCTGTTGCGTAGGCTCAGCGACCCTTTCTGGTTCCAGTCGCTGGGTTGTGTGCTGGGAATGGATTGGCACTCTTCGGGAATTACTACCTCGGTCATGAATGCCCTGAAAAAATCGGTGAACCTGCGGTCGTCGGAACTCGGTGTCTATATCTGCGGCGGCCGCGGCAGGTCGTCCCGTCAGACTCCCGCTGAACTGCTGGACGTAGCCGAACGTACCGGTCTGGACGGGGAGGCGCTGGTACGGTGCAGCAGACTTTCCGCGAAAGTGGACAATACGGCCGTGCAGGATGGTTTTCAGCTCTATCTTCATTCGTTCGTCGTGACGGCGGAAGGGGATTGGGCGGTGATACAGCAGGGGATGAATCCTGCCGGTCGGATGGCCCGGCGGTATCATTGGCTCTCTTCTTCGCTGGAGTCGTTTACACAGGAACCGCATGCGTCCGTTTGCGGGCTTAATCAGGGATTGATATTGAATCTGACGCATCGGGAGGCGGCCATGACGAAAGAGGGTATTCTGGAACTTACGCGCGAACGGCCCGACAGGCTGCTGCACGAAGCGGCATTGGTCATGCCCTGCCATCATGAAGTGACCGCCGGAGATGTAGACCTCAAACGACTCGGTGCGGCGTTGATATTGGCCCACGAATCGGAAGTGGCAGATTTTGAATCGCTGCTTCTGCTGCCGGGGGTAGGCCCGCGGACGCTGCAGTCGCTGACGTTGGTCAGCGAGGTGATACACGGCACGCCGTCGCGGTTCACCGACCCGGCGCGTTTCTCTTTCGCTCACGGCGGCAAGGACGGACATCCCTTTCCGGTGCCTACCGAAATCTACGACAGAACCATAGAGGTGCTCGACCGGGCCATCCATAGTGCACGTCTCGGAGAGAGGGACAAGACGGAGGCGCTGAAGCATCTCTCGCGCGTATCCGTTTCGTTGGAACGCGGATATGAACCGGGCGATTATTTCGACAAATATGTGGAGCAGGAGCGTAGGAATGCCTGGCGATGGGGAGGAAAAACGGTGTACGGCGATGCAAAACCGCCCGACGACACTCCGCCGGAGGCTGCCGGTTCCCGCCAACTGACGCTGTGGTAACGGACTGCGAAAAGGAGCGGGTTTCTTTTTGCAGCACTCGGAGCAGCCTCTTCCAGTGGAAAAGGGTTCATAAAATGCGGCGTTGAGTACGGTTAGGCATTGAAATTGAATGAGGATATATTGTGTGCAGATGTTTCCGGAAAGACCGGAATATAGGCGGATTCGATTTCAACTTAAATTATACGATTATGACACATTATGAATCACTGAAAGAGAGCATCTCGCCGCAGATGCTGAAAACGGCCGCGGCTACGCTTCGCGAGGATGAAAAGGGAGTGGCTTCGGCCGTGGCGGTATTGCTGCCTTCGTTGCTGGTCAGGTTTATGGACCAGGGTGAGACGGCACGGGTCAATGAGACTATTCGCGAAGCCGGCAATGCGGAGCTGTTCGACAGACGGGCGGAGATATTCGCCGGCCACGGAATAGATGGAGGAATGAATCTCGGCGAGCGGTTCGAAAACGAATTGGTCGGGGCGGAAAACAAGGCCTATCCGAATGCCGTGGCGGCCGAAAGCGGTATCTCCGCAGCGAGCGCCGACCGGTTGTCGGGATGGGTGGCAGCGGTTATCGCCGGCTATGTGGGCCATAAGATAGTCCGTAACAATCTCTCCATGTCTGCCGTAATGGCCGGGTTGCGTCAGGAGCGCGGCTCGGCAGTAAAGGAGATACCGGTGAAGGTGGGCCGTGCTGCGGGAATCAGCGGCATGTGCAGCAGCAGTGCGCCGGTTGCCGGACGGGATGGCAAAAGGAACAATTGGCTGGTATGGCTTATCATTGTCCTGATTGTTGTGATTATCGTCTTTCTGAGTATCCGTTCGTGCAATCGGAACGGTGGTGGAGAGGTCGTAGCGGTTACTGAAAATGTGACCGTCGTTCCGACTGCTCCGGCGGCACAGACTGCTGCTGCGAAGGAGGAACTGACTTTCGTGGAACACAAACTGCCCGACGGCAGAACCATCCGGGTGGCCGAAGGCGGATGCGAGGACTGCATGCTGAAGTATCTCCAGTCCGATGCATACCGGAAAGCCACGAACGAAGAGCTGAGCAAGAATTGGATACAGTTCGACAAGATAGATTTCATGCATAACAGCAAGACGGCTCTTGCAGGAAATTCGATGGAGCAGCTCGACAATATTGCGGCGATACTGAAAAACTATCCCGATGTCAGGATTCGGATAGGCGGTTTTGCGGACAAGACGGGTACTCGGGCGGTGAATTACGAAATTTCCAAAAAACGGGCGGAGTATATCAAATCGATACTCGTGAAGGACGGGATTCCGGCAGACCGTATCAGTACCGAGGGCTTCGGAAAAGAGTTCGCGACGGTGCCTGCCGATGCGACCGCAGCGCAGCGGGCCGTAGACCGTAGTATCGCCATGCGTTTTACGAAGTGACCGGCCGACAGCCGAACAATGGACGGGGGTAGGAGATACCCCCGTTTTGCATTCTGTTTCCCGGACTGTGTCCGGCTGTTGCGGATAGCCGGAGAGAGTGTCGGAGGGGGACGGTCTGCCGCAGGTTGTGGATGGCCGCTTTTTCCGGTAAGCCGTATCCGTGCGGCCCAGTTTTCCGGTATAGCACCGATGCCCCGGTCCGTTTATCGTCGATGTCGGACGGAGAAAATAAAAATTGGCCGAATGATGATGAAAGTTCGGCAGATTTCGTATATTTGCACTCCGAACGCGGAAGTAGCTCAGTCGGTAGAGCATCAGCTTCCCAAGCTGAGGGTCGCGGGTTCGAATCCCGTTTTCCGCTCTTGAAGCCTCTGAAAAGGAGTGTTTTAGGAAGCAAAAAGCCTTATGTATCAACGATATGTAAGGCTTTTTCTTTTTCGGTCGGTGAATTGGAAAGCATCTGACAGTACGTTTGCAAGACCTTATTCGTGACCTGTTCCGCTGGGGTCTGAAAAAGGTCACGATTCGGTCGTAATTCGCAGTATTGCAGTCGTTTGCTTTGCAATATCTCTATGCTGTAATCGTTTAACTTATTAAATTTTTGCAGCCATGACCGACAGAACGACTTTCAGCGTTGTTTTCTTCTGTAAGAAAACCAAACTGAACAAAAAAGGGAAAGCCCCCATTTACGTCCGCATCACTACCAGCGGCGTTTCGACAGAAATATATACCCAGTGCCAGATCGAGCCGGAAAAATGGAATCAAAAGGCCGAAAGGTCTTTGGCCCGCGATTCCGTATCTTTGCAGATCAACGAAATCATCGGCTCGTTCCGCGCCAATATCCTCGCAGCATACGATCTGTTGGTCAAAGAGAACAAACAACCGAACTGTTTTGCCATTAAAGAGCGCCTGTGCAGTCAGGTCGGCAATTCCCGCATGTTCCTCGCGGAGTTCTCCAAATATTGCGACAAGCGTCAAAAAGAGGTCGGAGTGCGTATCACGCAACTTACAGCCAACAAATACCACCGTCTGTTGCGCTATATGAAAGAGTACATCGGTCAGCAATACGGTAAAGAGGATTTGCCGTTCGATATGATTTCTTACGAGTATATCGACGGTCTCAATACCTTCATGCAAACGGCACATGACTGCAAGAATAACGGAGCCGTGAATCTGCTGTGCTGCCTGAAAAACTTTATCCTGTACGCCATACGCAACGAATGGATCGAGAAAAATCCGTTTCGGTATTACAAAATGAAGATAGACAAGACCAATGTCAAGGTACCGCTGACCAAAGCGGAGCTGGATTTGTTGATGACCAAACGGATGCCTAACGAGCGTCTGGAGCGTGTGCGCGACGTCTGGTGTTTCTGCGCCCAGACGGGACTTGCATTTACCGATGCGGAACACCTGCGGGCGGAACATATCTCTACGGACGAGAACGGCACGCAATGGATTCGCAAACCCCGTGAAAAGACCTCTGTTATGAGCCGCATCCCGTTGTTGCCTTATCCGTTGAAGATACTGGCCAAATATGCGGATTCGAATTTGGAGGGCGGCAAACTGCTGCCGGTACCGAGCAATCAGAAGATGAATGCCTATTTGAAGGAAATCGCCGTTATATGCGACATCGGTAAAAACCTAACTACTCATGTTGCTAGGCATTACCTTTCACCCTATTCTCTGAAAATGAGCAATTTATACGAATCGCTTTATTAAGAAGGTAACGATTTAGAAACGAGCAAAGTTCCCTTCTCTGTTTTATTCTGCATTATTAAATAAGAACGCCTTAATTAATATGCAAAGATATAAAATTATATTGGAAATATAAGAGAAGAAGGAGTATTTATATATAGTTTTATTCGTTTTTGTATCCCACGAATTCATATTTCAAAGGAAAATTGTATCTTTGCTATGTAAATTAGGATTATTGTATACCAAAAACAGTAACAGATGATGATTGATGCCAATATAGGATCTGCAAAAGATAATATGAAAAGTGCCATTCATAATTGGTACAAATTTACAGCGGGCTTTTCTTATAAGTTCGTAGATCTTATTGTTGACAATATGGATACTATCCCGAACTGCATATACGAGCCTTTTGCTGGATGCGGAACAACACTTGTCGCTGCCCAAAAGAAAGGCATCTCATCAATTGGAAATGAAAGCCAAAAATTAATGTGCGATGTTATCAATGCCAAATTAAATTGGGATATTAATGTTGACACATACAATAAGTATATGCATCAAATACTACACTATGTAAAAGTGCATAATAATATTGACATCTTAGATTTACACTGCCATGAGCTTTTGGAAGGTTTATATGACAAAGCTACTCTTAAAGAGCTCTATTTAATAAGAGATGCCATACGATTATTGAATGACGAGAAATATGAACTTTTTTTCAACTTGGCAATAAGTCAAACATTGCATAAGTCGGCAATACATCCTATTGCGGTTCCTTATATTGTACGCTCAAAAAAACAAGTGAATTGCGGTCACGCTTTAGACAAGTTTCAATGTATTACCAAGCAAATGCTTGAAGACTTAAGTACTGTTCCACATAACAATCGTCTTGCAAAGGTTTATAATGCAGATTCACGTAAAAGGAATAACTACATTAGTGATAGTTGCTGTGATTTATGTATTACTTCGCCTCCGTATCTTAATAATTTGGATTATGGAGAGGTATCAAAAGTTCATACTCATTTTTTTGAGTTAACAACTAATTGGCGTGATATAACAGAGAAGGTAAGACATAATCTTGTTACAGGGGCAACGACACATTATAAAGATGCAGATTTTGATATTGACACTTTTTGTACATCTGAATTTGCTGTTTCTAATCAGTCATTAATGCAAGAGCTTAAAGATTTGTTTTATAATATTCATAAAAATTCCAAGGAGCGTAAAGGAAAGAAAAGCTTTCATATTCTTATGATGCACTATTTTGAAGACATGTATTATGTTTTAAAGGAAATGTATCGCGTTTTGACACCCAATAGTAAAGCTTATCTTATATTGGGAGATTCTGCACCATATGGAGTATATGTTCCAACAACTAGGATTCTAGGTGAAATATCCCAATCACTTGGTTTCGGAGATTATGAAATTTATAAAATAAGAGGAAGAGGCAATAAATGGAAAAATTTAAAAAATAGACATAGTGTTGAATTATCAGAGAATATCTTGATTTTAAGTAGATAATGGAACAATATATAGACATAGCAAAATCCGAATATCGTAAATTTCTTTCACAAGAAGAAAATAGTACTGGAAAGAAGTGGAGTTATTCTTATGTCTATTTTTTAGAAGATCTAAAATTAATCTATAATCTTTTATGTGATAATACAATTAGAACAATACCTCAATTATTAAATGTTTGCAACACCTATAATATAATATCCAAAAGTGGAAAAAAATGGACAAGCCGAAATCTACTGGAAATTGTTAATGCTTTAAAAAATTTCGGCTTAATCTCCATTAATGATAATAAACCTATAAATATTAATCTGTTTTGCAACAATCAAGATAGCCTAGCAGAACAAGATATTAAAATATTTAAAAATATCTATATAAGTTATTTCAGGTTTAGAGAATTTCATCGCCTATTTATAACCAGAGAACAGCAACTATCTTTAGAAGTATTATGCAATGAATCAAATCCAATTTACTCATTTTCAAGTTATGGGAGATTTGTAAATAATTTCATGATTGATTATGGTAATTATAAACACATTATTGAAATAGATAGTAAAGATTCCGAAATCATGCGATTTTGGGATGTTTATATAAAGTGGGGGGAGACATTGAATCTAATTGAAAAGTTCCCCTTAAAGGCATGGGGAATACATTTTATTCCATCAGTGAAAAGTTTGAATATCGTATATTTTAAAAAAACGATGCCAATAAATTATTCGATTTTCGACTTTATTGATGATGAATGTTATTCAGATTATATATATATACCTGATATTATAAAGTCATTAATAACTAAAGAGAGATTCGCTTTAGAGGATATTAAAAGCAAATTGGTAGATGAATGTATAAATATGCCTGATAGGTACAGAGCACAAAGCACATCAGCTATTTTTGTGCAAAAAAAAGAAGAATTCTTATTCCCTTTAATGGGGAACACATATATTACTCACTTATTAAAATTATCGTAATATGTCAATAGATATACTTGGAAAATTAAACCAGATAGAGAATCAGAAAAATATATTAAAAGAGAAATTCTTTCTTAATTATAATCCATTCCCAAAATCTGGAATAGCAATCATTGATGAACCAGATGATATCGTTAGTAGTTTGTCGCCTGTTAATGACGAGGTGGTAAACACTATTTTTGAATACATTAAAGACGCATTATATAATAGTGCAACTAATGGGAAAAACTCAGATAATAAATATATTAGTTTAATTGTTCGAGGAGAATATGGTTCTGGTAAAACTCAGACTTTGATGTATATTAAGTATCTTCTCCAAAATCTTAAACTAGATAATATTAGACCATATGTCATATATATAGACAATCCTGGTCAGAAATTATCTGAATTGATAGGAGGCATTATATCTCAAATTGGGATAGAAAATTTCAGAAAGTATCTATGGAATATCTTTATTTCATATTTAGATAATAATATCGCTGCAAAACAAGAAATATTAAAAGAGGCCACAGGAAGACCTGTTGAGAATACTCTTTTTTCAGAATATAATACTTCTTCACCACTTCTGATTGAAAAAATTCAGAACTATAAGGAACTGATAGATTCAATTACAATACGACGTAGTACAGCAGAAAAAAAATCTTTTGTTCAATTGTTAAAAGATCACATGATTCGTTGTTTTATGGAAGAATCAGAGTCGGCCGTTGTTGCAAGTTATTTCTATGATATTGTTTCTGAGACCGTTGGAATTTCTAAATCTTGGGATATGCTTGTTACTGGAAATGTCAAAGAATTAGATAAGAAAGAGGTAAATATCTTAAAAGCAATTGTTAAAATCATTCAAAAGCAATTAGGGTATACAGATTTTATTATTCTAATAGACGAATTTGAAGAAATTACAGCGGAACGTTTGAAGAAATCAGATGTGGATAACTATTTGCGAAATCTTCGTTTGTTAATAGATAGAGAAAAGAATTGGTGCTCTGTATTTGCAATGACGGGTAAAGCTCTTAGTATTATAGAAAGTTATTCTCCCCCATTAGCAGGTAGAATTAAAGGTAGTTTTGTTGACCTGAAACCTCTTAATGAAACGGAACTTAGAAAAATGATTTCAAATTATTTATCGATGGCTCGTTCAAAAAGGATAGATGATGACATCTATCCTTTTGATGAATCGGGTATAAAAGAAATGTTAGAAGTGAAAGATGTACACTTGAAAGGTTCCCCAAGATTCATTCTTAAACTTTGTTATACTTTACTTCAAAGAGCCGTTGACGAATTGCCGACAGATGGGAGAATTAATCAAGCTTTTGTAAAACAGTATATGAAGGTTTATTAATATGATGATTGTAGATGAAAAATATAGAGTGAACATCTATCTTGACACAAACATATTAGTGGATTATATTGAAGGTACTTATCCCTTATTAAATAAGTCAATAGATTATTTGTGTTCATGTCCTTTTGTCAGTTTACGTTCTTCTCACTATGTTCTATTTGAATATACAGAAGTTCGTAAATACCATTTATTTATGTCAAAATCAGGCAAAACTAAATGTACAAGTTTCAAAGATAGATTATATTCCTTATTTCGAAAAAAAAAATAAGGAACTTGATAAAGATGCTTTAAAAGCAAAAATAAAAAAAACATGGAACAGAAATAGTGTAGACTATAATCATATTAAAGTTGAAGTTATTAATAAAATTCAAGAAGAATTAAACATATTGCGAAATAATTTGAACTTGAATTTTGATGAGCATGTTTTACATGAGTTATTAGTATTTCCGACAAATAGCCTTTGTTTATCTACTAAAATCTCAAAGGAAGACTGTTTGGTTCTAGTTTCATGTATGCATCCCAAAGAAGATGAGAAACTTGAACATTGTATATTATTAAGTAGAGATAATCAATATTATAAATCCTACCAAGATAATATTAATGACGTTGATTCTGTTTTTCGAGCGAGCAACCTAGTACTTCCTCAATTTATTCACACTAATAAAATTAAATATCAGCAAAACAAACAGTTAAATCTATATAAAGAGACTTCTATTGATATAACAGATGTTTGGAATGACATTATATGTTCTGCATTAAAATCAAAACATTCTGATTCATATATAGGCGAGACCTATTTATTTGGCAAAAGTGGTATCTCAGCTCAATGTGTATATTTTGATACTAAAAATCCTGATATTACGCTTCAAGAATCAGAAGGATTGTTATTTATTTCAAAAGATCTAAAAACAAAGATTTCTATTGCAGGCCCTTTTGAATATATGAATAATGGTAATAAAATTACTTTACCATATCGAAACCCACAATTTACGAAGTATTCATTTCATCCGAATTCTATCACACCAGACATCCTTGAAAAATTAAGACAAAAAGGCAATCTCGTTTTCTATGAAAATTATTAAACGAAAGTACTGACACATTGGTTGCCGGTACTTTCGTTTTAGTGCGCAAAATTATTGCACTACAAATCTACCATCGTTAAATCTGTGAGTTACTTGATTATTTTTCACCTAGAGCAATCCCATAGAAAAAGATTATAAGTCTTTACATAACAAGACGAGGATATAAAATATAGATTATTAAAAGATAAAACCTTTATTACTCAACCTTTAAGAACTTCATAAGAAAAGCATCAGGAAAGATAAATTTCTTTTCTCCTAATGAAAATCTGACATAGATAAACTTCTCATTCTTATTGATTTTTACGATAGTTCCTTTACCGAACTTTTTGTGAACTACAGTACTGTCAATCGCCAATTTCTTAAGTTGTTTTTTGATTTCACTATCCTCTTTCGTTGATTGCACAGATGGTGACTTCGCAGTAGTAAACTCATTTACAAGACGAGATTGTACAAATGGTACAGAATGAGGTTGTAAGGCCTTTGTTGTTTCTTGTTTAGTTTGTTTTTTATTGACTGTCTCAGTACCTTTTGAATAGGAGTCAGAATCTTCCTTTGTCATTGAGGATTGTTGATTGTAGAAGAGTTTTTCATACTGCTCCTTGCGGATGGTAGTATCCCAGCCACCTACTTCGTCTACTATATGCCTATTGATACCAGTATATGTCAGACTCGCATCTTCATAGCGTTTGAATTTGAAGATAGCGTCGTTCATTAGCGGTGCATTAAACACACCGAGTGAACAGAGCATATTAAAGTCCTCGACACTCAGACCTGTAACTTTCTTGAACAGTCCTGGCTCCAACTGTGTAATGACATCTTTCAGACATCTTTCACGATAATCAGTCAAATACATAAATACGGGAATACGAGTAGCAAACTTTATCAGTTTCTCTTGAATCTGTTTGCGTTTACTCTTCATTTCCTTTTCCTCGTCAGAAATTTCCTTTTTCTCCTTTGGGGTTGGATTGGGATTTTCTTTCTTTGCCTTTTTGACGGCCTCTGATTTATTGATGATGGTAGTAAGGTCATTGTTCAGGTTACGGAACCCTTCTATATTCATTAAGGCTTTCATGGCTTCAGGACTCGCAAGCAAACGTTTCAGTGTATCATTATCTACATTTACAAGTAGGGCTGATTCCCACCGTTTTGCCAATAGCGTAGCCGAAGTTCCTGCCAAAGCGATATCCAAAATGTCTTGTGCATCAACTTCCTTCATGCTGCTTCCATCATAAGCCAGCACAGGAAGAAATTTTATGAAATCACCGACTTTCGCTTCTGGATTGGACTCATTGATATCTAGCCTGCAACTGTAATCAGATATTTGTCGCAAGGCTCTGTCAAGGGCGAAATCAAAAACATAGCATTCATTTTTCATTATGATACGTCTTCCATCCTCATCCTTTACTTCCCATGGACTTTGAACTCTGAATGCTGCCTGAAAATATGTTTCCGGACTTTTCAAATTACGGAGCATGAATATCCCAGTCCAAGGCTTCACCGTAACACCTGTTGTCAGCTTGCCACAAGTCAGTGTTATTGTCTTTGTTGTAAGAGGATCCCCCATATTTGCCTGAACCGGATATAAAGCATCCAGACCGATTCCGGCTGCAGTTCCAGCACATACTGTTACTTTGTAATCATGGTAAAATTTATTTTGCCGTTGAGCAAGCAAATTGGCCATAGCAAAACAAGATGCAACATTAGGTAAAAACCAAAGTGTATGAGAAAGCACATTGAGTAATCGAGTATCGCTGAATGGCATTGGAGGACGTTTATCCTGTCCTAACTTCATATCATCTATACTAGCCGGGAGATATGAACCACGAATAAGATTCAGCCATTTCTGTACCTCGTTCTCATATTTGAATCTGGCATTTGCCCCTTTGCCTTCTGCTGCGAAAAACACATTCAAATCAAACTCATCAAACTCACCTTGCTTTGCTACTTCCTGTATTTCATCAGGCATACGGTAAGTAAGCATTACCATTCGTGGTAGGGCCAGATATGGATTACCACTACCTTTCCATTCTTTTTTGGCTCGCTGCTCGTCAGAATAAGTCCAGTTAAAGATCTGTTCCTCTATAAATTCTCCAGTATTGATGGCTCTGAATGGTGTTCCTGAGAGAAACAGATAATATCGTGTTGAAATAGGAAGCCATGTTTCATTAATGGCATTGCTCGCTTCATCTTTCTGATATTTTTCCGCATCAAAATCTACCTCATTTTCTTCATCTTCCCTTTCAAACAATTCCTTTGCTTTCTCTTTCCAGGCTCCGAAGTGATATTCGTCAAATATTACCAAATCCCAATTTGTCGAATGGATAAACTCATTCTTGGTCTTTATACCTCCATTTTCGTTTGTGCCAAGCAAATCTTGAAACGAACCAAAAACAACAATAGGTCTTGATTTATCCGCACGATTAAACTCTTGGTCAATATTCAGGTTATTGTTGCGGGCATCTTTATTGGATATGTACTGCCATCCTTCAAAATCGATATGAGATACAAGGTCTTCTCTCCAAGCCGATTCTACAGCAGGTTTGAATGTAAGGATTAAAATCCGCGACAAGCCCATTTTCTTTGCCAGCTGATAACTGGCAAATGTTTTCCCGAAACGCATTTTTGCATTCCACAAGAACTTTGGGGTGCGATCAGGTTCTTCTTTGAGTGCCTGATCAAAATATTTTTTTGTCTTCTCTACAGCACTAAACTGTTCGGGACGCATCGTGAAATTCTGTGTTCTATTCTCAACATTGTCTAAACCTGTACGAAGGGATAATATAGCTGCTTCAACATCAGATACTAAACATTTGAACCACTCATCGGTTTTGTCAAGAGGATTCAGTCGACGACAACCTTTGCTTTCAAGAATCTTGTGTATATCTTTATCTGTAAAACAAGAACCGTCATTAGCCATTGCTGACTCCACTAATACAATCTCATACTTGATTTTACTCGTGTGCAGCTGTTCCTCAATACGTTCTTTAGCACTACGATCAGTATAGCCGATTTTCAAATATCCTTTGTGTGAATCTACTCCAGGCAATCTATAGGCATATATTGTCGGAGTAACAGCAGGTCGTTGAGGGAAGAAGTTATGTTCCATAATTTACTCTTTACTCCATTGATGTAATCATTGATTCAATAAAATCAATTTCATTTTGGGTCAGATTGTATTTCTCGTAAAGTTCCTTATCAGTCCAAGATTTTGAGAAATCTTGAATAGGGACAAAAGAGTATGTACTTTGAGTCATATTTTTATTTTTTCTAGCGCCGACAAGACATCTGAAAAATTTTGTCTCTATATATGACTTTACATTCTTACACTCTTGTTCACTGTCAAATGGACCAATTCTTAAAAATGTTTCTGTACAAGCAGTATTTTTACCTGCGATTTCAGACTTTCCTAATATTCTGGCTGGAACGGGATAACCTATTTGTCCTGCTGCTCCGTCTGCTTTAGAGATAAATATCTTATCATTAGTGTCCCGTTAAAATCGGGACAAATTAATATTAATCAAACAATCCCGGA
>ENA-OWPD01000208-OWPD01000208.1-human-gut-metagenome-genome-assembly--contig:-NODE-208-length-77945-cov-16.125818_pt1 | contig 77945 bp, 110 predicted proteins | sample MGYA00248262_ERZ651842 | MGnify/ENA primary metagenome ERZ651842 (study PRJEB26924, sample SAMEA4378253) | human gut metagenome | biome: human gut; feature: human-associated habitat; material: faeces... | reverse complement strand
CCACGCATTGCCGAATACCCGCGCATTGCCGGATACATTCGCATCGCCGAATACCTGCGCATTGCCGAACACCCGCGCATCGTCGGATACCCGCGCAGTGTCGGACACCCACGCATTACCTTCTTGACTTAAGTTTTCTTCTTTTTCGATATATCCTCCAAGTTCTCCTTCTTTTGCATACTCGAACGTCTTCGTACATTTGATTTGGTACAACTTTGTTCCAAACTCATTTACTACATACTTTTCTGTTAGTTCAAATTTCTTTTCCATAATTTTGTTATTTATTGTTTTTCATTTCTCTAATATTTCTTGACGTTTTAGCGAGACATGTCATTGCAGCCCAAAGAGTTAAACTCAATAACATATCACAAATAGCATAAGCTATAAATTCAAATTTAAAAATCATTCTTGAGTCATAAAAGCCTCCGTACCTAAATTCTTCTTTTTGAAAAGCCGCGGCAATTATAAAAACAGACGCGATAAAACCAACTATAAGTAAAATATTACCTAATACAACTAATGTTTTTTCCTCTTTATTATATTTTAAATTCCCTTCCATGATATTTTTATTTAAATGTTTATTGAATTATTATTTCTTAAAATTGAATGAAAGTATATGTAAATTTAGATCTTCACATCTACAAACAAAAGTTTTAGTATTTATTCTTCTACGTTTCATGTTATTAAAAAAATGGTTTTATTAGTTTATTACTTTACTTCTAAGTCCCTAAGAATGTTTGTCGCACGTTCGTTCCCGTTCTCAGCCGCTTGCACTAAAGCCTCGTAATGTGATAGCTTGCTTCCACCAAAAACGTGTGCAGAACGCAAAAGCATTAATAACTTTGAATGACTGATCTTTTCTCCTTTATAAATGTAAGTTGCCATATTATATCCTCCTATTATTACGCTTTATTCATTAGTTTTATAATACTATTTTTAAGGTGCGGTCCGCTCCAACATTGGCACACAAAACCGCCGCCAAAATCCCTCCCTTTGTATTTCCTAAATCCTAAATATTTTGCTCTTTTGTGTGCGATTCTATATTGTTCCTCAATAGACAAATTAAATTCATCAGGTTTAACAAATGTGAGAAAATGCACTATTACGCGAGGGTTTCCGTAAATATCACATTTTGCAGAATACAATTCTATATCAGTCATTTTCATAATTTAATCTCCTATTCTTAAAAGTTTGCAAATCGTTTATCAATTAGTGAAATATATAATAAAGTGTAAAAATAACAGCTATAATACAAACCGTTATTATAGCACTACCAAAAAAATCTTTATCCTCCATGATTGTGATATTTAAAGTTATCCTACTATGTGAATTTCTCCGTTATAATAATACTCCATTCCGTTTAATTCGTAAATAGGAATATAGTATGAATTAAATCGGTTTCCTGCGTCGTAAAAACCTACAAATGTAAATCTTTCACCGTTGTAATTATCCAAAATGTCCATTTCTCTATATCCGAAAGGATTGTTTTTTCTTTCTTTTCCCATTGGATTTTTATAAAGGTTATACAGCCATTTAAATCCTTTTTCACTTTGTTCATCTGTAACCTCTATAATTCTATCACAACCAGGATAGAAGTTAGCAGCGTCGCTGTCACCGTTGTTGGCGCGTCTCTTTAAAAGAAGAATTTCTTTTTCTGTGATAATTCCTTTTTCCTCAATGTTTTTAATCAAATCAATTGTTTTCATAACTCTATATGCTTAAAGGGTTTATATTTAATATTTATTGCTCCTATCTGTATTTCACAGGCTTTAGACTGTCAGCATACAAAGTATATGCAGGCTACATTAAAGTGGTTGAGTACTACCTTTATTCCTCAACCTTTTCTTTTATTCAGAATCACCACCAAACAGCGTAAAGGAAACGAAAAAAGTCAAGCACATAGATATAACAAGTATATCTACACACATAACGCCTAAATACTTCTTTATACATCGAAGAATAAAAGAAAAAATACGATGATAACATTATAACATAACGCTTATGAATGTTGCTTATTTGAATGGTAGTAAATAGAACCTGTAACCAGTCTTACAGGTTTGTCAGTATGGAAGTAAATGAAAGAACTACTTTAGAACTTTAAGAGAATCTTTATCTCTTTGTTTCTGATACAAATATAGGTGTTATATTCGGAATAGCCAAACAACAACACGTAAAAAGACAGATATATAACACCTATTAACAACAAAAGAACGTATTAAAGGTTTGTTAACTGTAAATACCAACAAAATCGAAGATTTTACACTATAGTGTTTATATGAATATACAATGTAATATATTACGTAACGTAGTGAAGTATATATATTACTTGGATATTTATATATAACACGATATAATATTAATATTAATATATATATAATATAGACAATACACAATGTTACCAAGCGGTAACAAAGAGTCAATAGAATAAATCTATGACGAGCATTATTATCATAGAAAAAATAAATGGAACTTTAGAGAAAGAATAAAAGAGGGAGAAGAAGAAAGCAATAAAGATACAATCAAAAGAATAACAGAAAGAGAAATGGAAAGAATGAAAATAAGGCAAAAAGAAAATGCAAATGAAGAAAGTACCAGGATGGAGAATGAAGGAAAAGAAAGAGGCAAAGAAAAAAGAGCGGAGCGGGTATAGTTTAGGCGGGCTCGCGCCCTTTCTCGCAAGAACACCCTCCAAATGATGAAAAAGCGCCTCAAAAAGCGTAAATATTGCTTTTCTACGTGCTTCAAGTTTTATATTTTAACTCCCAAAACACTAAACGAACGAATAAGACGCGTTTTAAGGCTAAATTAGGCGATATTTCACACCAATGTATACAGATATACCATTTTAGTATAAAAGTCTCTATTTTGCCGATGTATTAGTGTCCTCGTCGATGTTTGACCTCCTTTTGTCGCTGGCTATCCCCGTGGCACTCACCCCCTCCCGTCTTTCGGATATTGGGCTCAGTCTACCCTTTCTCAATTTTTTTACTTTTCATTTTTTTTATTTTTCTGAAAATCAGTTTGTTATTCATATTTTATGTATTCTACGCTTTATTTTCTCTTCATTTCTTTTAAATTTTCCAATTATTGTCTATATTTGCATTTGATTTGTCCATAGTGCACTATTTCTAATAGTGCACTGTTTCGTCTTGAATGGGGCTACTGCACTTAAAAAGAGTAGAGGATTTCGTTTTTTTTGCGTTATCCTCTTTTTTTCTTTTTAAATTTGCCGCTTTAATCTTTTTCTCTATCTTTGCGCAGTAAACTTATCGTTTGCGTTTGAAATAAGCCTAATACATTCGTATTTTAGAGACTTTCTGACGTTTCGTGATAGTTTCCTTGTTTTTCTTATTAAAGTTGAAAATTAGCTATAATGCAGTATTAATTAACAAACATGTTTTTATGAAAGAGTTAGATTTAAAATTTGAAGGTCGTGGTGAAGTTAGCGGCTATTCTTTTGTTCAGTTGTCCAAGTCTCCTTTTGGTTATATCTACGAAAAGACGCATTCGGAGAGTGGTGTTGTGAGTTACGAGGTTTTTCGTCGTATGGAGAATGTTCGTTTTGACTGTGTATGTTATCCTCGGAGTAAGTCGTTTGGTGTTTGGGCTTTTGAGTTTGGTGATTTGAATCGCGCCAAGCAGCGTTTTGAAGAGATAAACCTCCATGGAGCATCTAAATTATCCGAAGAGGAGGTTGTGGATGATGATTTTTAATTTTTCTTTTAAGGCTCTATTGTATTCCTCTAAATAGTTCTTATATTTTCATCGTGTTAGATTCTTCATCACCTTTCTTTCAATTATGCAGGCGGACATTGGATTTATTTCTGATGTCCGCTTCTTTTTTTTGTGTGTATATGTGTTAAATTGTAGTTAAATACCAAATTGTGTATTGCGAATTACAAACATTGTATTATCTTTGCATCATAATCAAAACGATGAAAGGAATGGAATTTAATTTAGAGAAAGTTGGCGCAACTATAAACGCAAAAGAGTGTATGACCTCAAAAGAGATTGCAGATCTTACAGGTAAAGAGCATAAGATTGTTATGCGTGATATTAGAAATCTGATAGATCAACTTGGAGAAAACAACGGGTACATTTTTGTACTGGTTGAATACACAGATGCGAAAGGTGAAAAGAGACCAATGTATGAACTTGATAAGAAATCTTGTTTATTGCTTGCAAGTGGGTATAATGTTGTTTTGCGGTCTAAAATTATAGATAGATGGGAAGAACTCGAAGCAAAGGAAAGACGGAACGTTCCCGCCCTTCCTCAGACTTATCTCGAAGCATTGAAGGCTTTAGTTAAAAGCGAGGAGGAGAAGCAGCAAGCTTTGCTTGAAGCGAAAGAGGCTAAAGAGCACGTGAAACTTCTCGTTCATAATGGCAAGACATATACATCGAGTGAGATTGCCAAAGAACTTGGGATGAAGTCTGCCATAGCTTTAAATAAGCTGCTTGAAGAAAAACGTATTCAGTATAAGCAGAACGGCACATGGTTGATGTATTCCGAGTACTCTGAAAAAGGATATACTTCGGTAAAACAAATACAGCTTGACAACGGAACAATTCAATATGATAGACGTTGGACTGGTAGAGGAAGAGATTTTATTATTAACTTATTTAAAACAAAGTAATTATGGAGAAAAAGATGTATGACATTAGTAGATTGGTAACTGTTCGTCACTATGCGGAGCTTCGCAGTGTTGTTCGCGAGACTGTGGCGCAATGGATTCGGAAAGATGCTGTTGATTCTGTTATGATAGACGGTGTTAGGTTTATAATCTTAAAGCCGGGTGAATATGTTTAAGAAGGGAGTTGAAGCTCAGAAAGAAAAATCCATTGAAGCCCTTTTATCTGTATTAGACAATTGGGTTCTTGACGTTGATAGAGATGGTATAATTGCAGAATTTGCAGAAATGTTGAATAACGAAAAAATAAATATCTTATGAAAGTGAATGAAACCATTAATGTTCCTCTTTGGGAGCTTAAAGAAATAGCTAATACGCTTCGGATGGTAGCAAATGCGCTTGATTGTCCAAAAAGACAATCATGTTTGGCTCGGAATGTAATGCGTTCATGGAATAATGTAGTTGATATAATAAACGGAAAAGAAAGCTCTCTGCATGAAAATATGGACTACTACATGAAAGTTGGTCAGATTCCTAATATTAACGAATAATAGAACAGAAATGAATACTATAGACCTGCTATACATTGATTTATTCTGTGGAGCTGGTGGAACCTCTACAGGTGTTGAATCTGCCCGAATAAATGGAGAACAATGTGCAAAAGTAATTGCCTGTGTCAATCATGACGCCAATGCCATTGCCAGTCATGCGGCTAATCATCCGGAGGCGATGCACTTCACAGAAGACATTCGAACACTTGAGTTTTCTCCACTGGTTACACACGTACAACGGATGAAGCAATTATATCCGGAAGCTCGCTTGGTACTTTGGGCATCTTTAGAGTGTACGAACTTCTCAAAAGCCAAAGGTGGCCAGCCTCGGGATGCAGACAGCCGGACACTGGCTGAACATCTTTTTCGTTATATCGAATCCCTTAACCCAGATTATATCCAGATTGAAAATGTAGAAGAGTTCATGTCATGGGGCCCGATGGATGAGAATGGTAGGCCAATATCCATGAACAAAGGAGAAGACTACACCCGTTGGGTGCATAACGTGAAATCTTATGGATATAACTTCGATCACCGGATAATGAATGCTGCTGACTATGGAGCATACACCAGTCGGAAGCGTTTTTTTGGCATCTTTGCCAAGAATGAGCTACCAATTGTGTTTCCAGAACCCACCCACTGCAAAGAAGGCAAGCAAGATATGTTCGGCAGCCTTGCAAAATGGAAACCTGTAAAGGATGTATTAGATTTTGAAGACGAAGGAACAAGTATCTTCACCCGGAAGAAGCCATTGTCAGAGAAAACACTTGAACGCATCTATGCTGGTCTCATTAAGTTTGTAGTAGGTGGAAAAGATAAATGGCTACTGAAATATAACTCAACCAACGGAAAGACTGGAAAACATATTCCTCCCGGAATAGACGAACCATGCCCAACCATCAGTTGCCAAGGTCGTTTAGGTGTAGTAAATGTTCAGTTCCTTTCCAGATACAATACATGTCGTCCTCAAGATACTTGTAAATCAGTAGAAGAACCTTGTGGAGTGCTTACTACTAACAACCGATTTGCAAAGGTAGACTGTCATTTCCTCTCAAAGTATTTCAGTGGTCACCCGGAAAGTAAGAATATTCCTATTGATGGACCCGCACATACTGTCAAGTGCAAGGATAATCATGCTTTGGTAGGTGTGAAGTTCCTCGCTGCGTATTATGGCAATGGCGATAATGTCAGCCAGGTAGATGATCCTGCACCAGTTATCACCGCCAACCGAAAGTGGCACTACCTGATGAATCCACAGTTTATGTCTGCCGGCGGCAATATAGAAAATCCATGCTTTACTCTCATCGCACGCATGGATAAGATGCCACCTTACTTAGTATGTGCGCAAGAAGGTGATTTTCTTATTAGGGTATATGAAAGCGATAGCCCCATGACCCGGAAGATAAAGGAGTTCATGGCTCTATATGGCATAGTTGATATCTTGATGCGTATGCTTAAGATACCTGAACTTAAACAAATCATGGGATTTCCAAAAGACTATAGACTGATCGGTACACAAGCCGAACAGAAGAAGTTTATTGGGAATGCGGTAGAGGTGACGATGGCAAGAGTTCTCTGCGAAGCTGTCGGCAGGAAACTACGAGAATTAAGAAAAGTGACAGCATAGTTTAATTCAAATCAAAGAAAATATGAAATCACAAGAGGCAAGAAATTTTGTAAAGACAATGGAGGTTGAGTATAATGCCTACAATAAAATGAAGAGATTTTAAGAAATGGAATAGATGAAATTTTAAAAATAATAGTTGGACAATGAAAATCGTATTTAACAGAAAAAGTTTAATTTCCGGACTTGTAGTCGGAGGTGGTTATGCAGGAAGCAAGAAGATTCTTCCTATTTTGGGATGTGCTAAAATAACAATAAAGGGAAATGATTGCTGGATTATGTCTTATAATGGTAAAAATGCTATTAAAGCAAAATGCCCAGTAGAATCTTCGGAAGAAGATATTGTATTTTGCATTGATTCTATAGAATTGAGAAAATACATTTCTTTGATTAATGATGATTTAATTGAAATCAATATCGAAGAAGAAAGAACTGCGCAAAATTTATATAAAGGCATTGCAGAGATTAAGGCAGAGAATGGTTCGATTAAATTTCCTCTTGAAGATGCTCGCGAATTTCCAGTATTAAAAATAGATACTAATACTGAATCTTTCCTTTTTGATGCAAATATGCTATTATATTGGATTGAAAAGAGCAAACCCTTTTTGTTAGAGGATGAATTTTTCCCAAACAAACAATGCGTGCATATCGTATTGTCTGAAGGTACTGCCAAAGTATACGCTTCTGAAGGGCATAATATTTACCATGATGTCTTCCCAGAAATTGATTATAAGGGAGAATGTACACTTTCTATTGATAAAACGGCTTTTGATGGGTTAGAATCTGCTTTAAAATCAATTAAGGACAAGAATGTTAAAATAACAAATTCAGAAAACAATATGATGTTTGTTTGTGGAGATGTGATGGTTCTGATTCAAAAATTAGAGAAAAAAGCTCTTCCTCCATTTGACAGGCTGATCAATCTTCCTGATAAGACATGTATCAATGTTGATAAAAAAGCATTAATTTCTGCTTTACGACGTATTTCTTTGCTTTCGGATAATATTAACAGCGTATGTGATGTAAGTGTTATAGATAACAGCATTTATATCTATGCCGAAAACATTGACTATAATAAAAAAGCAGAAGAATTGATACCTTTTGAATCTGATGGAGAAGTCGTTCCAATAACTCAAAGATTTAGCATAAGTTATCTTTCTATGGTAGTCAATTCTATTATGTGTGATAAGGTGAGTTTATGTTTTACGGGAGAAAGTACTCCCATTAAAATAAAAAACACAGAATATGATTCTGAACTTGCTATAACATGTCCATTTCATTAATGATTTAGCTATAAAAAATGTATTAAAAAGCAAGAGGAGGTTAAATTCTCCTCTTTTTTCGCTCTTTTTGTTTGGTTATTGACAATTAACCATTGTATTTGCAGAGTAATTTAAAATATTAAATATGGAATTAAAGATTTTTGAAAACGAGCAATTTGGACAAGTAAGAATTGCAATGAATGAGAATGGAGAACCAATGTTTTGTTTGGCAGACCTTTGTCTGGTATTAGATCTTACTCCAAGCAAGGTAGCCCAACGTTTGGGAGAGGATGTACTTTCAAAGTACCCCCTTTTAACAGCAGGAGGAATTCAACAAGCGAACTTTGTCAACGAAGACGGTTTGTATGACGTAATACTTGACTCCCGCAAGCCAGAAGCCAAAAAGTTTAGAAAATGGATTACTTCGGAAGTTCTGCCTTCAATCCGCAAAAATGGAAGTTATTCGGTTCAGCCTAAACTTCCAAGCTATGCAGAAGCGTTGAGGCAACTCGCTGACAAAGTTGAGGAGAACGAAAGGCTTCAACTTGAAAATAAGGAGATGAAGCCCAAGGCTGAGTTCTTCGATACTGTTGCTGACAGTAAGACTGCAATATCCATGAATGATGTAGCTAAAGTTTTAGGTATTAAAGGAATGGGGCGAAACAATCTCTTTGAGTTTTTAAGAAATGAAAAGATATTAATGTCGAATAATGTTCCTTTCCAAATCTATGTTGATCGCGGATATTTTAGAGTTATAGAGCAAAAATACATGAAAAATGGAGAGCCATGTATGAACATTAAGACGCTTGTTTACCAAAAAGGAGTTGATTTTATAAGTAAAACCATTAAAAACAAAAGAAAGTAATATGTACGAAAATTTAGTTAGAATTAGCACTTATGCAAAAATGTTGGATTTGTCTAAAGAGATGATCCGAGTGAGAATATTAAAAGGTTTAGTTAAGACCGTTACTATAGATAAAACCATTTTCATAAAACTAACCGATGAAGAATTAAAAAACAAAAAGCCATGAAGTTATTTAAAAGTAAATCAAAAAAGGAGAGCGTTTTAAACTTGATTCGCGAATTTTTCAATTCCGAAGAATGTAGTTTAAATCATGGAACTGATAAGATTGAATCTGATATTGAGTCTTTGAAAGTTCGGGTTCATAGATTGGAATGTAGTGCAAATAGCGCTAATAATGTAGATACTTTTGAGGATAAAGCTAAAAATGAACTGAATGATTGTATTAAGGCTTATGAATTAAAAACTTCTCGATTACAAGCAGAAAACAAAAGATTATTAAATGTAATCGAAGAACATCTGCAAGAGATTTTTGAATTAAGAATGCAAATAAGAAAGAAATAATAAATGAAGAAAACATTTCAAGAAACCGCAAGGGAATATGCAGATTCAGTAATTAATTCATTCGGAAGAAACGGAGTTCCAAATGGTATTTTAGACATTAAGGAAATGCTTGTTCTTGCTTTTGAAAATGGGTCTGAATGGCAAGCGAAGCGATCACCTTGGATAAGTGTGAAAGAACGGTTACCTGTAGCTAACACAGTAGTTTTAACTAAAGGAGCTTATGGACGCCTTATTTGTTTTCTTTCAACTTTAGGTGAATGGGAAACAAACGCAAATGTCAATGACGAAAGATTAGCCATAACGCATTGGATGCCAATACCTCCTTTTGAATAAATCATCGAAGTCAATTAAAATGTGTTGAAACGAATTAAAGAGAAAGAAGATTTAATATGGGAAATAACGATATTAAGAAATTGGTATTGGAAGAAGAGAAGAAAGGCAATATCGTATACAATACTCCATTTGGCTTATATAGTGCGAATTTAGACACTTTCTTGTCGCAGGATACCGAGGGTATACTTTATGATTTAAATCGCGATTTTGGGACGATATTGACGCAAATAGGCGATGTTAAGTGGGTGAATGATTACGCGCTGTCTAAAGTCGTCATAGAACTAAAGAAAAGATTGGCTGAGGCGGAAGAAAAATTAAAGGAGAAAATGGAGAATAACAAATAAAGTGCTATCTTTGCAGTACTAACATTTTTTGAGGGGATAGGCGGCTTAATTACCCGACCGAAAGAGGTCTTACCATATCCCTCTTCCCCTCAATTTTCTGCATTAATAATAAACCAAAAAGAGTGGAAGGCATGGATTAGCTACCCTGTTGAAAAAGGTTCCCTGAATTTCCCTTTATCCACTCTTTTTTTTTTAAAAAAAATTCAGATGTAATATTATTAATTAATTAAAATTCGGGAATTATGTTAAAAGAACAAAATTACGATTCACATTCATTTTCAGTAGAATTGGCTTCTAAAATAGGATTAGTGGAAGCATTGGTATTAGGTCATTTGTATCATTGGTGCGTAGGAAATTCAGACGACGAAGACATGTTCAAAGATGGACATGTTTGGGTGTACATTACACGTAAAAGAATAAATGAACAATATCCATATCTAACAGAAGATAAAATAAGAGGAGCTTTAAATAGATTGGAGAAGAAAGGACTTATTCTTGTTTCTAATTACAATAAAATTAAAATCGATAAAACAAATTGGTATGCGTTAACAAATGAAGCTTATGGTCTTTTTGGTACATCGCTGGGAAAAATAACCGACCGTTGGGGAAAATCCCCGTCTGATTGGGAAAACACCCAAGCAATACAATCTATAAAACAAAACTATAAAGATAAATCTATAAATAAAGAAATTTATAAAGAAATAGTTGATTTCTGGAATGAGAACACCAAATCGTTTGCTAAAGTCCATGTTATTTCAGAGAAAATAAAGTCAGCAATTAACTCAAGAATCAGGGATGGATATTCGGTTGATGATATTAAAAAAGCTATATTGCTTTGTGAGTCGTTGCCTGATTTCTACAAGGGAGGAGATAGTGGGAAATTGTGGAAAGCAAGTTTCATGTGGCTTATAAGCAATACAAAAGGCAATTTTGATTCCATACTGTCAGGAGCATTGCATAATTCTCCTTCTGCTAAAAGAGACTATGATATGATTATCAATTTGGGAGACAAGGCTTATAAAGAGGCGTACACTCCATCATGTGATGGTATATCACTGTTTTGGAATGATAATGTCAATGCCTATTGTACAACTAATAATCCTGAATGGGGAGTATATGATGGATATAAGCCCAATGAACGCCCTAATGGAGCAACGGTGTACTGCCAAGGCGTTTATTATAGTTGGAATTCAGAAAAAAAAGAGTGGAAAAGAAAACCATTGAACCATGAATAACGAAGAAATAAAAAAGACCCTTGCTCTGTTCAGAAATGATGGAGAATTATTTGAAATACGGCTTTTTAATCCACTAAACAAGAATGACATTTATTCAGGTGTGTTTAGAGACGCAAATAAAGCCGTAGAATCAATCCAAAGGTTCGATGATAGGTACAACATCTATTTTACCTTTAACGAGCTAAAAAACGCGTTAGATGGCTTGCCTCAGTTTAACACTATGGTGAAAGGAGCACCTGCGATTAAGGATGCTGATATTCAAAAAAGACGTTGGGTGCTTATTGACTTTGATCCAATACGTGAAGGTGGCGTAAAGGATGTAGCAAGTACTGATGAAGAAAAGGAATATTCTCGCAAGACAGCAAACGAAGCAAGAACATTTTTAAAAGCAAATGGTTTTAATTATCCAATTGTTTGTGAATCTGGGAATGGATACCATTTGATGTATAAGGTGGATTTGGATAATACTGATGAAAATACATCTATTATCAGGGATTTTTTGAAGTATTTATCTTCCAAGTTTACTGATGACCATGTTGATGTTGATGTAAAGGTGTTTAATCCAGCGAGAATAACAAAGCTATATGGTACGTATTCGAGAAAGGGAGGTAATACGCCTAATAGACCACATCGAATTAGCAAAATATTAGTTGTACCGCAAGAAATTAAAGAGAATGATATATCTTTATTCAAAAGGCTTGCTGATTATATCCCGAAAATAGAGCCAATAGTTAGATTTAACAACGGCAATAGGGAACGATTTGATATTGATAATTTTATCAGTAAGCATGGGATAAAAGTATATAAAGATACATTGCTTGGTGATGGGACAAGAAAGATCATATTAGATGAATGCCCATTTGACTCTTCGCATAAACATCCTGATTCGGCTATTTTTGTATCTAAAGATGGGATAGGTTTTACTTGTTTCCATAATTCATGTAGCCAATATACTTGGAGAGATTTGCGCTTAAAATACGAGCCTAATGCTTATGATGTTACTCCAAGAAATAATACCCAATATGGGAACAATAACTATCCAATTCCTCCCAAAAAAGAAATGAAAATCAAGGAGGAAACGGAAGAGTTAGGCAAGAAATGGTTTAGCATGAAGGATATTAAAAAGATAAATCTGACAGAAATAATAAGCCTAAAAACAGGTTTTCATGTCTTGGATAGGGCTATGGTTGGGTTAAATCTTGGAGAAGTATCTATTTTGTCTGGTAGTAATTCCAGTGGAAAATCATCATGGCTAAATACATTAATTCTTAATGTTGTAAATCAGGGATATAAGGCTGCATTGTGGAGCGGAGAATTACGTCCAGATATTCTAAAAACTTGGATTCAAATGGTTGCCGCAGGTAGTAGGAATTTAGTTGAACGAATACCTGGTTCTGGAAAATATGACGTTATGCCTGCTGCTGCTGAAAAAATAGACAATTGGCTTGATGGGAAGTTCTTCTTGTATAACAACGAGTATGGCTCTAAGTTCGCGCAGCTTTTTAACGACATGAAAGAGATGGTTGATAATGGCGTAAAGCTTTTGATTCTTGACAACTTATTTTCTCTTGATATTGATTTATTTGATGGAGATAAAAACAATAAGCAAAAAGAACTTATATTGAAAATATGCGAATTCTCTAAAAAGAATCAAATCCATTTAATTCTGGTCTGTCATCCGCGTAAACAAGTTGAATTTCTAAGAAAGGATTCAATTAGCGGAACAGCCGATTTAACAAATGCTGTTGACAATGTATTTATAATCCATCGAGTTAATAATGACTTCATTAAACGTGGAGGAGAGTTTTTAGGGAAGGATAAGGTTGCCAGATATACTGGATTTGGAAACGTAATAGAGGTGGCTAAAAACCGAATGTATGGCGTAGTGGATTATTTGGTGGGGATGCACTATGATATACCAAGCCGAAGATTCAAAAATGAAGAAAATGAAGATATACATTATGGATGGGAAGAAGCACCTAAACCATACTCTTTTACATATCCTCAACCCGAATCATGGCATAATCAAGAACCGAGAGATGTTAATCAAAATAAGGATAATGGACTGCCATTCGCAAGTGGAGATGAAAGTTGTCCTTTTTAAAACAAATAAAAAATGAAGAAAGAAACACTACATGAATTTGATTTAGCTATTTATCCAATAAAGTTGTGGATAGCAGTTTCTAAAAGCAAATTTGAGTATATTTTAGACGATGTTGTTGATTTTGATAACAGTTGTTGTGCTATAACGGAAACCACTTGTAACAAAAAAAACAGATAAAGGAGGTGTACTAATTAGATTTGCTTCAAAAAAAGATATGACGATTAAGCATATAACGCATGAAGCTACACATGCTGCAATGGATATATTCTCTTATATTGGAGCAAAGGTTGACCTTGAAAATCAAGAATGTTTTAGCTATCTTTGTGGGTATATCGCTGATTGTTGTGATAAAGTTAGAAAAGGAGAATAAAATATTGGATTTAAAGTAATAATTGCTATATTTGCGGTATAAAACAGACTAACAATGATAGATTTAGAACAATTTAAAAAAAACGCTATAGAAAGAGGTCTCTGTCAAGGTTATACTGACAAATGGACTTCTGAAAAAAGCAATAGAGAATTATTTGAAATTGCTTGTGACGCTAATGGAGCAGAATTTATGGCTACTTCTGTTGCCGAGGGATGGGGAGTGTCTCCTGAATATTTTGCAAAGAAATTTAAAGCCTATGTAAATGGAAAATATATTTGCGAATATAAAAATGATAAAGGTCATGGATACACTGGGGCTATGTTGTGTGAATACAACGACGACAACTTTGAGGTTTCTACTACTCTTTTGTGTGTATTAGATAGTAATACAGATCTCAAAATAAAACCCAATCATTTTTGCAAAATCTTTATTGCTGGTGATAGTAGGATAGATATAAGCATTGGAGCAAATAGCAGATGTTTTATCTATGTATATGGCGGCTCGCCTTTAATTACAGGAGATGTTATTAATAGTCGCGTTATAGTTGAACGAATAATGCCGAAAGATAATGAGTAATCCGGTTTTTTATATGCAAGAGATAGGGAAGCCAACAACGCAACCCGTTAAAAACTTAGAGGTAGATTTCCCTGGTATGAAGTATGTGTCATGCAAAGGGCTATCCACTAAGGGTAAGCCAAGAATTTATTCAGAAGTATTTCCTGAAAGCAATGGAAGTAATTACTACATACCAGATACTCCAACGGTAGATGCTACAGATATTGAATTCGTGTTTGCATTTATAGGAGTCAATCGTCGTGATACTTTCGACAACTTTTATAATTATGTTCTTGGAAAAAAAATATTGTATTGGGATACTATCAGAAAAAGACAAGCAGAGATTATTCTCTCCGATAAAGTAGAACCATCTTCGGATTATCTGCATGGAAATTCCCCATATATTTTAGCAACATTTAAATTTACTAATATTAACGGTCTTACGACTATTAAAAATTAACAAGGGCACTTATATACGTCCCAACACCAAGTAAACAGTTAAATAAACTAATATAGTTGCATTTTAGTTTACCGTTTACTATATTTGCACTGAATCAATAGAAATAAGCTATGTTACGAGCCTACAAATACAGATTACATCCTACAAAAGAACAGAAGATTTTCTTTGCGAAGTCTTTTGGGTGCGCGAGGTATGTATATAATTGGGCTTTGAACAAACGCATTGAAGCATATCAGACAGAAAAAAGGCGGATAAATTCTATTGATCTGTGCAAGATGCTTACAGGCTTGAAAAAGGAAGAGGGGATGGAGTGGCTAAAAGAGCTGTCAAACGAATGCCTGCAACAGTCAATTCGCAATCTTGATTCCGCTTTTACGAGATTCTTTAGGGAAAAGAAAGGATTTCCTAAATTCAAGTCAAAGCATGATAATAGACAGTCGTATAAAGCTATCAATTCAGTAGTGGTTGACTTAGACAGCAACAAAGTAAGACTCCCAAAGATAGGATGGGTGAAGTTTGCAGCTAACCGTGCATTTGAAGGGAGAACAACTTCAGTTGTAGTATCAAAAACTCCTACTGATAAATACTATATTAGCGTATTGGTGGATGATGATAAAGATTTTCCAGCTAAGGAAAACATAACGTATGACGGGACTATTGGGATTGATGTAGGAATTAAAGACTTTGCAGTATGTTCCAATGGTGATGTGTATAAGAATCCAAAATACTTGGAGAAATCAACAGTCAAACTAAAACAACTGCAAAGACGTTTCAGTAAGGCTAAAAAAGGAGGGAATAGACGTGAAAGAATTAGAAAGCGGTTAGCAAGACAATATGAGAAAGTAACCAACCAACGGACGGACTATCTTCACAAGATTAGTACTAAACTTGTTCGCGAAAACCAAGCGATTATCATAGAGGATTTGAACGTTAAGGGTATGATGAAGAATCATCATTTAGCCCGTTCAATAGGTTCTGTTGGTTGGTCTACTTTCTTTTCTATGCTTGAATACAAGTGCAAATGGTATGGAAAGACTTTGATTCGCATCGGTAGATTTCAGCCTTCATCTAAAATGTGTGGATGTGGATATGTAAACTGGGGGATGAAACTATCTGACCGTACATGGACTTGCCCTAAGTGTGGAATAGTAAATGACAGAGACTTAAATGCAGCACAGAATATTAAACGATTCGGACTGCAAGAACAGAATTTATTAACAGAACCAGTGGCACACTGGGGTTTGGACGGTGAGAACCCAACTATGGACGAACGTGGCGAAAGTTACCTAAGAAGTAGTGGTTCAGTGAAACGTCAAAATAGACAAGTGTAAAATTTGATATGAGTGCCTTAAAGCGTTGTAATGCTCTTGCATATATTATCATCATATTATTAGTGATAATAGCAATTGTCCCGTATTTTAATAAACCATTAGAGAAGCCTACTACGGTTTTTCAGACAGATACGGTTTGGGTAGTAAAATACGATACTCTTGAATTAGTATCTCCAATATTTAAAGAAAAAAAGATTATTGATACTATTTACATATATACTTCTGACTCTTCTAAAATAATACTTCCAATAGAACAGAAATATTATAAAGAAGATGGTAGATATGAAGCTTGGGTGTCGGGGTATAATCCTTCATTGGATAAAATAAATGTCTTTAATAAAACGGAATATAAGACAATAACAAATACGGAAACGAAAACCATATATCCTCCTAAAAAAACACAAGGGTATCTTTATGGACAAGTTTCTTACTTTGATCAGAACTATATACCAACTTTAAATGTTGCTATTACATTCCCAAAAGGATTTTATTTAAATGGTGGTATAGGAGTCTTTGGGAACAAGCCCGTATATAATATTGGCGCAGGATATAAAATCTGGTAACAGAAATCTTTAGTTTAAATTTTGTTCATAATTGTTTTGAGCGGTGAGACTTAGTTCTTGCCGCTTTTTTTATAAAACAATGTTAAATTCTGAAAATATTATTTTTTTATTTGGATGTATATGGTAATTAACGCTATATTTGTACTGTTAAACCAATAAACAATAAATAACATGAAGTTAGAAAATCTTATTAAGGTCAAAAATTACGCTGACATGAAAGGTGTTACCGTACCATGGATTTGGAGATTAATCAAAAGAGAAAAATTAGAATGTACATACATTGATGGAATGTGCTTTATTGTATTGTCTGATGAAGAATTGAAAGACTACAAAAAGTTTAGAGAGACGCTTAACTCTTTGTTGAGCAAATAATAATAGTACTAATCATTAAAAATCAAAATTATGTCAGAAATTAAGGTATTTGAAAATTTAGAGTTCGGAAAGGTAAGAGTATCAGTCGTTGACGGTGAGCCTTTATTTTGTTTGGCTGATGTGGCGAAATCTCTCGGTTATTCAAATCCGGCAAAGGCTGTTATAGACCATTGTAAGGGGGTTACCGTTTTGGAAACCCCTACTCAAAGTGGTGTGCAACCTATAAAGTACGGGAAAGAAGGGGAAGTATATAGATTAACAATGAAATCAAATCTTCCTAATGCAGAAAAGTTTCAAGATTGGGTATGCAACGAAGTATTACCTTCGATTCGCAAGAATGGCTCATATATGACAGATAAGTCTATCGAAAATACAAACTTTCGACTTGTAGCATAATTTAATATAGATTATAAATGGGAAAAGAAATTATCACAGTAAGTAACGTAAGAGGTTACATTAAAAATGAAGTAGCATATCTAAATGTAGAAGATATTGCAAGAGGATTAGGGTTTACACAAAACAAAAATGGAGTGGAGTATGTAAGATGGGAGACAATCAACCGCTACTTGGCTGATTTTGGCTTTCCCAACATCTTGGGAAAAGATGATTTTATCCCTGAACAGGCATTCTATCTACTTGCGATGAAAGCATCAAATGAAACTGCCAAATCTTTCCAAATGAACGTAGCTACCAAAATCCTCCCTTCAATTCGCAAGCATGGCGCATATATGACAGATAATGTATTAGAACAAGCTATCTCTAATCCAGACTTTATGATTGGTCTGTTGCAAAATCTGAAAGAGGAACAAAAGAAAAGGATTGAGGCTGAGGCTAAGATTGAGGTTGATAAACCTAAAGTTCTGTTCAGTGAAGCGGTGACTACTTCCAAAACTTCTATCCTAATTGGAGATTTGGCTAAAATTATCAAGCAGAATGGAGTAGAAATGGGACAAAATAGGATGTTTTCTTGGTTAAGAGATAATGGTTATCTAATAAAAAGAAAAGGATCTGATTTTAATATGCCAACTCAAAAAAGCATGGAGATGAAATTATTTGAGATTAAGGAAACAGCTATAACTCACAGTGATGGACATATTACCATAAATAAAACTCCAAAAGTGACTGGTGCTGGACAAGTGTTCTTTGTTAATAAGTTGTTGAGTCGCAATTAATAATACTACTCGGTTGTAAATACGACTTAAAAAAGTTATATTTGTGGCGAATTCATAATTTAAAATATAAAAATCATGGTAACAAGAGAAGATGAATCTTTGATAGACATGTTGCTTTATGCAAAAATATCGGAACTTCCCGATGAATATGATGGCTCTAAAGTATGGGCACAGGCAATTGTAAAACTGAAACGTAAATCTGGTTGTGAGGATTATGTTATAGCAGAACATGATTTCTTTTCATGGGAGGAAATAAATGTAAAGAAAGAATCTCCCAACAGAGGCATTCCACATAGTGTAGTAGCTATTTATCCCTATTTAAGCCTCGGTGCTTCTGATACTCCGGCTGTTGAAACCAAAGAGGATATTATCAACTTTATCAGCCAAAGAGAGCGTGTAGAACGAGATAGTCTAATCGGACTTGACAACGATACGCTAAAAAAACGTTTGTTGAATATCTGTATTAAAGAGAAAATTAGTAGGTTCAACGGAAGAAAAACTACTACTGATTACATGTTAGGCGTAGAAGATCCTGAAAATCCTACAGAAAGCAAAGTAATAGATAAATCTGCTGCCTCCGAAGTTGATACTGAAACATTAGACGAATCACCCAAAAGAAGAGGACGCAAACCTAAAACTGAAAATGATGAAAACTAAAACTAAAGAAGAATTGAACAAAGAACTACGCGTTAAGATCGCAAAGCTGAAAGGGCTTTGCGATAACGCACATTATGGTGAGAAATTAATTAATGACATCTTATCAATAAAGGAACAATTATGTATTGAGCCTACATTGATACATGTGCCTTGTTCTGAAACCCAAAAAGAACTTGATTTTGAGAGTTTTAAACTGTACGAAACAAAATCTGGGATAATAGTAAGCGCAAATGGTTTTAGAATGTATGTAAGACCGTGGCTACATTCCCTTTATGGACATTTGAAGTCTCTTATTGAACTGAAGGGGAATTATGACCTCTTAACCGAACAAGAAAAAGAGAATTATGATTTGCTGTTCTCTGGAACTTTCTCTATTATACTAAATCCTCTTATTTGCTTTACAAATGACGAATATTGGATTGATTTAGCTACATATATAACTAAAAAGCAAATAGAATTCTTCCAAAGCAAATTAGACGCTCCTATTCAAGAAGAAACCCCAATTGAAGACGAAGAGTTTAGAAAGAATATTTTGGCGGCAGAGAGATTTAAACAAGAAGTTTTAAAAGAAGGAGAAAATGAAAGAGGAGAATAACAGTAATTGTGTTCATGTAGTAGGTAGCGCAAAACCTATTTATTGGATGACTGACGATACAAAGCCATTTGGAATGATAGAATTCCCAGAATATTTTGGAACAAAGAGAATAGATAAAGTTGCGCAGTTCAAATCAATTGCAAATTCTCTTGCATCTCTTTATGAAAGAAAAAACAGTGATTATGGCGATTCATTTGGCGAAACATTTAAAAAACTTGGGATTATATCCTCAATTACGCGAATGAGCGATAAAATGAATCGCATTATCTCTTTAACAACTAAAAAGAATCAAAAAGTTAATGACGAATCTATCGCGGATACATTAATGGACTTGGCTTCTTATTCAATAATGACATTAATCGAATTAGGCTATGGCAAAGAAAAAGGTACAGATAAAGGCGAGCACGAAGGTAACGGAGAATGGGAGAAAGTCACCAGTGAAGCCGCAACTAAGATCTAAAGCGCCTGGATTATTTACAGAGAAAATTGTATTCGTAGTCAATTCTAAAAAGAATAAGTAAAGGTTATATTAAATATAGATATGGAAAAGTTAATAGTTAGAGCAACTATCTTTGGATTAGCTATTTATATGTTAATTGTATTTTGTTTTGCATGGAGTGGAGTATTAATAACATTTGATGGCTATGTTGTCTTATTAGATTATTGTTTGTATAGGCTTGCTTGTGACGAAGGTAAATATCATTGCAAGTATGCAAGAGCTATACCACTTAATCTTATGTTTACCGATACTATTACTTGTATTGACAATACATTCAATATTATGCCTACGGCAGAGGTATATTTGCTTATTGTATCAGCTACATGGGCTATTAGCATTATTGTTACGGTACATTTAGGTATTAATCATTTTAGAAAAGTTCGTAGGCTAAAGAATATCAAGCAACGATACGAAGAATTTAAACTCAAAAAGTAGATAGGCTGCATGATTTGTATTGATGAAGAAATGGCTTCTAAAGTTGGTTTAGAAGCCGCAGCCGTCTACTATTATATGCGATTGATACTATGTACTAAAATGTATCAAGAATCGTTTAAAGGCTGCATGGTAAAACGAGAGAAATATACCGGATTTATTGCAATAGCAAAACTAAAAGAATTAATTCCTTTCCTTTCTACAAAGAAAATATACAATGCCGTTAATAGGCTCGTTGAACATGGATATATTAGGGAGGTGAATTATAAGTTACCTGGAATGAACACTACCAAGTGTTACCAATATGTAGAAAATAACTAATTAAAACATTTTTTATTATGGCTAATCTGAAAGAAGTAAAAGAAAACAATGTGAAACTTACAAATTCAAAACAGAATCAATAAGATTAAGAGCGACATATACGATATTATAAAAGAAGAAGTAGATGCACTCTCTCCTATTAGGAAACTTGTATTTAGTACTATCTTTGGAAGAATCTTTGATATATTTAGCGCTGACTGTAACGAAGACGAATTGGCGGGAGCACTTAATACAATAGACAAGATGAATTCAGAATATGTTAATCCGAAAGATTATGTTACTTATGATGGTGCAATGAAGATATTGTGCATGGGTAATAATCGAGCAGGATTCAAGAAATTGATGGATAAATATGGTATTAAGAATCAAAGTTTCAATAACCATAAGATTGGATTTAAGCGTTCTGATATTCTTGCTGTCAAAGATAAGTTGAAAGAAGAACGCCAGAAGAAAACCTTAAAAAAGAGATAAAAACAAAACAAGGGGAAGAAAACTTCCCCTTGAAAAACAACTAATACCTGAAAATTAAAAACAAACTTACATGATAATTAACAAACAAAGTTCTCGTATATCATTTCAAGAAAATCAGTAGTTGATATTTGTTTTTCAGTCGTGATAGACATTCCCTGAAAATCGGTTAATACCTCTTCAATAGTATATTTATCAGCTACATTTACATTCACTAAATCTTCATATTCTTTCTGCGTAAAAGTCTTTTGTTCTACCTCGACCTCTTCGTTCAGCTTCTTAGACTTAAAATCCGCTACATCTCTCCAATGCTTATTGTACATGTCCATAAATGCCTTATGCTTATCAAATTCTTCATCAGTTAAGATGTTTTTTAGCATTTCCTCTGTAAGAGAAGATAGGTCTTTACATTGTTTTTGGATTTTCTCTTGAAGTTTACTTACTTCCTCTTTTTCTTTATCAAATCCCTCCGGCTTCAATCCTTCTGTAGCTTCTTTAATGGCATCCTCGAATTTTTTATAAAATCCATTATAATAGATTCGAGTCATCATAACTTTAGTCTTCAATTCGCGTGGAAGTTCTTTTCCTTGATGTGCGATCAATAAAGCCTTGATCAATGATGTCTTTTTAACTATCTCGCTATTTTTTATTTTATCGAGTTTATTCTCGCTTTTTTTAGTTTCTGTATTTTCCATTACTCACATATTGTATTAATTGTTGCTTCACCCCATTTCTTAATTCCAGCCAACAAAGCCTCGGTTGCCTCAACTTGCTTATCGGCATACGCTTCGTTTGTAATACGTACTACTGATTCATACATTCCCGCAGGGGCAGGCGCAGTCATTGTACCATCATTATTATTATAATGAAAAGTTCCGATTACGTTTTGTGAATCTTTTAATTGAACATTTCCACTAAATTCGAGAACCTTATTAGTTGCTACAACTAATATTGAACCTACTAATTTAAGAGTTTCGCTATTTACTGCGGCATTAGTTCGCTTAACGCTAACCAAATCTCCATTTTCTACTGTTACTGTTACTGGTGTTGTCATCTTAATATTTTTAATATTTCGCTGCTAAGATACTTCTTTTTTTGTATATATACAACTATTTTGCTCTAAACAAAATAGATCCAGACTTATAATCATCTCCTAAATAGCGTGCTGTGTAGCTTGTATAGCTGTTTAAGCAGATCCAATTAACGTTATTCCCAATAATTTTCCAGCACTTGCCCCAGTTGTTGTATTATAGATATAGCAATTAGTATAAGCTGTCTTGCCAATATAGTATTTCCCACCTAAGGTCATACATGGGACACTAATAACGTAATTCCCACTACCATCAGGACCAGATATTACATTAGCCATACCTTTACCTATTTCATATTGGTCAACTCTAAAGTTTCCATTATAATCAATAGTTTCCATAGATACGCTATAAGTTTTTAAAGTAGCTAATCCAGCAGATGCTTTATCATGTATAGTAAATCTATAATTATAATAACTATCTGAATTATCATTAACTCTTGGAGTAGTACTACCAACAACAGAATATTGAAGATATCCTTGAATAGGAAACTGAGACAAATTATAGTATTTCATAGCAGGAACATTATTCCTTCTTGTATTAGAAATACCAGGATAGAAGTTCATATTATATTCAGGAGCCTCTCTCCATTTAAGTCTTTCATTAGAATAAGTATTGTCAGATATAAATAAACAAATAGCTATATCTTTACTTAATTTACCTTCCCAATCTAAGGAATCATCTACTAAGAACAAAGGAAGTTTACCTCCAGTAATTGTTCTACCAAATATTTTATAATATCCTTTTTGCCTGCTTCTACTAAATATAGCTACACCTAACTGATTCTTCTTCCCATTACCTATTATTTTATCAATAGATAATTGTCCAGAAGTAGAGGATTCAAATATTAAATCATTTATATTAATTATAACTGCTGAATCTGGAGATATATTAGCAGGAAAAGAAAATTGAAATATAGGTTTAGCATTATGATTATATCCATCAAAATCTGAAGCTCTATAATACCAAGCATTGGTTCCTGATATAGGTTGTCTATAATACATAGATTTAGTTGTTAAATTAGAAAGAGTTGGCTGTATTATTGCTACATTTTCAAAACCATAATGTACAGATTTAAACTGTTCTTCACTAAGTGGAGCTATGCTATCATAAGCGACAGGATGTCTGTCAGTCCACATATTAACATTATCAGAAACACATTGAGTACCTACATCTGTGCTACTTATTCCTAAGGTTTGTGGAATATCATCATGGACTCCAACGGGAGCTATTATTAATCCATTTGATATACTCATAGCACCTCCTCCGCATTACAACAGATTCCACCTGTAACTAAAACGATGCCACTATAACAGAAGGTTTGTATCTTTAAGTCACCTTCTATTATAATGGCATCGTTCGTGTCGAAGCTATCTAAAAATTCTTTAGAACAACCGCAAAATAGTTCACTTTTTGTTTGGCCATCTAAATTATTTTTATATTCTCTCTCTCTCTCTCTCTCTCTCTCTCTGTTAATCAATGATTTAGCAATGAGATTTCCTTTAATTATTAAGCTAACTTTCTTCATTTTTTATTGCGGTCTAAAGTCTGGGTCTACAAAATAAAAACTTGCAGTTATACTGTTAGTTGTACTTCCTGTTCCCATAGATAAATTGTCAAATTTAATATTAACACTTCTTGAGAGCCAAGAGACTACTCCTCCTGTCCCATGGCTCACAATAACAGGCCTTGTTAATCCTCCACTTCTAAACTGATAATAATATATATTAAGATTGCCTTTCATTTTAGTATATACACCTGTTGTAACAACTGATCCTTGTGCAACGATTCCACCAATTCCACTTCCAGGCCCTTTTATAAACTCCGAGAAGGGAATACCATTCGGTTCATACCACAAGTCTATACCTCCTCCATCTGCTCTAATACCCATTAGATCTCCTCCAATTAAAGCATCATCGGGTATATAAGTACCATCAGTTTGATTTCCCAAATCATAAGCACTAACTTCCCAAAATGTTCTTGGTTTAGGATTACTTATTCTAATTCCTTTTTTAAGAGGATTCCATATTCTACCACCCATATTTGTCAATGGATAAACTTGATAATTTGTAGAATTAGTTATCTCTATAAAACCATCAGGCTTATCAGGATGTGTTTGCGGGATTGCGATAGCCATTATATCTACCGTATAATCAGCAATTCCTATAGCTTTAAACTTTTCGTAAGCCGATTTATCGGTATACTCTGGGCCTCCTAAACTTAATACTACTTTATTCTCATATCTATTAAACCTATATGTTCTATAGGTATGCGTTATATTTCCTTTCTTGCATACTAACAACAAAGCATTCTCCCATCTGTCTCCGGGTGTTGAGACTAATAGATTAGACCATAAATCACCTGACCCTAATTCTATTGGTATATTATAATAACAATTATCAAAATCAATATTTGATGGAAGAGCACCAGCTACATCACATTTAGCTGCAAAACTGTTATGATCATATCCGTTAAAATCAGTCGCTCTAAAGTTTGAATGTGGAGGCAAATATGCGTAATCCGCAGAATTTATCGTTGAACTTGGGGCATATACAAAAACACGTGAAATGGACTCTTTATATTTAGCAATAGAAAAAGAACATTCTACGGGATTGGAATCTTGTATCGGTTTGATATAGCTCCATTTGTTAATCTTACTACTACGGCATAGGTCTTCCAGCTTATAAGTTGTTTCGCCTAATACTGGCACTATATCGCTTTCTATCGAAACAGGCGCAGTAATCTTTCCGTTACTATTGCTCATTTCGACTTCTTTTTGCTAACAGAACGTCTGGTTTTGAATCCTTCTACCTCGTTTGCTTCGGGAGCATTTCCATAATACAAAACTTTGCCTTCGACAATGAGATTGCCTTTTATAAAAAGATTTTTGTCCTTGTCCTTCTTGAAATAAACTCGATCAATACGTTCAATAAACTTTCTGTCTCTCCATTCTTTGTAAGCCTTAAATAGATTTTTCATCTTCGTCATTTTTTTTATTAGTTATTGTTTCAATGCAAAAATAAGAATTTATCTCTTAACCTCCAAAGGAGCATAGACTTATCTATACTCCCTTTTCAACTTATTAATCTCTTTCTTTAAGCATTCATTCTCCTTTTTCAATTTCTTTATTTCATCTTCAATACTATTAGTCTTTTTATACAATTCCTTAATACCTAATGTATTTAATTGAGTCGCACCAGCAATCAAAGAAATAAAATCAGGGCTTATGTAATTGATATAACCATAACCATCATCATCTTTACCACATATAGTAGGCATAATGGAACTAACTTTCTGGTAACTAAGACCTGTATGTGCAGCACCGTCAACCTGTTTACCCTCCCTACGTTTAGCCGTTTCATTGTAGACAAAATCAAATACGTTTCCCAAAGATAATAATCTTTCCGCATAATTAGATCTCGGAAGCAGATTTTTAAGCTGTTCGTCCGAAGAAGTTTTCGCTGTTATGCCACCAGTAGCAACAATATTACCAGACATTGAAAATGTTGATAGACCAATTGTTACAACATAGGTACCCGATGTGTTATTTACATTTCCGTCTCGTCTACCTATATACATATTACCATTTTGATTGGAATATATACCCCAAGTATAAGAATCATTGGCAAGATTAATGCCAATATGATTACCTTGGTAAAGCTTAATACCGCAATAGTGCCCACCAATACCCCAAGATCTATAGCCACTATTATAGAATACTTTATTATTGTATACTTGGACGTGATCTGAGTCTGCCATATAGATACCACCTCCATAAGTCTGAGAATACCAACCAGTTTTTCCTTCTGTTCTCACCCAAGAAGCTGAATAAATATCAGCAGTAGTACTTATTCTTGCATGTGCACTAAGACCTCTACAAGTCCAATCTACATCTGATTTATTACTATTCTTAGATGACCAAAATCTATATCTTGTACCATAACTTGTAGCATTATAAGTTTGAGAACTTATATACATTTCAGAAGAACCATCTCTTGGAAAATGTAAAGCATTACAGGAAGGCACATCTGCTCCATAATAACCATTAATCCATATAGTATCTGACCAATTAGCCCCATTAGTAGAAACTCCAGTCATTGCAACTCTAAGACCCATGCTGTTATTTCCAAAATAAGTTTGAGGATTAAATTGTCGTCCACCTATATAATGATTAGATAAATAATCAGCCCAATCTGCTCCTCCTAATAATCTATTTGCATATATGTTTCTCCATATATGACCAGCGTCTCCTAAATCATAAGTAGTAGTTGTATATGGTAAAACCCCACCACTTATAAATAAACTATTATCAAAATATAAGCTTCTTGCAGGATTAGTGGTAAAGTGTACATAAGAATCATTTTGTGAGCCAATTTTTAGTTCACAGCCATTGGCAGATGAATAAAGAAAACCGCCATTAGCGTAGAAATTAGCAGCCTGAACAGTACAACCTACCGTACCTCCTTGAACACAAAATCTAAAATCTCCGGGTCCGTCAGATCTTATTGAATTAGCATAAACTCCCGGTTGGTGAAAACCGATACCGGGTTTAATAGAGTTAGCTGTACCGTTACCGTTTACCATTATCCCTAATGTGTAATAATCATTTCCAGTAGCTTGTTTAAAATAGCCGTGACCATATCTAAATTGGCTTCCAGTCCAGCCACCTACAGCAGCAGCATTTGCATAAAGGTCTACTGCTCCATTAGATACCCAGTGAAGTCCGGTATCTGTATCACCAATGGCTAATGATATAGCAGGTGAGGAAGTAACAGAATACCTACCTCTATCCACATATAACCTACCATTACAGTATATATAACCACCATTACTAATATCTCCGGCTGTATATATCGTATTTGAGGCATTTATTGTAGTTACTCCTGATAAAGCGCCAGATACATTTTGAGAACCGTTAAAAGGTTGTCCCCAGAAAGTTCTTGTCTCTCTCAAAGTAGCAGGTAGCCAGTATACTTGGTCAAAGGTTCTCTCCATCGGAGAATTATCTTGTGAAGTTTTTACTGGAGCACTATAACGATGTGGACCACTGACCCAAGAATAACCATTTGGGTGAACTGTAAAACTATCAGCATTTGTAGTTCTATAATAATATAAGCCTCCACCACGTAAATATATAATTTCTTTGGAAGCCATCGTATTTTGTTGCCTTCCTCCGAAAGCGGTTTCTCCGCCATAAGAGCCAAAGTACCAATTTAATTTTGCTACAGCACGAAGTGTTCCCCAACCAGAGCCGATAACTTCATAATCTAATAGTAAAGAAAACCCTTGCTGATGCGAACCCCATGATGGCTTATTGCCTCTAAGTCCATTAAATAGAGTAATTCTTAAAGGTGTTCCTCCATAAGCAGGCGCATTAATAATACATGGATACCACTTATTTTGGTCTAAAGTTGTAAGGTCTAATGTTCGCTGTTTATTGCTTAAATGGGATAAAGCGGCATACCAAGTAGATCTTCTAAGAAACGTATCATCAGAAGAGTAAAAATAATCTCCCTGATTATCCGGATTTATTTCCGTAGATACATAACCCGTATGAAGATAGCCATTTATATCAATATGTATCCCTTTACTGGGTCTTGAACCGTTAGACGTTTCTGTTCCTGCAAGACAAATCTGGAAATTTTTTACCGGATCTTTACCAACTATCCACTGACCGTCAATTTTACCGTTCCATGCGTTCTGTGCTCCAAACTGGATATTAGACCAATTGTTTGATCCATTACAGATACGGATGCCTTCATTGTATCCTCCACCAATATCTGAAGGAACGACTAAAAACGTACTACGTACCTCAGTTTTTACAAAGAAATCATTTATGTCGTCTCTAAAGATAACATTCCAATTGGATCTTGTATTATTATAGATTCCTAATTGATAATTCTCTCCGGAACCTCTGGCTGTAATAGACCAACGTCTACTATTGTTAGCTCCCATCCATAAATCACAAGGATTATCTGAAGGGGTAATTAGATGTAGTTCAGCTCTATTCGCAACAACGATTGCATTTGATGCGCCTACAGTAAGCAATAAATTAGAACGTAACGTACTTATAGCCCATAAGGTTGTTGCAAAAACATCTGGCGCAGTAAGAGCACCTGTCATAGTATCCCCTGTCTTGAAAACGTACTTACCATCTGCTTCAACATCAGTCATAATCATCTTCCACGCTCCCCACGTATCACCAATACCTGTGCGGTAACGAAGATTGTTAGCGGTATTATTAGTAGAAGAAGGTCCTACTAATTCCCAAGTACAGTAACCATCTCCCCAACCACGAACGTGGAAGCCAGACCACCAGTTACCGTCTGGCATGCCGTTGCTTGCATTAAAAAATGCGGAAATAGTGTGAGTCTCGTATGAATTAGGCGTAGGTGTTTCGCTTCTCCTATCTATAACATTAAAGTAGTTCGTAAATCTTGAGTATTGAGAATGCTGAGTTTTATTCTGGTTACCTTCATACGCTAAGGCATATAAATTACTATCTACTGAACCATCTGCTTTAAGGAACTGAGAAGCAGTTCCTGATAATGTCTTAAATTTATTAGCTACAATATCTGTAGCTATTAAGCCAGAAGAGAATGTTTTAACACCAGTGATATTCTGAACTGTATTTAATGTAACATAATTATCAAGAGCAGCAGAACTTAAAAAACCTTGACTATTGACCCACGCCTGGGTTGCATAGCTACTTAAAGCAGTAGTAATATCCCCGGGAGTAGCTAAATTAGGCAAAGTAATTACACCATCCACCGATTCGTATCTCTGTCCATTTAGAGAAATAGCCCCTGTATTGCCACCACTTCCTCCGCCAATCACTGTTAGTTTACCACCTTCTTTACTTAATGTATTAGTGTCAATGGGGAGGGCATCTAATATTGTTTGTGGGGATTTAGTCCCAACGCCTAAAGCGGTAATACCGCCAGTCGCATAGAAGTTGACAATACCTCCATCTGCCTTTTCGAAATATATCGCATTATTGGCTTCATCTACCTTTATACGATAACCACTACCTAATTCCAAGTAACTTGAAATTGACAACTTTTGAAATGGATAGCGAGGGACTACATAGCTTATGGAAGATCCCGATTTCACAATTTGGAATATAGATAATAAGTCACCAACATTTTCCGGGCCAACAAAGAAGGATAAAGGATCTGCATGAAGCTTACCATTATTATCCCACCATAAATTGCCATTAGCGAAATATCCTGTACCGTCAAATCGAACAAGTCCTTTGGCTACATCAGCGGGCATATTCTCGGAAGTGTAATCATTGCGGTCTTTCATTGAACCACCCCACCAAGATGCGATACCTCCGCCTATTTTAGAGGAATTATATATACCATTCGATCCACTCATTATCTTATAAGAGCTACCATCGGTATACCCCAATGCTAAAATAGAAGTTTGAACGATACCATCAGTAATCGTAGTCTTTTCTGTAAAGGCTTGTTTAAGATAATCTAAGTCAACCGCTTTTTGTAAAGCATTATCAGCCGTAGTCTTTATTTGGTCTTGAATAAACTTATTGGCTTCATTTAAATACGCGATATAATCTCCATATTTAGTATTAAATACAGAATATTTATCATCAACTGCGGCTTTCTCTGTATTTGTAGTTATGCCATCTGCAATAGCCGATCTAATCGTTGAAATCAAATCTGTTGCAGCAGTATTAAAGGCAATATTTGCATTGTTGAGATTCGTCTTAGCTATTCCCGATAATAATGGATTATTGTACACCTTCGCGAAACTTTGGCTTACATCTTTCTGCGAAGTTTCGATATTATTAAGATATTTGGCTATTGCAGTAGCTTCACTTCTATCAATTACTCCGTCTTTAAAAGCTTGATCTGTGAAGTTGCGCAATCCGTCTACTTCTCCATCTAATCCATTTATATCTCGCTTGGCTTGATCGACATCTGCTTGTGCCGCTTTAGCTAATCTTTGTGCTTCTAAAGCCGCTTGATCATCAGTATATTTAGAAGCCTTTTCCCAATGGTTGATAGAAAAAGATATTCCTGCTGCTTTAGCTGTTTTGCATCGAAGGACATCATTGGAATAAGTAGTACTAAAAGTAGCATTCACCCAAAGATCCCCGACTTCATACGTTTCAGTGTCTAATGGTTGACGTACAAAGATTTTTCGTTTACTATCGGCTGTGTCTTGCGCTTTCTTGGCATCTGCTAAAGCTTTAGTAATATCGCTATCTGTAAGTACTTTCCATTCATACGTTGTGCCTGTTAATTGGAATCTATAGGCTTTCCCATTACCATCATAATATAAGTCTCCTAAATGCGTATTTTTGTCTTTATCAGTAGTCCAATTTACAGCAGGTTGATTTGTTAGTGTTGGCACTGGGTCGTAAAACCAAGTTTCAATAGCCCCATCTATTTGATCCTGTAAATCTCCTAAGCTGCCATTGACTATCGTTGCAAATTCATCCAGATTTTCTTTTGCACCAGCTATAGCGTCATTTTTAGTTTGTTCTAATGCGTCTTCTACCGTTTGCCCAGATCCAATGGTTGTTCCAATCTGCAATTTACCCTTAATTTGCAAACCGTCCTTTTCGCTATATTGCATGTAAGAAGTCTTGTTCCTATCTCCTACATACATTCGTCCGTAAACATTAAAGAAGGCTTCATTTGTTGTCTTGTCAACGCCATAAGAAACATATTCTTTGTTCACGTAGGAATAGTTATCAATGCCAGCGTATAAAGTAATACTTGGAGAATAAAAGTCTACAGCAGAGAATATAATAGCATTTTGGCGAGTTTTATCTGTCTTGTTACCTAATTGACAAATAACGTCCCCTGCTTTGGGCACATCACTGCTTACATCAGCATCCGTCTTAGATAAATCAATATAATCATCACCAATGGCTACAACCTTTCTCCAATAATAATGATTTGATACATTTTCATAAATACCCTCTTTGATGTTGAAGTCTTGCGATAGAGCTTGGTCATCTACCTTAAACCTGTTTTCAATTGGTGTATTATCTGCATCGTTCACGAAATAACAACGGTAATAAGTATCTCCTTCAACAACTTTATTACAGGTTATACTTCCGCCAGGAGTGATTATCTGTCTGCCTCCGATACTATTCGTGTTGATTATTTCCAATGTCTCAAAATACGCTTTGGCACGTACTTTCAACATGTCTGTTTCGATGTAAGTTTTTCCATTTGCATCAACAGCGAAAATACCTCCGCTATTGCCTCCTTCGGTATAAGAACCAACTTTTAATCCGCGCAAAAAAGTAATGAAGTCTCTTGCGTAATCACTGGTGTCTTTTCTCAAAAAGTATTTCAATCCTTGTTTTAGGAAATCCACACTTCCGATAGAGTTCATTATATCTTGTTTTACTCCATCAATAGCAGTTTGAAGAGAGTTCTTGCCAATGGTCAGAGTGTCTGTTAACTGAATTGAAATTTCGGGCAATACATTTTCATCAACCTTAAGTGTATAGTTAGAAACATACAATTGATGGAACTGCCCATTATATTCTAAATCTATACGCGCATTCTCGTTTAACAGATTCCCAATGCTCGGATTTTCGGCTAAAAAAATACGACTCAATTTAATAGAGAAGGTAAACTTTTCCCTATTATTATTTGCCATATATTTAATGATAGCTTCTTCTAATTCCTTTTCAGCCTTCGTTATATAGGCTTGTGGCATATCAATATTCAAAAAGACAAAGCTATCTCCGACACTTGGTTTTATATTATTACCTGCATTAGGCATTACGATACCAAATGTAGTATTATCCTTTTTGAGGGCAATCCACACTTCATTGGTCATTGTATTTTGCTGCTGTGGTTGCAGATTGTTTACATTAACCTTTTGTGCATAATCACCAGGAACAATATCGCCTTTACTATCGACTTGAACAGGATTCCTGAATACTTGTTTCCCTTCTTGTGTAATTTCTGTTACTCCAATTTGGAAATTACAAGCCCCACAAGCCCCACTTGTCATCGAGACAGTTGCATCACTGCCGACTAAAGCTTGATCAAATAAGTTAAAACCAAAGTCTCCGTCAAACTTATTTAGTTTAACATAAAAGTAAGAGTGAACATATTCACCAGTGTCTTTGTTTATTGAATCGTCGTCGTTCTGATCAAAGGCGATTGCTTTAATCATATCCATTCTTACACCAGCTTTGTTTAAGGCATTTTTAATACTTGGCTTGATATAAGAGAAATCGACTATTTGTTCTTTAGGATTTGTCGGCAAATAAAGATTCTCAAAGGTATAATAATCACCTGTATCAGGATTAATATATTTATTATTTAAAGCATTATAAAAACGTTCTGCTCCATTTGTCTGTCTATATATTGGAGGCATTAATACTTGTGAAGGAGTAATCCATGTACCTCCTGCTTCTTCTATGGCTTTTCTATCGTTGCTCGGATTCGGATAATAGAATTGAATATTATCGGAACTACCTGTACCTGTAACTCTATTGGTTATTTTATAGTTAGCATTAGTTTTGCTTACAGATAAGAGTTCGAAATCTTTTCCGTATTTGAATGTATGCGTGATTGCATTGTTCGTGAATCCGACATGAATCGTTGTTCCGACAAAGTAAAAAGGCAATTCAAATATATTGAATATTTCTTGTAAAGCATTACTAAAAAACACATTCTCCAAAGAAACTTGTTTTGCTTCGGAAGTAATACCTTCATCAATAACAATGCGATATGCTAAATTACTATATTCAAGAGAGAAGTTAAGTCTTGCTACAAATTCCTGAATATCGCCATAAAAAAGAACTTTTGTGCTATTGCTTACATAACGGTCTGTGCTCCCTGCGTCACCAGTAACCACGTCATATACATACACATTATCCAATACACTTCTGCCGGACAAGAACTCTAATTCATGTTTGTATCTAACATCGTCGTTACTCTTTGAAGAAGACGGCGTTTTTACAATGAAATATCGTTCTCCTTTGAAATCTACGTATTGTTTCCCACTCACCCATAGATCATCAAGGCAAGTCGGATACATTGCCGTAGCTGTTAAAGAACTGCTCCCCATTCGTTGAGCATTATAAGTATATTTGATTTTTAACGGATTTTCCGCATTAGGAAACGGAGTATCAGAAACCCCATCTACATAAGTGTATACTGTCAGTAAAATGTTATTGCTCATTTGTCTCTCTTTTTTCTTTTAGTTCTTTTGTCTTACGTTTCATAATATCCTCGGAGCGATTAATAAAAACTGCGACTGGACATTCTTTATCTGTTGGAGGATAAGAGCATCTTAGATATTGAGCTATACCTCTTGATTTTATTTCATCCTTAAGCTCTAATTCGTCTACTTTACGCTCTAATTTAGACATCTTTTCTTCATACTCTATTTTTTCTTCTTTTGCATTAGTCTTTATCTCTTCGACTAATTCTCTAAGATTTTTTATTTCGAAAGAAACTTTTTCTGGCCTCGCTTTATATGCAGAAAGCGTGAACGTTAGTAATCCACCTCCTCCGATAATATAATTTAATATAGTTGTCCAGTCCATTCTAAAAAACGTTTTTTAATTTAAATACAAATATAGCAATTTGTTAGATATTGATAAAGAAAAGAATGAAAAAGTGAACTAAAAAGATACTGGTGAGTATAAGATAAGCCGAAAACTCCCATTTTTAAGAGTTCCCGACTGACTTTCAGCTTCTACATTGCAAAGATAATCAATTAAAAACAATATCCAATTATCTAATCGACTTTTTATCGACGACGCGAACTGCGGAGTATTTCTTCCCTTTCTGGCAATACCCAAGAAGAACTATTGATTATATTAATAAACTCAGTATTATCATACTCGTAAAAAGTAATATTATCTGTATCATTCAACAAAGGACTAATCATCTCTTGATGCAGAATATACTCAGTTTCAGCTATATTATGTCTCCACTCTGGTTGAATAACAACGCCTTTGTTGTTTAACCACTCTTTTGTTAGTATTGCAAATTTCATAATCTTAAGGAAGTATTTGTTTAACACTCGGAAAATTAGTAGTTATACTACTATCATAAAGAACTTCTATTTCAATAGGCTTGTCAACCATTATTTGACACATCACTGCTAAATTATAGATACTTTCACTTAATGATATTGCTGGTATATCATAAATTCCATCTTTGTAAAACAGATAAACCCAAGGGTCTTGTGACGCATTAATAGGCATTCCCATTAACGCAACTGCCCAATAACCATCGCCCAGATTACCATATGCGTCAATTCCTGTGACTTTTACTTTATAAGATGGTAGTTCAATTGCATCTCCTGTTGTTAATTCTGGATTATAAGCAGCCACAATAAATCCATTCATTTGTGTAGTTGTACTATCTATTACAATTTTGTTTGTTGTAACTTTGCCAGTAGCAAATTCAGGATAATCAACGGCTTTATAGGCAAAATTATCAAAGTTCAATGCGAACACTGGATTTGGAGTACCATATTCCATGACGTTGATTTCTTTCTGAATTTCTTCAGCGGTCAGAACGTCTTGATATATAGCAATATCATATAGAGCCATAGAAAAAAACTCCTTAGCTGTAAACGATTCTGTATAAGAGCTACTTATATAAAGTGAGTCATTAGCTTGTTTAGGCGTATTATGATATAATGCAAGATAATCGCCATAATTAGAAACAAACATAGTAGTACCTCTATTTTCTATGGTAGAAGAATAACCTAAAAAATTCCTATTAGGGCTATCGTATTTATTATTATCAAAAACTGTATTCCAACCAACATTAAACTTAATAGGAACAAATTTAACTATAACAGTTCCTATCTTATATCCTACCTTATCAAGTTTCAGATAATCATCAACACCATCTGTAACTATTGCCCCTTCATATTCTGGAATTTGTTCAATAGTGACATCTCCATTTTGAAAAGTACTAAAACCATATATAGTGGATGATATTGATGTTATTACATTTATTGTTATCTCAGGGATGATGTTAATGCCGTGAGTTAAAGTAATTGTATGTGATATAGATGCGTTATCTCCATCATAATAAGTAAATTCCGGAGGAGTTTCCCATTCTCCTGTAACATTGATTCTATAGGAAGGAATAACTGTTATACCTGTGGGAAGTTTATTCCCTGTAACCCAAAAGGATATTTTTCCTTCACCTTTTAATCTGGTTATTGAAGAATCTGTTATTATAATGTCTTCAGGGCTCTTAGAATTATTTAAATTATTTAAATAATTCATAGTATATTTACCATAACCACTGCCTAAGCTCCAACCGAAGTTATACGCGGTCAATAATTCACCTTTTATTCCCTTGATAGTATTCCTATCTTTATCAAAATTGCTCTTACCTTTAAAGTTCCAATAATCTACAAGGGACGGGTGAAAAGGAGAAGTTTGCCCTCCCTTATTTACAAATGTAGCATATTTAGGATACGACAATCCTATTCCAACTCCTATTTTCATGGCTCATAAGAATAGTTTACCCCTGCAAATAACTTATACTTGGTTTTTAAATCTGCGGTTAAATGTATGCCTTGCAGAAGAATAACATTCCACTGATTACAAACCAAAGGAATATTCACAGGTGCACTACTTGCTCTTGCCGCAGAACATTCAGCCTGAATATTAAAAACATCGGGTGCAGTATCATCTTTCTTTTGTGGAAATACATAAAATGGATTCCGATCAGACAAAGTAAAATGGTCGGGGCTTTCTGGAATCTCTAAAACTTGTTTTATTACGTCGTTATACATTTTCTTCCTCCTTAATATTGTTAGAATTATTAATAATAGTTTCTTTTTCTATCTCTAAATTCCTCTCTAAATCTTTTTCTTTCTGTCTTCTTGCCTTTTCATCAGGAGAAGATACTGGACTTAATTCAATGCCGCTTTCCTCTGACAATAAGCCATTAGATTTTAAAGTAACCAACATTTGTGCAAAGTCTGTATCAGATTGAGGTCTCCATACTTTGAATTTGGCATTAATTTTAATATTATTGAAGTCTGTAATAGCAGTTGGTTGAATGTCTTTATTCACCAATTCCTTAGCTAATCCCTCTTTGAATAAGCGACACATTTTATCAGCTACATTCTGCCATTCAATAACGCCTTGAAGAGCATTCTCTATATCCAATGATTGAGTAAGCATGATGGCAATACCAGAAATATCTCCTGACATTTTAATATCTTTCGGAAGAATAAATGTCGTTTTTGATCCTTTCTGTATTGTTTCCTCTAAGAGATTCAGCGTTTCAATAGTTCCTTCCGGAGTTGGTGGAGTAAGGAACTTGGCATCACTATTAGCGTCATCACTTCTGTCATTCAAGATAACAGAACCAGCAATCTTTCTACCATCATTATCAAAACGCCCTTTGATATATAATATACCCCATCCATGTCTTTTCTGAATCACTAAGAATATGTTATATAACACTTCATAGGCTTCAATTGAGCTTTGAGCATCATCCCAAGCGACTTTGCCTCTTTTAGTAATCAGAGGAATTTCGCTAAATCCATGTTCGTTCTTAAATATTAATTTCCAGCCGTTTTCATCCGCACCGCTTCCATCATTCATGTGACGATACATATATCTATCATCATAAGAATCAATATATTCAATATCGTCCTTTTTGTAATAAACGCTTTCTAATAGTCTATCACCGTTATCGTCATTATGCGGGCAGAGAACATATCCATCCATGTAGGATAGCAATCGCGATTTAATCTCTCCTTTCCTATCGAAATAATATAGAAGTCCTGCATCTCCAACCGACTTTTGAGCATCAACCATTTTTGTCTTCATGCCATCTTGGTTTCTTAAATCCCAATACTGCTTAAAGGTAATAAAGTCTTCGCTCTGTTTGGTTGTAGGATTAGTTTCCATCAATGTGAAATTCAGAGGATTACCGCAAAGATGCAATACTTGCTTATTCTTTATATTTTCTTGAAAAGAGATTGCCATCTTTTTATATTCGATAGTAGCCCAGCCTCCACCTTGTTCTTTTGAAAGCTTCATTGTAATACTTGGCACGTTATCATCAAATAAGACTTTGTGGCAGTATGGGTTTAATTCTTGAAGATATTCATCTTGTGAAATAACCATTTTCTTCACCTTCGGAGTGTCTACTTGTATAGTTTGATTCAAGTCTACGTTTTGAGGATTATAACGCGCATTTATCTGCAATCCTCTAAAGAAAGGCTTTTTCTGTAATAACAATTGCGGATTAGCAATCAAATGATCTATTTTTGTTCTGTCTTCTGCCATATTATTCTTTTTCGATCAAATTATATCTTTTCATTACTTGCTCTTTGCTATTTACATAGCACTCCCTGTTAGTATGCGGACAAATAAGATTAAATTTTGGTTCAACGACGATAACATTACTTTGCTCCGATTGATCATCAACAGAGAATTTATCATTCAGTTTGGTTCTAATTTCAGCCTCTAATTTAACAGCGTCTTTCGCAGACATGTCGCCAGAAGCAACCAACTCCTCAATCTTATTTAAGAGAGAGATCATCTTGCTCTTGTTTTCCTCAAAAGAAAGATCCATATCTTCTTCTGTCGAAAATTCAACTTCTGCTTTCTTAGAAGGCTTAATATAATTGCTTTTTATATAGTCTGTTAAAAAAACAATCTTTTTTGATTTCTTATATTTATTCACCTCCGCATCTATGGACTCTTTCCCGAATAGCACTTTATATGCAATCTCTGCGTTTTCATAACTTTCGCAGAGAAACACATATGCAATATCTTGCATCGAGACATCATGTCCCAAGTTTTTAGCATCGGTAGTTATTTTTTTAAAGTCGTTGGTATCCATGTTACTTTTTTATATTGCAAAGTTAATAAAAATAATTGAATTACAATGAATTAAGCCCAAAAATCATCTCTATATATATTGTCTTTGGGAATATATTGCTTCTCTCTTTCTTCAAAATCGACTGCTGTCTCGATAAGTTCATCGCCATATTGATATTCCAAAACAGGATACATTCGCATAGCACATGGGTCTAATAAGTCCATAGAGCGTCCCTTTCCCAACATTTGATTCATCTCTTTCTTCGTGGCCAGTCTATGTTTCCCGCTTGCTTCTGTCTTAAACCGAACGACAGTACATTCTTCTACAAATTCAACGCCAATAGTGATTTCATCTTTCATCTTATTATGCGTATATCTTCTTTGTAAGACTTCTTCTTCCCAAGACAGATATCTATTATTAATAATGTATTTGAGTCGTAAATAACATTCGTCTTTTAAGCTTCTTGCGGAACGTCCATACATCCCTCTTGGCGCTTTAAAAGAAAGAAATGCAATTGCATCTGGAATATAATCAGAAAGGTAACGTCCGTTGATACCATCATATATTATATGGCAATCTGCTACATCCCACTTTGCTGCAAATAAAGAAAGCTTATCCGCATTCATTCGCGGCGTCGTTTTACCCAAGATTAGAGCATCCATTATATGAAATCCATCCCAAGCCAAAGCAACCATGTTATCCGTTCCAAAGTCTGCCAAGTCGCAAGTAATCCATCTGTCTCCATTCCTTTGAGGGTCATTCATAAATGTACTTCTTGCAACATGGGACGGAATAGGAGCGTCTGATTCATCCTCCAAGTCAACATTCCAGTTACCTTCCAATAATTGTTGAGCCATTCTACCTCCTGATGCAGCAACAGAACCTACGTAGTCCATGTTGCCATCGAGAATGGCTTTATTCTCGGACATTCTACCCAAATAAAATGTAAAAGACTTGATAAAGTTTTCATAAGAAATCGTTCCTCCTACAGCTTTTATCTTCTTGTCAATGTCTAACTTACATTTCTGGTATACTTCTTTTTTGGTATCTCCCCAAATAACATCGTCTATGGTATCTCCAGCAATATAGAAATATCTAACTACACCATCTCGTTCAGGAATAATCTGACCTTCTGGACTAATATACCAATCAAGGAATTTTCTAATCCAAGAATCTTTCTTCGGATTCGTAGTGCCTCTAAACTTACCTGTCCAAGAACCTTTACCTCTATTTCTGGTCAGAAGGTATTTAAAAGTAGAGAATTGATAAGAGGTCAACTCGTCCATATATATAAGGTCAAACTGCGCACCTTTCCATTGCTCCGTTATCTTTTTGATATTCTCATCATTGATTTGACGCATTTCAACAAAAGATCCCGATGGAAATGTTACTCTTGGCGGATTTGTTTTCCTAACTTGCGCTCCATTACCGAATGCTGATTCAAAATCATCTACAAGTCCGCCACCCATGTTCAACTCACCAAATGTCCTACGAGTAAAACATGCGCGGAAAGAAGGGTCTAAACTTGGCTCTGCAACTGACAAAATCGCACTAAATGTTTTACCGCAATTTCTTGTAATAACATAATTATCAGTTAAATACAAATGTTCTTCCCCTGAAACATTTATACAACATACTTCTGCCGGAGGGAGGATTTTATAATCCATTATACTTAAGAAAGTTTTTACTTTCTTGTTATCTTCCGAAGTGGTATTTCTTTTTTTTCTTTCTAAGTGAAATAGTTCTTTATCGTCCTTTGTCCAGATTCGCAATGTATAGTATTCTGCACAGTTTATTTCTCTGTCATAAAACATTCTTTTAGTAGGAGCTGTTGAGAATACCCTACATTTGCCTCCAATAGACCAAATGACTTCTTGCACATCCTTTGCCAGTCTCTTGCTGATAGTATTGTATTGAACTTTCCCATTTTTCCTAATTTTGCTAATAGAACAACATCCGTCTGTATCAAACAACCCTCTTAAAAGTTCCATTCTATCTTCGATGGGCGCATATTTATAGCAATCTGGAATAAATTTACTCCCAGCTAAATGTCCCCAAAGCCCTAATTCTTTCAAGTCTGATACAACATGTTTATCTCTTACACAATAATGCAAACTTTTTGGATTGATACTATCTTTAACTACATTATACCCCAAAGACCGAACCCTTTCGATAACTTCAATATCATTAGTCCCAATATCGGCTCTATATATTTTATCTGATAAGCAGCCATCTCCAATTAACACTCCTAATAAATAAGGATGTATTTTCCTTTGCTTTTTATATATATCGCTAAATTCAACTGGCTCGGACATTGGAATCCTTAGCCTATTTACATGTCTTTTATCTCTCCGTTTGCTTGTTTCTATATAGTCAATTATATCTTTGGCGGATATATCCCAAATATAACCATGCCTTTCTTTTACCATCCAATGATGGGATAGGGCACTTCTTACCTTTCTTCCGTCCTGCAAAGTAAATTCAACACACTCTTGTACTCCTTTGTCTAACACGAAATTAACAGTCTGATTCCCTCCAAGAGGATTTGTAATAACATCGCCTGCTTTTAGACTTCCTATTTTTACAAATCCATTAGGAGTAGAGACAAGACAGTCCTTGGGTTGCGGGTTTAACGTACCGCCTCCGAACACTACATCCACATTCGAGCACACAAACTTTTCTTGAAAGCCTGGTTGTGGCTTAATTATTTTGGTCTTTGATTCTTTATCTTTGTCTGTTGTTTCCATATACATGCAAAAATACTATAGAAATTTGCGAATATTTTGAACTAATGAATAAATGTTGTCACCAGTGATAAAGTTTAGTCCTATATCTTTCTATATTGTTGAATATATAGCTTTATTTTGTATGCAAATTAAAAGATTAACGAAGTATGAAATTTACCAAACAGCAAGCCTTTGAAAACCTCAAAGGTGCTCTGACAGAAGGTGGGAAAACCCTACGTTTAACAGAGAGAAGTATTAATGAGATGTTAGAAACCCTAACCCCATTATTAGCAACAGAAGAAACCGAATTGACTGATTTTATGTCAAAAGCATTGCCGTTATTCAAAACCGCAAATGGCAACATGGAAAAAGATTATTCGGATTTCGTACAGTCTTACAAGTCTCAAACTACATCACCTGCCGCACAGCAGACTACACAGAAACCTGCGGAAGGAACAAGCGAACTTGAAAAAAGACTCGCACAGTTGGAACAGGAATTGCAAGCTGAAAAGAGAGAGAAAGTTATTTCTCAGAAGAAACAAGATTTGAAAGGCAAATTAAAAACTAAAGGCGTTAAAAACGATTCATGGATTAATGATTTCATTCAAGAGATTAATATTACAGAAGAATTCGACGTAGACGCAAAACTTGACTCTTATGTGAAAATTTACAATCAATCTCAGGCTAATTTCACGACTTCAATGTCCCCACAATCTTTGGAAACCCCAAGTGCAGCCGCAACCGATACGTGGGATGATATTAAGAAAATGAGAGAACGTAAAAAAGAAGTTTTAAATTAAAAAAAAAGAGAAAATATGTATTCTACCGATGCAGGTGTCTTTTTAGGAAAGACTCTTCTTCAACGAAGAGGTGAAATTGGTGGCGCAAGATACGTTTTTGTTAAGCTGCAAGGCAACAAGAATGAACTTGTATTCCCTACTTTCGGATGTAAAATTATGAATCCGTTTAAGGGAACAGCCAAAATGTATGCAGGCGATTTGATTGAATATCGCTATAAGGACGGTGAAAAGGGTGCTACAGGTTATATCTTGAAGACTTATGTTGTAAGCAAAGCGACAAGTACATCCTCTGACGTCGTTATCTATTTAACAAGAGATGGATATAAACATATCCCTTTTGTAGGAGATGTTTTGATGAAAGCTCCTGCTACTATTGATGGAGCGGGTACTGCGGTTACGGTAACAAAAGTAGAACCGACTGTTGAAGCGTCTAAGGATGTATGGAAGGTTACTCTTTCTGCTACATTGGCTGATTTAGTCGTAGATGATATTCTTGTTGAGGCAGTTGAAGCAGGTTCTGGCAAAAAACCGATGGTTACAAATCCGAATGCAATGTGTCCTGCGGATTATGATTTCCTTTATGAGCCAGTAACAGGCGATAATGATTTTGATGGAGCAAGATATTTTATGACTCCTGTGCTTCATGGTATTGCTTATATTGACAGGATGTCTCCACTTCCCAAAAGTGTACTTGCCGCGAGAAATAAATCATTAGTAACCGGATGGTTTGAACTTTAAAAGAAAGGAAATAGAAAATGCCAAAGTTTGATTTTAATAATAATAGATATGCTCGTTTGTGGACTGATTCTGATGTGCGTTTTTTGCGCTCTTTGATTGACGAATCGGGTTTGCTTCGCACAAATTACGGATGGTGGAAAACCCAATTTACGAAAGCCAGCAATGCTACCCCCGTAGCAGCTGATGGTACTGCAACCTTTACAGTACAGGCTAAAGACAGAACCGCAACTCCAATGATGGATATGCGTGCACCCCTTGGCGATTCTGTACCTTTGGATTACAAGGGAATTTCTTGGTATTCCGCTACTATCCCTGATTTTATTGCTCCTGGTATTGTAGAAACTGCTCCGCAGCGTGAATACAAAGAACGTCTTTTTGCTCAATTCGGGAATGACGCTTTCTTGATTAGCGAATGGATGGACGATGTTCAGATGCAGATCGACGCTGCTGACCAGACCTTAACTAATTTGGGCGCACAGCTTATTTCAAAAGGTCAGTGTTCTTATAATTTTGGACGTGGAATGAAGGGCGCTTTGCAGAAAGCAGAAATCCCGGCAGAAAACTTCAAGAAAGCAGGTGCTAAGGTTTGGACTGCCGCAGATTGTAATTTGCTTAGCCAAATGCGTACTATTGAGGTTGACTTCCGCGATACAAAAGGTTATAATGGCCCAATGAAATGGCAGATTCCGTATAAGATGTATATGGATGTCGTTTTGAAGAACAAAGAAGTTCGCGAGCTGGTGAAACAATACTATACGCTAAATGATAAGGTTTTCTTGGACTCAATGCCTGTTACTGAGGAAATCTTCAACAGTGTTGTTTATGCTAATTATCCCGATTTGTCTCCAATTGAGATTGTTGTTGAAAAACAAAAGGACATCAGTTGGGATAATATGACTGGTAAGTTTGTTAATGGATGGGATTCGAAAGCTGCTGTTCTACGCCCTGCGGGATTTGCTGGGGAAATTCAGTATACTGATATTTTGGACGTAGTAATGTTTGAAAAATACGGTAATAATTCCATTACTAAATCATTCGCTCAGATGGAAGGTGGTATTTATACATTGGTAAATACAACTGTACCTAATGGAATGTATAAAGAATGGCATACCGATTTGATTATGTCGGCTGTTCCGTCATTGAACGAGTTCCCGTACCATGTCATTGTTGACACAACAGTAGCGAATTAATATGGCGCAATTTGATGTTATAGAATATCTTTCTGGTTTGACTGCCTTTGTCTTTGACAGGGCAGTCTTAACCCGTATCGCAATAGAAAGAGAAGTTATCGACGTTACAGATTATAAATCTTTGACAGAAAAACAAAAAGATCTTTGTCTTGCTGATTTATTGTTCGTGATTTATACAGCCCCTAATTATACTGCGAGTTCAACTCAGCAGCATGGCGCATTTACGAAAACGATTGGGAGCCAGCGTTATGATACAAAGAAAGAAGTCTATAATATTTTAATTGGGTTATATAAGAAATGGGACGATCCTAAATTATCAGAGCTATCAAACTTGGGTGTACAATGGATTAATGAATATGACTAATGATTATTGACAGAGACTTAATACAAGAATATCCTTTCAATGGTTCTTTCTATACATACGACATAGATATGACTAAGCCGTTGACGGAAAGAGTCGAAGAGGAAATCTTGGTATTAGAAACCAAATGTGATATACAAGAAGCAAAGAAAAGTGATAATACTATCATCTCAAATGCTTTTGAAGTATATTATCCTTTTGATAAAAAACAAGGCATTACCATAAAAAAAGGAATGCTATTCAGAGGGGAAATGTTTGGAATGTCAGTCGAAGGTCGAGTAATTGGTTTATTCCCAACTCAATTAGGGGGTGTTTCGGTTTACATAACAACTTATACACAGGAAGAATAATGAAGGTTTCTTCTAATTATGTACATCAATTAGCCATGAAACTGGCTTCCGATGGAGATAAGTTGATACATCAGGCTTTTGAAGAAGCGGATTATAGTAAAAACGAAACTCAAAACCTCCATGATAGTTACGGTAGCGCAGTCTTTTATAACGGAAAAATATATCCGCAAACAACAAGATTTTTAGATCGTTTAGCTACGGATAAGGGTGTAAAAGTTAATGGGCGTTACATAACAGGAAGACAGTCAATTGAGGAGTTTTTCTCTAAATATAATCCACCATCTAAAGGGATGCAATTAGTAGTTGCTGTTGCTTTGTTCTATGGGGGAATATTAGAGGCAGGCGAATCTCCTTTAAAAAGAAAATATAAAGTGATCTTTATGATTGGAGATGATATTTCATTATTATCGTCGAAGATAAAAGGTTCAAAAGTAAAGACAATAGGAAATGGATAAAAATAAGTTAAACATATCAAATATAGAAGCTTACCTTGATTCCTTGTTGGGGAATAAGGTTTCAGCAAATGTTTTCTTTGATACATTGCCGCCAGTTATAAAAGACTCGTGGAAAGATTTACTTTTGGTTGATTGTTCTTATTTGATACGCGACTTGTCGGCTTATGGTTTTGGCACAATAGCAATTTGGTTATATGCCAAGCCAATGTCCTCTGGCGCAAAAAACGTTCCCATACTCTCTAAAATGGAAACTACCTTGAATGAAATACTTTTTTCAAATGAAAATCCTGCTTATCAATTAATCAGGAGAGGTACGCGTTCAGGCTATGATTCCAATGCTAAATTACATTACAATATTGTAGAAATTCAAATTTTAACCGCTTAAATAATAAAAATTATGGCAACAACAGTTGTAAAAACATCCGCAAAGTCGAAGAAGGTTTTTAACCCGAAATACATTTTTATTACTCCTTTTACAGATGAAACAACAAAAGGAACGAATGTATATCAATGTGAGGAAATTATCCGAGATTCAACCTCTATTACACAGGAGGAAAATACTGAAAATCCTGTAGAAAACGAATTGTCTTCTGCACCAATTATTAATAATATCCAAGCTGGACAGTATTCTGTAGCTACAGAGATTGCTGACTTGCAGCCCGATTTATTGAAAGATCTTTTGGGCTTTGAAGTTAGTACGGATACTAAGAAAGTATATGCTCCGAGTGGTTACGTCACTAAATATGCTGAATTTGCTTTGGTATTCCAGGGCACAGATGGAAAATACATCGCATGTATTCTACCTAAAGTACAAATGAGTCCGACAGTAACAATTGACTCTTTGAGTACTTCGATTGGACGAATTGCATTGGCTGGTACAGGTTCTTTGTTAGAGATGACAAATGGTTCTGGCAAAGTTATGACTCCATTTATGATCGACTACGATTATACTATTCCTACAACTGTGGGGGGGTAACGAGGGAATCGGTAACTCCGGCTAATTCCCTAAATATCCTGAACGGAGAAGACGCTATTTTATTGTCTCCTAAAACAAGAGCGAGAAAAAGTAATATCATCTAACTATATAGGAGGGGGTGGGAGAATTAAACTCCTTCCCCCTATTTCATAAGTAATAACATGAAAGAAAATATAAAAAGAAAATCAATCAACGAACCTGTTTCTGATGAAGCAATGGAGCGTTTAGCGCAAATTATGACAGATAGCCCAACTTTAGTTAAGTTGTCAAAAACAGAGTTCGCTATAAAGTCTTTGAAGCCTGCCGTAATGTGGATGATTGCAGAAGAAGCAGTTAAAATAAGTAAAGCAGAAAAAGCATCGTATAGTGATGTGTTAAAAGGATTAGCGTCTAATTTACCTTCTGTTTGTAGGATTATTACATTGGCTATTCTTAACAAGAAAGAAGATATTGAAGATGAAGTAACATATAAAAAAGTATACGAAACCCTTTTTTGGGAATGTGATGAAAAGGAATGGGGACAGTTGTTATTTGAAATACTGAATTTGATAAATGTGGATGTTTTTTTTTACATTATCAACTCGACTCAGATATTCAAGGAGATGGCTCTACAGAGGAAGACAAGGATGAACGAACAAAAATAATAGTAGCCAGGACAAGCTATGGACAGATGTTTGACTTTCTTAAAGCTTATCCTTCTGTGACCATAGACGAATACATGTGGAAAATGAGTATGGCTCAAATAGCTTTAGCGTCCCATGATTCAACGCAAGTTGTTTATTTACCTGAAAATAAAAGCGAGGACAATGTAACTGTAATCAATTCCGCAGAAGATTTATTAAGTGATTTAGGATTCCCATTATTTAAAGAATAAAAACGATGGCAGAAGGATATATTTTAGAGATACCAGAAAATGTATTAAAGCAACTGGATCAAACAGATAAGAAAATAGAGACATTAGCTAAAACGAGTGAGAACACTAAAAAGCTAATGAAGTCGGCTTTTCAAGAAATGGCCGATGGTCTTAACCCATTATTACAACAATTAAAAACAGCGAATAAAGGCATTAAAGATTTGATGCCTAAGCTTGATACATCTGGCACAGAAAAAGTAGCTAAAAGTGTGGCTAATGTGGCAGAGCAACTAAATAGAGTGTCCCAATCTCCCGTCGATGTTATCAATAAAAAAATAGAATCGCTAAAAAACTTGTTAAATGATTCGACTTCGGCAGTATCTAAATTAGATTCTCAAATTGCTAATTTGAAGAATAAGGGAGGCGGATTTATCAGTGGTTCTACAATGAAAGAAGCCTCAGCAGGGAAATCACTTACTCCTCAAATTCAAGCTGAATTAGCTGTATTAGAGCAAGAAAGAAGAAGCATTCTTGCTACAGCCGCTTCTTGGGAAAATTACAAAAAAACAATCGGTAACGCCTCTATTGCATTAGACCAATTAAATTCTTCATTCAAAACAGGAAGTTCGGCTTTACAACAGCAACAGAAGATGATGGATGCAGCTTTTGAGAAGGCTTATAAAATGGCGCAAGCTGAAGAGAAGGCTGCGGCAGAAGCAGAGAAATTAGCTAAAGCACAAGAAAAACTTAATAGAGAACAAAATAGGAAATCAGATCAGCAAGCTGCACAAGCCATGCAAGCTTATAATAGAGCTATGGCTGCATCTGAGGGTACCATCGCCCAACGTATTAATAAATTAGCCAAATTAAGAAGCGCCCAAGAACAGTTAAATGCTACTGGCAGAAATTATACGACTCAATTACAGAGAATAACTGCTGAAACCCAAAGACTAAATGCGGTTAATGATGCTACAGCAAACAGCATGAACAATTTGAAGAAAAATCAAAGTCGCATACTCGATACTTCTGCACAATTGGAGCGTAAGTTAGGTCTTCTTTTCAGTGTGGCCGCAATTGAAGGGTATATTGGTAAATTAGTACAGGTGCGAGGGGAATTTGAATTGCAGAACCGCGCATTACAAGCTATTCTTCAAAACAAAGATCAAGCTGACCAATTATTTAATCAAGTTGTCGAATTGGCTGTTAGGTCTCCATATAGAGTTAAGGAATTGGTTACATATACAAAGCAATTAGCAGCATATCGTATCGAAACAGAAAAACTGTACGATACAACAAAAATGCTTGCTGATATATCAAGCGGCTTGGGTGTTGAAATGGATCGCTTGATTTTAGCCTTTGGTCAAGTTAAGGCAGCTAATTATCTACGTGGAACGGAATTAAGACAGTTTAGTGAAGCTGGTATTAATATATTAGGTGAATTGGCAACATATTTCACTGAATTAGAAGGACGAATGGTATCTGTTGGAGAAGTCTTCGATATGGTATCTAATAGAATGGTTGCCTTTGAGGATGTCGAAGAAGTATTTAAGAGGATAACTTCTGCCGGAGGAATCTTCTATAATATGCAAGAAATACAAGCTGAAACTTTGCAAGGTCAAATTTCCAACCTCCAAGATAGCTTCGATGTTATGTTTAACGAGATTGGAAAAGCTAATGACGGTGTTCTAAAAGATTTGGTTGCGATTGTTCGAGGCATTGTAGAGAGTTGGGAAGTTTTTGCAGTTTTATTAAAATCCGTAGCAACTGGGTTCGTTTTATATACTGGAAAAATAGTTTTAGCTACCATCGCTAATAAGGCTTTCGCGGCATCACAGGGAGAAATAATCGCCAATTCAGGAAGAGTTAACAAGGCTATCGGAGGAACAGTTACAGGGCTTAAAAACTTATTATCTTTTGCAAAAGGCAATCCTTATTTACTTTTGGCAACTGGTATTGCTACGGCAATATATGCAGCTACAGAATACAACAGTAAGGTTGAAGAAGCAAAAGCTAAATATGACATATTAACAAATTCTTTAGCAAGACAAAAGAATGAAATAGATTCTATCTCATCTAAAATTAAGGAATATAATGCAAAAATAAAAGAATCTGCTTCTGCAATGCAGCAGTTTAAAGAAGGGACTAAAGAATACACAGATGCTCAAAAAGAAAACAACGAATCTTCGGCAAAACGAAATGCCTTGTTAGAAGAATTGAGAATTAATCATCCGACAGTATATAATAGTATTATTACACAGAAAGATGGTACTGTAGATTTGACTAAAGCACAAGAGGAGTTTAATAAGAAGTTAGAACAAACTAATTATTTAAATTGGTTAGCAAAGAGGCAAGAATCTTGGTTTAGTACAGGAATGATTGAAAGGGCAGCAGAGTTATCGGAACTTCAAGCCGAATATAATAAACAAGCTAATAGTATGGGTAATATTTGGCTTGATGCAAATGGAAAACTTAATGTTTTTCTTCAAACAGCTAAAAATTTAGACCCTGATGTCCGACAGCAGATTGTTGCAATACAAAATAGTGCAGGAACAGCCGTTGAAAAATTAAAAGCATTAGATGTCCTCGGTAGAAAAACTGCTGCTACTGGTGGTGGAGGATTGAGAGAATTAATGCGTCCTTATTCTTCTGATTTCAATGATTACGATAAAGCTTTAAGCAAGTTAACTAAAACAAGAACTGAAATGTCGGAAGATATAAAGAAACTTGCTACGGATTTTAAGAAGACTTATAATATTGCTACAGAAGAGGGGAGAAAAGCGGCACAAGAAACTCTTAGGGATTATATTAATTCTTTAAATATAGCTGACGAGGAAACAAAAAAATTTGTATCTCAGGAGTTTACAGTTAAGTTTGGAGTAGAAATAGCATCTAAACCTATTATAAATCAATATCAAGGGATGCAAGCTCGACTTAAAAAATATGTAGAAGATCATAAGCTTGAACTTGATATTATAAAACCAGATCAAGGAACTAAAGATTATTTTGATAAGCTAAAAGCCGAACTGAAAGACTCGCAATCTAATGTAGAAAAATTAAATGTAGCAACAGAGCAGTTAAATGCTTCGATGACCAATGAAGAAGCTCTTAAATACAATAAAGAGAGAGTTAAGCAGCTTACTCAGATATTGACAGCATTTGGTGAAATGCCTAAATCGAATAAAGGAGAAAATGAAAGAAATAAAACGTTACAACAACAAATAGATCTTTTAAAGAAAGTAGGTCAAGAATATCAGAAAAATCTAAAATATTATAATAAAGCTGCGGCTTTAGAGAAAACTCGCAAAGACTATACGGATTCTTTTAAAGAAGCTGGATTAGGGAATTTGATTACAACGATGAATTTTGATCCAAGCGGAATTATAGCAGGGTTAGAATCGCTTATGTCTTCTGTTTCTCCCAAAATGCGCTTGACACTTGAAAAAGCAATTTCTGATCTTAGGGGTGATGTGGAAATAGACGTGAGAGCTAAAGATGTAGAAAGGACAAGAAAAGAAATAGAGGGGCTTTTCACTGGTTATGAATTAACTGTTGAATTAGGGAAATTGGGTCTTGATAAAGACTTAATTAGTCAGTTATTTGGGATAGATACATTTACGCTTGATGATATTAAGGCTAAATTGAAATCTCTATACCCAGACATAGAGGCATTGAGCGAGGAGCAATTAAAAGCATACAACGAAGCGTCGGACAAAATAACTGCCGCAGAAAAAGCCTCCTTGGAAGAACGTTTAAAGGATTATTCTCAATATCTAAAAAAATCCATGTCGGAGCGTATCAAGATTGAGCTTGAAGCGCAGAAGAAGATAGCGGAAATTCCTTCTGAATTTACAAAACCTCAGAAGGAACAGATTAAAAAGAACATACAGAAAGAAACAAGGCAGAAGTTAGATAAGCAATCTTTTGCTGAATTCAAAGAAAGCGATCTTTATATTACGATGTTTGAAGATCTTGATAGAGTATCTTCTTCCGTATTAGAGCAGATGAAAGCTAAATTGATTTCGTTGAAAGAGTCTTTAAAAGATTTGTCTCCAACCGAATTAAAGGAGATAACTTCTCAAATGCAAAAGATTGACGAACAAATAGAGAAGCGAAATCCGTTTAAGGATCTATTGCCTAATATAAAAGAGTATATCGGCTACTTAAAAGAAAAAAAGAATTTAGAGGCTGAATATACAGATGAATCCAAAACATTAGAGCAATATAAACAACAGCAAACATTAGCAGAAAATAATGTTCTTTCTGCTCAAAAGCAATATGATGTTGCGGTTAAAAAATATGGCCTTAATTCTAAAGAAGCTAATTTAGCTAAGGAAAATTTAAGGATTGCACAGCAAGCATTGGACATTGCAAATAACAATGTGAAAAGTCAAGGAGAAGTTGTAAAAGCCTTAATAAAGCAAATAAAATATGGCGAAACATTAAAAGATAAACTTCAAGCTGTATTATTATTAATCGGTAGATATGCCGATGAAGTAGGACAAACTATATCTGATGTAGCTACTTCAATGGAAAATGTCTTTGGCAAGATGGATGCTAAGGCTGCTGACTCAATCGGTTCTCTCCAAGAAATATTATCGGGTGTCGGAGATACAGCATCGGGTGTCGCGAGAGTCATGGTAAATCCTGCTGATATTGGCGGATACCTACAAGGTATTACTGGTTTGGCAAAAACAATTGGAGCTTTCTTTAATATTGGCGACAAAAAGAAGGAGCGTCAAATACAGAGAGAAATAGAAAAGATAGAGAATCTGGATAAGGCATATAAAAAGCTTGAAAAGTCAATAGAGGCGGCTTATTCTGTAGACACATTTCAAGAATCAAATAGGCTTGCCCAAGAAAACGTAAAAGCCCAAATAAAGGCATACGAACAAATGATAGCTGCCGAAGATGCGAAAAAGAAAACCGACAAGAACCGAATAAAGGAATGGCAAGGAGAAATTGAAAAGCTACACGATCTGCAATTGCAATTAAAAGAAGAAGCTTTAGCGGAAATGGGAGGATTCGGAACGGAAGAAAACTTTAAATCTGCCGCACAAGAATTTGCTAATGCTTGGTATGAAGCCTTCAAAGAAACAGGGGATGGAATGAAAGGGTTGGAAACTACATTCCAAGACTTTATGGATAATGTTGTTAAAAAGCAATTGTTGTTTAGAGGAACTGAGACCATATTAAAACCCCTATTGGGAATGATTGACGAAGCAGTTAAAGATAGCATCTTAACTAAGGATGAACTTTCTGGAATCATGGATAAATTTAATACGGATACCAAAGGAGCTTTAGACGCATTGTATAAATCCATCGTAGAAAACTTAGGTGTTTTGCCAGGAGGCAACAATCAAGAGCTATCTGGTTTGAATGCAGGTATAAAAGGTATTACAGAAGAAACAGCGCAAGCTCTTGAAGCACTTTTAAACTCCATGCGATTCTTTGTAGCTGATTCAAACGTACAATTAAAAACGCTTTCTGCTATCGGTAGCTTTGATGTTGAGGCTAATCCATTATTAGGAGAATTAGTCGCACAAACAAGAGTATTAAGAGATATAAATAGCAAATTGGAAAGTGTTATTACAGCCGGAGGAAATAATTCGGTTGGAGGATATAGCATAAAAACTGTACTATAAAAAACATCCCCAAGAATATTCACATACTCTTGGGGATAAACCCTTTAAACCTATATTCTATGTTTAACACTAAAAAAAATGATATGAGTTAAGAAATTTAAGTTGCTGCTATTTCTTGTTTACAAAGACAGTAAAAGGGATGTTACTTAGCTACTTCTTTCACAAAAGTTAACTCTTTTTCTTCTCCATTATTTTTATCTACGCATTTTACCTTCATATTTGTTCCGTAGTCTGACAAGGTAGCAGATTTGAAATCATAAGGAGTGATTGATATTAATGCCCATAGATCAAAGAATTTAATAGACTTTTCGTTTTGAATATAAGTTCCATAGCGGTCAGCCCATAAATCTGATTCGACTTTTACATCTTTTGCAGAAGTAAATTGCATGGTGATTTGATTCTCGATGCACAACCATGTTGTGTTTTCAAGAAGAAAATCGTTATGACTATCTTCTCCTTTAGAACAAGAAGAAAATGCAAGCATTAATGCTAATACTAAAAATAGAATGTTCTTTTTCATTTTTATTGGTTTTTATTAAATATGGCTCAATTAAAACTCTCTGAAATGTATTCCTTAAGTATGCTGGCGAACTTTTCTCTTCCTGTCACCGTAATAAGAGTTTGCGTTCCAGATTTATCATTGGTGACCCATTCCTTCAACTCAAAGTATTTGCCTACATATTTGGCTATCGGTTTTAGTTTTCCTTTTGCATCACGATAGACATACCCTTTATCAATAAAAATATAAATGAAAGTTTTTTCTTTAACCCCAAGTAGCTTCGCTGTATCACGAAAATTAAGATTATTCCCTCTCTCGACAAGCCCATTGAAGTATTCAACCTTTGGAGCATTCTCTTTGATTTTGGTCTCAGCTTCGAGCAGCCTTTGCTCCTTGCGCTTTAAGGTTTCTTGTGCAATCATTAACGCACGCGCCATAAGCTCTTCGGGCGTTTCATCTTGTTTCTCCATGATATATCCTCCATTCTTTCTAATGGACGGAAGGACTTCCGAAGTTACCCAATCGGAAAAACGTTCTGCGCATTCCTTTCGACTCTGAAAGATTGTTTTATAAAGATTACTTTCGTTAATATACAAAAGTTCTTGTGTGCCTCCTGAGGTAAGGGTAGGAATAGTATTCACACCCTTTTCATTTAATCTTTCTTTTACTTTTGATGGTTGCGTTAATCCTAACACCCTACATACATCACTTAGGCAGAACATTGGTTCATTGTTCACTGTATTAACTCTAACCTTCCCGAACTCTGCGTTCTCGAAAATTTTAATTCTATTTTTCATATGTCTTTTTTTAGTTAATTTGTTAGCTCATACATAGGACGTTTCTCACCTTTCGCATCTGTATAAGAGGTGAGCTGAAAATTCAGCCTATCTTTTTCTGGCAGTTGGGCAACAAGATTTCTAATATCTTGCATTACGTTTTTGTGTTCCTTCCCCGTCAGATCCGCAATCTCTCTCGAAGTCATTACTCCCTTGTTAATTTTCAAATCGTTCATTGTTTTATTATTTGTTTAAGAATCTATCAATATCTTCGGGAATCAAAGGCTGGATTCTTTCCATCAAGTCGGTGTAAATAGCATTGTAATACTTGTGCCTTACGACTCCCAATTTTATTTTAGCAACACCACGTTTAACACATCGCGGTGCTCTAAAGTACATATTCGCGATTGTTGCCGAAGATAAGCCTAAGCTATAGTGCAATATATAATAAAGAAAATACCGAGCAGTAGAAGGCTTTTCTTTCATATTATGATTAATTATATCTTGCTCTGTAACTCCGAAGTATTTATAGACTTCGTTGGCTATCTGATCGACTTTATGTTGTTGTTCTGTTGTTAGCGTCATAGTGATAAATATATGGCACAAATGTAATGGTTTTATCACTACCCTCCAAATATATTCTATAATATATCATAACACGCTGAAACACAACGCTCGAAAAATATAAAAATACTGTGTATTTTGATTCCATTATTTTTAGTTTATTCAGAACATAGTTCAATGTCGGACTATATTAAATGTATTTTTTATGGAATCAAAAACAGTTGTTTATACTCCTGATGTAGGGAGTGGAAGCGGAAGTGGAATGATGGCTATGCTTGCTCCACTTTTGCAGCAGAAAGGTATTGACCCTAACTTGTTAATGGCTTTGAATAGCAAAGGAAATGGAAACGGGTTTGGCGGAGATGGCTCATGGTTCTTATGGATTATCTTCTTGTTCTTCCTTTTTCCTCTTTTCGGTCGTAATGGTTGGGGTAACGATGGTGGAAATGGTGGCGGATATGGTGTCGCTGGTATTCCAAATTTGATTAACAATGATGCAGGAAGGGAATTACTAATGAGTGCTATTCAGGGGAACGGACAGGCAATCAACAATCTGGCTACTAATTTAAACTGTTCAATCGGTCAGGTTCAGAATGCTATCAATGGAGTGATGTCACAGGTGCAACAGGTAGGGAATCAGGTTGGTCAAAGCTCAATGCAGATTATCAATGCTATCCAGCAGGGTAACTGTCAGATCGCTCAACAGATTGCTTCATGCTGCTGCGAAAACCGTCTGGCGATCTGTCAGCAAACGAACACATTGCAAAATGCCATTAACGGCGTTGCGACTGGTCAGGAAAGAGGCTTTGCTTCTGTTGCATATGAAACTCAACGTCAGACTTGTGATCTGCAAAATTCCATCAAGGATAGCACACAGCAGATTCTTGCCGGTCAGCGTGCGGCTGAAATGCGCGAAATGCAGAACAAGATTGATAAACTTCGTGAGGAGAATAGCACATTTAAAAGTTCTGCCATGACCTCTCAGATCGTCGGACAGGCAACGGCTCCTCTTGGTGCAGCTTTAAATGATTTGAGTGCTCGATTGGCTAAAATTGAATGTAAACAACCTGAAACGATAACAATTCCTTATATCCCAGCTGCTGGTAACTATATACCTGTTAACTATAGCGTACCAGTTAATATGAGTGTATCACCTTATAGTAACTGTGGTTGTTAAGAAAGGAGGTATCTATGTATGGAAATCCATTAAATCCTTTTGATACGTATTGGTGGGTAGGTGGTCCCGGTCCAGCTATTCCTACGAGACAACGTTCTTGTTTGAAACAACTCTGTATATTTGAGTTGCCGACAACAAACGTAGCCTTATCAGAGACGAGTGTAGACTATGGGATTGACAAATGTCTGTATAATCAGCTTCCTTGTGAATGTTATGTGACTGTGCAAGTTAATCAAGCAGTTCCAACAGGTGGTGAAGCATTGCCTGTAACGATTGCTATTCCAACGTCCAATAATAGTACAAATGTAGGGAGTTCTTCTTCTAATAATGGTGAAAGTAAAGTAAATGTTATAGATCATAACAGCTCAAATGTTATTGGTTCTGATATAACAAACTCAAAAGAGGTCTTTGCTTTTATCAATAAAAGAGAGGGGATTATACGTTTTGTCAATTTTCAGACAGGCGGAACAACTCCTGCACCTACATTAGCAACAAGTAAGTGAATCTATAGACGGGAGTAAAACCCCGTCTATGTAAAACAAATTAAAAGTTTATTATATGTTTTCATCAAGTAGACAAGGTGGTTTTATATATGTTCTTTCTAAAGGAGAAAGACCAACTGTTAAGATAGGACAGATTGAATCTGTAAGTTCACCTGTCCCTAAATATCCTACTTATAATCCGTCAGTACCTTATAGTCCTCAACCAGAAATGCTTATTGACATTAAGGTAAGATGTGGCGAGGAAGTTTTAGACTTTCAAAAATTACCAGCAAATGGTGAAATTTTTGCTTATCCAAATGTGATTGTTTCCGAAAAGAAAGAGGCTATCATTTCGGAAGTTGAAGCAATGATGCAAACCAGTAAGCAAATTGTAGAAAGCGTTCCATATCATAAATCTGTTATAGAATCTTGTGATAGTATTTTAAAAGAACTAAATCCTCAATTTGCCAAAGAAAAGCAACAAGAAGATAGGATTAATTCATTGGAGCAAGAGGTTAAATCCGTAAAAGATGGATTGGGAGATATAAAATCTCTTTTGATGGAAATGAATACGTCTAATAAACCCAAAACAACAAATTCTAAATAATAATATTATGGGAATGATTGAAATAATGGAAGGCGAAAGAAAAGGTGGATTAGGAAAAGCCTTTAAGGACTTCAAAGAGAGTCTTGAATGCCTAAAAGAAGATTTCGAAACCCTTTGGGACGAAATGGAATCAATGGGAGAACGTAGCGGACAAGGCGGTTCTTATGGTGGTGGTAGTCGTGGTGGTTCTTACGGGAATAGATACGATGAATACGATGATGACGAAATGATGGGAGAGCGCAGAGGTGTAAGAGGCTCTGGTCGTGGTCGTCGTCGCTAATATAAACTAAGGGGGATATAATAGTCCCCCTTTAATACTAAAAGATATGAAAAAAGGAGCAAGTTTTGATTTATATGATAATATCCCGGAAGATATGCGGATTTATCTACAAAATTATGGATTCAACTTTTCTAAAAAAATGTGTGATTTTGCAGTATCTATGATGAAAACTAAAGAAGGGAAAATCACACCAATACCGAAAGAAAAGTATGATGAATTGCTTAAACTGTATGGCATTGAACTTGAAAAAGATAATGGTTATAATGGGTTGTATGTTCTACACATGGCTAAAGCAGATTATTGGGGTACAGTAATAAGCTCCGAAGATCAGCTGGCTAAATTTATTAAAGCGTATATTGATGACCCTGATTATCCATCTACAGAAAAAGCTTTTAGGCACTTTTTAGCAGACATGTATGGTTTTGGAATAGCCATTAATTGGGAAGATATGCTTTAATTTTAGGCACTTAAAATGTGCCTTTTTAAATATTATGGAAATAGAAACAATATATTTATATAAATACGATTGGACTGTCACTATCTTTTATGATTATACTTGCAAATATTTTGAAGATGTAATAGAGGAATTAGAATATATCGAATGTGGAGAGGAGTCTCTTAAAAGAGCTTATAAAAATCTAACTACATGTGGATATAATAACGGACTCACATTTTCTAATCACTTAGCGCATAAAAGTGTAATTGTTATAGGTAGAACGAGCAGTGCAAAAGAGTTTGAAAAAACTTGGTCTCATGAATCAGGACACTTAGCAGACCATATATGCCTTACTTATGATATAAGCCCTCATGGCGAGGAAATACAATATTTAGGTGATTACATCATAGATAAGACATGGGATTCGGCAAAGAAATATTTATGTGATTGTTGCAAAAACAAAAAACAATTATTATGAATAAAAAAGAAATTAAAAAAGCCATTGAAAGTGATACTCCTATTAATTCACTATTTTCATTAATACCAATAAAGAATAAGAAGAATTTCCTATCTTTTGCCGGGAAATTCGGATTCACAGAAGAAAAGATTAATAACTTGTTAAAAAATGAAATCCATGAAGCTAAACAAGGTAAAATATGACTCTGTAAAGCTTGCGATTTTACGCAAGAAGTATGAAATAGACTCTGTTATAAATCAATTAATGTGTGAAATGCCACAGTTTGAATTTGAGAAGATAAAAGGCTTTCTTCTGTTTAGAATTGAGGAATTAAAAAGATTAAAAGAATAGGGAGTATTACTCCCCGGCATTCTTTAGTTCTGATAATAGCTTTCTGATACCATCTATGCCTTTTTGATAAACTATGGTTTTGTAGTTTACACACATGTCTCCATTGGGCTTGGTGTATTTGCTTTCTATGACTCTAAACCATCCTCTATCTATGTAAGACTGGTATGGTGCGTTTCTCTCTTGGAGGACTTTCTTATCTCTCAATATTTCAAATAGTTTGTTTCTACCAACTCCCATGTTTAGTACTTTAGCCACTGTTGCCATATCACATGCGTCCTTACTATCTGTTACTTGATCAAAAAACTCTTCTTTAGGTTTCATCTCTTCAATACGCATTTGCTGTTGTTCAATCTGAGCCTGTTGTTCGGCTGCAAGTAAAAGAGCTTCACGGAATGATTTAGGCACACAATAGCTTCCATTTTTTATAATCTCCTCCATTTCATTGAAAGCCTTAATGTATTCCTCCTTAAATTTCATAGCTATTTCACCAGTATATCCCATAACTAAAAGAGTAAATCCGTCTTTATTCATCACATACATAGGCAATTCTCGATTCTGTTCACTCTTATAAGAGGAAAGCACGAAATTGTGCTGTTTAAATTGATTACTGCATTTTAATTCTCTTATATCCTGCATTACTCTTTTGTGTTCTTTCCCAAACTTTTCTGCCACCAGCAGACTGTTCGTTAAAACTTGATTTGATTCTCCTTTAAATACTAATTCTTTCATATTGCTTTTTATAAAAAAATCGGGAAATAGAGCCACCACGCATCTAAATCCCGATTAATATATAGATAAAACTATTTCTTCTTTTTGTGTCAGTGGTGGCTGACGCTGCAAATATAGTAGTTAAAAACTAAACACTAAAGTTTTTTCACATTTTTAGCACTTGCTTTCTTAGTCTATTTGGATTGTAAGATACATGCACCCACGAAAAATCGCGCTCATGTTATTCGATAGTTAAGTTAATACATTCGCCTCTTTCATGCGCTTCTTTCATCTTTTCATATAACTTAGTGAAAGCGACTGTACTGTTTACGACTTGCCCCTTCACTTTGTTGTATCCTGTCAATAAGCATCCTAATGTATCCTCCGATTTATTTCCTACGTGGATTAATACGCCATCGAAACCCTTTACATTTCTGAGTCGAGGTAGTTTACCGCTACACACCTTTGCCCACCCACGATCTTTGAATTTAGGGCTGACAGTATCCATATCAATGGCATACGTTCCTGTGGGAATAGCTGTCTTTCCGTACTGTTTCACTTTCTTTATCTCTGATATATCCATGCTATCCGAAAGATCTCTATCGGTATCCTCTAACACATCACATTCGTAAACACCATCTACATATAACTTGCTGATAGTATACAAACTACCTTTGAAAATTCTCTTTGCTTTTAATTCCATATTAATCATTTATTTCTACTTCGTATTTTAACAAAGCGTTATATACCTCTTTTGTAATATTACCATTGTTATAGTAACTTGTAGCCAATTCCTTTATATAAGATTCTTTAAATTTTTTATACGCTAAAAAAGCGTCATTTGCATTTTTAAACAATCCCAAATACACATCTTTCCCATTGATTTTGCATGAAGATTCGTATAATTTTCCATTTCTCTTAACTCCTATCGGATAAATACCCCTTTTAGATTTACATGACACTAATAAGCAGTTTATCCTCCGAGGGATAAAACTACATGTTTGTGGACTATAAATTTTATTACCCTTAAATAGAATATCTTTATCAAGCTCAAAACCGTCCACGTGGTTTTCATTAAACCATTTATAAAAGTTAGATAAAAACAACCATTCACTACAAACGCTACATCCTATATAACTTTTCTTATGTTTTTGATATACGCTTGAATAACATCTCCTAAGCATACTATGCCAAACGGTATAACATTTTGATAACTTATAGTCAGAAAATATGTAATCGTTTAAATCATTTATACCAACCCCAAAAATAAGTTTCTTATTATTACATGATTTACACTTTGGACAACCATGACCAGTTATGTGAGAGTTCGGTGTCTGAAAAAACTCTCCATGAATCGGGCATATAATACAAATTTTTGTTTTATTGTTTATATAGCTTACTTTCGAGTAATCATATTTATTGGAATGTACATTGTTTGATTTTTCCACAAACAGGTTCATATTCAACTTTTCCATTTTCATAAATGTTTTAAGGGGTATTATGCCTTCCCCTTGTGAATAACTTGTTTTTTCTTTCTCTTCCTGCTTTTTGCCGTTGCTGTGGTTGAGCGCGTTAGCTCTTCAATCGTAAAATACTTCATAAGAGTTTATTTGTTATTAAATTAATGATTTCATCAGATATAATATCTAATTTTGATTGAAGGACACAGTATTCCTTAGAATCTTTTTCATGGTTGCATTGTAAACCACGATAAATTTTATCAAATCTGCAATATTCGAAATTATCGCCACTAATGGAGAGATAACTATTTTCATCCGAAATAAAAGGATCTGGAATATCTATTTCTATCTTCATTTTATTTATCCAAATATAAAGTTAATCCTAATTCTTTCATTTTCTCTTCTCTCACTTTAATAGCTTCTTCCAATGTTTTCCATTCTTTGAAATATATGTTTCTATCCCCATTCCATATTTTTACTTGGAACTTCTTACTGCTTCTATTAAAATGAATGTATTTGTACCCAGTATTGCTCATTCTGTCAAAGAATTAATTTCACGTTCAAATTCATCGTATCCTTCACATTCGAGGAAAGCTTTTAACGCTTTCCCCTTTAGTTTCCTAAGCATGGATTCGAGATCTCCTTGCTTTGCTTGCCATTCTGCACCTGCTTCAAAGGCATCCGCAACGTCGGATCTTTTAAATCTAAAACACTCTGGGAAGTCTTCTATATAGTCTTTTACCGCCTCTTTTATATTCATTTCTTTATTGTTTTACGTTAATCATCAATATCTAAATCCATATATGAAACTTGTGCGAGCTCTTCCATCGCATCGCAAAAATCCTCGTTATAGCATGTTTGATATTTCTGCCTTATGATATTACACGCTGCCTGAAACCCTGCTAAATACCCATCTTGGATATGGCGTTTACTTGAGTATTTCTTTGCCATTTTAATTACTTCTTTCTTATTCATATCTTTATTGGTTAATTTTCTCATCCGTGCTTCCGTATCCATTACAATTTCTCTCTCTTTCTTCCAACTCATCCACTTCGATAAAGTCTATTTTTGGTGTCATGCCTATACTGTTTTACTCCTATATTATTTCCCCCTAATTATCCCATCTCCATTACCGTCTATCGTTCCAATAGCCTTACGAGAAGCAAGTTTATCTAAGTTAATTTGAGCAATATCTTCTAAAGACCAACCCATTACGGTGCATAGACCACTCAACTGCCATAAAATATCTCCTGCCTCTTTCTGTAATTCCTCATAAAAACAATCTAAATCATTAATATCTGCTTTAGTTGTAAATGCTAATTGAGAATCCTCAATGTTCATATTGCTTTTGCGAATTTGCTTTGACACCTTACTCGCAAATTCTCCTACTTCGCCAATAAGGTTAAGGAACATATAACTAAAATTTTCACTACTTGGCATACAAGTAGTCATTGCTTGATTTTGATACTCTTTTAATTCCATAGTTCTAAAAATTATCATTTATTTTTATATATCCATTTATAACCATTTGCCTGACTGTAAATTCCATTGCAACATCTTGATATATTCCTCCTGGATATATTATTCTGTTTCGCAGCTTGATTAAGGCTTACATACTCTTTAATAAAATCCCCATCTAATGACATTTGTATTACTGGAATACCTCTGTTCCCGATTTGCGCTTCTGATATTTTCTTTTTATGCTCATCTGAAAAACTTACACCTAAGTTTACTCGGAAACCATCTTTTAATTTTCTTTTATTTATACTTATGGGGTTCTTGCAATTTTCGGGATGATTACACCACTTTAGATTACCAACAAAATTATTTTTTCTATTTGTATCAATATGGTCTACTTCTGTATAATTATGCACATTAGGGATAAATGTTTCTGCCACTAATCTATGTACACTTTCTCCTAAACAACATAAATATCCTGCTCCATTTATACTGTTTTTAAGCTCCCTGTTATTTATAGTACTCCAAACTCTACCGTAATTTGATATAAGGTATCTATTGTCTAATGGATAAAATTCCCACAATTCGTCTTTATGTATTTTCTTAATTTTTACTTTCATTTGTTTTCTAATTCGTTAGCGTTAATAATACATGTTGAAATAATATCCGGATTTGTGAGTATCGCGTCAAATTCCCTATAGGCATTTACGCATTCTTCACTTTCATTGTAATTTATATCAGAAGCTTTTCTAAAGCACCATTTGCATAATTCTTCCAAGATCTTCAATAGTTCGGACTGTTTATATCCTCGCAAAGCTACTGCATTTTCATCAAACTTCAAACATTCAGCTATTCTTTTTGAGATTGCAATAACCGAATAACTTGTTATGCTTCGCGCTAATTCAACCATTGATAGGAAATAGGGATTTTCAACCCCTTCTATCTCACAAAGATATTTCTCAATGGACATTCGATACTTCTCGATAACAGGTAATACTTCTTGGTCGAGAGCGTCACAGTAAGAAGCATAGATACCTATTGCATTATCACCTGCGATCTTAGCCATCCGACTTTGATACTCCTTAACTCGTTTAAGCGCTGCAAAATAAATCTTTTGAGTCTCCTTGTCCTTATTGGTAATAGATGGCTTAATGTCCATGACGCATACATTGGCTAATTCGTTGACATAAATAACAATATATGTAGCGACAAGCAATATTTGGTCATTTGTCATAGGAATCCTTTCTGGCTCTTTAAATTCCTCTGGATGCGCTCTTTCGTAAGATTCTCCAAAAAGGAAAAAATCTAAAATGGCAGGGTCATTAGGGTAAAAGGATTTAGCCCATTGAGTAGCTTCTATTACCGCTTTCATATCATTGCTTTTACGCGTTAACACGCCTAATTTGCGTAAAGTATTTAAGCTGTGTACATCTAAAGGTAATAGTAGTTTGCTTTGATCTAAATTCCTCCATATGCCAATATCAACTTTACCATCTCGTCTAACAAGCCACCTTAATAACAGACAAATTCGCTTGCACGCCGATTTATTATCTTTAGGGATTCCATTACAGCCATAAAAAACATTGGTTAGAGTCTCCACATAATCATTACTATTTAAGAGTAGCAATTCCATTGAATTATATGTTGCGTATATACTCTTTAAACGTAAACATAAAATGGCAAAATCGCGCATCTTTAGCATACGATACCAACATTCGTCGCTATTTCTGTATTCTAAATACTTGCTATCCATTAGATATTTATAGGGCGAAGTCCCCATCATATCCATTGTCTTTTTACATGCTTTATATATTTGCTGTCTGTTTCCGAAGCTTAATGTAGAGCAGATAATAGCTGCTATTTCAATATCTCTTAGCTCTTTGTATCTTTTTACAATTGAGATCGGGTCTTGTTTGAAATAGTAATTATTATTGTATTTTTCAATAAGGGTTTGTAGTTTATCAGTCATGGTCTTTTAGTGAAATGATGGCTTTTTATACATTCAAATAAATAATGCGCAATTATGGGTTGTACCGCATTTCCTATACAATGCGTTCTGTCCATCCTATCGGGAACCCCATTAGACTTTCCAGCAAATCGGGGTGAGGGTATTGACTGTCTTGTTCTCCATCCCGGATATACTCGTGTATATTGCCCCGATAGGTAGGGCTTCCGAAATACCGATTCTTGCACGCTCCGTTTGCTGTCGATTTCGTGGGGGGTAGGCAATACAATATAATCGCTCCCTACCCTGTTGTATACCAAAGTCCGTACCCGATAAACATTGCCATTCTGCATCATACCCGATTTCGGAAAGGTTGCATAAGACTCGTTCGAATCCTCGAACCAAGAGCATAGGACTGTTTTCAATGATAATGTATTTAGGTCTAATTTCCCGTATGATGCGGAACATTTCATTCCATAATCCGCTTCGTTCACCGACAATTCCGACACCTTTTCCAGCAATGCTGATGTCTTGACAAGGGAATCCACCGCTAATGATGTCAACAAATGTTGGCTTTGAATACGTTTTAATATCTCTGTTGATTTCATGCTCTTCTCCAAAATTCTTTTTAATTATATTCGCTTGATAGTCTTCATATTCACAACTCCATAGAGTTTTTATTCCAGCAAAAGCAGCGCCTAATCCAAATCCTTCTACGCCACTAAACAAAGATCCATGCGTTAGTTCTTCTTCCATGATTAAACCTCCGCGATTTCCAATATTTTAGTTAAATTCTCAATCACTTTATTATAATCCTCTTCGGTGTCATAGTGAACATAACGCCACTGATTGTAAACTCTGTATCCGATGCACCATTTTCCACTCTGAATAGTTTTACCCATTCTGTATATTTCCTTGATACTACTTTTAGGAAAATCCTTATCTCCAATTCTTAACCACATGATGATTTTATTTTATAAATTAACACTTTGTTTTTTATCTCCAATGAAAATTAGCGTTTTATCCGCAAATTCCATCGTTTTTAAATCTCCTCTTTTTATCAACTTATACACCCATACGGTTGATAGGTTGTTTCTTTTTGCGTATTCGGTTACGCTAACCCAGTCTTTTGTTTCTATTAGCATGATAATTTGTTTTTTGTTTCTGCAAAGTTAGCAGTTAATAAATAGATAACGAAACGTTTTTCGTTAACAAACCATAAACTATCTCTTTCTTTTCCATATTTTGTAATTGAGTATTTCCCTCCAACAAATAAATATGGCTATTGTAACAGTAAGCCAAGAGAGAGAACTCATGAAAAGAAATAATAGAATATCCCCAATAGTAATGAACTCAACATTGGAAAAATTCATTATATCCCAAGAAGCTTTTAGTGATATTATTACTCCTATAATATAAACCAATAATATTGTATCCATATTCTATAAATTTTTTCTTCGTGCATATTCAGCTATTAGTAATCCATCGCGATCAGGATGCTTTATCTCGCAGAACTTAGGATATAATCTATTGCCTATATCAAGAGAAGTTTTTTTAAGTTCATCTCCTGCGCATCCTTTTGGTAGTAATTCTTTTTGCCATTCTTTAGAGTCCACATAGATCAATTTGCATCCCATCACTTCAATACAATTCAGCATTGCTTCATGGCATCTAATGGCTGACATTGAGGCATTAAAGCGAGTTCCATTTATCATCGGACGTTCTAAAATGAATACTAAGTCATTTTTATTAATCCCATTAAATAGAGAAATAAATTTCACAACATCTAATCTTGAAACAATTTTCTTTTTCTTCGTGTAATCTTGTTCTTTTTTAATAGGTGTTTTACAAAACATTTCTATTTCTTCACCTAAGATGCCAATAGTTCCAGTTACTCCATTGTCACATCCACAATATATTTTACTCATTTTCTTGCTTTTTAAGTTCTACAATTTTCCAAAGAAGTTTAATCGCACAAACGTTATTATTAAATCCCCATTCAATAACGTCTTTATGCCTTGCTAAATCTCTTGATGTCAATGGGAAATAATAAAAGACAGGACTTTTATTTTCATTCTCCTGCGTCCACTCCCAAACACTTCTTAGATAATCTCTAAATTTATACATTCTTTTTTTTCTTTAAAATTCTTCTTTTTTAAGCTCTATCTCCAATCCGCTTTCTGCTATAAAAGGCCTAATTCCGACTTCTTCGAAAACAATGTCCTTGAATTTATTAACATCACTATTTCCATCGCTTAAATGAATCAAGCAAACGGTATGCAGTTTTTCAGAATAATGTCTTTTAATCACTTCTGCGCTCTTTTCTATTCCCATGTGGGTATTGCTCGCTGACGAGTTCCATTTGTTGTTACAGGCATTATCCAAGATTATGTCCTCCATATAATTGGCTTCAATAAACAAATGATTTACGCCTTTTACTTTATAGGGAAAATCTGAAGCATCAGTTATAAATAGCATTCTCCCCATATCTGGATTGTCGATAATAAAGCTATAACATGGGCAATCACCATGCGGAACTGGTATACATTGAATCTCAAATTTTCCTATTTTGTACTTCTTGTTAGGTTTTAACGGGAATACGCCATTAAATCTTTCTGATACATCCACACAAGAATATACAGAAAGTCGTCGATATAAGGCTTTTGATATTGATTTCGAATGATCTGAATGCCGATGGCTAACTAAGCATCCAACTACATCTCCCGTCTTATAATTTAGCCCATTTAATATATTGTCCCATTTAACGCCTAATTCTATTAGCAAATATTCGCCTAAACAATCTAAAATATAACTATTTCCAGAACTGTTACTACCAATCACTTTTATTATAGGTGCTTTATTATCCATCCATTAATTCCTTATTAAAAATCCCATCCGAATAGATATTACTATCTAAACAAGATGGGACTAAGTTTATTTATTACCAAATTTCTCCGCAATCGTATGAATCTGGGGACATTTCCTCGTAGGATATGTCTATTTCGTCGTCGTCCATGCTAAAAAGGCTCTGGTTCCGAAGCTGGCTGTTTAACTGCTTCTTCTTTTTTAGCCTCCTCTTTTTGTACGGGTGCGGCTTCTGCTGGCGTTGCTTCTTCGACTTCTTCATATTCCGCATAATCAGGAGCAATTTGTTTTGTAGGGTCGAGGTCATTTGTTACACCCAATTCTTCTTCTAATCCATCAATCGGAGAAGAATTGCTAATATCTGTATTTATCATCATTTTGCAGGCTTTGCGAAGCAATGTTCTCTTTACCATCTCTTCCGGGAACTTCTTTGCTACGGTAGCTCCATTGGAACTTTGCGCCCAAGATTTTTGAATAGATTCCATGGTCATTATAACTAAATCTTTCTTTCCGTTTGGATAATATGCCCATGTATATGCTCCAATAATAGGTTTGTCTAAATTTTTAAAGGAAGTTTCGTGTTTAAGTACTTTTGTTTCTCCTGTTTCAGGGTCATTTTCAAATTCAAAAACATCTCCTTCGTGTATTATTTTAACGATTGGGATATAGTCTGGAACAGCTCTTTTAGCTCTTGTTACAGAACCGAAATAGGACTCTATGCAAGTAAGATTATCCCCGTATGGAATAAAATACATTTGCCCTTTACTTGCATCTAATGATTTAGATAGCATGTTAAATAAAGCTCTTGCAATACTTCCAGGGGAACAGGATTCTAATACCAATTTCCCGTCTTTTGTTTTCGCATCTTGCAATATAAGCATTGAAGCTCTAAGCGCATTAGTAGGACAGAAATCAGGAGCAAATTTCATGCCTAATTTAGTTAAACTATCTACTTTTTTAGTTACGCTGCTGACAATGCTTTCTGCCAATACAGCTAATTCTTTTTTATCTGCCATTATTTATATATTTAAGAGTATAACCTTTACATTTAGTATTTCTAAGACATGATGTTACAATCGTATTTTCTTTTACACCTAATGAAATTGAAGCCTCTTTTGAAGATAAGTACTTTGTTATTAAAATATCATCTTTATATGCTTCTACTTCTTTAAATTTTTTCTTAGGAATATTAATTTTATCTTTTTTATAGTATCTAAATCTATGTCCTCGACATATAGCTCTTTCATTTTTACATGACCTACAAATATCTCCCTTGCTGGATAAATTATGAAATTCAGCAGCTTCTACCAATGAGGAAAACTCTCTTTCATAAAATCCTTCAATAGAATATTGGTATATTTTTATATTTTCAAAAGCTCCATTAATGCGTGCATGGCGCATATTTTCTTTTTTAGATACCCATTCTAAGTTGTTTATATTATTATCTTTTTTATTTAGATTTTTATGATTAACTTCTACCTTATCCTCATCCCTATAAATAAAGGAATTAGCTACTAATCTATGAACATATTCTTTCTTTGATTTTCCATTAATGCTAATAGATATGGTCAAATATCCCTTCCCGTTATCGTGTTGGGACATTATCTTTTCTCTTTTTTTATTATAAAAAGAGTTTTTGAATTTCACTTCTAATGATTTCACTCTTCCCAAATTAGATACTTGATACAATCCTTCGTATCCGACTACATCTCGCCACTCTTCATTAGGAAGATCTTCTAATGATAAATTTTGATATATTTCCATAAACTACTAACAATTTAATTACGCTAACGATTGAAGGAGAAAGGGAAAGCCTGTTAGCTTAGCCTTATCATTGAGCCATGACCCTCAACTATCCCTTTCGGTTGCAAATATAAGAAATTTCTAATTATTATGCAATGTTACCAAGGCAAATCATCTGCTGGTTCGGTCGTTTGAACATTTGGTTTATTTTGTTTCTTATTAGACCCTACTTCTGCATCCGCCCCTTCTACTCTTTGATATTCTGTTCCTCCTCCAATAAAGATGTCATATTGCCCGCGAGCTTTGTCTTCTTGTGAAGCCGAATATTTAAGATAATGGGTGTCTCCAAATTTACCAAGCTCCTTTAGTTTGCTTATTGAAAACCGAACGTATTTTTTTCCACCCTTAGATGTATATATGACATCTTTAGGAATATCCGATAAGCAAATACTGCATGATAAAAAAATATCGGTAGCGCTATCTATGTCTGTTACTTTCTTTGCCATTTTATTGATTATTATTGTTATTGTTATATAAATATACGTCCATAATTGCTGTTTCAGCAACAGAACCGATCTGATAATCAGCCATTACACCTTTCATGCCTTCATCCAGTTTTTTTACAGCATCTCGTAAATCGGCAGCTTGTACCAAAATCAGAGTAGATGTTTTAGATTCCTTCCCACTTTTTTCGTCCAATGTGATAAAAATCAATTTGCATTTAAAATAACGGTCAGCAGCTTCTTCTTCACTTAGAAATAATTCAGAGTAATTCGATTCTTTCACTGACTTTACAGCAAATTCTCCTGTAATAAACGGAGTCATTTCTTCGATTAGACGTGCTTCGCATTCTGTAGCAGAAAGTGCATCAACTAAATATAATTCATTTACTTTCTTTACTTTACCTTCTTCTGTTACTTTTTCATAGCGTATTACGCCTTCATACCAATTTTGCATAACTTTATTTGTTTTTTAGTTTATAAAAATACTACTTTTTTCTCTAATAGGCAAGTTTTTAACGAACAATAATGTTTTCGTCTTCGCTAACTACCAATTTAATAAGTTGATGGTTTGTTTCGATATTTACATCGCTATTTATAAGATTTACATCATCTACAAATACAGGCAAGCTAATGTCATAATACGAAGCAAAAGCATTCGAAATATCAAGTCCTACTAAAATATTTTCAGCTCCATTGCAGGTGCTCACCAAACTGCCATCAGATACAGTTATTGTGCAGCTCGGTATCCATTGCCCAGACTTGTCCTGTTGCATCATAGAAATATTGCATCTACTAAAATATTTATTTACTTTGTTAGAAACAATTTGGGCGCGCTCTTCTTCATAGGATTTAATATTTGCCTCTATTTGCTCTTGCACGGCCAAGCTATCGGCAACTTCGCGCATTTCTCTTTTTAAAGAAGCAATTGTTTTTAATTGTCTTTCTCTTTCATCGACAAGTCCCATTGCGCGGCTTTTCTCTTCAATTTGCAGAGTCAATGATTCTTTCATATTTAGCAGATTAGTATTATCTACTACTGGGACTTCTGTTAACCCATTTTGAATTGCATCAGCTTTATCTTTTAGCTTTTTATATTCATCAGAATCTTCAAAATTCAAAGTCTCTTGCTCTGCTTCTTGCAGTTCCTTTTTCAGATCCTCTATGTCAATATACATCGGACTTTCAATATCCTCAGCTAATAGAGCTTCTATGCGTTCTATTTCTTCAAGTTTTTCTTGTTTCCTTTCATTGTTTTCTTTTCCCTTTTTAATAATATCATTTACTGCATTTTCTCTTTTTTCATAAAAATCTTTTTTATTTGCTTCAAGCATTGATTCAGGAAGATCTTGTCCGCAGAAAGAGCATTTTTCGCTGTTAAATTCCCTTTTTAACAACTCGTCTTTTTCAATTAATAGCTTTTTGCGATATTCATCGTGTTCTTCTACCTTTGCTTTTAACCGAGCTAATTTAGTTTCATTAGACTTTCTTTCTTCTTGCGTTTTATCCCATTGTCTTTGAATATATTCGTTTTCTTTTTTGGCTTCCTGTATCTGTCTCCTGATTTTGTTCGGCTTTTCATTCTGATTATATTCAAAGTCATTTTTCTTATTTCTAATCTCCGAATTGATATTAGATAATTCTTGCAATTGTTTGTTCCTCATCTCAATATAAGGCTCGGCCATTTTTGAAGCTGATAATATTGCATTATCTATCTCTGCGATTTTGCTTTTCAATTCCCCTATTTCTTTTTCTAATTCGCAAACATTAGATATATCAGGCAAATGTTGTTCAAGTGTCTGTATTGTTAAAGGGAAAGAACTTAATTGCTGCTTCATCGGACTTATCTTTGTCTTGACTTGCGCTTTCAATTCATCAATCGAGTATTTTTTCAAAAGAAGAAATAAATCGCTGTAATTGGATTTGAAGTCACTTTCCTGGATGTCTCCGGCTAATAAAGAAAGCATTTCGCGTTGTTGTTTCCATTCTAAACTAAGGAAATATTCGGTATTCAACATAACCTTTAATGGCTCTATCTCGCACAATAATTCGGAAACTCGCTTCTTGTATTCTCCGGCTGATACTTCGATTCCATCAAAATAGCAGACGTAATCATCAGATCCTTTTAATTCATATTCTTTATTTCCTCTTCTTCTTATCCATCCCTTTTTTGCTTCTTTTTTAAAATAAAATTCATTCCCGTCAATGGCAATAAGAGCTTCAACAGATGCAACAGGAGAATCTTCTGCTGTATAATTATGGTTGTTGTCAAAAAGATTGTAATTTGCGCGATTGCTTGAATCAAATCCTGTCATTAACCACAAAAAAGCATCTTTCAAAGAGCTTTTACCACTTTTATTACGTCCCATAATGTTGGTTACTCCATCTAATTTAAATGAAATAACAAGATTTCTTCCTCTCCAATTTTGGAGAATTAACTTTTTTAATTTAATCTCTTTCATGTTATTGTTATTAAATATTAATCAATTAAATGAAAATCATATACCCATACGTAGGGATTAGACTCCCATATACCTTTACTGGATACTTTGTCTATAAGGAAATGATATGCGTCTTTTGCGCTGTCAGTAATATATGCCCATGTATGTTTACACCAAGAAACATAGTATCTCGGTGTCCCATCCGCATCAAATCTTTGTACGACACCCTCTTCCAAACAATCTTTATCGCTAATATCTTGTAAGCGTTCAAACCTTATTTTGGTTATTTTGATATGATGTAGCATTAAGTTAGCTTTCACAAACATCTTATTATCCCATCCAGCAGTGTTTTTTAAACTCTCTCTTAATTCGAACCATTTAATTATTTCTTTAAACGGGATATTATACTCTGTCGCAAGTTGACCATCCGCTGAGTGATGTCTTTTATAAGCTATTTCATAAAATTCATTGATTGATTTATAGTTTTGTGCAATAGCGACAACTTCGCCAACATCGTAAGGGGGCTTTACTTCATATCCATGAATACTCTCGAGTCCGCTTTTATAAAAGACACTACGGCGTATCTGCATCTGTTCTTTTGAAATTCTCCTCGTCTGGCTTTTTCTGCCATTCAGTACGGCTCGGGTTAAGCCGTATTCATCATTAAACATTATCTTTTTCATTATATTATTGGATTTTAACGCGTCTTAAATCGTTACTATTCAAATTTTACTACTTTCCCATTATCTAAAATTGTATAATAACGTCCTTTATACACAAGTGAAATAACCCATTGATGGGCATACTTTAAATATTGATGTAGTTTATACCTTCCGGGATTATTCAGCATTTTATTTCTTATCCTTTTCTTCATACGTTTCACTTAATACCAAATCTCTTCAATTTCTTTCTAAAATTCTTTTCATTCAAGGCTTGGTCGTAATAGCAATCAGGTTCTATAACCGTTTCAGTTTTAGTTACAGGAAGCCCATTCAAGCCAATAGCAGCCTTGTGTATAATAGCAGCTCTCTTGATTTCCCCTGTTTTTAGATTAAAAGAGAATAAGATATGCCCTGGATTCCTCTTAATCTTATTTACTAATTTATATTCTGTTTGCTGCTTTTGCAGATATTCTATCTGTTCCTTAGAAAGATTATCTTTTGTTAGAATAGGTACTATATCCATTTAGTCATTCTCCTTTCTTTAATTCTTTAATAAGAGCATCAGCAAATATAACTGCGGCACGTGCAATATTAGTTTGAATTTGTCTTTGACCATGCTCTGCTCCCTCACATAAAACCTGATGATAGAAATCTTCATTTGACATTATTGCAGTAACTGTTTCCTTTGCTATTTCATAACGTCTCTGTTCCCAATTAATATAAGGGCTATAATCCGTAATATCAACTTTATTAGAATTAATCATAACTTGTTTCCCTTTGGGGAGTTTACATCTGTATACGACACTATCATATCCGTTCAAACTATCTAAAATCTCAACTTCTGCACCTATGTCAAGCGTTTCTGTTTTTGAAAGCTCAATTTCGATATTATTTTTTCCTTTCATTACTCTATCCTTTAAAAGTTCTCATATATTCACATTTTTCATCACATATTCCCTTCTTTGCACAATGGGCAATATTGGAGTCAAATTTATACTCGAAGTTATAACATAGCTTCTTGTATGCCTCTCGTTTAGCTTTTTCTCTGTCAGCCTTCATCTTAGCTTTGATGTGTTCTGGCAAAGCGTCTTGTGCTGCTTTGTCGAAGGTTATGCATTTGATTTTATCCATATTAGTCTCCTTTCTCTTTAATTCGTTTTAGTACACCTCTGTTTGCTTCCAGTATTTCATCGAAAGAAGGAATAGGCATCCAGTGAGTGACATCTTCTATCACTTCGTCATACCGCCCATAACCATATTTCAGCCATTTATTTTTATGTGAAAAATATGCCCTGAATACCTCACCATCAGTATTCATTACAATACAATCATTCGATGAATCACAACCAGCTTTCTCTTTCACACTTATCCAAGGTGATTGCTTTGCCTGCCATTCGGCACCAGAAACAAAAGCCCTCTCGGTAACATCCAATATTGCATCACGAGCACCAGAATCGTAATTATCTTCTTCAAAATTTATCTCAAAATCAGTTAACTCTAATATTCTGTTGAGATAGTCATTTGCTGCTTTTTCTACTGCCTGTTTCATAATCTTATATTTTTCGTTTAATATTCAAAAATTTATTCCTGTTACACTTTGATATTCTTTTTCAACTCTGTCTGCTCCAAGTAAGAAGTAATTTTCGTCTTTTTCTATGCAGATACATTTCCTATTTGTATAAAGACAAGCAATAGCCGTACTCATACTTCCAGCAGCAAAATCAAGAACTGTGTCTCCCTCTTTCGTATATGTTTGTATAAGATACATTAACAGCGCGATGGGTTTTTGATTAACATGAATTGTTTTTCCCTCTGATTCTGCTGTTTTGAAGTATTTTACACTTCGTGGATACCTTGTCCCTTTGTTTTCGTTTCTAAAAGTAGGATTTGGCACATTGTTAACTCCCGTCCAATTGCTTCCTCTTTTAGTGCGATTTCCATAAGGTTCACCTTCCTCCATAATTGGATAATAAGGGATTTTACCTTTACCAAAAACACTGATTAATTCGTGTGCTTTCAAGGGTTGTTTTTTAGCGAGCAGAAAGTTGCTTGCTTTCGATTTCTCCCAGACCCAATCATATTTAAATTCATTTAAATTGCTACAACGAAGAAGGCTGCTAAATGGTTCGCTGCCAAATAAAGCCGTAGGCGCATTTTCTTTCCTTATTCTTTTAACCTCCTTCCACATTTCATCAAAAGAAATAATTTTGTCCCACTGAGAAGCTGTTGTACCAAAAGGAGGATCGCATAGAATTAAATCAATACTTGAACTTTGTAGGAGAGGCATTACTTCCAAACAATCATAGTTGTATAAACTGATGTCCTTACCGAAAAATATGTTTTTCATAAGATTATAGTTTAATGCTATTGATTAGCTCTAAGAACTGCTCTTTCCCTTTAGCCGTTATTAATGTTTGAGTTCCGGTCTTTTCTCCTCTTACCCATTCTTTTAGCTCGAAGTAAGTCCCTACATATTTGGCGACTGGTTTTAAAGTTCCTTTTTGATCCCTATATATGTACTTTTTGTCGATTAGAAAGAAGATAAACGCCTTTTCCGATACACCTAACAGCTTTGCTGTGTCTCTGAAATTAGTAAGACCACCTCTATCTACTATTTCATCGAAATATTCGGCTTTAGGCTTCATGTCTTTGTTCTCAATCTGCAACCGTTCGTTTTCCTCAACTTGTACAAGGAGTTCCTTTAAAGCCTCTTTATAAGTCTGAGGTAGTTTTGGCTGCATAGTTTTCAATGCCCTTTCCATTTCATTGAAGCGGTTTATATAAGCCCTCTTAAATTCATTATAGCCTTGTATGTTGAACATATAAAGAGTAAACCCGTCTTTCGTTAAAAGATATTCCGCCTTGCTTCTATTATACGAATCTAAATAGGAACTTTCAATAAAATTACATGGGTCGAGATTTAGACCCATCCTTCTAATACCCTCTAAAACATGCTTATGTTCCTTTCCAAGTTGGTTAGCAATTACTCTGCTACTTACAATGTTTATACCGTCTTTTGTTTCAATTTGGACTTTGATTAATTCATTCATTACTTCTCTTTTTTTTATTGTTAAACATATCTATTGTATCTCCAACGACTGCTATTAGTACAGCCAATACAATAGAAGTGACCTTTATATTATCCAAGTAATCAGGATGTATGCTTGTAGCTATTATATGTGCGGAAATTAGCATAATTGTTCTCATAGTCAAATGTAATTTTCAACATTATACTTCTTTCTTTTCCATTTCTGTTAATTTTGATAGTTAAATTCATCTTCTATATTGGACAATCTTTCTTCGATCCATTCTTTTACGAAATCATCTCTACCGTCCAAAGTTTCAATAATTTCATGGATTAAAGCTCTAAGCTCAATTATCTCCTCTTCCATAATTAACTTTTTTGAATTAATAGTATTTTTTATAGTCCAACATCAAGCCTAAAAGCGTTTATAAGTTCAGGACATACATAAAGATCGCCCTTTCGATTCTCTATCATAGATGATACTGCAATATATTCATTGTTTGTTATTTTAATATATCCCCTCTCATGCAACCATGTAACAAAAAGAAATATTTCAATAGCAGATCCCAAAAGTTGATTAACCTCCTTTTTTTCAGTAATACCAATAGGTTTATTATACTTTGGATCAACATATTTATCGCACATTTCAAGAATAAATTTCCTTTTACGCTGCTCACTACATTCCAATTGCTCGCAAATATTCTTTATCCATTCTTTCATAACTAATTATTCTTTATCATCTTTCCAATGCCTCATCCAAAGAAACTTTGTTGGGCATTTTTAGGTAGTTATAACCGCCATTTCTAACTATCTTCATATTACCAATAAAAGCAGTCTCAAAACCAAGTTCTTTCAATTCTAAATATTTCTTTTTACTCATTTGGTTAGAAATGACATGTGATTGACCATAAGCATTTGGTTTTTTCTCTTTAGCATAAAGATTTACGGCTATCTCTCCGCCTCTGGTACGGAATATAGAATTATATTTAAGAGGAATAAAAACTCCTTCTTCCTCTATTCCGTTTATCTCTTCCCTTGTGATAATGGCATTGTTGAATGAAGTCAACTTTAATAATATTTGATAGTCTACCATTACTCCTCCTTTTTAAAATTTAGTTTTTCAAGCTTTTCGATCTGCTTTTTTAGAGAAGCGATCTTTTTAACTCTCATTTCTTTAGCTTTTTTAATTGCTTGTGATTCAATAGTAAAAGCGTCTATACCGATATAATATTTATTATAAGCTATTTGTACATAATATCTATTATCAATAGCAGATTTACATAATTCGGTATTAACTTTTTCTATGCCTGTAGATAAGGCATATTTTGTTATATATACTTTAGCCATGTAAACCTCCTTATCTCGTTAAATTTTTCCCACTAAAACATGCTAACCATATAATTACGCATGCACCAAATAAAATACTTCCCATTATTTTTTAATTTATGTTGTTTTCTACAACAGGTTTATAAACTTCTATAAGCGCCTTATTCTTGTTTACTATACCATCAATAGCAAAGTTGTTGGTATAGTCTATTCTTCCCTTTGTGAATAGTTCAGCAGCTTCCTCTGCGTTATTGGCGTCATTAAATGGATTCAAAACATCTCCGTTAACCATTGTAAATCCATTGACATCACTCGCGTCAATATTATAAAGTTGGTTCAAATCAATATTGTCAATATTACATCTTTCAAGCCTATTTATTTTAACCGCAAATGCAATATTTGTTTTAGCTTGAAAATGATTTGATCTAATATTATAGATTCGGCTCTCCTCTATCTGAGTCTCTAATGCTTCTATTCTACTGGTTAGATCTTTGTTAACTCCGTTAAAATAATCAATGGTAACTATAAGACTAATAGTAATAATTCCGATAGCCGTTATTAATGCGTATGTAATATATTTCATTTTTGGCTCCTTTCTTTATTTAATTCGTTCGATTTTACTTGTAATTCAAGTGTTTTTGGATGTCCCATTTGCGTATCAATAAATTCTATTATATAGAGATTGTTCTCTTTTACGCCAAATATATCTTTTATGATATAATATGTTTTGATTTGATACCTTTTTTCGGGATATTTGATCCTAAAATAATTTTCCACTAAATTTACTTTATTCATAATTCTTTTTATTTTTAAATAAATCGCAACCTTTTGTATTATTGCTTACTGACAAATGATAATCTTTATCCCAGCTTTCAGTTCCATGTCTTTTCAAGCAAATAGCTTTATACATAAAATGATCCAATTTAAATGAAAGCAAATGCTTTTTTTCAAGTCTAATAGCTTTAGAATAGCATATTCTATGCACACAATTCAGGCACTTCTCTTTGTCTTTTTCACTTATTTTATTCTTTTTATTACGCCTATACAATTCTTGGCGCAACTCTTTATCTGTATATTTTGATAATTCGTTCATTTCATTAATTTTTTTAATTTACGATACATTGCAGCCGCGCGAATGTTATTATACTGCATTCCTGTAGCTGTCTTTTGCCCCAAAGCATTGAGTTTTTGCGCTATATCCTGCCATTCTTCGCAGTTTTTAGGCTCTCCTTTATCTTTTATCCATTGATTTATAAAAGTCCAAAAGAACGCGTTATTTGCATTTGCTTTTGCATTCTCTTTCCTTTTGTTCGCAGATTCGTTTCTTATTTCATTTAGGGACGTTTCCCTGTCTGCTCCTGTGTTTTTCCCCCAAAGATCATCCGTTCCGCCTATTGCTTCGTTTCTTGCTTTTTTTGCAGCAAGCCCGGCTTTTGTTCTTTGTCTTATGTTCTCAACCTCGATTTCAGCCGCTAAAGATAAGGCAAATAATAAGGCTTTTCCGCCTATTGATTTGTTTTCTATTACAGTACCGTCTTTGCATTGAATCAATGTTATATCTTTTTCTCCGGCATAACCAACAATTTGAAAGAGATCCGACATACTTCTACCCAAACGAGATAATTCTGAGACATAAATAACAGAACCTTTATCACATGATTCTAATAACTCATGCAACTTTCTTTTTGTGTGCTTGACTGTACCGGATATTTTTTCCTGTACAGTGTATAAATCACATGATTCATTTATCCGCTTCAAATATTGTCTTATACATTCAAATTGTTGTGCAAAATCTTGTTTATCGGTTGAGCACCTTAAATATATTGCTTTCATGGATTTATTGTTTATACAGTTATTACAACTTGACCTTATTATTTGCACACCCACGCATTGCCGAATACCCGCGCATTGCCGGATACATTCGCATCGCCGAATACC
>ENA-OWPD01000203-OWPD01000203.1-human-gut-metagenome-genome-assembly--contig:-NODE-203-length-79120-cov-4.608702_pt1 | contig 79120 bp, 78 predicted proteins | sample MGYA00248262_ERZ651842 | MGnify/ENA primary metagenome ERZ651842 (study PRJEB26924, sample SAMEA4378253) | human gut metagenome | biome: human gut; feature: human-associated habitat; material: faeces... | reverse complement strand
AAGCCTGCCGGAGTAGCTGCCCAGCCAAGGCCCAGAATATTTGCAAGAATATTTGTGGTGATGTGTTCCTGTGCCGGGTGATTCGGTGGAAGCTCCGGAAATAGAAAATGTATAAGGGGATGAATTTTTTTGGAGGCCTTTTCAATGATACCTGCCTGATTGGCAATTTCCATAAGTCCGACCCAGAAAGACATAACCCCCATCATGGTTATGCAAAGTGTGACCGCTTCTTTGGAAGAATTGATTGCAGCATCTGTGATATCCGGCATTCGTCCGGTGAATGCAGCATAAATAATTCCGATAAAAATCATTCCTGCCCAGAGATAATTGAGCATAGAGAAACCTCGCAAGGATCGTTTTAAATTATTCTATTATGGAATTCTGTGTATTATGAAAGAAATGTTATGCATATATATTGGATGGGAGATTGATGTTCTGAAAATTAAGATTTTGTTTCAGAGTTGTAGGAATTTGAAAATGTAGATTGAAAGAAAATTAAAACGGAGAAAAGACATGAAATTATTTCTTGAAATGGCAAATTTTATTGTTCCTTTTGTTATATTCGGAATTGTGACTTATGGAGTGCTTATGCATGTAAATGTATATGACACATTTATCAAAGGCGCAAGAAATGGTTTTTTTACAGTGATCAAAATTATGCCTACACTCATTGGGCTTATGATTGCGGTAGGAATTTTACGCGCATCAGGATTCCTTGATTTTCTGTCTGAATTGGTGGGAAGGTTTTCCGGACTCATCGGTTTTCCGGGAGAATTAGTACCGCTTACGGTGGTAAAGATGTTTTCTTCTTCGGCGGCAACAGGACTGCTGCTGGATATTTTCAAAGAATACGGAACGGATTCCTATATTGGTCTGATCGCATCCATCAGTATGTCCTGCACCGAAACTATTTTCTATACAATGAGTGTATATTATATGACAGCTAAAGTGACTAAGACACGATTTACACTGGGCGGCGCAATGTTTGCTACCTTCGCAGGATTAATTGCCAGCGTAATTCTTGCCGGAATGATGTAAAGAAATATTTTTTAAGGATTACAGTTTTTGCAAGGGGAATAACCCTGCTCAATTAAAGTCTGTGTATCTCCGGTAAATTCGCTTTTATTTTTCTCTTTGATATCCTTCACACTGCTGCAATCAGGAGTGTGAAACTTTTTTGTGTTCTTGTTTAAAATGTACGTTGTTTCTGCAGAAACGGAATCAGAATTGGAACCAGAGGCTGAATCAGATTCAGTGTCCGAAGTGCCTGCAGTATCTGCCTTCGTACTGTCTCCGGTGTGATAGTCAATTTCAATGCCCGGCTGGACGTTATAACAGTAAATACAAAACTCAAGATCATCATCTTCTACGGAGCGCGCCTCCATCAACACCCCGTCAGCTACAAGATTGTCTTGTTGGTAAACGGGAGTTACACGGTATAAGACGTGATTTTTGGTTTCATTTACATAATCTGCCACCATATTTTCAAAGGGAAGCATACCGGTGACATTCAGATATCTGGTTCCCGTAATTAGATTTTTTTCGTTTGCATTTTCGGCAGATAATTGATATCCGATCAAATGACAGCGGTTGTATAAATAATTTCCGTCAATGCCCTTGTATTTTACTGTGTGCCATCCGGAAGGCTTGACCATTCCGATTTTGCCGCGCTCTTCAGTGGGCATAATTTCCTTGCAGACATTCGCGTAAGCAGCTCCGCATCGGCCAAGATCATCCAGATTACTATAATTTTCAAAGGCATCGGTTGTAAGTTCATCGTCTGTGAAAAACGGAACATTATCATGTATGGTTACATAGGCATCCCCATTATATTCCGGTACAGATTCCAGATCGTAGGATGTGTTTCCGGCAGGTTGTGCCTCACTGCATCCGCCAAACAATAAGGAAAGTGACAGTAAAAGACTTCCTATTAATAATTTTAAATTTTTATGTTTCATAATTGTGCCTCCTTGTAATTGCTTATTATATTATATCATTATTATTTTGCAAAGCGAATTTTTCAACTTATGGAAACAACCAGGCGGACTTTCGGTTTGAAAAATGCAGAAGAATTTGCTAGAATAGGACACAGAGTAACATCCGATTTTAATGGAGGGGTTCGTAATGATGGAGATGAATAATAAAACAGATGCACCGATTGGGGTATTTGATTCCGGTGTGGGCGGTTTGACAGTAGCGCGAGAGATCATGCGTCAGCTTCCCAATGAAAATATGGTGTATTTCGGAGACACGGCAAGAGTGCCTTATGGAAGTAAATCAAAGAATAATATTATCCGCTTTTCAAGACAGATTTTCCGTTTCTTGCGGACAAAACATGTAAAAGCGGTAGTGATCGCCTGCAATACCGCAAGTGCATTCGCACTTGAGACACTGCAGAAAGAAACGGATATTCCGGTGATCGGTGTAATTGTGCCCGGCGCCAGAGCAGCAGTGAAGGAAACAAGAAACGGAAAGATCGGTGTCGCAGGAACGGAAGGAACAATCCGAAGTGAGACTTATAATAAAGTGATTCACAGCTTCAGGGAAGATGCAGTTGTGATCGGACAACCATGCCCATTATTTGTGCCGCTTGTGGAGGAAGGGTTCGCCAAGCATCATATTACAAAAGAAGTAATCGACATTTATCTTTCAGACATGAAGAACACAGATATTGACACCATGATCCTTGGCTGTACACATTATCCGCTTTTGCGATCCAGTATCATAGAATACTTTGGAGATGCGGTACACATTGTAAATCCAGCGTATGAGACAGCCATAGATTTAAAGCACGAACTGGAAAATAAAGGACTGGTTAATAAATCCGGGGAAACAGCATCTTATGAATTTTATGTAAGCGATGCCGCAGAAAAATTCACCAAATTCGCGAACAGCATCCTGCCGTATGACGTAGCTTCAACAAAACAGATCAATATAGAAGAATATTAGTTTCATTTGGGACGTAGCATTTTTGCAAAATGCTACGTCCCAAATTGCTTTTTGACCTGTCCTTTTTTAAAATATGTGCTTTCGAATTAAGTCAAATGGTGCTGGTCCGATATCCAGCACAGCTTTGTGGAAGCGTTCCTGAGAGAAGTCTTCTCCCCACAAGGTGATTGCTTCTTTTTTTAATTCCAGAAATTCAATATAGCCGATATAGTATTTTAAATAATTGGCTGGATCGGAAAGGATGAGATCGTAAATTTCTTCTATGGCGTCTGTATCGGTGATTCCATAGCCACGGAAAAATGCGATCGTATCAAAGAGTGACCAGCCATCGTAGTGGATACCCATGTCAGCGAGTGCATATAAGCCCAGAAGAATGGAAGTGTTTTTTTGCATCAGGGTTGCCTGTGGTTTTTCTATTGGCGCGAAGTAATAACTCAGCATTTCGCTATAAGTCGCCCATCCTTCTGTATATCCGCCGAAATCAAGGAGATTGCGGATGGGGTCCGGATTTTGACCTGCAAAATATGTAGTCTGGTAAAGATGACCGGGATACCCCTCGTGTGCAAGGGTTGTGTAGAGAGATATATCATCACTCATATGTCCGTTGTTGATGTAAATAATATTTTCTTCGGTATTGTCAATGGCAGGAATCAGATAAAAGGCAGGGCTTAAATAGTTTTCCATTTCTTTGGATACATATTTTATCTGGACATTTACATTCGGGGGTGCAGGAAAATGTCCAGAGAGGTTACTCTTTAGTGAGGAGAGGATGGCTGACGGATTGGAATCTTCCAGAACGACACCTTGTGATTTGAAAAAGTCGGAGGAAGGGGAGGGCTGATCGTCAGAAATGTCTGATAAAGTTTTCTGTATAGAAAACAAGTCTTCTTTTATCTGCTTTTTCGTTAATTGTTGAAGTTCAGGGATACTTCTGGAGGAACCGGTTTCGGTGGCTACGAGTAATTCGTAATATGGAATTCCCTTTGGAAGATGACATAATCCGCCGGAATTTGTTCCGGTTTCCCGGAGAGAAGTAATGCCCTGCTTCAATTGTTCATAAGCCGGAATAACATATTGTTTTATACAATCTGAATTTTTTTCAATATATGCGTCGGTGATTTTGGGGGACAAGTCAAGTGATTGTATTCTTTCAGAGAAAGAACTGTAAAGATAATTATTTTCTTGTAAATTAATAAATGTCTCACATTCTTCGATGATTGCATCTGCCTGTGAAAGAGACATAAATAGGCCTTGCTTGGCTTTCTCTTCCTCAAAGGTTAAGATAGATGCAAAATATTCAGGAATCTCTCCAAGCAGTGCAAGATAGGTGTCAATATCCTGCTTTTTATAGAATTGATATTCTGACAAAAGAACAGGCAATTGTGCCTGAGTACCAGTAAGAGGCGCAAGGGGTTCTTCATATAGAAGATACGATGAGTTTTTCAAAGAGGCGGTGAGAGAAAAGTCGAGTATTTCGTAAGTTATCTGCTGCTCTTTTGACAGTTTTGATTTGTCATAAGAGTGAAGGCGCGAGAGAGAATTTTCCATAGCCGCAGAGACAGAAGCGCTGTCTGTCTGATAGGAACCCAGAGAGATCGGAGCTGTGGCAATGTTGTAACGCGCAGGATTTTTCAAAGTGTAGTGCAGTGAAAGTGTGTTTCCGGACAGCTCCTGACAGAAGAGCTGGTCCGTGTAGTGATCGAAACGTTCTTCTTCTGTTGCTGAGAGGTGTTGGCTGATGTAGCATCCGCTGCCGATCAGAATAAGGACGAAAATTGGAAAAAGAATCGCCAGCTTTTTCTTTTTTGAAAGCTTGTTTTTGAAAGTATTAATTATGCGCATAAAAAATCCTAACTGTTTTTTATATGTATATGAGGGAAAACGAAAACCATGATAAACGAAAGAGTGGAAATCCTTGACACAGAACTGTTTTATGTGCTAGGATTTTTACTATGAATTACTTAAATAAATAAAGAAAACGCAGTGATGGAGAGAGTACGCTTATTTGATATTTTACAGAGAAATCCCGGAGGCTGAGAGGGATAAATTAGAATTGGCAGAAGATGGCTCCTGAGTGGTATGGTTGAGCAGAGATTAGGAAATAATAAAGTTGCTATAGTAATTAATTTCTGGTGAGATCATAAAGGGTCCGCCCTTTACAGCGGTAGGTGCAATAGCACCTGATGAGGCTTTTTGTTGTGAAGCAGAAAGTAAATAGAAGTGGTATCACGGGAATTCCCGTCTTCTCTGATTTTTCCAAACGGAAGAGTCGGAGATTTTTTTATTCAGTGGAAGCTTTGTTTCTACTGGGCGAAATTCTTTATTTTTTAAAATAATTTGAAGGAGAGAAGAAACATGGAAAAGAAAAAGTATTATATGACGACAGCCATTGCGTATACTTCCGGTAAGCCGCATATTGGAAACACTTATGAGATCGTACTGGCAGATGCGATTGCCAGATACAGAAGAAGTCAGGGATATGATGTGTTTTTCCAGACCGGAACTGATGAGCACGGTCAGAAAATTGAGTTAAAAGCAGAAGAAGCAGGCATTACACCAAAAGAATACGTGGATGATGTTGCCGGACAGGTGAAAGCAATCTGGGATTTGATGAATACTTCTTACGACAAATTCATTCGTACGACAGATGAAGATCACGAGAAACAGGTTCAGAAAATTTTCAAGAAATTATATGATCAGGGAGATATTTACAAAGGCTCCTATGAAGGACTTTACTGCACACCGTGTGAATCTTTTTGGACAGAGTCTCAGCTTGTAGATGGAAAATGTCCTGACTGCGGTCGTGAAGTGAAGCCTGCCAAAGAAGAGGCATATTTCTTCAAGATGAGCAAATATGCGGATCGTCTGATCGAGCATATTAATACACATCCGGAATTTATTCAGCCGGTTTCCCGTAAAAATGAGATGATGAACAACTTCCTGCTGCCGGGACTTCAGGATCTGTGTGTGTCCAGAACTTCTTTTAAATGGGGAATTCCGGTAGACTTTGATGACAAACATGTGGTTTATGTATGGCTGGATGCGCTGACCAACTATATCACAGGTATTGGTTATGACGCGGATGGTGAGGGAACAGAGCAGTTCAAGAAGGACTGGCCGGCAGATCTCCATCTGATCGGTAAGGACATCATCCGTTTCCATACAATTTACTGGCCGATCTTCCTGATGGCATTGGATCTTCCGCTTCCAAAGCAGATTTTCGGTCATCCTTGGCTATTGCAGGGCGATGGAAAAATGAGTAAATCCAAAGGAAATGTATTATATGCCGATGAGCTGGTAGATTTCTTCGGTGTGGATGCAGTACGTTACTTCGTACTTCATGAAATGCCATTTGAAAATGACGGAGTAATCTCATGGGAGCTTCTGGTAGAGCGCATCAATTCAGATCTTGCAAATACACTTGGAAATCTGGTAAACAGAACAATTTCCATGACAAATAAGTATTTTGGCGGAACAGTCGGAAATAAAAATGTGACTTTAAGTGAAGAAGATGCTGCAATTGACGCAGATCTGAAATCTGTAGTGGAAAATACAGCGACAGTAGTGGAGAAGAAAATGGATGACCTGCGTGTGGCAGATGCGATCACAGAAATCTTCAACTTGTTCAAACGCTGCAACAAATACATTGACGAAACTATGCCATGGGCACTTGCAAAAGAAGAAGAAAAGAAAGATCGTCTGGAAACAGTTCTTTACAATCTTCTGGAAAGCATCAAAGCAGGCGCAAAACAGTTAGAGCCATTTATGCCGGAAACCTCCGAAAAGATTCTTGCACAGCTTGGCGATGGCAAGGTGACAGAAAAACCGGAAATTCTTTTTGCAAGATTAGACCTTGAGGAAGTGATGAAAAAGGTAGAGGAGCGTCACCCAAAACAGGCAGAAGAAACATCCGGACAGGAGGAAGCTTCCGCGGATGAGGAAGTGATTGATATTGAAGCAAAACCAGAGATCAGCTTTGAAGACTTTGGAAAAATGCAGTTCCAGGTTGGCGAAATAATCGCCTGCGAGGAAGTAAAGAAATCAAAGAAACTTCTCTGTTCACAGGTAAAGATCGGAAGCCAGATAAAACAGATCGTATCCGGTATCAAGAAAGAATACAGCGCCGAAGAAATGGTAGGCAAAAAAGTTATGGTACTTGTAAACTTAAAGCCAGCGAAGCTGGCAGGCGTATTGTCAGAAGGAATGCTGCTCTGCGCAGAAGACGCGGAGGGACACCTTTCACTGATGACACCGGAGAAAAATATGCCGGCAGGAGCAGAAATAAGTTAAAAAAGGACAGGTCAAAAAGCAATTTGGGACGTAGGCTTTTGTAAAAATGCTACGTCCCAAATAGACAAATAGAAGAAAGGCAGGAGTAAGCAATGGGAAAAATCAGAATTGGTATTGTAGGGTATGGAAATATTGGCAGAGGTGTAGAGCAGGCGATCGCCCGTAATGATGATATGGAGCTGAAAGCAGTTTTTACAAGAAGAGATCCGGCTACAGTTGCAATTAAGACACCTGGTGCCGAAGTAAAACATTTTGATGATATGCTGTCTATGAGAGACGCGATAGATGTAATGATGCTCTGTGGCGGTTCCGCAACAGATCTTCCGGTGATGGGACCGGAGATTGCGGCAAACTTTAATACCATCGACAGTTTTGATACACATGCAAAAATACCGGAGTATTTTGCAAATGTGGATAAAGCAGCGAAAGCAGGAAATAATGTAAGCATTATTTCTGTAGGCTGGGATCCGGGGTTGTTCTCTTTGAACCGTTTGTATGCAGAATCTATTTTGGTACAGGGAAGCACTTATACATTTTGGGGGAAAGGTGTAAGTCAGGGGCATTCGGATGCAATCCGCCGGATTGCTGGTGTGAAAAATGCAATTCAGTACACCGTTCCGATCGAGGAAGCTGTTGACCGCGTGAGAACAGGAAGCGAGCCGGAGCTTACAACAAGAGATAAGCATCTCCGCGAGTGTTATGTGGTAGCAGAAGAAGGTGCCGATAAAGCAGCTATTGAACAGGCAATTAAGACAATGCCAAATTATTTTGATGAGTATGACACAACCGTAACATTTATTACAGAGGAAGAATTAGAGGAAAATCACAGTAAGATGCCTCATGGTGGATTTGTCATTCGCACAGGTGAGACGGGAACCGAAGGAAATAAGCATGTGATTGAATACTCTTTAAAACTGGATTCAAATCCCGAATTTACAGCAAGTGTATTGGTAGCTTACGCAAGGGCAGCTTATCGCTTATCACAAAAAGGTGAGAATGGAGCAAGAAGTGTATTTGATATACCGCCAGCTCTGTTATCACAGAAAACGTCCGAAGAATTAAGAGCACAGATATTGTAAATAGAGATATTTGGGACGGAGTAAAATGAAAAAAGGGACGGAGTAAATTTAAATTGGGGACGGAGTTTTTTTCAAAAAACCCCGTCCCCGATTTATGAAGGAGGAACTATGATTTTTGAAACGCACGCTCATTATGATGATGAGCAATTTGATTTAGACAGGGAGGAACTGCTTTCGTCCATGCCGGAGCAGGGTGTGGGTACAATTGTGAATGTGAGTGCCACATACGAGTCGTGCAGGCGTGTGGTGGATCTGGTGCAGAAGTATCCCTTTATGTATGCTGCGGTGGGAATTCACCCTGATGAAGTGGGAAGCTTAAATGAGGAGCGTTTTGCGGCTTTGAAAGAGTTATGCGGCAGGGAAAAAGTGGTGGCAGTCGGTGAGATTGGACTTGATTATTATTGGGACAATGAATCTCATGATTTGCAGAAGGAGTGGTTTATCCGCCAGCTTGACCTTGCGAGAGGGCAGGGACTTCCGGTGCTTATTCATAGCCGGGAAGCGGCGGCAGATACGATGGAGATCATGAGGGAACATGGACAAGGGCTGAAGGGTGTTATCCACTGTTATTCATATTCTAAAGAAATGGCGCTGGAATATGTGAAAATGGGATATTACATTGGAGTCGGGGGCGTTGTAACATTTAAAAATGCTCGTAAACTGAAAGAAACGGTGGAAGCCATTCCGCTTACCTCCATTGTATTAGAAACGGATTGTCCATATCTTGCTCCGGAACCATACCGTGGAAAGAGAAATAATTCTTCCTATATTAAATATGTGGCGGAAGAAATTGCGCGAATCAAAAATATAGCATATGAAGAAATAGTAGCCCAAACGGAGCGAAATGCAAAAGAAATGTATGGAGTATAGCAACATGAGAAACAAGGCTCCGGAGTGGTAACAGGGAATACTTATGGAGATCATTTATATGTGGTAAGATGAAAAGCCTTGAAGGAATCTTTTAGGCTTTTTTTATAATGAATTTAAAACCATTTCATATATCCTCTTGGTTGAAGCCAGTCAATAATTACATAATAGTTTTTTAATATGAAGGGTAAAGCCTCCTTTAAAATTATGCTAATAGTAGATACTACTATAAAGCAAATTTAAAGGAGGTTTCTTTTATGGAAAGTAACATTTATGGATATGTTCGTGTATCCACCAAGGAACAGAATGAAAATCGTCAGCTTATTGCGTTGCAGGCATTCCCTGTTTCGGAGAAAAATATCTACATGGATAAACTCAGCGGGAAGGATTTCAACAGGCCGCAATATCGCAGGCTGTTGAAAAAACTTCGTCCCGGTGATCTTTTGGTAGTGAAGTCTATCGACCGGTTTGGCCGCAATTATGAGGAAATACTGCAGCAATGGAGAGTCATTACCAAGGAAAAACGGGCTGATGTATTGGTCCTGGATATGCCGCTTCTGGATACCAGAAAATCTGGAAACGATCTGACTGGTACTTTTGTGGCTGATCTGGTATTGCAGATTCTATCCTATGTAGCACAGACGGAACGTGAGAATATCCACCAAAGACAGATGGAAGGAATTGCAGCGGCAAAACTGCGCGGTGTAAAGTTTGGACGTCCAAGAAAAGATGTGCCGGAGCGGTTCTGGCAACTTAAAAAGGACTGGGAAAACAAAAAAATCACCTCACGGGAGGCGGCCAGGCAGCTTTCTATCGCGCAGGACACATTCCTGAGATGGGTTCATGGAAGGTAATGTATAAAAAAGCAATTTGGAAAATCTAGGAAATATCGGTCGCATTTTTTTACATATATTTTAGGTTTCTTCTGTCAGTTTTCACTTCAAATCAAAGCAAATTTTATCATATTACATCATAACATACCAGAATGATAAAGTCTGCTTTATCGGTCTGGGAATGTGAAACAGATATTTGGAGGAGTATGCGGAGAAAATGAAACGGAAGATAAACTTTATATTGAAGCCCGCGGATATCCAATTTACAGAAAAATGGATTGAGGCTGTGGATTCTCGTGCGGAAAGATACCGGCTTCCATATGAGGAGATTGTTCAGGCAGGTTTGAGGGTATATGGCCAGAACTCAAGGGATTGGTATGAACCGGAGATTACGGAGATTACAAAGGACATGGAGGGTGATTTGGTTATCTGTGACCACCAGGGCTGCCAGTGGATGATCCATACAGATTTGATAGAAAAGACGGCAGAGGCTATCTTGTCGGAACTGGTTATGCACGCGCCGTACATTTTGGTAGGGCGCCAAAACTGGGTTGATTTAGAGGACGAGGATACCTTTGCCGAGATTAGTGATATGGTGGATTTGATGCGTCAATGCGGAGAAACATAAAGTGGAAGGAGCCTGCATATCAATGAAGGAGGAAAAAAGAAGATGAAACATCCAGACACACTATATGTTCAGATGTTCGAGAGTTTTCAGCTGAGTTATGGGAAAAAACCTCTGATGGGCGGAACGCGAAGAGACACTTACTTTTCCAGTCTGATGCAGATCCTGCTTCATAATGCCAAGACAGGCGTGAGCAGAGATTATCTGGAGGATGTTCTTCTTGGCGACCGCGATATAGAAAACCGGCATCAGGCATTACAGACAATTATATATAAGGCAAAACGAAAGCTTAAGAATATGGGACTTCCAGATGTGAATTATATCGCTCTCGAAAATGGAATCTACCATTGGACGCCGATGATTCCGATAGAGGAAGATGCGGCGGTTTTCGAAGATTATTATATGCGGGCTTGTGAGGCGGAGGATGAAGAGGAGAAACTGGCTCTTTATCAATGCGCATGCTACGCATATAAGGGAGAATTTCTCTCGACTTATGCAAGTGTTCTATGGGCAGGTGCGGAAGCGAGACGTTATAGGGAGATGTTTGCCAGCTGTGTGTATCAGACAGCTTCTATATTAAGAAGACGGCAGGATTGGGAAGAACTGGAGAAGTTAGGAACTTACGTCACGAAGACCGACCCTTTCGCAGATTGGGAGCTTCTTACGATGGAGGCGTTGATACAGAGCGGAAGATATGAGGAAGCCCGACAGTTTTATGCAGACACGGCGGACAGTTATCTGACGGAACGTGGAATCCATCCTACCGAGAAGATGATGAGGATGATGGAAGAACTGGGAAGGAAGATGAAGTATTCCTACGAGGTGCTCGATCAGATACAGAATAATCTGATGGAGGAACCGGAGGATATACAAGGAGGCTATGAATGTTCCTATCCTATATTCAGAGGCGTATATCAGGTGATTAACCGCATGATGGAGCGGGGAGGTCAGAGCGTATACCTGATGCTGTGCACACTGGTGGACGGAAAAGGCAACCCGATGAAAGAAGGAAAGCGGCAGGAAGAACTATCCTTAAGGCTTAAGGACGCCATCCAGAAGTCTGTAAGGCATGGAGATATTATTAATCAATATGGGAGAGGACAGTTCCTGGTGCTTCTGATTAATACGACAAGAGAGAACTGTGGGATTATAGAACGGCGGATCAATCAGAGATTTGTCTCAGAAGGGCAGCGGACAGGAGTGCGGTACCATGTCAATAGTGTGATCTGCCAGACTTGAATACGCGAAAAAGAGCATTTTTCCCAAAATGGATAGTGGGGGAGATAGTGTGCCTTTGTTAATATGAACATATACGAAAGGGAAAGGACGCGATACGTATGCCACAAACCGGACGCTATATAGGAACGCCTAACGGTATCGTGTTGTGTGTCAACAGCAGGAACGGGGAGAATATCGAAGGCGAATTGTATCACGGATATAGCAAAGAAGGAATCCCGTTCATAGGATATGAAGAGATTATAAGAATAGCAGAGAAGTTATTTAACGCATTAGGTTTTCCGCATATGGGAACGAGCGATAGAGATATAGACGGACACGTTAATAGTTACAATAAAGAAGAGGGGATGGCAAGAGTTTTGAAAGACGAAGAAATGTTAGCAAACCATGGGGATATGGGAACGTTTGTCATTCGTGTCCAGCACAGACAGCATAGCAGCTGGCAGGGCAGAGTTACTTGGCTGGAAGAAGATAAGAGCGTATATTTCCGCTCCGCACTGGAACTGATTAAGATTATAGACGGCGCGCTCGATCAGAGCGAGCAGTCAGCTGCAAAAGAAGAGAACGAGAATAAGTAGAGGGTAAAGAAGGGGTAATATGGCGGACAAAGAATTAAGAAAATTAAAAAGAAGAGAACTTCTGCAGATGCTTCTTGTGCAATGCGAGGAGTCGGAGAGGCTGCAGGAGGAGCTGGATGAGATTACAGCAGAACATGAAGCGATGGCGGAGAGTTATGAGCGGCTGAAGGTGAAATTGAACGTGAAAGATGAACGCCTGAATCAGAAGGATGAGAGAATTGCGGAACTTACCAGAGAGATCGAAGAGATGAAGGCTTCAAGGGAGATTGAACTTGCCGAAGCGGGCTCGATTGCGGAAGCAGCGCTTAAACTGAATGGGATATTTGAAGCGGCCCAACAGGCAGCGGATCAATATCTGATGAATGTCCGGGAGCTGAGTGAAGCTGAGCGGGGCGATGAGAAAGATAACCGGATTCCTTTTGAGGAAGCCTGGAGAGCAAGGCGTACGCAGAGGAATGGCGGTTCCCCGTACCAGACGGACACTGAAAGCTGTGTCGGGTGATGAGCGTGGATAATGAAGAGCTTAAGATCCCGCCGATCGACCTTCTGAGAGAGGAACTAGAGAGAGAGGAATCCAAGTATAATTTCCGGAAAACGCTTCTGAATATAGCGGGGGTCCTGACTGTGACTGCGGCAGTGGCGGTGCTGATAGCAACCAGGCTTCTGATATTGGTCCAGGTCAATGGAGTGAGTATGGCGCCGACATTAGAAAAAGACGAGATCATATTCCTGCGTCAGACCAAGGAAGTGAAGGCTGGCGACGTGATTGGATTTTATTATGGCGGAAGAGTACTTCTCAAGCGTGTGATAGCAGGCGGAGGAGATTATATAGAGATAGATAACGAAGGAAATGTATATGTGAATGATAAAAAGCTGGAAGAATCGTATCTGATGGAGCAAAGTCTTGGGAAATGTGAACTTGATTTCCCGTATCAGGTACCCGAAGGAATGCTTTTTGTACTTGGAGATAACAGAGCGGTATCCATGGATAGCCGGATCAAGGCGATTGGATGCGTAGAGAAAGACCAGATTGTAGGAAAAGTGGTATTCAGGGCGTGGCCGCTGACCCGTATGGGAATTATGCACTAGGAAGGTGAGAAGATGCAGAAACTTTTGAGAGAGTATTTGGACGAATTAAACAGAAAGCAGAAACGGCACAGAAAGATGATGGTTGCTGTTGTTCTGGCTGCGATCATGCTGGTGAGTGGTGTGATCTGGAACCTGACCCAGTACGGAATCGCGATGACGGATGAACCGAAATGCGGAATGGAAGAGCATACGCACAGTGACAGCTGTTACACGAACGTGCTTACCTGCGGACGGGAAGAAAGTGAAGGGCACACGCATACGGACGCATGCTACCAGACGGTGTCTGAGCTGATCTGCGGGCAGGAAGAGTCGGAAGGACATACACATACCGACGCGTGTTATGAAAAACAGCTTTCCTGCGGCAAAGAAGAGCATACGCACAGCGAGGCATGCTATATCGACAAGACGGCAGATGTAGAGGACGCATCCGTATGGAACGCACAGTATGCGGATACCAAGTGGAAGGATGCATGGGGCGAAGATCTGGTGATCGCTGCCAGGAAGCAGATCGGTTACAAAGAAAGTACTGACAACTATACCGTGGCTACAGATGGAAGCCATAAAGGATATACCCGCTACGGGCAGTTCGCAGGGGATGTATATGCGGACTGGGATGCAGTATTCGTGAACTTCTGTATGCACTATGCGGGGCTTGAAGCAGCGAAGTTGTTCCCGGGAGAAATAGAGACTGCAAAATGGTATGACAGATTCGCTCAGGGAACGAACAAAGATTATCTGACAGAGCCTGCAGGGTATGAACCACAAGCTGGAGATATTATCTTCTTACAGAAAGAAAATGAAGAGACTGACCGCCAGATGGGAATCATCTCTTCCTATGATAAAGAGAAGAACGAGATCAAGGTCATCGAAGGAAACAGCGACAACGCAGTAAAAGAGAATAAATATGCGGCAGATGATAAACACATCACAGCATACTTGAAGATATCCGAACTGGAAACGGCTTATAAGAATAGTGAGACACAAGCGCAGACACCGTTGGAGGAAGAGAATGCGGTTGAAAGCGTAAAAGAAACAGACAATGCCGGACAGTTTGCACAAAGTGTGGAGACAGAAAGTTATGTAGTTACAGCACGTTACGGCAGTGAGGCGGGTCTTCCGGAGAATGCGGAATTAAAAGTAAAAGAGTACGCAAGAGATTCTAAGGAATTTCGTAAGAAATATGAAGAGTTAGGCTATGATCCAGTATGGCTTCTTGATATAGGCTTCTATGTTGACTCGAAAGAGGTAGAGCCACAGGCAGAAGTAACTGTGGAAGTAAAAAATAAAAATGAGAAAGCAGTTTCTGAATATAATGTTCTTCATTTCGGGGACGAGGGAAGAGAAAAGCTGGAAGGTATAAGAGGGCAGGATGAAGACGGAGAGAAAGTAGTAACATTTACAACCGAGAGCTTCTCTATGTTTGCCGGAATCAGATCTTTACCAGATCCTGAGAGCGACAAGGCAACAACACCGGAAAATGAAGGTCTGGGAGCCACTTTAGTTTCGGCAGGGAAATGGAACAGATGGCAGATCGTGAAACACGAATATCAAGGCAATTCGAGCGGATATAAAACACCTACAGCAGATGATATGATTCGCTTGCAGAAAAATGTAGTTGCAACAGATGTGGAAAATGAATTCCTGGTGTATCTGTCAATTGATATGAATTCCTGGTGGCAGAATTTTTTCGAGAATGCGGATTACAAGGCTACAGAGACGAATAAATGGCATAGTGACGATGTGGGAACTAATGTATCAGAGATGCAAGGAGCTTGGAAAGTAAATGTATCAAAACAACCCATAGAAGGTTGGTGGAGCAATACTTTTAGAATAGTCAGGGAAGCAAACGGAGAGACATTGTCAGAGATAACCTTGTGGTTTAGTAAGTCGCAAAATGTTACGATGTTTTTACCGTTAAATCCACCTAATGGGGGGCCATTCCTTTTGCTGGGAGTGGATATGGATTCCCAAGATGCTTCTGGTGTACAGGAAGTGTTTTTGGATGATGACACAATAAACGAATTATTAAAACTGACAGAACAGTATTCGGCTGAATTAAAAACTGTAACAGACACAATGGGTGATTATATTGAGTTTGTAGGAGTGGAAAGCATAAATGGGCAAACGAATCCAACGACAGGGAAAGGTACTGTGAATGTTGCAGAGGACAGAAGATCTTTTACATGGGATGTAAGTAGTGTGGAATATTTGGACTCAGCTGACGGATGGGATACCAACGTCGCAGAATTAGTATACAGAGTAAAACTTGATGTGACAAAAGATGGCTTTGATAGTTGTGCCGATAATATGGACAGTACAATAACGGAGCCTGAAAGTTATAAAGTAAATAATAGTGCTGAATTAAATTATGATTTTATAACGACGAAAAACGGGAGTAGTACGACTGTGAATAAAAAAGAACCCTTCCCTGTACCGTATGTTCGTGGTCTGTTATATGACTATTCGTTCACAAAGAAGGGACGCAACGGTGAAGAAGACACCGGATGGATTCTTCCGGGTGCAGAATTTAAACTGGAAAGAATCGCGCCCCAAGAGTCTGATAATGTAACCCAAACCTTTACATCCGACCAAAATGGTAAGGTTTCGTTTGTTGGTTTAGAGTGGGGAACTTACCGTGTAACCGAAATAAAGGCGCCGGATGGATATGACCTTGCAGAACCGTATGAGATTACGTTGTGTTATACAACCAATCGTGACGCTTTGGAGCAGGATACCCCGACTTATCCTGATAATATGAGAAAGAAATTAGATGACGGAGCAGGAGATGTTGTATATAACAAATCAAAACTGAACTGGCAGATCGTGAAGAAGAGTTCTTCTGATGATAATTTGACACTTGAAAATGCAGAATTTGAACTTACTAAGACTGATTTAAATGAGGGCGAAGCACCAGCAACATACTACGGAAAGTCAGATGGCGAAGGTGTTGTACAGTGGTATAAGAATGAAACTCACACAGAGTCAATTGTTATAACAGCAATTCCGAGCGGCAGTTATACATTGAAGGAAACGAAAGCACCGACAGGATATGTAGTGAGTGATGTGACGTGGACAGTAGAAATTGGCTTAAATAATGTACCATTAGTAATTAAGAAGGGTGATCAAGTAATCGCGTCTGACACATCCGGAGAGAATGAAGATAAAACGTTGGTTTATACATTTGAAAACAAAGCGCTATATTCCCTCCCGGAAGCTGGAGGCCCGGGAATCTACTGGTATATCTTCAGCGGCATACTGCTGATGGCAGGTGCGATGCTGATCATATATAAAAATAAGTGCAAGGAGGTATTAAAAAGTTAAAGAAACAATGTAACTTTTTAACGGTCCTTGTACCGTAAAGAAAGTTTGTGTTACGCACAGACGATGTGTGAACTAAGAGAAGCGCACAATTAAAATTTATAAATGAAAAGGAGAGAGATTATGAAGAAATTCAAGAAAATCTTTGCAGTGTTATTAACACTGGCGATGGTACTCGGAATGAGTATGACATCATTTGCAGCACAAGTGACAAATGAGTATACGAATAATATTAATGTGTCTAACCTTACAGCGGGTGTGGATACTGCGGTAAATGCGTACAATATTATTTATCTAGATCGCGATTCAAACGGAAATGAAAACTGGGTGGTTGTTGAATGGGCAAAGGCTTATATCGAATTAAATCAGGCTACTGGTGAATATACAATTAATGACAAAGCCGGACTTAAGGAAGCTGTAGAAAGTCAGACACCTGTCGAGTCACTGACAGTTTCAGGGACAGAATGTACATTTACTGGATTGCCAATCGGAGCATATGTTATTTGGGCAAACGATTCTAACAGTACTTATGAATTAATGGTTGCAAACACATATGATGAGAATCAAAAATACCTGGCAGCTAAGGCAGCTGATGTTACCGCAAAAGTAAGTAATTATACAGTTAAAAAAGAAGCAAGCGATAGTTTTGTTCACAGAGGACAGAAAGTAACATTTACAGTTACAACACAGTTTCCTGCAAAAACTAACGAAGCCGGTGAAATATTAAATAGTTTTAAGATTAAGGATACTCCAACAGGATTGTTAATTGCAGGATTGCCGGAAGTAACAATTGCCGGTGCTAAGGTAACCATTACCGACAATATGGTGACAAATACACTGAATGATGACAATACAATGACAACTGGCTACGAAGTAGATTTATCAAGCTTTATTGCAGCTTCTCAGGCAGGTCAGACTGTAGTTGTAAAATATACTGCAACTGTTATTGATGATAAGACTTATAACAATACCGCTGGTGCAGACTCTAATACAGTAACGTATGGTACGAGCACAACAGAAGGCTTTGAAGGTGATATTACAGTAACAAAAGTGGATGAAAAGGGTGAGACACTTAAAGGTGCTGAATTCGAGATTTATAAAGGAGCTGTAACTGGTGTTCCATTACAGTTTGTAAAGGTATCAGATGGTAACTATAAATTAGCGCTTACGAATGAAGCCGGTGCTGATGCTACAGTAGCTGTAGATGAAATGGGTAAGTTAGTGTTAACTGGTCTTGATGAGGGAACATATTACATCAAAGAGACGTTAGCTCCAGAGGGATATTCTTTAGTAGAGACGCCAAAAACAGTTACAATCACAGCGGCAGAAAACAGTGTGTCTGAAGCAATTAATTTTGAAAACACTAAGCTTGGTTCCCTTCCATCAACCGGTGGTATCGGTACTACAATCTTCACAATCGGTGGTTGTGCAATTATGATCATCGCTGCAGCATTGTTCTTCGCAAGCCGCAGAAAATCTTCTAAATAATACGTTTGGATTTAGAAATACTTAACATGATTATAAAGTGTTATGGGGCGGGTGGTCCGCCCCATAGCATGAACAAGGAAAGCAGGTTACAACAGCAAGGAGAGACTGAATGAAAAAGAAGACGAACAAAATAGTGATAGTACTTATATTTTTACTCGGGTTGTCCTTACTGCTGTATCCATTGATAGCGAATCAGTGGAATGGCTATAGGCAGAGAAGACTGATCAGTGCCTATGATCAGACAGTGGCAGATAAGGAGGCTTCGGGAGAGATTGACTACGAAGCAGAGTGGGAGCGGGCAAGAGCATATAATGAAGCGCTGCTTCCGAGTATCTTACCGGATTCCTTTGCAGTGGCGGCGGCATCCGAAGAAGATGGGTCCTATATGTCTTGTTTGAATATCACAGACAACGGTATGATGGGTAAGGTGGAGATCCCTAAGATCAATATCGAACTTCCTATATTCCATACGACAGAGGAGGACGTTCTACAAAATGCGGCAGGGCATCTGGAAGGAAGTTCTCTTCCGGTAGGCGGGAAGAGTTCACATGCCGTTATATCCGCTCACAGAGGATTGCCAAGTGCGGCGCTATTTACGGATTTGGATCTGCTGGAGGAGGGGGATCATTTCCTTCTGCACATTCTGGATGATACGCTCTGCTACGAGGTGGATAAGATTACAGTCGTAGAGCCGGAGGACACTGCAAGCCTTGCAGTGGAAGACGGGAAGGATCTGGTTACGCTTCTTACCTGTACGCCTTACGGAGTGAATAGTGAGAGACTTCTTGTAAGAGGACACAGAGTTCCTTATAATCCGGACGCATTGAAGGATGAGGGAGATTCCTTTGGCAATAGGAGTCTTCATACGAACTATTTGTTGTGGGTAATTGCTGGATTATTGGTTACGGCAGGATTCAGCTTATACCTGTATAAGAGGGAGAAGAGATTAGAACGCATGAAAATGAAGTCTGAGGCTTCCGCAGAGTCTGAAGCTTCTTTCGATTCACAGCAGGGAGAAGAGTGATGAAAAGAAAGATAGTAAACATTCTTTTTGGACTTTTGTTTCTGATAGGTTTTGGGATTCTTGCATATCCGACGATTGCGAATCAGTGGAACACATATCGACAGTCAAGATTGATATCCGGTTACGATCAGGCGGTAAGCCAGATGGACGAAGAGGATTTTGACAAAGCATGGGAAGAAGCAAGAGCATATAATGCGACATTTGAACAGAATAGTATCATGAGTGATGTATTCGGTATTGACGAGGCAGATGATATCAAGGGCACAGAGTATTGGAAGGTACTGAATGTAGGCGGAGACGGTATCATGGGCTACATCACGATACCGAAGATCAATATTAAACTGGCAATCTACCATGGAACAGATACCGATGTACTCCAGACAGGAGTCGGTCATCTGAACGGGACGAAGCTTCCCGTAGGAGGCGAAGGCAATCACACTGTTTTATCCGCCCACAGAGGGCTGCCAAGTGCAAAGCTATTTACCGATATTGACCAGCTGAAAGAAAAGGACAGATTCTATCTTCATATCTTAGATGAAGATATGGCTTACGAAGTGGATCAGATACTTCCTATGGTAGATAAGGATGATTACGATGCACTGCAGGAAGCGCTGAAGGTAGAAGAAGGTCAGGATTATGTGACATTATTTACCTGTACACCTTACGGAGTGAACAGTCATCGTCTTCTTGTACGGGGACACAGAGTCCCGTATGACGGTGAACTTGAGACAACACCGACGCAGTCTATGGTACAGGCGATTCAGAACTATTATATGTTATATTTATTACTTGGTCTTGGAGTGACGTGTCTAGTCATCTTCTTCATGAAACGTTATGTGAAGAAGAAAGATGCAATACAGACCGAAGAACATAAGGAGGGAAAGAGTTGAAGATAAGCAGGAATTTGAAAAGAGGGTGCGCACTGGCGCTGGCTGCATTGTTGGTGCTGCCATGTGTGAATTTGATGCAGACGAAGGCAGCAGGACCGGTCGTCCAGGATAGGGACTGTGAACTTACGGTAGCTGTAGATACAACCGAAACTGTATGGGGAGTAGGTGTAGGTGCAGGAACGAGTGCAGAAGATTTTGAAAATATGACCGTTTCGGTGAATGTCTACAAGGTTGCTGATATGAACGTATCGGCTGAATTCACATCAACTACGGGATTCGAAGATCTGGATTTTAATGTCGTTATGGAAGATTCGAATGCAGCCACATGGGAGAATCTTGCGGCAGAAGCAGTGCAGAGGCTGGAAGGCGTAAAACCTACAGCAACTGAAAACATTGAGAAGGGTAATCCGGCTGTCATCGGCAGTCTTGGCGTAGGAATGTACTTGATCGTGCCACAGGAGACATTTAACAGTGACTCTACGAGAAAGTATGTGTTTACACCGTATCTGACAGCGCTTCCAAGCAGTGATTACACACAGACAGGTGCGGGAAGTGATGACTGGCAGTATGACAGAACCATTTATCTCAAAGGCGAGGCACAGCCACAGTTTGGTAAGCTTACGATCAACAAGACACTGCAGAATTATAATGCGACCCTTGGCCTGACGACCAGTGTATTTGAGATTGTAGGAAAAGATGCACAGGAAAATGTAGTATACACTAACGTGGCAAGTATTACCCATAACGGCGCCGGTACAGAGTCTGTAACAATTGAGAATATTCCGGCAGGAATTACAGTGACAGTGACAGAGGTGTATGCAGGTGCAAGTTATGAGATCGACGGAGAGAATGTAAAGATTGCAACGATCGTATCCGATGAAGCTGTGGGCCCGGGAAATGCGGAGGCATCCGTAGCATTTACGAATAAATTAAACGGCGGACACGATAGTGGATATGGATTGATGAATGAATTCAAGGCCGGTGAAGATGGAGACTGGGAGTGGACGAAGCCAACAACTCCCGGAGTTCCGCAGGGACCGGCAGAAAATTAGGAAGGAGCTGCGATAGGAATGAAGATGATGAATAGATATGGAAAGGTCATTGCAATGTCTGCGGCAGCTCTGGCTATGACAGCGGCGCTTTCCGTTGAAGGCGCGATGGCGTACTTTACTACCTATACAGAGGCAGGAGGAAGCGGGACAGTAAGTCTGGGACCAAAGACAGAGATTGACGAAGATGTAAGTGAGATGACGAAGCATGTTACAATTACAAATACATCCGATAATGAATGTTTTGTTCGTGTGAAAGTATTTAGCGGAATGGATGTAATGTGTACGCCAACAGGTACTAATTGGACGTTTAACGATGACGGTTATTGGTATTACCAACCGATCGTGGCGCCGGGTGAAAAGACAGAGGTACTGGATGTTAAGATTGAATACACAGGGGAACAGCCTCAGGACTTCAACGTAGTGGTTGTTCAGGAGTGTACACCGGTTATCTATGAAGAGGGTGGTAATGCGACAGCTGATTGGGATGCCGTTGTTTATAGTAGTACAGGAGAGGAGGCTGACAAATAATGAAGAACAGAAGAAACTCTCGTGGAAAGAAGACGACTTATGTATTATTAGCCCTTGCAATGGTACTGCTCCTTGGAAGTGCGCTTGGAAGTACAAGAGCGGCTCTTGCGTATTATAGTGAGAATTATTCGGCAGAGATTACAGTCAACCAGATCGGTGTAAGCCTTCTGGAGAATGGAGAAGTAGTAAGCAGCCGTAATTATGAGAATGATAAGTGGAATGAAACAAGCGGGGAACTGCTTCAGAATATGCTGGGAGAGAACGAGAAGCTGAAGCTTGGTAAGAAATATGATGAAACCTTGTCAGTTGCAAACAGCGGAACCATCGATCAGTATGTTCGTGTAAGAATCTATAAGTACTGGATGAAGGAAGATGGCAGCACCAAGGATACAAGCCTGTCTCCTGATTTGATCAGACTAAATCTTGTCAACTCCGGACAGTGGATCAATCCGAATCCAGATGCCGAGGATCAGGAATGTACGGAGCTGTATTATAAGGGGGTCCTTCCGGCAGGAAGCTCTACGGCAGATTTTGCAGATGGTATTGTGATTGACAGTAAGATTGCCAAAGAGGTGGAAGTAACACAGGAAAACAATGTCATTACAACCACATACAAATATGATGGAGTACAGTTCCATGTTGATGTAGAGGTAGATGCAGTACAGACCCATAATGCACAGGATGCGATCCGCAGTGCATGGGGCGTAGATGCAGCGGCTCTTGGAATGTTATAGGGAGGAATGAGATCATGAAGAAAAGATTTTTAGCATTCAGCCTGATCCTGCTTCTGGCTCTGTCCTCTATGACAGCATTTGCAGAAGACAGACAGGGGGCTTCCGGCTGGCAGGTTGTCTTTGACGGAAGCAAAATGAGCAGTAATTTCACGAATGCAAATATGGATGATGAGATATTGAATATGCAGCCGGGTGATTCTGTGGAGCTTAAGATTGCTTTGAAGAATAATTATAATGGGCAGGTAGACTGGTATATGAGAAACCAGGTGCTTGAAGCGCTGGAGGATGCCGGAAATGCATCAGGAGGTGCATATGATTATCTTCTTACTTATACCGATGCCGGAGGAGAGACAACAATTCTCTACTCCAGTGAGAAGTTCGGAGGAGAAGGACGCTATAATGGCGTAGGACTTCACGGAGCAACAACAACACTTGATGAATATTTTTATCTGGAGCGCATGGGTAACGGCGATACAGGAACAGTAAAACTTAAAGTAGCGCTTGATGGTCAGACACAGGGCAACGCCTATCAGAATACTCTTGCAAGGCTTCAGATGAACTTCGCAACAGAGCTTGTACAGTCCGCAGGACAGGTTCCGGGGACGGGGTCTCCGAGAAGCACGGTGAAGACGGGAGACCAGACAAGAATTATGCTGTTTGTTCTTATGATGCTGGGAGCAGGGCTTGTACTTTTACTGATCGTATTCCTCCGTCTGCGTGGCAGCAGGGATGAGGAGATGGTATCATATTCTGGCGCACGCGGAGCCGATAACAGAGATACACGGGCAGAAAGAAGGAGGAGAAGATAATATGAGGCGGTTGAGAAAATTATTTACAAGTCTTCTGCTTCTGTCAGTGGTGGTGATGCTGCTTAGCCAGACTGCATTTGCAGTGGAAGGATACACCTATACAGTAAGAGTCTATGCAGGTGACCCGAAGATTGGAGCGCTGACAGGAGGCGGAGTGACAGCTACAGCTACAGGAGGAAGCATATCAAGGAGCGGTGATTGTATCATGGTATCTGGTTTAAAGTACGGGGATATGGTATATATCAACGCACAGGATGCAGTGAAGGCTGTAGATGAGAGATATTATGTAAGAGGTATTGCTCAGGCTGGAAGAGAGGAATCAGAGGCGGCTCAGGGTACGTTTACGGTAGACGGCAACAGAGATTTTGTGGCTGCTTACGGTATTAAGGGTGATATGGTAGCGTATACCGTTAACTATCTGGACGCAAATGGTAATACTTTGCTTCCAAGTGACACTTATTATGGCAATCCGGGGGAGCGTCAGTATGTATCCTCCAGATATGTAGATGGATATCTGCCACAAGCATGGAATCTGGTGAAGACATTGTCCGCCAATGAGTCGGAAAATGTATTTACCTTTACGTATACGGCAGCAGCAGCGGGTACGGTAACAACACCCCCTGCAGCAGATGCAGGAACCGGCACAGATACGGCAGCCGGAGGGGCAGCAGGAGGAGACGGAGCAGCCGGAGCAGGAGCGGCCGGAGATGCAGACGTAGAAGCTGAAGCTGATGGACTTGTAGAAGCACCGGATGAAGAGGTGCCACAGGATCTGGTTAATCTGGATGATGAAGAGGTACCACTTGCCAATGTGAAGAAAGACCGTCCAGGTACGGTTATGAGCCATCTGCCGGTTTATATAGGGGTTGGAGCTGTGGCATTAGTGGCGCTGATCGTAGCTGCGGTGTACCTGAAGAAGCGTAGAAAAAGATAGTTATGAGTGCAAGGGACAGAAGAAAGAAAAAGAATAGTCTGGCCGGAAGAATGTGCAGCATTACCGGAACAGGATTGATTGTGGCCGTGATTATCCTGTGCTCTTTGCTGGTTCTTCCGGGAGTCTTTGGCTTCCATATGTACAATGTGATCAGCGGCAGTATGGAGCCGAAGATTAAGGTCGGAAGCTTGATCTACATTCAGGAGACAGAACCGGAAGTGATAAAAGAAAAAGATATTATTGCTTTTTACAGTTCTATTGAAGAAGGCAGTATTATTACCCATCGAGTTGTAAAGAACAGTGTTGTATCCGGTACATTTAGGACAAAAGGAGATGCCAATAGCGGTGAAGATCCAACACCGGTACCGTACGACAATTTTATAGGAAAAGTAGTATTGACGATTCCTTATCTGGGGAAGGTGATGGCAATCATGACTTCTTTTTACGGCAAGGTAGGGGCAGTATGTATTATTCTTTTGGGTGCGGTGCTTAATATGATTAGTTCCCGGCTGAAAGAAACGTAACACAGTGAACACAGTTATTAAGGAGAGGACTTACGATTAATGAAATACCCAAAAACTATGTGTGTATTTCTTAGTGCCGCAGTTGTCACAACATCAGTATTGTCTTCTGGCGTTGCAGCCTATGCAACAGATGGTGAAGAGACAGTTGAGGCTATAGAGATACAAGAAAGATCAGAGGTAGTAGAAGAACCGGAGATGTTAGAGACGCTGGAAGTATCGGAAGAGCCGGAGCAGCCAGAGACATCGGAAGAGCCGGAGACACCAGAGACACCGGAAGAGCCAGAGACACCGGAAGAACCAGAGCAGCCGGAGCAGCCAGAGACACCGGAAGAACCAGAGCAGCCGGAGCAGCCAGAGACACCGACGGTAGGAGAAAAACCGGAAAAATCGCAGATGCCGGAGGTATCGAAAGATTCGACGGCACCGAAGAAGTCGGAGTCTTTGAAGAGTTGGAAAGGAAGTTCGAATTATTCCGCTTCAAAGCCATTCCTTGCAATTGGTGATCGCGTCCGCTATAATGTAGAACTTCCTATTGAAGGGATTCCATCCTTTATTACACAGGAGATGATCGTGGGTGCGTTAAAGGCACAAGACGAGACCGGATATCCCGCTTCTGTAACGATCGCACAGATCATACAGGAATCCGGATTCGGTAAATACGGACCGGGTGGTGAGGAAGGAAAGGGACTTTCTTATCTTGCATACCAGTATTGTAATCTGTTCGGTATCAAAGGGTCGGGAACGGCAGGAAGTACGATTTTGAACACATTTGAAATGACTGCGGAAGGCGAGGTATATCACACAAGTGCAGGCTTCCGGGCATATAATACATATACAGAATGCATTGAAGACCGCAGTAAGCTTCTTATGGAGGTGTATTCGGATCTGACAGAGAATGTCACAGATGCTAATACATTTGCCATGAAGATTGGGAAAAGATGGGCGACAAGCATTCATTACGGACAGAGTCTGATCCGTGTTATGGAGAGGTATGATCTGTACCGCCTGGATGATATGACATTGATGGATTTCAGCAATATGATCGGAAGATTTGCCAATCCTTGTCCCGGTTCTGCGATTACCAGCACTTTCGGCTACAGAACCTTTGACAATGCATTTCATAGAGGGATTGACATGGGCACGGGAGCAGATAATATTCCAACCTATGCAGCGGAAGCCGGAACAGTAACGTATGCAGGAGCGGCGGGAAATGCCGGGAATCTGATCGTTATTGATCACGGCGACGGATTGGTAACCAAGTATATGCACCACGCCAGGATCTATGTAGAAGAGGGACAGCATGTAGAGAAAGGTCAGCAGATCGGGCTTTCTGGCACAACAGGCAGGTCCACGGGCAACCATCTTCATTTCCAGGTTGAAGAAAACGGTAAGGCAGCGGATCCGATGAAATATCTTCAGGATGAAGAGTAAATATAGTAATTTGAATTAGAACCCAGGTGATTCATATTCCTGGGTTCTAATTTGTTTCGCAAAATTACTCTTAGTGCCAAAGCCAGTTTGCGTCTTGTTGATCCGAGCGTGGGTGTATGGTTGCTGGTTAGTTGTATATGGAGTTGCATTTACCGCAATCCAGTCTGCCACACTGAAGATTTCGCTGGCTCATAAATGATTTTGCATGTTTAAGAAACTTATTAATATATTTCCGGAGAGAATAAAATACTTCATACATTCTTAATATTTATTTTTCTTTTAAGGTATATCATTAAAGACAATCTTGTTGTATAATTAGAAACAATTATGAAGCAGGGAGCAAAGAAGATGAGTGGACCGACACTGGGAAATCCGCAGAAGACCATAGAGGTTCTGCAGAAATATGATTTTACATTTCAAAAGAAATTTGGTCAGAATTTTCTGATCGATACGCATGTATTGGATAAAATCATCAGCGCTGCCCATATTACCAAAGAAGATATGGTGCTTGAGATCGGACCGGGAATCGGTACGATGACCCAATATCTTGCAGAGGCAGCAGGAAAAGTTATAGCAGTTGAAATTGACAAAAATCTGATTCCGATTCTATCAGATACATTAAGTGAATACCAGAATGTGAGGATCATCAACGAGGATGTGCTAAAGCTGGATCTTCGCAAACTAGCGGACGAAGAAAATGGAGGAAAGGCAATCAAAGTAGTTGCAAATCTTCCATATTACATAACGACGCCTATCATTATGGGATTATTTGAAAATCATGTGCCGGTGGAAAGTATTACCGTTATGGTGCAAAAAGAAGTGGCGGATCGTATGCAGACCGGACCCGGAAGTAAGGATTATGGGGCGCTGTCTCTTGCAGTTCAATACTATGCGGAGCCATATATTGTTGCAAATGTACCGCCTAATTGTTTTATGCCGAGACCGAAGGTGGGATCTGCGGTGATTCGACTGACCAGACATAAAGAACCACCGGTAGAGGTAAAAGACGAGAAGCTGATGTTTGATATTATCCGTGCATCTTTTAACCAGAGGAGAAAAACATTGGCGAATGGTCTGAACAATTCTGATAAAATAACCTGTTCGAAAGAAATCATTACAGAGGCGATTGAAAAACTGGGAAAAGGTCCCAGCGTGCGAGGAGAAGCGTTAAGCCTTCAGGAATTTGCCAGCCTTAGCAATGATATTTTTGAGCGGGATATGTAATCTAGATAAAAACAACAAAAAGAGAGGATGATGTGTATGTCAAAGAAGAATAAGTATGTATTATTTGAGATCACTCCGGAAATCGAACATTTTGCTGAATTGTGCGAGAAAAATACAACCATAGATAAAGAACTGTATGCCAAGTATGAAGTCAAGCGAGGTCTTCGTGATTTAAACGGAAAAGGCGTTCTTGCAGGTTTGACAAACATTTCCGATGTGTGTGCTACCAAAGTTGTAGATGGAAAAGAGGTTCCGTGCGCAGGTAATCTCTACTATCGAGGCTACAACATTAAGGATCTGGTCGGAGGATTTCTGGCAGACGAACATTTTGGATTTGAAGAGATTGCGTATCTTCTTCTTTTTGGAGAGCTTCCGAATGAAGCAGAGGTAGAGAGATTCAAACAGACGCTTGTCAATAGAAGAACATTACCGCCGACATTTGTAAGAGATGTCATTATGAAAGCGGCAAGCCGTGATATGATGAACAGCTTGTCACGTTCAATATTGAATTTATATACATATGATATGAAAGCAGACGATACAAGCATCCCGAACGTGCTTCGTCAGTGTCTGAACCTTATCAGTCAGTTCCCGATGATGATGGTATATGCCTATCACGCATACAATTACCGTATGGGCGGTGATCTGTTCATTTATGCTCCATCACCGAAGCTGTCAACAGCAGAAAATATATTGATGATGCTCCGTGAGGATCGTAAATACACGGAACTGGAGGCGAAGATTCTGGATATGGCGCTTGTGCTCCATATGGATCACGGTGGTGGTAACAACTCTACCTTTACTACACACGTTGTCACTTCCTCCGGAACGGATACTTATTCTACAATGGCAGCAGCGATGGCTTCTTTAAAAGGACCAAAACATGGCGGAGCAAATGTAAAAGTGACGCAGATGTTTGAGGATATGAAAGAACATTTGTCTGACTGGGAAGACAAAGATGCCATCCGTCAGTATTTGTGTGATCTTCTTGATAAGAAGGCATTTGACAAGAAGGGGCTTATCTACGGAATGGGACATGCGATTTATTCCGTATCAGACCCAAGAGCTGACATTTTCAAAAACTTTGTGAAACAGCTTGCCATCGAGAAGGGATGCGAGAAGGAATATGCCCTCTATGAGACGGTAGAGCACATGGCACCGGAAATTATCGCCGAGAAGCGTAAGATTTACAAAGGTGTAAATGCAAACGTAGATTTCTACAGTGGTCTTGTGTACAGTATGCTGGATCTTCCGCCGTCATTGTACACACCGATCTTTGCGACAGCGCGTATTGTAGGATGGAGCGCGCATCGACTGGAAGAGTTGAAGAATGCAGATAAGATTATTCGTCCGGCTTACAAGCCGCTGGCGCCATATCGTGATTATGTGAGGATGAAGGATAGATAATGAAAAATGAATTTGAATTTCTAAGTGCAGATGGGAACAGCCGCGTACATGTACAAGAATGGATTCCGGAAGGAGAGGTCAAAGCCGTTGTTCAGATCTGTCATGGAATGGTGGAATATATTGACCGGTATGATGGATTTGCAACTTATCTGAACGAGCGTGGATACTATGTAACCGGAAATGACCATTTAGGTCACGGGAAAACCGCGCATGATAAAGAAGATCTTGGACATTTCCCGGAGAAGCATGGCAATCGCTATATTCAGTCGGATATTCACCGCCTGAGAGAAATTACAGAGAAGAAATATCCGAACGTTCCATACTATATGCTTGGACACAGTATGGGGTCTTTTTTGCTGAGACAGTATTTGATGAGCAAAGGCGAAGGGCTTACGGGAGCAGTGATCATGGGAACCGGCGACCAGCCGAAGCTTCTGGCGTCTGTCGGACAGAAACTGTGTCGTGTGATCGCACGCGCCAAAGGCTGGAGACATCGAAGCCTGCTGATCGATAATATGGCGTTTGGCGGGTATAACCGGAAGTTTGAACCGGGAAAGACCGGGAAGGAATGGTTAAGTTCTGATTCGAAGATTCCGGAGAAATACGTAAAAGATCCGTTTTGCTCTTTTCGATTTACTGTAGGAGCATACTATCAGATGTTTGAAGGGATCAAGATTGCCGCGGGGAAAAAAGGTGCAGAGGCAGTTCCGAAGCATCTCCCGATTTTCTTTGTGGCAGGAGCAGATGATCCGGTGGGAGCATTTGGAAAAGGTGTAAAAAGAGTTTATGAAAGATTTAAAAAGTCCGGAATAAAGAATGTATCACTGAAGCTTTATGAAGGAGACCGGCATGAGATCTTAAATGAGACTGACCGCCGGCAGGTATATGAAGACTTGTATCGGTGGATGGAACAAATTGCTAACGTAATGTAATGAAATATAGGTGGCAAGTAAAATACTATGAGTGATATGAATTTGCAGAAAACATTAAAAAAAATAGTGCTTTTCTCATGCTGTATGACCGTTCTTTTGTTGGGAATTACCTTTTTTGTGACGCAGATGTATAAGAACACAGTGAATAATGCGACAGAGAAGAGCTTACAAGAAGAAGTTAATATTTATAAAGAGCGGATCGTGAATCAGATTGATTATAAGTTTCAGATTATTAATTCTATGGCAGGATTGATCGGAACATCCAATATGCCGCAAGAAGAGATATTTAGAAAAGCTTTTTTGACGGCTGATTCACAAAATAAACTCTTAATGTTGGGGTACTGGGATGCAGTTAATAATAAGTTGCTTCTTGCTGCGGAAAATGGTGAACTGAAGGTTGTAAGTGAGTCTGAAATACAGGACGAAATCTGGGACGTTTTAGAAGGAACCTTGAAAGGAAAGAATGTAGTATCTGATCTTTTAGAAGGAGAAATTTCAAAGAAAAATATCTTAGTATTGGGAACTCCGGTATACCATGAGGGTGAAATTATTGGTGCAATTCTTGCGGGAGACAGAATCGATGTATATGGAAATATGCTTAACGAACAGAGAAAGTTGTATGGAAGCGGATACATGCATCTTATTGACAACGAAGGAGATTTTATTGTTCGCAGTGAAGAAGCAGCAGTAAAGGAAGAACTGACGGGTATTTTACAACAGCCCTATATGGATGAGAAACAAGCAGAACAAATCAAGAAGGATATGAAGGAAGAGAAGGTTGTACATTTTCACTTCTACTATGATGGCGAGGAGTATGATACATTACTGGAGCCGGTGGGAATTAATGGGTGGTATTTGTTTTGCGTGAACTCTATCAAAAATGTGAATCGAAATATATATGCGCTGGTAGATACAGTGGTAATCTTTTTTGTGGTTATTATAGCAATCTTCTTTTTCACACTGTGCTATGGATATAGGACAATGAAAAAATTGAATTGCCAGCTTCAGAAAATGGCATATTATGATGAACTTACCGGTATTTATAATATGCAGTATTTTACTAAAATCGTAGAGAAACAAGCAGAGAAGCAAGAAGACTATGCGATTATGGTCTTGAATGTGCGCCATTTTAAGTTCGTAAATGAATTTTTCCGCAGAGCTGAAGCAGATAATCTGCTGAAGCATATTGGTCGTGTATTAACAGAGTCTATTGGTGAGACGGAGTATGCCTGCAGAGAAAATTCGGATTATTTCTATCTGTTTTTAAATGATACAGATCATAAAGTTTTGGAAGAACGTTTTGAGGGAATCAGCAGAAAGATTGAAGAAATGACAGGAAAAGCGAACAAGGGCTTTCGAATTGTAATGAGAAGCGGTGTCGCTACTACAAAACACAGCAGAAATATTCAAGACGTGCTTATTCACGCTGTTTTCGCACTGGCGAAGACTAAGGAAGATACAGCAAGAAATCTGTGGTTTTTTGATACAGAATTACACTTGCAGGAACAGAAAAAGGGTTATATCGAGAATCGTGCACAAAAAGCATTGGAAGACGGAGAATTTAAGTTATATCTTCAGCCCAAAGTAAGCCTGAAAGATGATTCGCTCGTAGGTGCGGAAGCGTTGGTGCGCTGGGTAGAAAAGAATGGCAATATGATGAATCCGGGAGAATTTATTCCATTGTTTGAAACGAATGGGTTCTGCATAATGTTGGATATGTATATGTTTGAGAAGGTCTGTCAACAGCTTCGGGCGTGGATAGATGCAGGATATGAACCGGTGCCGATTTCTGTTAATCAGTCTAAGCTGGTGTTTTACGAGAATAATTATGTAGAGAGACTGCGATATTGTCTGGAACTGTATCAAGTTCCGGCGTCATTGATCACGCTGGAGATACTGGAAGGACTTGCGGTGGAAAATGTAGAAGAAATGAATAAAAAGCTTGAAAGGCTTCGGGCAATCGGCTTCAAGATATCTATGGACGATTTTGGGACCGGATATTCTTCACTTAACACATTCTGCAAATTAAAACTTGATGAAGTGAAATTAGACAGAGGTTTTCTTGTAGAAAAGAGACAGAACGAAGAAGGCAATACCCATGTGATTATGGAAGAAGTTGTTCGAATGGCGAAGAGACTTTCTCTTTCTACAGTTGTCGAGGGAATTGAAACAGAAGAGGAAGACGTGTTTGTGAAACAAATAGGAGCGGATGAAGGTCAGGGATATCTGTATAGCAGACCGGTTAGCGCAGAAGTATTTACAACGGATATCTTGCCTATCAAAGAAGCAAGAAAAACTATGCGTAATTAGATAAATTTGCTCTTAAGGCAGAGCGTTGAGATGAGAAAGCCGCCGTGTGGGTGAATTCCCGCACAGCGGTTTTTGATTCTTTATCACTTTATAAATGAAATCAATACATTTATAGAAAAATCTGGTATAATATGAAAAAATAAAGTGTAAAGAGTGAATAAAAAATAATTGATATGAATGAAAATATGAAAGATAATCATAAAAAAATAATACTTCCTGTCTGTATAATAGTGTTTAGTATTTTAATCCTGCATGCGTTTGCATCTTTGCGAATATCTTATTTGAATTCAGAATTAGATAGGAAGCAAGAAGAGCTAAAGCAAACTGCGCAGATTAAAGTTGAATCGGTACAGAAAAAATATGTTGCTATGAGGAAGTCACTGGAGGCTCTGGCTAATGGTATCAAAGAATTTACAATAGAGGATGAAGATATTATTAGAAGTGAACTTGAGCTGTTGTCTCAAGTAGGCCATTTTTCTTATGTAGGCGTTAGTGACGCGCAGGGGAATTCTCTTGACTCTCAAGGAATGACCATTAATATTAAAGACAGAGATTACTTTAAAAAAGCGATGAATGGTGAGAAGGTCATTTCCGATGTATTAGAATCAAACATGATACCTGACGATCAAATTCAAGTACTGGCATTCCCGATTATGAAAGAAAATGAACCGAGGGGTATTGTTTTTGGTATATTGAATGTTGGGGAAATCAATATATTATTAGAAAATGAAACCAGCAATCATATATATACGCAAATCGTGGATTCAAAGGGAAATTATATAATAAGGGGTGAAGCGGAAGAAGAGCTTACCCAAAATAAGAATATCTGGGACGAATTTAAAAAGTATAAATTCATTGACAGTAGTGCAGATGTTATAAAACATAATATGGACAAACAAGGAAATGGAAACTTTACTTTTCAATATAAGAATGAAGAGCGGGTTTCTTTCTATAGACCGGTGAATATTGGGAACTATTACATTTTCACTACAACAAACAGCGCTTATATAAAAAATCGTGCAACAGAAATTAGTGAAAATATCTTTTTAATGGTGTTCGAAATGGCTGTGGCAGCATTTGTACTGTTTTTTGGCATTTATAGAAATAATAAGTTTATGCATGAAAAGCTGAAAAAGTCTCATAAAGAAGTTCTCAGTAGTGTGAAAATGATTGAGATAGCTATTGAAGAATCTAATCAGTACATATTTGAATACGATATAAGAACGAAAATACTAAAAAGAAAAGCAGGGGTTAAAAATACGCTTTTTTCAAAAGAATTTATTGAGAACGTTCCGGAGTCAATTATAGAATCCGGCATAATTGCAGATAGTTCAATTGAAAACTTTAAAGACATGTTTGCAAGAATCAAGGATGAATCGTCTATAGAAAAGATGATTAAGGTGCAGAAAGAAAATAATAGTTACTGGTTCGAAGTTAAAATAAAGAGCATATACGATGAAAATAATAAGATTATAAATACAGTAGGAGTGGTTGATGATATAACGGATATAAAACTTCAGGAAGAACTTTTAGAAGTAGGAAATAAGGAAAAACTTGAACTGAAAAAAAGAGCAGAGCGTGATGGCTTGACGGGATTATATAATGTAGCTGCACTAAACACAAAAGTGTCAGAAGTGCTTAACCATAGGAATCAAAATCCGGGACCGCATTTATTTGTTTTGATTGACTTGGATAACTTTAAAGAAATCAATGATAATTTCGGGCACCAATATGGGGATAAAGTGCTGACAGAAGTTGCTCAAATATTACAGAATATGTTTCGCAGAGATGATATTGTTGCTCGTTTGGGTGGAGATGAGTTTGTAGTATTTTTAGTAAATGCAGCAAGTTATGAGGTGATGAAACCGCTCTTTCAGCGGCTGTGTGATAAACTTAGCAGAACGTATACGCAAAATGATATATCCGTTAAAATATCGGCATCTTTGGGAATATCAGTTGCTCCGGAACAGGGAACTACTTTTAAGGAACTTTACAAGAAGTCAGATATGGCGTTATATCAAGTGAAAAAACAATCCAAAAATGGATTTAAAAATTATGTAGAATAGTCTGTTACGATTCAAATTTTATCTGGTCACAGTCATTACAATCGGAACGTTGATGATCAGACAATGTAAAGGAAATCTTCAATATAAATTATTCGGAATTATGGCGGTAACGCTTGGGCTGGGAGATGCTTTTCACTTAGTGCCAAGAGCCATTGCGCTTTGTACGACCGGTCTGGAGGATTATACGGTTGCGTTGGGAATCGGGAAATTGATTACCTCTGTGACAATGACTGTATTTTATATTTTACTTTATTATGTGTGGCGGCTGCGCTATCAGGTGGAAGGGAAAAGAAATCTGACAGTTATAGTCTATGTACTTGCACTGGTCCGGGTGATTCTCTGCCTGTTTCCGCAAAATGAATGGACTCATGCGGATGCACCGCTTTCATGGGGGATTTACAGAAATATTCCATTTGCATTGTTGGGGCTTCTGGTTATCCTTTTATTTTACAAAACGCAAAAGAGAGAAAAGTAAGGAGCGTTACCCGCAGTTTTTCTCCATGCATGCGTTAAGCTTTGCGGCAGGAGAGAAGCAGGAAGGGCGAAAGACGATGGAAGAATATTTTGAAAAAATAAAGCATCAGATGCTGCGTTTTATAAGAAATGATGAAAAAATACGTTCGCATATATTTACAGAGAGATTGTCGAAAGAAGTGTCTGGCGGGTGTTTTGTTTGGATGGAATTATTTAAGTGTACTTAGGAAAAAAGATAAGGTGGAACCGATATTTATGAAGAAAATAATGAATACATCTTTGATTTATTTTGTGCTTGCAATGGCAGGCGGTGTTTTTTACCGTGAATTTACAAAATGGAATGGTTATACAGAGCCGACAACTTTGGGGGTTCTGCATGTACATTTGTTAGTGTTAGGAACAGGCGTATTTTTACTGGCAGCACTATTTGCAAAAGTGACAGAACTGGAAAGGAATTCTTTATTTAAAAAATTCTTTGTGCTCTATAACCTTGCGCTTCCGTTCATGGTAGTGATGATGCTGATTCGCGGGATCGTGCAGGTGCTTTCCATTGATCTTGGGAAAATGGCAAATGGAATGCTGTCAGGCTTCGCAGGGTTGTCTCATATTGGAATGATGGTTGTGCTTTTGATGCTATTGATTGCTGTGAAGCGTGAGATGCTCGGAGAATAAGAGACGGATTCTGACTTTTGAAAAGATATTTTTATTGAAAACTAATTTGAGGAAGAGTAGTATAAAAATATAAACAGGAACCCTGTGGCATAGGACGGAGAGTTCTGCAGCGGAGACGTTACAGCAGGTAGAAGAAAGGTGGAAAGTCAGAAATGGAATTAAAGAAATTGATGAATGGAATCCAGCATATCGGGATTCCGACAAATGATATTGAAGCAACTATATCATTTTATGAGAAACTCGGTTTTGAAGTTGCCCTTCGTACCGTAAATGAAGAGGCGGATGAGAAAGTCGCATTTTTAAAGCTAAATACACTTGTGATCGAGACATATGAAAATAAAGCGGCGAAGATGGAAGCCGGAGCAATCGATCATGTGGCAATTGACGTGACAGATGTTCAGAAAGTGTATGAACTGATTGAAGAAGCGGGATTGAATACCACACAGGATGAGATTCATTTCCTTCCGTTCTGGGAAAATGGAGTGAAGTTCTTCACGATTGAGGGACCGAATAAAGAAAAAGTTGAATTCAGTCAATATTTATAGTTGTCAAAAATGAGAAACGCTTACTTTTTTTGACGTAAAACAGCGAAAACCCGTTAACCTTCCGGCTAACGGGTTTCGTTGTTTTTATAGTTATCTAAAGGAATGAGAGTAAAGTGTGCATCGGGTGCGTGCCCGATGTTTTACTTTATGAGGGGGAGATAGTTGCTCTATCAACTATCTGACTTTAGTATATAAGATAAATGTGTCTAAAATATGTTGTATCTATAAAAGAAATAGAAAAATTCTTAAGAGCACCTTAAGAACATAGGAAGAAAATCATAACCGACGTAAAGGGCAATAGATTCATAATATTTTAAGAAATTTCAACATTTGTCCTTAAAAAATCCCTGCTATTCTTGTATAGTAGAAGAGAGGTGATAAAAATGGCTAAAATATTAGTATGTGATGATGACAGAGAAATTGTAGAGGCGATAGATATTTATCTGACGCAGGAGGGGCATGAAGTTTTAAAGGCATATGACGGAGAGGAAGCGCTTAAGGTTTTAAAGGATCAGGAGGTAGACCTTCTGGTAATTGACGTTATGATGCCAAGACTTGACGGTATCCGTGCGACGCTTAAAATTCGGGAGGAAAATAATATTCCGATTATTATCTTATCGGCAAAATCAGAAGATGCAGATAAGATTCTGGGATTGAACGTAGGAGCAGACGACTATGTGACGAAGCCATTTAACCCGCTGGAACTGGTGGCGCGGGTGAAATCTCAGCTTCGAAGATATACACAGCTTGGAAGTACGGCTGCAAACAAAAATGAAGCAGTCTACACGACCGGAGGCTTAATGGTAAATGATGATCTGAAGGAAGTCAGTGTGGACGGAGAGCCGGTGAAAATGACACCGATAGAATATAACATTTTACTCCTTCTTGTGAAAAATCAGGGGAAGGTATTTTCGATTGATCAGATTTATGAAAATATATGGAACGAGGATGCCATAGGAGTGGATAATACGGTTGCGGTACATATCCGACATATCCGTGAAAAAATCGAGATCAATCCGAAGGAGCCCCGCTATCTGAAGGTTGTGTGGGGAATCGGTTATAAGATAGAAAAATTATAGAAAGAAGGTATTTATGAAAAATACATGGTATAAAACCAAATTAACCAAAGCGATTCTGGTTCTGTTGTCCATTTTATGTTCCGTGACCATTGTCGTAAGTATATTATGGTTTGTTGCCTATCCGGTATTGAGAGAAGAGCTGTTAGACGGGAAAAGGGCAAAAGCGTATGAAGATACATTAAGCTTTGACCAGAAGATGCAGGAATACAATTATCAGGTAACTTTAGGCTTAAGCCAGAATGTCATTTTCGAGACCGAAGGAAAGTATAATCCAGATAAGATCATTGATGTCAGAGAATACTATGAAAAGGGAACGGTCAGTGGTGAAAATAAAAGTGGTTTTTCCTATAAACTCGGCGATCTGATTGCGTGGGATGAAGCTTCTGTTTCGGAGTATTATGGCAGCGAAGATGTGGCCAGTGACGAGGAATGTGTGATCGTATGTGAAAAGACAGATGGGAGTTTTTATTATTACTCTTATGCTGAATTTCAGGCGAGGGTAAAAAATGGAGAACTCCAATTTTTGCCGGAGGGAGAAAAGACGCCGGCTCAAGGGGCGGATGCACAGCAGATTCTGAATATGCTTAAAGAGAATGTGCTGGACGATTATGAATCCGGAATCAAGATTCTTGATGCGGACGGTCAGGTAAAGTACATTGCGTTCTGGCAGTATAATGATGTACAGATCGTCGAGAGATATCATCCTGTCGGTGTAGAAGATTTGCTGCAGCTTGTAAATGAAGATCCGAGGTGGAATGGACATTTACAGAATATTTATGAAATGTTATCCAGTGTGATCGAGACGATCGGAAGCGGTTATGATTCTTATATGACGGTAGATTCCGGTATTGAAGAAGGCGATTCGAACTATTATTATCTCTATGCTGATCTGAAGAGTAAAAAGGTTTATACAAATAAAAAAGAATATTCGAACCCGCTGGAACTGGAAGAAAATGTTAAAAAAATGAAAAAGTATGGAAAATATGTTGTCGTGAGACCGAAGCTGTCCGAATTTGAATCAAATCTGTCAAATGAGGATGCGCTTACATGGAGAGACAACATTAAATATTCCGGTCCGCAGACGGAGGATTTTGTATTCGTGGCAGCGGTAGATACGAATTATCCGATTCAGGACAGCTTTTATGCGGAAAACCAATTATTTGAAAAATATGCGTCAAGCGGAATGGCGGTTGCGGCGTTGGGAATGATTTCCTTTATGACCCTGATTATATGCCTTGTGTGGCTTACGGTGGTTGCCGGACGGAGCAGCCGGGACGAGGAGCTTCATTTGAACTGGTTTGATGCATGGAAGACAGAGCTTGCAGCGGCAGTCGTTATTGTGTTGTGGCTGATTCCAATGCTTGTGTCGGGAAGCGCGATATCGGTTACAGATATACTTCTCGGTGTCAATGATGAACTTGCAACAATGTATGGCTATTATAATTATGTGATGAATTCGATTCCGTATATTGTTGTCGGAGGTATCCTGACGGCATATACCAGTGTCATGTTTCTCGGAGGATATTTGAGTCTTGTAAGACGCCTGAAGGCCGGAACGATGTGGGAAAACAGTGTGCTCAAAGGAGTCTTTAAGTTTGTCCAATATGTGGGTGTGAACATGAATGCGGTCTGGAAGGCTGTCGTTGGGTTTGGCGGACTTTTGATCATCCACAGTCTGGCACAGATCAGCGGGCATTCGATATTATTTGTTGTACTTCTGCCGATTGATCTTGTCGTATTCATTTATCTCATTTACCAGGCAGTCGGAAAAAAGAAGATCAAACAGGGGATTTCACAGATCGCACAGGGAGAGATTGATTATAAAATTGATACCGTTGGTCTGCACGGGGAACAAAAAGAAGTAGCAGAGCTTGTAAATATTATCGGAGAAGGCTTGAATACAGCGGTGGAAAAGAGTGTGAAAAATGAGCGCTTGAAGACAGATTTGATCACAAATGTATCCCATGATATTAAAACACCGCTCACATCAATCATCAATTATGTAGAACTGTTGAAACAGGAAAATTTTGAAGATCCAAAGATTCAAAGATATATTGAAGTGCTGGAACAAAAGTCACAGAGATTAAAAACATTGACGGAAGATGTAGTGGAAGCATCTAAGGTGAGTTCGGGAAATATTTCGCTGGAGATGATGAACCTGAATCTGGTAGAAATGATTCAGCAGACGAGCGGAGAATTTCAGGAAAAATTCGCTGCCCGTAATTTGGAAGAGGTGTTGAATCTTCCAGAAGAAGAGGCGATGATCTGCGTAGACGGAAGAAGAACATGGAGAGTGCTGGAGAATATATACAATAACGCTGCCAAATACGCGATGGAAGGCAGCAGGATCTATGCCGATCTGGAAATATCGGAAGATCAGGTGATATTCACCTTAAAAAACGTATCCGCATATCCACTGAACATATCCGCAGATGAATTGACAGAACGATTTATCAGAGGTGATATTTCAAGAAGTACAGAAGGAAGCGGACTGGGCTTATCCATAGCAAAAACATTAACAGAAATGCAGAAAGGACAGTTCGAATTATATTTAGACGGAGATCTATTTAAAGTGACAATAAAATTTCCGAGGGTTAAATAATTAACGGGGGACGTAGCAAAGTTAAACTTTGCTACGTCCCAAATTTACTTGCGCTTATTTCAAAAACACATTACAATATTACTATTATGGAGAATTTAAAATTATTATTACAAGAAAATTTGAATCAGGAGTTTTTAGCTGCGGTGCTGAGTGCGCCGCGGGATAAATCCGGTGTGGAGAAGGTGAAGGTTCGTCCTCTTCTTAAGAGGGGAGAACTTGTTTTTCAGTTGGAGTCTTTTTGTAATCGGCAAGCGTTTCATGAGAATCTTAGTGCCGGGGAGGCGGCGGATAGAATTTTTGAATATATGCAAAATATGAAACAGATGCAGATGGAGACAAAGCAGTGGAACTACACGGTTCTCGTGAGCAAAAAAGGGAAGCTGACAATCAAGCGAAAAGCGCAGAAGAATCCGAATAAGCAGGCAGATATGAACCATAACCGCAAGAAGCAGTATATTCTGGAAGAGGGAACAATGGTTCCTTTTTTGAGAGATCTTGGGGTTATGACCGAAGAAGGGAAGATTGTGCGGACGAAGTTTGACAAGTTTCGACAGATTAACCGCTTCCTTGAATTTATTGAGGATATTCTTCCGCAGCTTGATAAGGGGAGAGAAGTTACAATCCTTGATTTTGGATGTGGGAAATCTTATCTGACATTTGCGATGTATTATTATCTGCATGAGTTAAAGCAATACGATATCCGTATCATCGGATTGGATCTGAAAAGTGAAGTTATCAGACACTGTAATGAGCTGAGTGTGAAATACGGATACGAGAAATTGACTTTCCTGGAAGGCGACATTGCGGATTACGAAGGTGTTGATCAGGTGGATATGGTAGTGACACTGCATGCTTGCGACACTGCAACGGATTATGCGCTTGCAAAAGCTGTCGGCTGGCACGCGAAAGTTATCTTGTCTGTTCCGTGCTGTCAGCATGAGATCAATGGGCAGATTGAGAATGATGTCTTGAAACCGATTCTGAAACATGGACTTCTCAAAGAACGTTTTTCTGCAATCGTGACAGATGCACTCCGCGCAGAATATTTAGAAAGAGAAGGATATGAAGTACAGGTCTTGGAATTCATTGACATGGAGCATACACCGAAAAATATTTTGATCCGTGCCATAGATACCGGGAAAAAAGGAAAGAATAGTAAGAGAATCAAGGATTGTGAAGCATTTTTAAATGTGGAACCAACGCTTGGACGTCTCCTTGGTATGCAGAAGGATTAGATAAAAGAGGACGCAGGATGAATATAAAGAACAAATTAAAAGAAGCCGGTATTCTTATCGGAGTATTTATCGTGGCGGTATTGGTGTTCAGTTATTTTACTAATAAGGGAAACGATAATATGACGGCGGACATTGGAACTGCAACGTTTCCAAAGATAGGCTTTGATTGCGGCGGATATGGGATAAATGCGGTTCCCGGATATGCGCAGTCTATGGACATTCCGACGATTCGCGACACGATCACACCGGTCTTATCCGGAAAGCTGAATGTGGAGATCAACGCTTATGAAAATGCAATTTCAAGTATGGAATACAAGGTGTATTCGTTAGACGGCACAGAAGCGCTTCTGGAGAAAAAGATAAAAAAGCCGGGGAAAACGGAAATGTTGGATCTTAACAAGTCCGGTCTGTTAGATGAAGAGCGGGTGCTGGAAATTATTTTAAATTATAATAAAGAAAAAACAGTACATTTCTATACGAGAATTGCCGATGCAGAGAAGGCAGATATACAGCAGTGTCTGGACTATGTGACGACGTTCCATAACGGAGCTCTGAATAAGGAAGAAGGAGTCGGTGTCGGAAAGGCGATTGAGCCGAATGAAGATGGCGATAACAGTACCTTTGCACATGTAACGATCCACTCGAATTATGATCAGGTATCTTACGGCGAGCTGGAGCCAAAACTAGAGGGCGGCGAACGCTGGGAAATCAAAGAGATGAATGATACCTCCTCATCGATACAGGCAGAATTTATTGTGCGGTGTAAAGGGGAAGAAAATGAGGATGATCTGTATAAAGTAAGAGAGTTCTTCCGTGTGCGCTATGATTCTTATGCCAAGCGGGGCTATTTGCTGGATTATGACCGTACGATGGAGCAGATCTTTGATCCGACCAAAAAGGTGTTGAGCGAAAAGGGTGTGCTTCTCGGAATCTCGGAATATGATGTCCCTTATCTGAATGATAAGGATGGAAGCATTGTCTCTTTTGTGCAGGCGGATGATTTGTGGAGCTATAACAAAGAGACGGATGAAGTATCGCTGGTATTCAGTTTCGCAGCTTCGGAAAATACGGATGAGAGAAATCTTACAAATCAGCATGAAATACAATTATTAGAGGCAGATGGAAACGGAAATGTGACATTTGCTGTATATGGATATATGAACCGTGGAGAACACGAAGGACAGGTTGGTGTTGCGGTTTACTATTATAATGTAGAGCAAAGCTCTGTAGAAGAAAAGGTGTTTATCCCTACAGATACCTCGTGGGGAAATGCGATTCACGAGTTGGGGAAATTAGTCTACTATAGTGTGGACAGAGAGATGCTGTATGTACTTGCCGGCGATACCTTTTATGAGACAAATGTGGAAAAGGAAAAGACGAAGGAGCTGGTAACAGGACTTACGGAGGATCATTATGTAGTATCCAGCGACGGGCGTTTCCTAGCTTATCAGTCAAAAAGCGGAGAAAATGGGGCTAATGAGCTTACCATTATGAATCTGTCTTCCGGCAAGACAAGGACAGTAACCGGCAAAGAAGGCGAGAACATATATCCTCTTGGATTTGTGAAAAATGATTTTGTATACGGAACTTCAAGAATAGAAGATGCCGGACAAACGGCAGCGGGTGAAGATGCAAGCCCTATGTATAAAGTGGAGATTCAGAACAGCAAGGGAAAAACAGTCAAGACTTATGAGCAAAAAGAGATCTATATACTGGGCGCTAAAATGGAGAAAAACAGAGTGATTCTGGAGCGGGCAGTAAGAGACGGAAGCATCTACACTGCAACGGCAGAAGAATATATTTCTAATAACGAAGAACAGAAGGAAAGCAATATTTATCTGGATTCTTATGTGACAGAATTGAAGAAAAAACAGATGCGGCTGACCTATGAAGATGGCATTTCAGATAAAGAACCGAAGGTATTAAAGCCAAAACAAGTAATGTTTGAGAATCCGACAACGATTACCTTTGATTACGATAAGAAAGAGAAACAATATTACGTCTATGGATATGGAAAACTTCAGGGCTCTTATGAAATTGCAGGTGATGCCATCCAAAAGGCAGATTCGTATGGAGGAGTCGTGGTGGATCAAAGCCAGTCCTATATATGGGAGAGAGGAAATCGGGATTTGAACTATACCATTGATCATTCTGACGAGGTGATGGCACAGTTAAAAGCAAAGCTGAATGAAGGAGCTTCACCGATAGAAGTTATGAAGGAGCTTGGTTCCGGTACAACTTTGGATCTTACAGGATGTACAGCGGAACAACTTGCTTACATTATCAATCAGGGGAAACCGGTGATTGGAATGAAAGAGGCCGGAAAGCCGATCATTCTTGTAGGATACACAGATGAGAATGTAATCTATGTGGACGCAGCAAGCGGCGAACGAAAAACCAGCACATTTGAAGAAATGGATGCATTGACGGCAGGAACGGGACATACGTATATCGGATAAAAGACAAAAGCAGGGACGGGTTTTAACCCGTCCCTGCTTTGTTAACGATTTCGTTTTATCGGCTGAAATACGACATTTCTATATTTTTTTAAAGCAAAGTAAACAATCATTCCCAGTATACCACAGGAAACAACTTCTCCGATTCCCACAGTCAGCATCATAAATGGAATGGGAAGTGCAACTCCGTATGCGTACCGAAGTACAAATGGTACAATCAGAGTATTGGCTGCGATCGGTGGGAGCGGTGCGAGATAAGGGCTTTTATTACGAAGCTGATACGTGAAAAAAGCGCCGATCAAGGTTGCCAGACTTCCGCATAGGATATCCGGTAAAACTGCTCCGCCGAGAATATTTCCAATCAGACAGCCGACAAACAGCCCCGGAATTGCGGCGGGAGTAAATAACGGAAGAATGGTCAGTGCCTCTGCAATACGAACCTGTACTTCTCCGAAAGAAAATGGTGCGAAGACATAAGTAAGCACCACATAGATAGCAGCGATCATAGCTGCCTGTGTCATGAAAGTTACCTTTTGATTTTTCATATTCAGTTCTCCTTTAGTTTTGTTTTACGTGTGGAAGGTCACGAACACACGATTCATTTTACGCCGGAAATCGGCGAAACCCTTGTAAGACCTTGTTTTCGGGTTTTTGTAACGGATAATAGTTTAGCATAGAGAAGTACAAAAATCAAGGTTTGTCCGGAATTTGTCCGGAATGAAAATGAAGAGGTGCAGGAAGATGAATAAAAAAGTGAGAGAGAAAGTAAACAGAAGTGATATTTATAAAAAGTATCCTTGGCATTGTGACAAATATTGTCCATGTGCAATAGTAAGATATATAAACAAGAAGAAACAGTATATGATGTAGAGAAAGGGAATATATATGGATTTACCATTAAGTGTAACTCAGGAAGAGTTGTCAGAAGTATTATTAAATGTGGCGCCTGTCCGACCTGTTTATATATGGGGAGCGCCGGGAATCGGAAAGTCAGCTTTAGTAGAGCAGTTTGCAGAGAATGTCGGACTTCCTTGTGTATCATTACTTGGAAGTCAGCTTGCACCAGAAGATATTATTGGGATTCCGCAGGTAAAAGGAGAAACTTCAGAATTTCTCCCGCCAAAAATGATTGCAAGAAAAGAACCCTATGTTTTATTTTTAGACGAATTAAATGCTTGTTCGCAAGAGGTACAGAAAGCGTTTTATAGCTTGATTTATGAGAAAAGAGTGGGAGAATACCATTTGCCGGAAGGAAGTATTATTATTGGTGCGGGAAATAGAATGCAGGACGGAGCTATTGTAAAGACTATGTCTTCTGCGCTGTTGAATCGTATGTTTCATGTACAGATGAAAGTTGATGCCACACAATGGCTTACATGGGCATATCAGAACGACATTCATTCATGGGTAACGGATTATATTGCACAGCGTCCTGACCATTTATTTTCAGAACCGCCAAAAACAGAGGAGCCGTATTCTACACCTCGATCATGGCATATGTTGAGTGATATTCTGAAAGAATATGGAGCTGGGAAAAAGAAAGTGGAAGAAACCGTTGTACGGATGCTCGCATATGGATGTGTTTCTGCTTCACATGCAGGAATGTTTGTGGCATATACGAAACAGTTAGGAAATAAGCACCTTTTAAATGATATTATTAAGGGCATAGAAAAGTTTCCATCTAAACCACAGGAACGGGATGTGTTGTACTTTTTGGCACAATCATTTCGGGCAAAACTGATTCATGAATTGCCAATAAATAAACAGAAGATGAATCAGGAGGCACAATATCTTGCACACAGAGCAAAAGCTTTACTTAAAGAACTGTCTGCTATCAATTATGAAATTGCTCAGATGGTTGTTTCTTCAGAAGACGGAGAGACGTTGCCAGATTGGTTTATGGTAGAAATAGTAAGAGATCTTCCAAGACTTGCGAAATTGGCAGGATGAGAACAGGAAGTAATTGTGTAAGGAAGAAAAAGGATGGGCATTAAATCTACAGGGATTTAAAAGAATATCAGATGGAACCCCTGTTGATATCACAAAACTACCCGAAGATGATAAAGGACTTTATTATAAAGACGAGCCCTACACCACAAAGAAGCTGCATCAACGCCTGATCATTACCTATTCTCCTAAATATGCCCTTTATCAAAAATCTATTCGAGACAAACAGATTGAACGGGCACAAAAGATGCTGGATTCAGGGAGCACAAAAAAGAACCGCAAAAATCCAAATGATCCAGCACGTTTCATCGGAACCATGGCTGTAACAGAAGAAGGCGAAGCTGCTGATGTAAAGCATTATCTAGATGAAATCAAGATTTTTGAAGAAGCCCAATATGATGGATTTTACGCAGTATGCACAGATCTTTTAGATGACGAAGTTGGTGATATTTTGAAAGTAAGTGAAGGAAGATGGCGGATAGAAGAATGTTTCCGGATTATGAAAACAGATTTTTCTGCAAGACCTGTCTATTTACAGGATGAAAACCGGATCAAAGCACATTTTCTAATCTGTTTTCTTGCATTGACCATATACCGCTTCCTTGAGAAAAAACTGGATGCTAAATATACATGTGAAGAATTATTAGATATTCTAAAAGAAATGAATTTCGCCGAAATACAGGAACAGGGATTCGTTCCTTTATACAAACGAGAAAGAATTACGGATGATCTTCATGACGTCTGTGGTTTCCGAACAGATTATCAGTTCATAACAAAAAGTAAAATGAGAAATATTCAGAAAAAAAGTAAAGGGAAAGAATAAAATACTATAGTCCGCAACAACAGCAAAAATCGCTGTAGCCCAATAACCACAAGGGATACAGCGATTTTTGCTTTCCCTAACTGTCAAAGACGGGATTATAAACAGAAATTCATCTGGGGTAAAGTGAGGCTATTATTTTTTACCTGATTTAGTTTTTGCAATAGCCTCATCTAAATTGAAAGTAATAGAATTATCTTCAAATAGAAAGCAAGGAATACCAATACGTTTATCGCTTTTTGCCAAGTCAAATTCAGGTCTACTATCACGTAATGCAGTAAACCATTTTAGGTTTTCGATTGATTCCGTAAAATTAAAATATTCGTATTGAATATTTTCGGCATGCAATTTTTTTTCTGCTTCTTCGCAGAGAATACAAAGCGGTGTTCCTAATAGTTTCATAAATAATCCTCCTAGTATAAAAATGTTTACAAGTATTATAGGTAAAATTTGGACAAGATACAATAAATATAGATGAAAACAATAAGTGTGCATGTATTATAGACATTATCAAATTGACACTAGTGATGTTGGGAAATTAGAATAAAGTTTAAGAGAAAATAAATAAGGAGAATGAGATAATGAGAGATTATTCTTATACATTATTAGTAGATAATTTAAAAGAATCCGAAAAATTTTATAAAGAAAAATTGGGGTGGAATATTACTTTGAAAAATGAGCATTATGCATTTGTTGAAACAGGATCACCTTTAAATTTTGGATTAGTTGAAAAAGAATTTATTGTCAATTATTTAAAGATAAGTGAGATTCCGAGAGGATCTTTTGTAACGTGGTTGTATAAATCAATAGAGGAACTAGAAGTAGATAAAATTATTGTAATGAAAAATGGATTAAAAAAATTAGAAGTTGAAGGATGCTTTTTCGCAGATTCAAAAAATAATATTTGGGAATTAAGATTAGAGGGGGAAAGTATATAATGGCAAAACATACAGCACATGGATATTTAGTAGATGACGTATATAAAGAGGCTGAGGAATATACGAGAATTTTTGGGCATCATCCAAGTAGAATAGATGAAACGTTTGCGGGATTTAGATTTGATGATAATAAAGAATTTTTTTTATGGCAATGGAAACATATTGAAGAGCATGTTGGAGAAGAAGTTATGAAAAAAGTAAAATATAGAGATCAACAAGCACTTCGTTGTGAAACTATAGAAGAATTTAATCAAGTATGTCAAGAATTAAAAACAAAAGGGGTTCCATTTATTTCTGAACCGAAGAATTATACTTGGAATGCAAGATGTGTATATTTTTTAGATAATTCGGGACATATGTGGGAAATATTTTTATGGACAGGAAATACTCCTTTAGGGGATTTAGAACCTGAGAAAATGAAAGAAAGATAGAGGATTGATTGGCTATGAGATATAAAATGTTAGGGGAAACAGGATTAAATGTGTCAGAAATTTCGCTTGGGACATGGGGCATTGGTGGCGCAGGATGGGGAAATACAAATTACAATAGTTGTGAAGAAGCCGTGGAGACAATGTTGGATCAGGGAGTTAATTTGATTGATACGGCGCCGGCATATAATGATGGACAAGCAGAAAGGTTTTTAGGGAAAGTTTTACATAAAAAAAGAGATCAGCTTTATTATGTAACAAAAACAGGAACACAATACAAAAATGGTGTTTATTTTCAAGATAATTCGGCCAAAGCTATAAGAACACAGTGTGAAGAATCATTACGATTTTTAAATACAGACTTTATAGATGTTTATTTGGTACATTGGCCAGATAAGAAGACACCTATGGAAGAAACTTTTGAGGAATTGCGTAAGCTAAAAGAGGAAGGAAAAATCGGACATATTGGTGTCTCAAATTTTTCTATATCACAAATAGAGGAAGCTTCGAAGTATGCAAAAATTGAAGTGTTGCAAGATCAATTTTCTATGGTATATGGAAATAAAAAAGATACTATTTTGAAAGCCTCTGAAATGGGAATTGGAATTATGACATATGGCTCTATGGGAGCGGGAATATTGTCTGGGAGAATGAATAAAAAAGAAGAATTTCAACATGGAGATATGCGGAAAAATTTTTATCATTTTTATGAAGAACCATTGTATTCAAAGATACAAACATTATTATTGGAAATACAAAAAGTAGCGGAAAAGCATGGGAATGTTCCGATTTCTCAAGTTGCGCTTAATTGGAATATACAAAAAGAGTATGTTAATAGTGCAATAGTAGGAGTAAGAACAGCTTCACATGCGTTGGAAAATTGTAAATCTACAGAATGGAAGTTATCAGATGAAGAAATAGTTTTATTAGATGATTTTGTAAAACAAGTCGTAGGATAATAAGATGGGAGTCTGGAATGGAATATAATTTTGATAAGGATACGAATAGAAAGGAAACAAATTCGTTTAAATGGAAGTCTCTGAAAAATTTATATGGCAATGATAATATTTATCCGATGTGGGTTGCAGATATGGAATTCGAAACGTCACCTGCGATTAGAGAACGAATGAAACGTAGGATTGATGAAGGAGTGTTTGGCTATGAACTGCTTTCAAAAGAATATTTTGATGCTGTAAAATATTGGATGAGTCAAAAACATTCTTATGACATTGAATCTGAGTGGATTTTATATTGTTCATCGGGAATGGTTGGATTAAGTGCTACACTGCAAGCATTGACGAATGAAGGTGACGAAATATTACTAAATACACCGGCATATGGGAATTTTTTTTCTACAATTTTGGGGTGCGGAAGAAAAGTTTTAGAGAGTCCTTTAAAATTAGAAAATGCGATGTATCATTTTGATTTTGAAGACATGGAAAAATGTGTGACTTCAAAGACGAAAGCGTTTTTATTATGTAATCCGCATAATCCGGTAGGGCGAGTGTGGACGTTAGAAGAATTAGAAAAAGTATTAGAATTTTGTGAAAAGCATCGTTTAATTGTCATATCAGATGATATCCATTTTGACTTTGTTTTTGAGGGGAAGCATACGATGGTTGGTAAAATGGCAACGGGTAGAAAAGTACAAATCATTACGATCACTTCTCCGGGAAAAAGTTTTAATGTAGCAGGGACTCAGGTTGCAAATCTTATTATAGAGGATGAGGATATTAGAAAAAAAGTACAAAGGAAAATAAAAGATATGGCATATCCTTTTGAACATATCTTCGCAGAGGCGGTTATAATTGGTGCATACAGAGAAAGTAATGATTGGCTAGATCACATATTGCATTATATATATGAAAATAAAAAAATGTTTGCAAATACAATTAAAGAAAAATGTGTTCCGTTAAAAACAATTTTATCGGAAGGAACATACCTTGCTTGGGTTGATTGTACAGATTTAGGTTTAAATAGTGAAGAATTACATAGATTTTGGGAAGAAAAATGTGGTGTAGCAGTTAGTTATGGAGAAGAGTTTGGAAAAGCAGGGGAACAACATGTGCGAATAAATCTTGCATGTCCAAGAAGTAAAATAATACAGATATTACAACAGATTCAAAGTGCCATATCAAATATATAGAAAAAGACTATAAATTAATAAAAATAATCAATTTGTTGTTTCAAGAGAAGTTCTATATAATGAGTGTGTAAAATATAGGTAATCTTTATGCAGGAGGGAATTTACTATGAAAAAGAAAATACTTAGTATTCTTTTGGTAGTAGCTATGACAAGTGCAATTTTTTCAGGTTGTGGTAATGCTAAAAAGGAAGAAGGAGCAAAGAAGGAAACAGTAGAAAAAGAAAATTTAATGGATGTTGGGTTAGATGTTGATTCTGTTACAGTTGCAACATCGCCGGGATATGAACCATTTGAATATAAAGATGGTGATAAATTAGTAGGATATGATGTTGAAATTTGGGAAGAGTTTGAAAAGAGAACAGGAATTAAAGTAGAGTGGGAGTTTACTGATTTTAGTGGTCTGTTAGGTTTACTTGATTCTAAAAAAGCGGATGCAGTCTCTGCTCAAATGGCGGAAAATCCAGAAAGATTAGAAAAGTATTGTTTCTCTGATGCAGTAGACTATTATGGTTCATGTGTTGTAGTTGCAGAAGATAATAAAGATATAAAAAGCATTAATGATCTTGCAGGAAAGAAAGTTGGATGCGGAGCTGGTAATGAGATGAAAACAGCGGTTGAAGAGGTTTTCCCAAATGGAGAAGTTGAATTTGAAATTTATCAGTCTGCGACATTGGAAAATATGTTATCAGATTTGATGTTTGGTCGTATTGATGCGGTATTAGCTCAGGATATCCAAACCTATATGTCAATAAAGAAAAATGAGAATTTAAAAATTAATGTTTTAGAACCATTTGCATATGATCCAGCTCAAATTGTATTTCATAAGGATAACACAGAGCTACGTGATGCAATGAATCAAGTGTTAGATGCTATGCGTGAAGATGGAACTCTAAAAGAATTGTCTATGAAATATGTTGGAGAAGATGTTACAGTTGAGAGAGGAAAATAAATGAATTATTTAAGTGAAACATTTATTCCTTATGCACAATATTTGATTCCACTTTTGATAAAAGGATTGTGGATTACTATTTATATTTCTGCGAGTGCTTTTATATTGAGCGTTTTGTTAGGAAGTATTTTAGCCGTTATTCAACATTTTAAAATAAAAATATTGGCGCCAATTGTCAAAATATATGTATCCTATTTTCGAGGGACTCCATTATTGATTCAGTTGTTTTTGTTTTATTATGGATTACCTCTAGTTCTTGATTTTATGAAGGCGTTTCCCAAACATCTGGCACTAGTGTTGTGTCTTGCATTAAATAGTGCGGCATATATTTCAGAGAGTATAAGAGGCGCAATAGAAAGCGTTGATAAAGGTCAATATGAGGCGAGCATGGCATTTGGTCTCACCCATTTTCAAATGATGACAAAGATTGTATTGCCTCAGGCAGCGGTAGCAGCTATTCCTCCGATTGTAAATTCATGCATGGATATTATCAAAATGTCTTCCTTAGGAATGACGATTGGTATCCAAGATATTATGGGAGAGGCACAATTAAGTGCTGCAACATCATATAAAACATTTGAAACATATATTTTAGCAGCAGCGTTTTATTGGATTTTAGCAGTAGTGCTTGGATATGTACAGAAAAAAATTGAGAGAAAAGTAAATACAGCATATCAGAAATAAAATGTGGAATAAGGGAGTGTATAATGCTAAAATTAAACAAGTTGAGTAAGAAATTTGGCAATAATGAAGTGCTAAAAAATATTGATCTTACAATTGAGAAGGGAAAGGTATATGTTGTTATTGGACCATCAGGAACAGGAAAATCAACACTTTTACGCTGTATCAATTATTTGGAAAAGCCAGATCAAGGTACAATAGAGTTAGACGATTTTAAAGCGGATTTCAATTCCATTACAAAACAAGAAATACAGGTATTGAGAATGCGCACATCGATGGTTTTTCAGAATTCTAATCTGTTTAGAAATAAAACTGCGTTAGAGAATATAACAACTCCTTTGACGTTAGTTAAGAAAATGAGTGAATCAGAGGCGAAAAAGATAGGTTTGGAATTACTTGATAAAGTGGGGCTTAAAGAAAAAAAAGATTCCTATCCGGAGACTTTATCCGGAGGCGAAAAACAAAGAGTTGGAATTGCACGAGCACTTGCAGTAAATCCAGATATCATTTTATTTGATGAGCCGACTTCGGCATTAGATCCTGAATTAGTAAATGAAGTATTAGAAGTAATAAAGGATTTAGCAAAACAGCATACAACAATGCTGATTGTGACTCATGAAATGAAATTTGCTAGAAGTGTAGCAGATAAAATTATTTTTATGGAAAATGGTAATATTATAGAAGCTGCATCACCGGAAGAATTTTTTACAAATCCACAAGAGGTACGGAGCAAACAATTTTTAGCTTCTCATCTTGGATAAAATTACGATACCTCCTATAGTTGAATCACAATTTGATTCAACTATAGGAGGTTTTTCAATGTTAAATCTTATATTTATATTATTATATTGTGGCAACTAGATTCTAATGGTGTTAGTGATTTCATGGGCTGTCACCAGATTGCTCACATCAATTGACGCTCACTTGCTTAACTTTCTGTCACCAGTCAGTTAGGCAATACCGCCTGTTTCCAGGCGGTACCTGCTTTATGAAGTTACCATCCTAAGCATCTCGTGTTCCACAACGAACTTGATCATATAATCATCGATCAATCGTTTCTGATTTTGAAACGCATACATCAAAGCTTTTTCACAGACACGGTTGATCATCCGTGGGATTCCTGCAGATGCCTTATGGATCTCATCCAATGCCTTGGTTGTAAATATTTCCTGCCCGCATCCGGAGTAATCCATGTGGCTTGCGATATATTGTTCTGTTTCAGAACGGTCAAGATGAGGCGGCGTACAGTACATGTCAATGCGCTGCCGGATGGCGGCATACCGCTGTAGCTTTAGTTTATTTTCCCACAGTTCTGTCTGCCCAACTAAAACAAGAGCCATGGGACTCATGGAATCAAACCGGTAATTGAGCAAAAAGCGGAATTCTTCCAGCGTCTCCTTCTCTAACAGGTGGGCTTCATCTAGGATGCAGACAACCTTTTTACGCTGTACGCCCGGATTACCTCGATCTCCTGTTGCAGCTGACGCTTTGAATCACCGCGGTAGAAACGGGATTCCATCCCCAACTGATCCAGCAGACCTTTATAGAACCACCTTGGGGTCAGTTTTGAGTCTGACAGATAAAGGATGATGTAATCCTCTTTTGGAAGTTCCGAATAAAACCGGCGGATAAGCGTTGACTTTCCACACCCTGAATCAGCTGTTACAACAGCAAACATCTGGCGGTCCGCCACATAAGCCAGACGACCGAGAGTTTCCCGGAAAGCATTGGATTCGAACAGTTTTTCAGGAGGGACATCCCGGACAAACGGTGTATGTTCCATGCCAAAGAATGATTCATACATTAGTCATTCGCCTCCTTCCTGTAAGATGCAAATGAAATCGCATCTGCCATCTGGTACTTACTCTGTGTATATTTCGTTTCCAGCGCATCCAGAAAACGGGAAGTTGTCGGCACTTGTCCCTGCATGGCAGCCGGAAGTGTTGCCTGCCTGTCGCAATACGATCCAATCTTTACAGGCCTTGCCTGAAAAGGTTCAAACCCGGGATAGGAAACGGTGATGACCTCAGGATTTGCCGGATCATAGGAGATTTCCACCGTATATCCGATCAGGGCAGGTTTGGTTTCATACCTTTGCCCACGGAAACTGATACAGGCACCTTTATCCACTTTTCGCTGCTCATGGTGCAGGAAAGCTTCGGCTACAACGGCTGTATCCAAAAAAGTCAGTGGACGGCTGTCCCGGTTCCATTCCTGCAGTGGTGATATCCCTTCTTCCGGAATGGCAGCGCCGAGGCTTTCATAGTATTCTGCAATGCCATCATGCTTTAATGGCAGCGATGAAGATTCCGATGTCAGAGCAGGAAAAGTATAAATCAAGATTGTAATAGTGATGTAAGAAAGTCAGAGGATAAGGAGTTTTGTCCTCTGATTTTTTGTCCGGAATTTGTCCGGAATGGAACAAGGATAAGAAATAGCAATCACAATCACCACGGGATGGCATCCCACATATACTAAGGTAGATACTTATTTACAGGAGCGTATAGATATGCATAACAAAATCCCTTATTATATGGCTTATCCGGAGTTCTTCATGTATGGAACAGAGCGGACGGACCGGATGGATTATGATTATATGAAGAGTACTTATCCGGACACAGCAAAGCGTGTGCTTCCGCTTGTAGAAGAAGAGTGTGACCGTCTGGAATATAGTTCCAGTATGATCTACGACGAATATCCGGACCGTTTGCAGCTTCGTTTCATGACGAAGAGAATCTATGAAAGAGCGCAGGAGGAAGAAGAAAATCCGGGAGTATGGCTTCTGGATCTTATTCAGGTGATGTTATGTCAGGAACTGCTTTTGAGAAGGCGTGAACGCAGAGAAAAAAGAAAGTTTTATTGATTCTCGCTATAAAAAGTAGACGAATGCGAGAAGATGTGTTAGAATACCTCCACGTAACCTTGAAAAGATACAGCAGATAAAGGAAGCCAAGCGATGGATAATATTATTTTTATTGGTATGCCGGCAGTCGGAAAAAGTACAGTCGGAGTTGTGACGGCAAAACGTTTAGGATATCAGTTTATTGATACAGATCTTCTGATTCAGGAACAGGAAGGAAAGCTGTTAAAAGAAATCATTGAAGAACAGGGGAACGATGGATTCCTGAAAGTTGAAGACCGGGTAAATGCCGGCGTGGAGGCACATAATGCAGTGATTTCCCCGGGTGGCAGTGTGGTTTATTGCGAAAATGCTATGAAGCACTACAAAGAGATCGGAAAAATAGTATATTTGCAAGCTTCTTTTGAAACAATAAACAGCAGATTGCTCAATGCAAAAAATCGAGGTGTTGTGCTGAAAGACGGACAGACACTGAGAGATTTGTATGATGAGAGAGTACCGCTTTTTGAGAAATATGCCGACATTACCATTTGCGAAGACGGCATTGATTTCAAGGAAACAGTTTCTCGTGTTTTGGATGCGCTTGAGGCACTGTAAATATTACGAAATAGTTACACAAGTGTAAAAAATATTTTACAAACAGGGAAAATGTGTTATAATGTCAAAGGGTATGGACATAGATTAGAATTTGCTAGATAGAGAATAGAAGAAAAATCAGAGGTGTAATATATGGAGCAATATATTATTAAGGGTGGCCATCCATTAGTGGGAGAGGTTGAAATTGGTGGCGCAAAAAATGCGGCGCTTGCAATTCTCGCTGCAGCTATTATGGCAGATGAAACTGTGAAAATTGACAATCTGCCGGACGTAAATGATATCAATGTCCTGTTAGATGCAATTACAGGAATTGGAGCAGATGTTCAGCGTGTGGACCGTCATACGGTTCGAATCAATGGCAGAGGGATCAGAGATTTCAGTATTGAATATGATTATATCAAGAAGATCAGAGCTTCCTACTATTTGTTGGGAGCATTGCTTGGAAAATATAAGCATGCAGAAGTTGCACTTCCGGGAGGATGTAATATCGGCAGCAGACCGATCGATCAGCATTTGAAAGGATTCCGTGCGCTTGGTGCAGAAGTTGAAATTGAGCATGGTAAGATTATTGCAGAGGCAGAGCGTCTGGTAGGGAAGCATATTTATTTTGACGTGGTGAGCGTCGGAGCAACGATCAATGTGATGATGGCTGCGGCAATGGCAGAGGGACAGACCATTATGGAGAACGTTGCCAAGGAACCACACGTTGTAGATGTGGCAAACTTCCTGAACAGTATGGGTGCAAATATCCGTGGTGCAGGAACAGATGTTATTAAGATCCGTGGTGTGAGACAGCTTCATGGGACAGAGTATTCCGTGATTCCGGATCAGATTGAAGCAGGAACATTTATGTTCGCAGCGGCAGCTACCAAAGGAGATGTGACTGTGCTGAACGTAATTCCGAAGCATCTGGAGGCAACAATTGCTAAATTAGTAGAAATCGGATGTGAAGTGGAAGAATTTGATGATGCAGTGCGCGTTGTGTCAAAGGGCAGCCTTACAAGCACACATGTAAAGACGCTGCCATATCCGGGATTCCCGACAGATATGCAGCCACAGATCGGTGTGACCTTAGCTCTTTGCAAAGGGACAAGTATGATCACAGAGAGTATTTTCGAAAATCGTTTTAAATATCTGGATGAGTTGGCGAGAATGGGAGCCAATATAAAAGTAGAAGGAAACTCTGCAACCATCGAGGGAGTAGAGAAATTCTCCGGAGCGAGAGTCAGTGCGCCGGATCTTCGTGCGGGAGCTGCGCTTTGTATTGCGGGTCTTGCGACAGACGGAATTACGATTGTGGATGACATTGTTTACATTCAGCGTGGATATGAGCGCTTCGAAGAAAAACTCCGCAGTATCGGTGGATTGATCGAAAAAGTGGAGACTGAGAGAGAAATCCAGAAATTCAAATTAAAAGTCGGCTAGAAAAAAATAGCTGGAATTCATCCTTGACAATTACTATAAAAGGATGTAAGGTTTATAAGTACCAAAAATAAATAATGCAAACTTTCTCTTATTCAGAGCAGTGGAGATACAAAGGATCTATGAAGCTGCGGCAACCCCCGTCATGGGAAGGTGCCAACCTGAGCGAGCAATCGAACAATAAGAGGATTGATTTATGAAGATATAAACAGTCCACTTGTTGTGGGCTGTTTTTTTGCGAGTGACCGCGACTGAGCGCCTATGGCGCGAGGCGGCTCTGCGTATTTCATAGAATGAAAGATAGCCCCGACAGAGAAAGTACGAAAGAAAGGAAGAAGAACATGGAGAAATTTTTATTTACCTCAGAATCAGTAACTGAAGGACATCCGGACAAAATGTGCGACCAGATCTCAGATGCAATTCTGGACGCTCTGATGGAGCAGGACCCGATGAGCCGTGTAGCCTGTGAGACAGCAACGACAACAGGAATGGTTCTTGTGATGGGTGAAATTACAACAAACGCATATGTAGATATTCAGAAAATCGTGAGAGATACTGTTAGAGAGATTGGTTATACAAGAGGAAAATTCGGCTTTGATGCAGATACTTGTGGCGTAATCACAGCCATTGATGAACAGTCCAGCGACATTGCTATGGGAGTAGATAAAGCTCTGGAAGCAAAAGAAAATCAAATGACAGAAGAAGAGATCGCAGCAATCGGAGCAGGAGACCAGGGAATGATGTTCGGATATGCTTCTGATGAGACACCGGAGCTTATGCCATATCCGATTTCACTGGCACACAAGCTTTCAAGAAGACTGACAGAAGTAAGAAAGAACGGAACACTTCCGTATTTAAGACCGGACGGAAAAACACAGGTGACGGTAGAGTATGATGAAAATGGAGTTCCGAAGAGATTAGATGCAGTAGTATTGTCTACACAGCACGATCCGGATGTTACACAGGAGCAGATCCATGAAGACATTAAGAAGCACGTGTTCGATGCGATTATCCCGGAGGGAATGGTAGATGCAGATACAAAATTCTACATTAACCCGACAGGACGTTTCGTAATCGGTGGCCCGCACGGAGATAGCGGACTTACAGGACGTAAGATCATCGTAGATACGTACGGTGGAATGGCACGTCACGGCGGCGGTGCATTTTCCGGTAAAGATTGTACAAAAGTAGACCGTTCAGCAGCATATGCAGCGCGTTACGTTGCGAAAAACATTGTGGCAGCAGGACTTGCTAAGAAGTGTGAGATTCAGCTTTCTTATGCGATCGGTGTGGCACACCCGACATCTATCATGGTTGACACATTTGGAACAGGAAAACTCTCTGAGGAGAAGCTGGTAGAGATCATTCGTGAGAACTTTGATCTTCGCCCGGCAGGAATCATCGAAATGCTTGACCTTAGAAGACCAATCTACAAGCAGACAGCAGCATACGGACATTTTGGAAGAACGGATCTTGACCTGTCATGGGAGAAAACAGACAAGGTAGAAATCCTCAAATCCTATTTATAAAATTTTAATAAAAGTTTATGGGCGCTTTGGTGAGAGGCGCCCTTTTTCATGCTATACTGAAGGCGGAGGACAGAGCATATGAAGTTGAGAACAAGGTTGTCTATTGCCTTTTTAACAATTACATTAATACCGGTCATACTCTCCATTGCGATGGTGCTGATCATGTGGAGAATCCAGGCGGGAGCAATTGAAGAAACGTATGGCATTTCCGGTGCAACGGTGGAATCTTTGTCGAATTCTACGCAGGTGCTGTCGAATCTAACGGAAAAGCCATATCGCGAACTGGAAGAGATGGCAGATCTGCATTCCGGAGAAATGGAAGACGCAACATATTTAGATGGTTTTAATCAGCGCCTGAAAGAAAAGAAGTCCTATCTTCTTGTGCGGAAGGATCAGACGATCGTATATACCGGCGCAGATGCAGGAAAGGTGGAGAAAGTTATCTGTCAGCTTCCTGATTACGGGGATTCTGCGACGACGTCAAAAAATGGTATTTATCTTGGCGGAGAGGTACAGGCGCTTGTCAAGCAGGTGGATTTCGTCTATCCGGCAGGGGAACAGGGAAGTGCATTTATTGTCACCAACATCAGCAATGTGATTCCGGAAGTAGAAGAGTTTGTGATGGATATGATGTTTGGCGTGGCCATTGTGCTTGTATTGACAGCATTTCTTCTGATTGTCTGGATCTACCGTGGAATTATGGGTCCCCTTAATAAGATGCGTGTAGCGGCAAGAAGGATACAGACCGGAGATCTGGATTTTGAGATCCCGACAGAGGCAGATGATGAGTTGGGACAGCTCAGCCGAGACTTGGAGGATATGCGCCAGAGACTAAAAGATACCGCGGAAGAGAAGGTTGCTTTTGATAAAGAAAATAAAGAACTGATCAGTAACATTTCCCATGATCTGAAGACACCGGTGACGACGATCAAAGGCTATGCGGAAGGAATCATGGATGGCGTGGCGGATACGCCGGAGAAAATGGAAAAATATATTCGGACCATTTACAATAAAGCAAATGAGATGGATACGTTGATCAATGAATTGACATTGTATTCTAAGATTGATACGAATCGTATCCCATATAACTTCAAGATTTTGTCAGTGAATGATTATTTCTCGGATTGTGCAGAAGATCTTTCGTTTGATCTGGAGGCAAAAAATGTCGAGTTCGGATATTTTAATTATGTGGAAGAAGAAGTGCAGGTTATTGCGGACGCGGAGCAGATCACACGTGTGATCCACAATATCGTCAACAATTCTGTGAAATATATGGACAAGGAAAAAGGGAAGATTAATCTCAGAATTAAAGATGTAGGAGATTTCGTGCAGGTAGAGATTGAAGATAACGGAAAAGGAATCGCAGCCAAAGACCTGCCGAATATATTCGAGAGATTTTATCGAACAGATGCTTCCAGAAATTCTTCGAAGGGCGGAAGCGGAATCGGCTTGTCGATTGTAAAGAAAATTATCGAAGAACATGGCGGCAAGATATGGGCTACCAGCAGAGAGAATACAGGCACAACCATGTATTTTGTGCTTAGAAAATATCAGGAGGTACCGGTAAATGAGTAAGATATTGATTGTGGAAGATGAAGAAGCGATTGCAGATCTGGAAAAAGATTATCTGGAGCTGTCTGGATTTGAAGTAGAAGTGGCCAATGAAGGGACACTTGGATTGGAAAAAGCACTTGGCGGAGATTACGATCTCTTTATCTTAGATCTGATGCTTCCGGGAGCAGACGGATTTGAAATTTGCCGAAAGATCCGAAATGAAAAAAATACGCCAATCATCATGGTGTCAGCAAAGAAGGACGATATCGATAAAATACGAGGCTTAGGACTTGGAGCGGATGATTATATGACGAAGCCATTCAGTCCAAGCGAATTGGTTGCGCGAGTGAAAGCGCATCTGGCAAGATACGACCGTTTGATCGGAAGTGCAGCAGAGAAAAACAAAATCATAGAAATTCGCGGACTCAAGATAGACACAACTGCCCGCCGCGTATGGGTAAATGGAGAAGAAAAAACATTTACGACAAAAGAATTCGATTTATTAACATTTCTGGCAGCGCATCCGAACCATGTGTATACGAAGGATGATCTCTTCAGGGAGATCTGGGACATGGAGTCTGTGGGTGATATTGCAACAGTAACAGTGCATATTAAAAAGATTCGCGAGAAGATTGAACTGGATACATCCAATCCACAGTATATCGAAACAATCTGGGGCGTAGGATATCGGTTTAAGGTATAATTTAGGACGTAGCATTTTTGCAAAATGCTACGTCCTAAATTACATTTTGGGGTGTCCAAAATTGATTTAACTGTTTTTGATGAAGGTGGTATGGCATTTCGGACAGCGGATTTCAATGCGTCCTTTTCCGCGGGGAACGCGGATTTTCTGCTTGCATCCCGGGCAGCGGTAAATGTGATGTGTTTTTCTTTGTGTGAGCATATTCTTTTGCTTGCCGAACCATGTTCTGAGTTTGTAGGTTTTGTTTAGGAATGTCTGGTTCTCGCTGGATCTTTTGTACAGGTTTCGAGAGAACATTCGAAAATATGTCAAAATGATAAAAAACCACGATAAGAGTGACAGTGTGTAGCTGTCAAAGACGATGGACAGCACCATTGTGGCAAGCCCCGCACCGAGGGAATATTTGCCTAAAGTGTCTACTCCGTACCGCCCATACATAAAACGCATAAATTTTTCTTTCAAAGTCATCAACCTCCTGAAAATATATTATTATCATACGATAATGGCAAGTAAAGTCAATAAAACAGAAATTAAAAAAATATAAAATAACTGTAGCCTTTTTGCTTTTGTGGGAATGATGCTTGTACTGTGAAGAAAAATCGGCTAAAATAAAGCGTAGATTGATGATGGCTGCAGTGATAGAGCTGTGGAAAATGATGAAGACTTGGAGTGAGGAAAATGTCGGCTAAGAGAAAGATAGATGGGAAATCAAAGGAAATGAATCGTAAGAGAGCAAATCATCACAGAGGGCGCAGAAAGTCAAGGAAGGCGAGACGTAAAAATATGATTTTGAACGTGATCCTTGTAGCTGCGATTGTTGTATTCTGCGTGTCTGCGTTTAAATTACTTCAGATAGGAAAAGGCTATAAAGACGGACAGAGTGAATATGAGAAGGTAAGAAATGTGGCGATCAAGAATGCGGATGATAAGGAAAAATTCCGGGTTGATTTCGATGAGCTTATGAAGATCAATAAGGATACTGTGGGGTGGATCAGATTTTACAAGGAGCCTTCGCAGATCAATTATCCGGTGGTACAGGGAGCGGACAATGACCTGTATCTCCACAAGACATTTTCAGCGAATGAAAATACGTTGGGAGCAATATTTGTTGATGCGGCGGCAAGCTCTGATTTCACAGACAAGAATACGATTATTTACGGACACCGTATGAAGGACGGTTCTATGTTCCGCAAACTGGAAGAATATAAAGACGAAGATTTCTGGAAAGAAAATCCATATTTCTATATTTATACGCCGGACGGAAGAGAGATTACTTATAAAATCTACTCGGTTGGTCAGGTGCTTGATACGTCCGATACGTATCTGACCTCCTTTGCCAGTGACGAAGAATATCAGACATTCCTTGATATGACGATGAAAGAGGCAGATTACGATACCGGGGTGAAGGTGACAACGGACGATACGGTTGTTACGCTTTCTACATGTACCGCAGCCAGTGATGAACACCGTTTTGTTGTGCGCGGAGTGAAAGAGAAGGAAGTAGAGCTTCAGTAATTTAACAGAGATGAGGTGAGAGTATGTCTTATATCTACGAAGTGGGCGATATCATAACCTTGAAAAAGCAACACCCGTGTGGCAGCAAGGAGTGGGAGATCCTCCGGGTGGGAGCGGATTTTCGGTTGAAATGTATGGGATGCGGGCATCAGATTATGATCGCACGCAAAATTATAGAGAAGAATACAAAGGATTTAAAGAAGAAAGAGTAAAATGAAGAGAACTTATTTCGTAACAGGTGGAGCCGGTTTTATCGGCTCCAATTATATTCATTATATGTTTGATAAATACGGAAGCGATATTCGGATTATCAATGTTGACAAATTGACTTATGCCGGGAGATTGGAAAATCTGGCGGAGATAGCTGACAGAGAAAATTATACATTTGTAAATGCAGATATTTGCGACAGGGAAGCGGTAGAACGGATTTTCGCTGAAAATGAGATTGACCGTGTGGTGCATTTTGCGGCGGAGAGTCATGTGGATCGAAGCATTGAGGAGCCGGAAATATTTGTCAAAACAAATGTGCTCGGAACTGCCGTTTTGCTAAATGCTGCCCGGAAGGCGTGGGAAAGAGAGGATGGAACATATCCGAGAGATAAAAAATTTCTTCATGTGTCTACGGATGAAGTGTATGGTTCGTTGGGAGAAACCGGATATTTCTATGAGACAACGCCATACGCTCCGCACAGTCCTTACTCTGCGAGTAAAGCCTCTGCAGATATGCTGGTTCGTTCCTATATGGATACGTATGGTTTCCCGGCAAATATTACAAATTGCAGTAATAATTACGGACCGCGTCAGTTTCCGGAGAAGTTGATTCCTCTGATGATAAAGAATGCGCTGCAAGGAGAAAAACTTCCGGTCTACGGAGATGGATTGAATGTGAGAGACTGGCTCTATGTAGAAGATCATGTGAAAGCGATTGATCTGGTGCAGGAGAAGGGGCGAATCTTTGAGACATATAATATCGGCGGCTGCAATGAGAAGACGAATCTGGAAATTGTAAATACAATCCTTGAAGTTCTACAAGAGACATTAGAGGAAAATGATCCGAGAAAAGCCTTTATAAATGATGGGTTAATCGAATATGTAGAAGACCGGAAGGGGCATGACAGACGGTATGCCATTAATGCAGATAAAATAAGAAGAGAGACAGGATGGACGCCGGAGACTTCTTTTGAAGACGGGATTCGTGAAACGGTGAGATGGTATGTGGATAAATTAGATTGCAGCAGCAGAGGGTTCGGAGTATGACTCGGAAAATATAAAATATAAAATTGAAAAAGGAAACTGAAAAAAGACTTGAAATAAAGAGAAAAATATGGTATCATTTCAAATTGTGATACACTATAATCTGCGTAGAATGTGCGGATATCCTTGCTCCCACATAAGTTGAGCGGGGGCCAAAAGACCAGAAGGAGGTGCAAAGACGACATGAATAAATATGAATTAGCTGTTGTTGTCAGTGCAAAAATCGAAGACGACGAAAGAGCACAGGTTATCGAAAAAGTGAAAGCTTTAATCGAGCGTTTTGGTGGCCAGATCTCTGACGTTGATGAATGGGGTAAGAGAAGATTAGCTTACGAAATTCAGAAGATGAAAGAAGCATATTATTATTTCATCCACTTCGAGTCTGATGCTGAGACTCCAGGCGAAATCGAACAGAGAGTTCGCATCATGGACAATGTCATCAGATATTTATGCGTAAGACAGGAAGCATAAGCAGGAAGTAGAGGTTATTATATGAATAAAGTAATTTTGATGGGACGCTTAACAAGAGATCCTGAAGTGAGATATTCACAGGGTGAAAGTTCTACAGCGATTGCAAGATATACACTTGCAGTAGATCGCAGATTCAGACGTAACGGAGATGGAGAACAGAATGCAGACTTCATCGGCTGTGTGGCGTTTGGAAGAAGCGCAGAGTTTGCTGAGAAATATTTCCGCCAGGGATTGAAAGTAATTGTTACAGGACGTATCCAGACCGGCAGTTATACAAATAAAGACGGTCAGAAGGTATACACAACAGACGTTGTGGTAGAAGATCAGGAATTTGCTGAGAGCAAAGCGACAAGCGATGCGAACATGGGTAACTTCCGCGCGTCAGCTCCCACACCGGCTCCGGCACCAGTATCTGATGCAGGCGACGGCTTCATGAACATTCCAGACGGAATTGATGAAGAATTACCGTTCAACTAGGCATTAAACAAGGAGGTAAAGCAACATGGCTTTCGATAAAGGGAATCGTCCAGAAGGCGGCTTCAAGAGAAGAGGCGGCGGACGTAGAAGAAAAAAAGTATGTGTATTCTGCGGTAAAGAGAATAACGAAATCGACTACAAAGATGTAGCTAAGTTAAGAAAATATATCTCTGAGAGAGGAAAAATTCTTCCAAGAAGAATCACAGGAAACTGTGCAAAACATCAGAGAGCTCTTACAGTAGCAATCAAGAGAGCACGTCATATCGCTCTTATGCCATACGTTCAGGAGTAATTCTAAGAGCGTAGGAATTAAATAAGTTTAAAAGCCTTTATCTACTGCGAAGTCAGTATTTAAAGGCTTTTTTGTGTCTTGGGATAGTCTTATAAATTTTTATAAAATATTAAGATTTCTTGTGAAAATGGTGTATTTGTTGGTGTAATTATTTGAAATGGTGTAAAAGGTAAAAAGAAAGAATGGAGTAAAGCAAAAATAAAGATGAGAGAGTAGTTGAAAGCCTGTCAATCCCTTTCCCGGTAGTCTGAACAGATATGTTATTTTTGTGGGAATTATAGAAAATATCTATAAATGCAATTATGTATGTTTATTATCAATTGGACATGGAAGTTACACACTATTTATAATTATATGAGAAAAATAAAGTTGATGTGACATAACAATCTGGTCTACAGGAGAAAAAAATGAAGTTAAAGAAAACGTGGGTAAAAAAGATTATATTGTTAGTAGTTGCAGCTGCTATGGTGGCGGCTTATTTTTTTGTACCGGGCATTCATAGCACTGTGTTAAAAATATTCAAGATGTTTGCCAGTGGAGACTTTACAGTTGTGAAAGAATTTGTGGCCTCTTATGGAGCATATGCGGCGGTGATTTCCTTTGTGCTGATGATTTTCCAGTCGGTAGCTGCACCTCTTCCGGCATTTCTTCTGACCTTTGCAAATGCAAATCTGTTCGGCTGGTGGCAGGGTGCGCTTCTTTCGTGGAGCAGTGCAATGGCAGGAGCGGCAGTGTGTTTTTTCATTGCAAGAATTCTGGGTAGAGATGTGGCAGAGAAGTTAACAAGCAAAGCAGGGCTTGAGCAGATTGATACATTTTTTGAAAAGTACGGGAAAAATACGATTTTAATTTGCCGTCTTCTCCCGTTCGTATCTTTTGATATTGTTAGTTATGCGGCGGGTCTTACTTCTATGTCTTTTGTGTCATTTTTTGTGGCGACAGGGGTGGGACAGCTTCCGGCGACAATCGTGTATTCTTATGTTGGCGGGATGTTGACCGGAGGTGCAAAAACTTTTGTGACGGCACTTATGATCTTGTTTGCTTTATCAGCGTTTATATTTATGCTGAAGAAAATATATACGGACAAACAGTCTGCGAAAAAGGCATAACTTATGTTAGAAAAGGAGAGAAGAATATGGATACTTATTACAAACCGGAGGATTTGGAAAAATTCGGAACGATGGGGGAAAAAGCACCGTCGTTGGGAGAAAAGTTTTTTGATTATTATGGAGCGGTATTTGCAGAAGGTGCGTTGACGGCAAGAGAGAAATCTCTGATCGCTCTGGCAGTTGCGCATACGGTACAGTGTCCATACTGCATTGATGCTTATACGAATGATTGCCTGGAAAAGGGAGTCAACGAGGAGCAGATGACAGAGGCTATTCATGTGGCAACAGCAATTCGTGGCGGAGCAAGTCTTGTACACGGAGTGCAGATGAAAAATATTGTGAAAAAGCTGGAGTTTTAATTAAATAAAGTTCGGCTTTTTATAAATTCATATTTTATAAGGAGGACAAAATAATATGAAGAAGAAACTTGTGGCATTATTGTTAGTTTCTGCCATGACAGCAGCTATGGTTGTAGGCTGTGGATCTGGCGAAGAGAAGAAAACAGAGGAAACAAAGACAGAGGAAACAGCAGAAAAGAAAGAGCTGGCAGATGATGAATATCAGTATGTATCTGCAGAAGATACTGTAAAAGCAAAAGATGTTCACATTCTTGATGTTCGTGAGTGGGAGAAATATGTAGCAGGACGAGTTGCAAACTCTGAGTGGTGTCCTATTTTCCCATTAGAAGATACATCTTTGGAAGAAGCGACTGTTGAATACGCAAAAGCGAATTTAAACGATGGCAAGGATATTTATATTGTATGTAACAGCGGTAAAAGAGGTGCGGAGAAGACAACCGGAATTTTAAGAGAAGTTGGAATTGAGCCTACATCTATCTATACGGTTGAAGGCGGAGCAGAGGCTCTTTCTAAAGTTGACGGAGCGCTTACAACGAACCGCGCAGACGAAGCGATTGAGTGGCAGTATGTATCCGGCAAAGATGCAGTAGAGGCTGGCAAGAGCGGAGAAGCCCAGATTGTGGATGTGCGTGATGACGAGACATACAAAGCAGGTCATCTTGCAGATTCACAGCAGGTAAACTTAAAAGAGATTGAGAGTGCAGATGCGCAGACAGCAATGTTTGAATTAGCAGGAAAACTTGACAAAGAGAAACCGGTATATTTCCTTTGCTATAGTGGTAATAAATGTGCAAAAACAGGAATTTCTGTATTAAAAGATGCAGGATTTGATCTTTCAAATCTTTATATCATTGAGAATGGTGCAAAAGACGGAGATGTTTCTGCAGCATTTGAAAAATAAGATCAACAATAAGGGAAGGGCTTAGATATGAAGAAAAAAGTATTGTCAGTACTGTTGTGTGTGGCTATGGTTGGTGCACTTGCAGCAGGATGTGGCTCAAAAGAAAATGACACAAAAGAGAGTGAAGAGAAAAAAAGCGCGATTCAGGATGTTAAAGCAGATGCGGTAGAACAGAGAACTGTCTATGTAACTCCGGAATGGGTTATGAGTGCTCTTAGTGGTAATCAGGAAGGCTATGAGGATATTGTAGTAGCAGAAGTAGGTTACGGAAGTGAGAAGGACTGTGATTCTTATAATGAGGGACACGTTCCGGGAGCAATTTATGTAGATAACTGTGAAGTGGAGGATGCCACAGGCTCGGAAGAAGGAGCATATAACCTTTTAGCGCCTGAAGAAGTAGAAAAATTCCTGCTTGAAAATGGTATAACTAAAGATACAAAAGTTGTGCTTTACGGCGCAGACCCGTCAGGTGTTGGACGTCAGGCATATGCATATATTTGGGCAGGAGTAGAGGACCTTAAGATTTTGAATGGTGGTATTGACGCTTGGAAGGCAGCAGGATACGAGGTGGAGAAGAAATCTAATACACTGGAAGCGGCTAAAGAGTTTGGTGTAACAGTTCCTGCGCATCCGGAATACTGGACTTCTATTGAAGAAGCAAAGGACAAACTCGAAAATGATGATAACTTTAAACTCGTAAGCATCAGAAGTGAAGATGAGTGGCTTGGAAAAACAAGCGGTTACGACTATATGGATAAAGCCGGTGAACCGGAAGGCGCTGTATGGGGTAAAGGTGCAAATTCAGCATTTGATGTAGCTATGTTCTTGAATGAAGACGGAACAGTGAAAGATTTAGAAGGTTTCAAAGAAGTTTGGAAAGACTGTGATTTCACGCTCGATAATCATCTCGCATTTTATTGCGGTACAGGTTGGAGAGCAACGGTTCCTTTCTTGGTATTATACGAAAACGGATATGATAACATTTCTGTATATGATGGCGGATGGTATGAATGGCTGATGCATGAGGATTATCCGGTACAGGTTGGAGATCCGGCAAGTGCAGACTGTCAGCATATGACCGTAGGCGATTTACCAACAGGAAAGGCTGCAAAATATTAAAAAATCTAAACATTGCGCTGTCACCGTTCAAAGGGTGGCAGCGTTTTTCTGGTGGGGGAATTATGAAGAAAATAGTAATGATAATCTTTGATATTTTAACACTTGCACTTTTGGCAAGCGGATATATAATACAGTATTTTACAAAGCGAAAGCTGGGGATGATGCGCTGGATTAATTTTCACACATACAAATATCAGGAGATGCTGCCGCTGGAACTGCTTAAATATGTGGCGGTTTCAGTGATAATACTTTTGACAGTATTTATAATTTGCAGATTTATGAAAAAGCGAAAAGCTGCTAAAATGATAGATAAAATTACGATTACAGTTATGGCTGTAGTGACATTGTTTGATTTTGGTTTTGCATTATTTTCATCGTTAGAGTCTGTAAGGGCATATTATTTTATTATGCCATTACTCAGTGTAGCTGCATTGATGCAGATAATGAAAAATTTCGTTGTAATAGGGATGTTGAAGGAAGATGAAAAATAAGAAATTATGGATCTTTATCGGGATAGTTATAGCAGTTTTAATATTAAATTATGTTTTTGGCTGGTCGGAGTATCTGGCAGATAAGAACAATCTGAATTTTTTAAAAGATATGGTAGAAGATAATCTGATTTTAGCGAGTGTGGTTTATACAGTTTTGACCATCGTTGGCTGTGTTGTTCTTGCACTTCCGGGTATTACCTTTGCCATAGTAGCAGGATTGATTTTCGGTCCTGTTCTGGGAACGATACTTTGTTCTGTTGCCACCACTCTTGGAGCTATGCTTGCGTTTGTTGCCGGTCGTTTTTTCCTTAAGGATACAGTAAAGCCAATGGCAATGAAAAATAAATACTTAAAGAAATGGTTGTTTGATGAATCTGGACAGAATGAGTTATTTATTTTAATGATTACCAGACTGGTGCCCGTTTTTCCATATAATTTGCAGAATTTTGCCTATGGAGTGACAGATATTAAGTTTTCTACTTATTCAATTGCGTCACTATTATTCATGTTGCCGGGAACCGCTATGTATACCGTAGGAGCAGCCGGTATTGCAGATAGGGAGAACCGAAGCCTATATATAGGAATTGCAATTCTGCTGGCGATAATAGTGATGTGTGTAGGAGCATATCTAAAGAAACATTATGTGAAGGGAAACTCCGAGAATTCAGAGAGATTGGAAGCAGAGAACGAGGGCGTACAAGCTGATTGTTTTATCAAGCAGAGTACAGAAGAGGTAGAAAGAAACTGCATCCATTGTCACAAATGCAGGAAACACTGTACATTTTTACAGAAGTATCAAATGGATATCGGTGATACGGACAAGTTAAAGGAGCTTGCATATCACTGCTTCTTATGTGGAAAATGTACGGAGGTCTGTCCGGTTGGTATTGACGGACGGGCATACATCCTGAATCTGCGCCGGGAGAGCAAACGGCCAGAGGCAGAGAAGAAGGAGAAAGGATACGGTCTGATTCTCTGGGAGAAGAGAAACTATCGTTACCGGAATTATAAACACGCGGAGGGGAAGAGCGTATTGTTTCCGGGATGTAATTTCCCGTCCTTTTATCCGCAGACAACAAAAATGCTCACAGAACTTTTGAGTAAATATGGAATCGGTGTTGTATATGACTGTTGTGGGAAACCGATTGCAGAGCTGGGGTATAGAGAGGATGAAGAAGCAATCGTACAGAGGATAGATGAGACTCTGAAAGAAAATGGTATTGAAGAAGTCATAATGGTTTGTCCGAACTGTTATGCCTTCCTTAAGGGGCGCTTGTCTGTAAGAGTAGTTAACATTTACGATAAGCTTCAAGAACTGGGGGCAGTCGGGAAGAATCCGGTGTGGAAGTCGGAGAAAAAACAAATATTTTTGCCGTGCCCGGACAGGGAGAACCGAGAATTGTTGAAGGCTGCCAACCGTTATATAGAATGGATGACCGGTGCAGACAGTGGATTTTGCCCAATAGAAGGAGCACAGTGCTGTGGTCTTGGAGGCGTTGCGTCGGTGAAAGAGCCGGAGCTTGCAAGACAGATGGCATCTGCACTTTCGCAGAACGAACATTCAGTGTATACTTATTGTGCATCTTGTTCGGGAAACTTAACCAGAGGCGGATGTAAGGATGTGCGACATGTGTTATCGGAAATTTTAGGAGTCCACGAGAAAGCAGATGTAAGAAAATCTATGTGTAACCGAATAAAAACAAAGTTTATTTAGAGAAAGAGATTTGGTGAGGAGTTCTATATGAGCAGAGCGTTGATAATATTTACCAGAGTACCCGTTCCGGGGCAGACGAAGACAAGACTTATGCCGTATCTGTCCGGTCAGATGTGTGCAAGGCTTCACACCTGTTTTTTGAAAGACATTGCCGGGGAGTGCGGGAAAGTTTCGGCAGATGTGTTTGTGTATTATACTCCGGAAGATAAGAAAGGCATACTTCGGGAAATCTTTGGCAGGGAATGTGTGTACCGGAAGCAGTGTGAGGGAAATCTGGGACTTCGGATGTACCGGGCAATGAAAGAAGTACTGGCGCAAGGATATGATTCTTGTGTGCTGATAGGAACGGATATCCCGGAGCTTACAAGTAAGGAGATACAATATGCGTTCCGTCTGTTGGATATTCACGATATAGTGTTTGGACCCACGAAGGATGGAGGGTATTACCTCGTGGGTATGAAAGAACCTGTGAAAGAAGTCTTTGCACAACAGACTTACGGGCATGGGAGCGTGCTGGAGCAGACGGTGTCTTACGTGCGGGAGAACCGAGAAAATGCGTGCTCAGTAGGATATGTGCGCACGATTTGTGATGTGGATACTAAAGAGGATGTGGCGGAACTTAGAAATCGCTTGCGTGAGAAGAAGAGCTGGCAATGCAGCGAAACCGGACGATTTCTTATGCGGAACCAGACGATTTCCGTTATTGTGCCGGTCTACAACGAGGCATCAACGATTGAGAAGATTCAGCGGGAGTTATTGCCATTGAAAGACCGCTGTGAAATCCTGTTTGTGGATGGTGGGAGCACGGACGGCACGCCGGATATGATAGATTCTCGGTTCCGGGTTCTTTATGGAGTGAAAGGAAGAGCAGCACAGATGAATCTAGGCGCCAGAGAAAGCAGCGGAGATATCCTGTTTTTCCTCCACAGTGACAGTGAACTGCCCAAACGACCGTTGGAAGAAATTCGTGCAGTTATGGCGGGACATCGGGTTGGTTGTTTTGGAATTGCATTTCATTCTCGGAGCTTTTTCCTGTGGACATGCCGTGTGATTTCCAATCACCGCATCAAAGACCGGAAAGTTATGTTCGGTGATCAGGGGATTTTTATTGACAGAGCTCTGTTTTTTGAGGCGGGGATGTATCCGGAGCTTCCGATTATGGAAGATTATCAGCTGTCTCTGACACTCAAAGAAATGGGTGTGAAAATCGGAATTGCAAAACATCGCATTTACACGTCTGACAGACGATTCCCGAAGAAGACAATTCCGAAACTGAAAGTGATGTGGAAGATGAACCGTCTGCGAAAGATGTACCGGGACGGTGTTTCGATTGGGAAAATCTCTAATCTTTATAAAGATGTACGGTAAGATTGTTTGAAAAAGAGACTTGAATTGTAGAAAAGAGGTATGGGCTTGGACAGTATCAAAGGTTTGAAGGAATATGTGCAAAGTAAAGAGTATAGAAAGGCGCTCGGACTTCCGAAGGAGCAGCAGGAAAGTTATGAATTATTGGCACAAGGGGAGTACAACCGGAATTATTATTTTGTCCACCCGGTCACAGAGAAAGAGCTCCTGTTGCGGGTGAACTGTGGAAGTCAAATGCATCTGGAACATCAAATTGAATATGAAGCCCACGCATTAGAAATGCTTTCTTCATCCGGGAGGACACCGAAGGTGCTCTATGTGGATGGAAGTAAGCGAAGGTTAGCCCATGGGATTCTGGTGATGGAGTACTTGCCGGGGCATGTTCTTGACTATCGGACAGAGAGTGATCTGGCGGCGGAATGTCTTGCAGACATCCACAGTGTGCGTTTAAAAGAGATGGAGCAGTACCTTATAAAGCCGGAGGGCGCTCTGGAGGCTATATTGACAGAATGTGAAGAAATGTTCCGCGTATACGAAGAATCGGAATTCGGAGATGAGAACAAGAAGAAAAAGATTCGAAATCTTCTAAAGCAAGGATGGGAAAAGGCGAAAAAAACGAAACTTGTCTGCCCTTATTACTGTTGTATTAACACAGAATTAAACTCCACGAACTTCCTTATAAATGGCAAGGGGAAGAAGAATTATCTGATTGACTGGGAAAAACCATTGTATGGAGATCCGGCGCAGGATCTGGGACATTTTCTGGCGCCCACAACTACGTTCTGGAAGACAGATGTTATACTGACCCGGCAGGAAATGGATGAATTTGTGGAGACTTATATTGCAGGCGTCAACGGACGGTTTTCTACAGAAGGATTAAAAGAGCGTGTGTATGCATTTGTTCCCATTACCTGTCTGCGGGGGATTACGTGGTGTGCAATGGCGTGGGTACAGTATCAGGCGCCGGATAAATTGATTTTTAACGAGTCTACCTTACACAAGCTGGAACAATATTTGGAAGAATCGTTTTTGGATAGGATAGAGACATATTTGGAGTAAGAGTTATATATTAAAATTTATTTTAGGAGGATACAAAATGGACAAGACACAAATCGTGGAATTATTCGGACAAGGTATTGACTGCTCCCAAGTTGTAGTGGGAGCATATGCGCAGGAACTTGGAATTGCGGAAGAAGATGCTTACAGGATGGCAGCTGCGTTTGGCGGTGGAATGGGGATTGGAGAAACTTGCGGCGCAGTGGTCGGGGCCATGATCGTGCTTGGTTTAAAATACGGACATTTTGATACAGAGCATATGGAACAAAAAGGTGTAATGAATGAGAAACGCGCGGAGTTTATTCGAAAGTTTCAGGAGAAATACGGAAGTTGCAGATGTAAGGAATTATTGAAGTATGACATCTCTAACCCGGAGGAAATGCAGAAGATTATGGAAGAAGGGCTTCTCTTTGACTTCTGCCCTGAAGTGGTTAAAGACAGTCTTGAAATTTTGAAAGCACTGTAGAGAATATACTTGAAAAGTAAAATAGGAGAAGAAATATATGGATGGGATCATCAAGGATTTTCACGATCTGAAAGACATTCCGGCTTTTCAGGCAATGATAGAAGAACCGGAATATTTACAGACAGCAGACCATTTAGATGTAGTGCAGATGAATATCGGGCGAAAATGTAATCTTGCCTGTAAGCACTGCCATGTGAACTGTGGACCTGCAAGAACAGAAGAAATGTCAAGGGAAGTGATGGAAGCCTGCCTTTCCTATGCGAAAAAACAGAATGTAACCACGATTGATATTACAGGCGGCGCACCGGAGATGAACGTTCATCTGGAATGGCTGATAAAAGAGGCAAAGAAGGTGTGCGACCATGTGATCGTGCGAACCAATCTGACAATTTTACTGGAAGATGAGTATAAATATCTGATAGATGTTTACGTGCGGGAAGGCGTGGAAATTGTCTGCTCGCTGCCCTATTATCGCGCAGAAGAGATGGATCGTGTCCGTGGAGACGGAACCTTTGATGGGGCGATTAAAGTGTTAAAACAGTTGAATAATCTGGGATATGGAAAAGATTCCAAACTGGTATTGAACATGGTTTATAACCCGGCAGGAGCATTTTTCCCGCCGAATCAAGAGGCGATGGAAAAGGAATATAAACAACGTCTGGGGGAAGATTACGGAATAGTCTTCAATCATTTATTTACGTTATATAATAATCCGATGGGGAGATTCGGAATGTTTTTAAGACGGTCCGGAAATTTGAACAGATATATGAAAAAATTGTATCAAGCATTTAATAGAGATACTATAGAGGCCCTGATGTGCCGCTATCAGATATCTGTAGATTATGATGGAAAAGTATATGACTGTGATTTTAATTTGGCAGCAGAACTTCCGGTATTTACAGAAGAGACCATCTTCGACTATGTGAGACAGCCATATAAAAAAAGGAACATCCGTATGGACAAGCACTGTTATGCCTGCGCGGCGGGAGCCGGTTCAAGCTGAGGCGGTGCAACCGGTTAGGCGGGAAGCCTGCAAAAAAATAGGAGATCTCTTCAATTATTCATAATTTACTGGTACAATGGAGGAAAAACAAAGGAAGAGAGAGGAAATTATGAGAGAAGAATCTATGCCAAAACTGTTGACTACGCTTCGGCATTACTCGATGCAGCAGTTTTCAAAGGATGTGGTGGCAGGAGTGATCGTGGCAATTATCAAATAAACTTCCGGTACCGCATATGCCGGCATTTGATATCGGACTTGTGAAAAATGTGCTGCCGGATGCATTTACCATTGCGATTCTGGCAGCGATAGAATCGTTGTTGTCCTGCGTGGTTGCAGATGGAATGATTGGGGATAAACATAATCCGAATGTGGAACTTGTAGCGCAGGGAGCCGGAAATATTGCATCCGGAATATTCGGCGGAATTCCGGCGACAGGAGCGATCGCAAGAACAGCGGCAAATATTAAAAATGGTGGACGAAGCCCGATTGCAGGTATGGTGCATGCGGTTGTGCTTGTGCTGATCCTTGTAGTTCTGATGCCATATGCGGCGCTGATTCCAATGCCGACGATTGCGGCGATTTTATTTATCGTGGCATATAATATGTGTGGGTGGAGAGAGTTTGTAGATCTTGTAAAGACTTCTCCGAAGAGTGATATTGCAGTTTTAATTATCACATTTGTCTTGACGGTTGTATTTGACCTTGTGGTTGCGATTGAGTTCGGACTGGTGCTTGCGGCAGTTTTGTTTCTTAAAAGGATGGCAGATGTTGCGGAAGTGAGAAGCTGGACTTATGTAGAGGAAGAGCAGGAGGGACTTCGGGTAGTGCCTAAAGGAACGTTGGTATATGAGATAGAAGGTCCCATGTTCTTTGCAGTGGCAGATCAATTTTTGAATGTATCTATGGACAAAGATACGAAAGTTGTCGTTATGCGTATGAGATCTGTGCCGGCAATGGATGTTTCAGCGCTTCGTAAGCTTCAGGAGGTATATAAAATGTGCGAGAAGCATCATGTGACGCTGCTGTTCTCTCATGTGACGGAGCAGCCGTGGAAAATGATGGAGAAAGCAGGATTCATAAAGGAAGTTGGGGAAGAAAATTTCTGTGAGAATATTGACATGGCGATGAAAAAAGCAGAAAAAATATGTAGATAACAGGAAGATCGGGACAGCGTTTAAAGCTCGTCCCGATCTTATTTTACAGCAATTTAAAAGGACTGCATATTGGCGAGGTGCAGTCCTGAGGAAAAAGTTATGAAAAAGAATTTTGTTGTTCGATTTCTTCGAACAATTATAGTATATGCAGAAAATGTGATGAAAGTGTGATGAAAATAAGAAGTAATTGTTAACACTTTTATAGAGTTGTGAACATATCGATGACCTGTCCGGTCATGACCGGTGGTGTATCGCATAAAAGATAAACAATTCCTTTGGCAACGTCAGCTGCGCTTCCCATCTTCACATCATCCTGTCCCACGTTGTGGTTATATACGCGCTGTCCGGGTGTGTCTACGATTCCCGGCGCCACGGCATTGACTTTGATTCCATATTCCTGTGTCTGGATAGCGGTAGTCTTAGTGAGTGTTACAATACCGCCTTTTGCAACGGCATAAGCGCCCATCTGAGAGGCGATACGCCCCATGCGGGAAGATACGCTTACGATGTCGCCGCCGCCTTGACGGATCATGACAGGAACTACTTTGTTGATACATAAGAATGGGATTTTTAAATTAGTCTTAATGATCTGATCCCATTGTTCCTCGCTCCACTCCCATATTTTAATTGCCTGTTGCTTTACTGTGTCGTAGATTTCAGATGGATAACCACCTGCATTATTTACAAGGATGTCAATGCGTCCATAAGTTTCCAATACAGAGTCAACCATAGACTGCACCTGGGCGGAATCTGTCAAATCTCTGGAAAGAGAGGAGGCAGTTCCGCCTTGTTCTTTAATTAATTTTACTGTTTCATCGAGATCCGCCTGCGTTCTGGCAACCGCTACAACGGTAGCGCCTTCGGCAGCAATCGCAAGGGCAGCTTCTCGTCCGATTCCCTTTCCGGCACCGGTAATAATTGCAATTTTTCCTTTTAATTTCATAGGTGATTCCTCCGCTGCTGACTAAATGATTCGGTCGTTTTCTGTAAAAAATGCTGTTGTTGCAGGGTAAATATAACTGTCTCCCACGTTGTGGAGCAAGATGATATTCAAGTGATCATTCAGGTTTTTCTTATCCAGCACGATTGCCTTGGTGAGCTCCGAAAGAGGAAGCGTGCACTGATACGGAAGCCCATAAGCGATAAGCAGGCTTTTAATTCTTGATGCTGTGCCGGGGGCGCTGAGTCCATGCTCTTCGGCGATGCGTGTAAGCTGATACATACCGATGGAAACAGCCTCGCCGTGACTTTCTCTTTTGTAATTGTAGTGCTGTTCGATGGCGTGCGCCAGTGTGTGTCCAAAGTTCAGAAGCATCCGGTTCCCGGTATCGAATTGATCTTCCTCTACAATCATTCGTTTAATATCGACACACCGGTAAATAATATCCGGCAATATCGGTTTTAATGCCGAAAAAGAACCGGCATTCTCCAGCTGCTCAAAAAGAGCGGCGTCTTTGATACATCCGTATTTGATCACCTCACCCATACCATCATGGATGTAGCGCTCCGGCAAGGTGTCCAGAACAAGAGGGTCTATCAGTACGAGAGAAGGCTGATAAAATGCTCCCGCCAGATTCTTTCCCTCAGGAAGATCAACGGCAACTTTGCCGCCGACAGAAGAATCTACCTGCGCAAGCAAAGAGGTGGGAATCTGCACATATTTGATTCCCCTTAAAAATGTAGCGGCCGCAAAGCCGGCAAGATCGCCGATCACACCGCCGCCCAGCGCAATGAGAAGATCGCTTCTGGTAAAACGAGCATCCAGAAGCGCCTTGTAAATGCGTGGGAGATTGTTGAAGTTCTTCGTTTCCTCACCATGTGGAAGAATGAAGTGATAGCAGTCAAAATCCTTGTTCAAAGAGAACAGGATGCGCTCTCCGTACAGTGGATATACGCTGTCATCCGACACGATCATTATTTTCTTCCCTTGAAAGACTTCTTTTATATAAGAAGCTGTGTGTTCGGAGATATGATTTTCAATATAAATGGGATAACTATGTTCCCCGAGATTTACTGTTAATTTCATAATGTTTTTCCAAGTACCTTTGCGATTTGAGTAACATCATTGATCAGTTCATTAAATTTATCCGGTTTTAAGGACTGGGCGCCGTCACAGAGAGCGCATTCCGGGTTGTTGTGGACTTCCACCATCAGTCCGTCTGCACCAGCGGCAATAGACGCTTTTGCCATGGAATCTACTAACCACCATTTTCCGCCGGCGTGGCTGGGATCTACAATGATCGGAAGGTGCGTCAGTTTCCGAAGAACCGGGATACTCTGAAGATCCAGAGTATTTCTTGTATAAGTCTCGAAGGTTCGGATTCCGCGTTCGCATAAAATGATATTTTCGTTACCTGAAGCCATAATGTATTCCGCAGACATGATCCATTCTCCGTAGGTGGCGTTGAGTCCGCGCTTCAAAAGAATTGGACGCTCGACCTGTCCCAATTGTTTGAGGAGATCGAAATTCTGCATGTTGCGGGCGCCGATTTGGATTAAATCCACCTTTTCATTGAAAATGTCAAGATAATCCGTAGACATAAGTTCTGTTACGATCGGCAGTCCGGTTTCTTCTTTTACCGCACATAAAATATCTAATCCTTCCAGTCCTAAACCTTGAAAAGAGTAAGGGCTTGTTCTTGGCTTAAACGCACCGCCTCTTAAGAGATTGGCGCCGGATGCCTTGCAGTCCTTTGCGATGGAAAGCACCTGCTCATAGGATTCAACGGAGCAAGGGCCTGCGATCATAGCGAGACTTCCTCCGCCTATTTTTACACCGGAAACATCAATAATAGAGCTCTCTGGGTGGAAGGCTCTGTTAGCAAGCTTGTAAGGCTCCTGCACGTGCATGACTTTTTCTACAGCAGAATCCACCTCAAATATTTTCGAATCTATTTTACTGGTGTCTCCGATACAACCGATGATTGTCATGTCGGTACCGTGGACAACGTGTGTGTCAAGACCACGTACGGTGACCATCTGTTCGACGTGGGCAATATCTTCAGTAGTTGAATTTGGCTTTAATACAATAATCATAAAAAATTTCCTCCATAGTCACACTGTAAAAATTTAGTTGTTTAAAGTGTGAAACTAAAATTATAGTACATTCGCAGAGTTGATTTGTCAACCGATTTTTGCAAATAATGGGTAAAAATGGGGGCGGCGAATGATTTCAAAGCGAAAGAAAATATGGTACTATGTGAATACGGAAATACTTGATTGTTGGAAGGCGGAGCAGGAGAATACTCCGAGGCTTAGAAGATGGATAAGAGAAGAAAAGTGACGAAAGAAAAGAAGATACTGCTGTCGGGAGTGATGTTTTTGGCGGTGGGAGGTGCACTGCTTCTGGCAGCGCGAACCGCAGAAGGATTTGCAGACTGGTACAGCAGCCATATTTATACTGTTTTTGTAAATGTAATCGGCAGACTGATGGGACAGTTTCCGTTTTCAGTATCTGAGATTTTGCTGTATGTGCTTCTTGGTTGTGTGCTGTGGTGGATTGGGAAGCGTATTACTCTTCGGTGTATGGGAAGAAAAGAGAAGTGGAAGATTAAGGAGGGATTCATATCGTTATTTCTGCTTGCATCCGTTCTGTTTTTCCTGTATGCGCTCAATTGCGGAGTGAATTATTACAGAGAAACTTTTTCAGAAAGTGAAGGTATTGTGACGCGGGAATATTCGGTGGAAGAATTAAAGGAAGTGTGTCGGTGGCTCACAGATAAGGTGAATGAGACTGCGGATCAGGGTTATCGGGATGCGAATGAACGTATGACACTTGAATCTGTGAATGTGGAGCAGGAGGCGGTTGCTGCGATGGAAGATCTGAGCGAAGAATATAAGGCGCTTCAGGGGTTCTATCCGAGACCGAAGGCGTTGTTGAATCACTGGATTTTATCCGTACAGAATTTGACGGGGGTATATTCGCCATTTACGGTAGAAGCAAATTATAATGCCGGAATGGTGGATTATAACATTCCATTTACTGCCTGCCATGAACTATCGCATTTGAGAGGATTTATGGAAGAAAAAGAAGCAAATTATATAGGATTCCTTGCCTGCATCGGCTCGGATACAGAAGCGTTTCGCTATAGTGGATATCTTATGGGATGGATCTACTGTACCAATGTGTTATATCAGGAGGATTATGAAGCGTGGGAGGAACTGCGGGCAGAATTGAAAGACGGCGTGTTGTCGGATCTGAGCGCAAACAGTGCCTTCTGGGCGAAATATGATACTGCGGTGGCAGAAGTATCTGACAGGATCAATGATACTTATTTAAAAGCAAATGGGCAGCAGGAGGGCGTTGAGAGTTATGACCGCATGGTAGATCTGATCGTGACAGAATATAAAGCGGGGAAATTTAAATAAAGAATATAAACAAAGAAAATGTAAAAAAGTACTTGCCAAGAAAGGCGCGGTGTGATATGATATAACACGGTCACGTTCTGTGAATCGTATGGCTCCATGGTCAAGCGGTTAAGACATCGCCCTTTCACGGCGGTAACACGGGTTCGATTCCC
>ENA-OWPD01000198-OWPD01000198.1-human-gut-metagenome-genome-assembly--contig:-NODE-198-length-79850-cov-5.114982_pt1 | contig 79850 bp, 67 predicted proteins | sample MGYA00248262_ERZ651842 | MGnify/ENA primary metagenome ERZ651842 (study PRJEB26924, sample SAMEA4378253) | human gut metagenome | biome: human gut; feature: human-associated habitat; material: faeces... | reverse complement strand
ACTGGCCCACGGTGTACCGGCCAACCTTGGCCGCATCCAGCCCCTTCGCTTCCTCGATTGCCTGTTTCAGTTTTGCCTTGGCCTCCGCCTGGGTTTTACCCAGAACGTTCTTGTAGATGGCCTTGCCCGTCTCTGGGTCGCGGCCGGCGGTGTACCTGCCCTCCCAGCGGCCGTCCTTGCGCTTGCGGAGGTTTCCCTCCCCGTTGGCTCTCCGCTTGCTCATGCTCTGTCCACCCCCTCTGCCTCATCTAGGCCCTCCATTGCCAGCCTCATCCCCAGCCGGAAGCCTTGGATGAAATTCTCCAGCGCCAGGGTGTTGCTGATTTCGCTGTCCGCATCGATCAGCCGCAGCAGAAGGGCCTTGGCCTCCCCCTCCAGCAGGGCGGCGAGCTTTTCCTTACACCGCTCCGCCCGGCCCACGGCTTTCCCCAGCTCGGAGTCCATATCGATCTCCCGGTCGTGGGTCCGGATTTCGCCGTAGTACAAATCCTCCAGTACTTTCCTCATGGCTTTCGCCTCCTTCGCAGCAACACAACATACCGCAAAAGGCACAAAATAGCCAGGTCAACGGCGCAGAGTTATCAAACAATTCACATTTGAGAACTGGCCTTTATGGAAAAGCTTCTCATTGTCAACACCATCGCAGTTGTACTTCGGAAAGGGCTTTTTTCTTTGTTTTGCGACGCAAATTTTGCATCCTTCAGGCCACAGCGGCGGTCAAAAAGGCCGGAACCGGTTGATAAGCTTTGGTTTTCTTCTAAGACCACCGCGCTAAACCCTTGGGCAGGCAAAAATAGCGGCGGTATCCGGTCTTTGAAAAAGCCCCGCACTGTGGGGCTTTGTGGCTGAACCGCCGGGGTTACCACGGCGGTTCTTTATCCTAGTACGAAAATCGAACGCCTCCAAAGGGCCCCAAACAGGGCTCCCGGAGGCGTTCTTCTTCTGGAATTGGATGCTCTGGATGGCCAGGATCATCTCGTCATGACTGTCCCAGACAGCCGCCGCCCCACACACGGCCCAACGCCGTCCAAGTACCCTTGACATGGGCACCGCTCCATCCTCACTCCGAAAACGGCACACAGGGCTCACACGGCCGTGACAGGGGTCTTCCTGTGGGCGTCTGCCCCTTCCCGGAGAGTGGGTGCGGGCCACGCCCGCAAATGCGCCAGGCTGCCGCTTGCGGCAAGCTAGGTTCTCTGCTTGCCCCACCCGAAGGTGAGTAGAGCTGCTTCCTTAAACCCGCTTACTCTGCTTTCGTATTTTACCGTTATCGCTGTACCCGCCCAGAACCATCTCCTTGGGCAAGTCGCCTTACTTCACAAACATTTACTCGATTAAAGTCTCCCTCGATTGAGTGCTTCAAAGCAGAAGCGGCCACAGCAAATTCCAATGCAGCCTGCGGCTCAGATTCCGTTAGCAAGCCGTGAATTAAGCCTGCCGCAAAAGAATCACCGCCGCCCACACGATCCACAATGTGCAAATGATACTCTTTAGAGAAATAACACCTCTTACCGTCAAACAGGATACCGGCCCATTCATTGTCGCTGGCCGATGTAGAACTGCGAAGAGTAAATGCAACCTTTTCAAAGCCAAACTGTTGAACCAGTTTGGCAGCAACCGATTTATACCCATCTTTACTTAATTTGCCCATTGTAATATCGCTATCATCGGCAATGATGCCAAATACATCCTTGGCATCTTCTTCATTTCCAATATATACGTCTACATGATGGCATAAACGCGTCATGGCGTCGCGAGCCTCGTCCCGGCTCCATAGTTTACTACGGTAATTGATATCGCAGGAAACCTTTGCTCCAGCTCTATGTGCAGCTTCGCATGCTTTTAGGCACGCATCCAGCATATTGTTTCCAAGTGCAGGCGTAATTCCAGTAAAATGGAACCAATCTGCTCCGTCCATAATGGTGTCCCAATCAAACTCTTTGCTGATTGCCTCTTGAATAGATGAATGGGCCCGATCATATAGGCAGACAGATCCTCGCTGTGAGGCACCTTTCTCCAAATAGTAAATACCAACCCGATCACCACCGCGCACAATGTAGGATACATCCACACCAAAGGATCGGAGACAATCGATTGCGGCCTGACCTATCGCATTTGAAGGCAGCTTCGTGACAAAAACTGCCTCATCGCCATAATTGCAGAGAGAAACTGCAACATTGGCTTCCCCACCACCGAAAGTAGCCTCCATCTGATCATTTTGGAATAGCCTCTGGTATCCATGTGGAGATAGCCGCAGCATAATCTCACCAAATGTTATAATTTTAGGCATGCGCTCTACCTTCTTTCACCATCACAATAGACTGCTTGCAGATTTCAGAAATTTCATCCCAGTGGCCTTGTTTTACCAGATCCTCTGCAACCATATAGGAACCGCCACAAGCCGCGACAAAGGAACACGCACTGTATTCTCTCAGATTCTTCAGCGAGATCCCTCCTGTCGGCATGACTTGAAACATAGGGAAAGGGCCATGAAGCGCTTTCATCTTTTTAATCCCGCCAGATGCCTCTGCCGGGAAAAACTTAATAATTGACAGCCCTAGACGATATGCTGCATGACAGTCTGATGCTGTAGAGCACCCAGGAATAACAGGGATTCTCTTTTCTTTGGCATATTCAACTAGCAAGGGATCCATTCCAGGTGTCACGAGAAACTGCGCACCTGCCGCCTGTGCTTCATCGATTTGAGATAGGCTCAGGACTGTGCCAGCCCCAACGAGCATCTCTGGACAATTATTTCGTATCATTCCAATCGCATCGGCTGCACCAGCAGCGCGAAATGTCACTTCCATAATGGGTATTCCACCCGCAATCAGTGCGCGTGCCAACGGAACGGCATCTCGTTGTGGATTTGTTAGTTTAACAACCGGTACAATGCCAATATCTGAAATGCATTTAAATACGTCTTGCATAGTAAACCTCTCGTTCCGTATATCTGTAAATGCAAATAAAAGGCGGGCAGACCGGCCCAAGTATTTGACAGTTCTGCCCGCCGATAAGCGCCTATTAAATATTAAAGCATCGTATCAACATCCAGGGGCGTATACGGAACTCCCTGACTATCAGCCACCTCTTTCTGCGTAATCTTGCCGTTTACCATAATGACGCCAGAGCGAAGCACCGGGTTCCGTTTACATGCCTCTTTCAGGCCGTAATTAGCCGTGTCCTCCACAATGGGGAAAATATAGCGGGAAAACGTTTCGTTAGCCGCATCCGGTACCATGGCGGGGATATTGGTCACACCAACATGCACAATTCCTTCTTCAATAAAATAAGGATCGCTGATAGTCGTATATTTTGCAGTTTCAATAATGCCCTCGCCTTCCAAATCTACAATCACAGATCCTTTGCGCATAGTACGCACCATTTCGCGGGTAACAATGGGAACCTCCAGCCCCGGATAAGAGTAAATGCAGTTGATCAGAATGTCAGCTCGTGCCACTTCAGCCGCGAAGGAAATCTTATCCATATAGCGCAAATCAGTGTGGTGCAAAATATTCCTCAAATACTCCAGTCGTGCGATAGACTTCTCAAATACCACAACCTCAGCGCCCAAGCCCTCTGCTACTTGCGCAGCAGACAGTCCAGCATGTCCGCCACCCAAAATTACGATACGGGCGCGTTTTACGCCAGTAATTGGCACCACACTTACACCGCTGCCGCCATACTGACGCTGGATATACTGTGTACCTAAAATAGGTGCCATACGACCTGCAATCTCACCCATAGGCCGTGTTAAAGCACGACTTCCATCAGGATAACGGGTAACCTCATAAGAGACACCAGTAATGCCTGCCTCCAACAGACGCTTCACTTGTTCCGGCTTGGCAGTGCCTTCTGCCATATGAAACGCTGTGAAAAGCATCTGACCCTTACGGAAAGGCATCTCAAGATCGCCGGGCATTAAATCCTTAAATTTAACGATCATCTCACATGCGTTATATACATCTTCCATTGTCTCCAAGACTTTTGCGCCGACGTTGATATACTCCTCATCCGCAATACCGGCAGGTTCAGCAAGTCCTTTCTGAATATAAACAGTATGCCCCTGCTCTGTCAGTCTGAAAACCCATTTAGGAATGAGGCCAACACGCGTTTCTTTATCCTTCAGCTCTTTAGGAATGCCAATAATCATAAATATAACTCCTTTCATTGTGCAAGAGGTCGGGCGAACCTCAATTGTACTTATATAGGTACAGGTTCTTATATACGTCTATCTGTAGAATATCTATACTCACGAATATTGTCAATAGTTTTTTTCATTTTTATATAAAAAGTACGAGACAATTCCCCCCAAGGAGTTACCTCGTACTTTTTGCACAATTTACTCTTACTATGTTTACCAGATAGACAAATATTACATATAAATTTCACACAAAATCAGCTCTTCATACAAGCAGTCGTTCAATTTCCTGCCGTGCATCTTGGAGCAAAAGTTTAATTCGCTCCCCTTTCTCTTCTGTATAGCGAAAAGTCGGTATGGAAACACTTAAAGCCATTACCGGCATCTCCTCTTTCTCTATCGGAACCGCAATACATTGTACAAACTCAGAATTCTCCTCCTTTTCATATGCAAAACCAGTTTGGCGAACTGTGAGAAGTTGTTTGTAGAGTTCATCCAAGGAAGTAATGGTATGCGGAGTAATTTGCGGTAGCCCATTTGGAAAGCGGCTCTCCAGCTGCTGGTATGTACTCTTTGAAAGTAGCGCCTTCCCCAATGCAGTAGTATTGGCTGGCAACCGTTTACCGGGTGCCGAAAACATGCGTATGGGTTCTGGAGAATCCACTTTCAACAGATAAAGGACATTATCGTCCCGCAATTCCGCTAAATGACAGGACTCTGAGCAGAGATCCACTACTTTGCGCATGATCGCCAACGTCTGCACATAAAAATCGTCATTATTTAAATATGTATTTCCTACCTCAAATAGGCGCCTGCCAATCGTATATTTCATTTGCGCCTGGTCATAGGAAAGATAACCTCCGGCTGCAAGCGTGTGTAAAATGGGAGAAATACTGCTTTTAGGGCATTTAAGAACTGTTGCAACCTGCGTCAAAGAAAAACCATCCTCTACGCCAGAAAATGCGATTAACTCTAGAATCTCCATTACTCGCTGAGTCGAACGATGCCCAATATTTGCCATTTATATTTCACTCCTTATTTCTGAAATAATTCCTATATCCGAATCAATTTTATCCCAAAAGTTAGCAAGTTACAAGAGCAAATATTAATTTCTATGTGCAATTTCTCTTAATATAAAATTGAAATTGCTTTTTTCTATATTACACTTGACAAAGAGCAAAAAACGTTGTATGTTTCTTTTAAGGGCGAATAATTGAACGAGTTCTTATATACGTTCTATTTTTTGAAAAGGAGGACCAAAGATGAAAAAGCAAGCTTCTTTGCTGCTGGCAGGCATGCTGCTAATTACCTCTTTATCTGCATGTGGGGAGTCACCTGAACCCAACACAGGAGAGGAAAACGGCGAGCACAGCAGTATTACTTTGCGCAATTACATGGCTCTTCCGACAACTGATCCTGCAGATACCAATGAGACGGGTGTACTTACCGTCAACGAGCAAATTTATGAGGGGCTTTATGCTTTAAACGAAGCTGAAGGCGGTTATGACAAACTTTTGGCCAAAGAAGTGGAAATCAGTGATGACGGAACCATATATGACATTACTCTTCAGGATGGAGTAAAGTTTCATAATGGCGAAACCATGACATCAGCCGATGTCGTTTTCAGTTACGAGCACTTCATGGCCAATTCCAAGTACAACACTTATACCAATATGATTGTAGATGTGGAAGCTGTAGACGATACGCATGTACGAATCACCCTTGATCGTCCGTATTCCCCCATACTTCATACTTTCTATAAGGTAAAAATCCTTAGCCAGAAAGAGGTAGAGTCACAGGGTGACGAATTTGGCACCGTAGCAAATCTGGCCGGAACCGGGCCGTATAGCTGGGATCTAGACGCCTACAAACCTACCACAAGCTGGACGCTGAATGCTTTTGAGGATTATTGGCAGGGTGCTCCCTCTATCAAAACCATCAATTATGTTGTAATTGAAGATGACGCCGCCGCAGTGATCGCCCTGGAGAATGGAGAAATCGATTGGATGACGGTTCCCCTGGCTAACTGGGACGATATTAAAAATTCCGGCAAATTTGCCACCGATGAACGGCAATCTAATGAGATTTTCTTCCTCTCCATCAACTGGGAGGCCAGCGATATTCTTGCCAATGACAAGGTGCGCGAAGCCATTGCCTACGCAATGGATCGTGAAGCCATGAACCAGATCGTATGCGAAGGCCTGGGCACAGTAACCAACCTATATATTAATCCAAACTATGCTGAGGCTGCGCCGACCGAATGTGATATCACATATCCCCACGATGTAGAAAAGGCCAAGGAGCTTTTGGCGGAAGCCGGCTACCCTAACGGCGTTGATATTGGGGAAATTGTAGTGGCTGCCGGCCGTAATGAAGCATATGCCACTGTGCTCCAAGCTAATTTGGCCGAGGCCGGTATTACTGCAAAACTGACCGCTTTGGAATACGGTGCCGCCGTAGATCGCTCCGCTATTCAAGATTTCGATCTTTATGTAGCCTACGATAGCGGCAATTATGATTTTAATAACTTCCGTCAACAGGCCCACAGCGAATCCGTTGGTATTATGACCATTTCCTTTGTGGGTGATAAGTTCGACTACAAGCATTTTGAGGAGCTCTTTGCCGAAGGCGAACGGCTCACCAATGAAGAAGATCGTCGAGCAGTCTACACAGAGCTCTACAATGAGGTCATGGCAACCTATTGTCAGCTTCCCATGGTAGTCCCTCCCGTCTGCTCCGCCTGGAATCCTGATTTGAATGTGGTTTCTGTTCCCACTTATTATAGAGTGGCTGATTGGAGCTGGTCTTAATACTATTTCACGGAATTGGCAATTTAGTCTGTCCGCACTAAGACAAGCTCTGTATACGGGTGGAAGCTAGCTTCCACCCGTATACAGAGTTCTCTTACCACCTGAAAACCGCACAACAGAAAGTAGGTGTCAAAATGCATCGATATGTTATTAAGCGGCTTTTGTTCCTCATTCCTACCGTGTTGGGTGTCACATTTATTATTTTCTTTGTAATGAGTATCACACCCGGCAACCCAGGCCGCATGATATTGGGGCCTACAGCTCTGCAGGAAGATGTCGATGAAATGAATCATGAACTCGGATATGATCAGCCGCTTATCATACGATACATAAATTACATTAAAAATGCGATAACCGAGGGTGATTTCGGCACTTCATATGCCACAAAACGTCCCGTATTTGAGGAACTATGGCCACGCTTTTTAGTCACGCTTCGCATGGCACTCTTTGTCATGTTGATCTCTGTGGGAATTGGCGTCCCAATAGGTATCTATTCAGCCGTCAAGCAGTATACTTTATGGGATACAATCCCGACCATGATTGCATTTTTCCTTGCTGCAGTACCAAGTTTCGTGGTAGGTATGGTCTTGCTTCTTGTATTTGCCATGAAGCTTAATTGGTTTCCATCCTATGGACTGTCCTCTTTAAAGCACTATATTCTGCCTATTTTAGCCGCATCTATTTGTGAGGTATCTTCTTACCTCCGCTTTACAAAATCTTCTATGCTGGAGGCCATTCGTCAGGATTATGTTCGCACAGCTAGAAGCAAAGGTGTGCCAGAACGCACTGTCATTTGGAAACACGCACTTAAAAATGCATTGCTTCCAGTTGTGACCAGTATTGGGATGCGCTTCGGCATGTTACTTGCTGGTATGGTAACGACAGAACAACTCTTTTCAATTCCCGGAGTAGGCAGCCTGATTGTCGATAGCATTAGCCAGAAGGACGAACCTATGGTAATTGCTTGTGCCATCATGGTATCTATTTGCTTTACTCTGCTAATGTTGCTAGTGGACATCATCTATGCCTTTATTGATCCGCGTATTCGTGCCAAGTATAGTAAAAGAAAGGGGTGGTGAGGCAAATGTCAAAGCAAATGACACTCTCTAATTCACAAGATACCACCTTCAAAAAGCCCAGTCAGTTAAAAGAACTACTGCGTCGGCTTCGAAAAAGCAAGGGGGCCATGGTAGGCCTGACCATCCTAATTTTTATCCTTTTAATTGTTATTTTTGCCGACCTGATTGCCCCCTATGACCTGGCTGTTACACAGGATGCGTACAATAAACTTCAACCGCCCTCTGCCCAACACCTCCTGGGCACAGATTCATATGGCCGTGATGTCCTAGCCCGTCTGGTGCATGGTGCTCGCAATTCTCTTTTTATTGCCCTGCTCGCCAGTTGTACCTCCTGTATCTTTGGAAGCCTTCTAGGGGCAATCGCCGGATACTTCGGGGGCAAAGTCGATATGATCATCATGCGGTGTCTGGATATCTTCATGTCCATCCCAGATCTTCTCTTTACCATGGTAGTTGTGGCCGCTCTCGGCTCTAGTGTTCCCGTTCTCATTATTGCCATGACACTAGCGTATTTTACTAATTATGTCCGTCTGGTGCGTTCTGGCGTGCTCAATCTCTGTGAACAGGAATATGTTGAGGCGGCTCGTGCTGGAGGTTCCAGCGCATTACGTATTATTTTAAGCCATATCATCCCAAATACCTTAGGTATAATCTTAGTAAATATGACTCTGAATGTGTCAAGCCTAGTAATATATCAATCTACTTTGAGCTTTATCGGCTTAAGTTTGCCTAGCCCCACTCCAGAATGGGGCAGCATGCTCTCCGGCGCACGTAACGATATGATGCGGGCACCCTTCCTAGTCATATCCCCGGCCCTTGCAATCGTGTTGACAGCCTTTTCTGTCAACTTGTTAGGCGACGGCCTACGGGATGCCCTGGATCCCAGACTAAAGAACTAGGTTCCGGAAAGGATGTGACATAATGGATAGCAAGGAAAGCATGCTGGAAATTCAAAATCTTCATGTCGTATATAAAACTGATTTGGAAACTGTATATGCGGTCAACGGTCTTACCTTTTCCCTGCAAAAGGGACAAACCTTAGGCCTTGTAGGGGAGACGGGCGCAGGTAAAACAACTTTGGCGCTCACCATAATGGGACTGTTGCCCGAACGAACAGGGAAAGTTACTCAGGGCGCTGTGCGCTTTGAGGGCGAAGACCTGATTCATTTATCAGAAAAAAATATGAGACATGTCCGAGGCAATAAAATTGCTATGATTTTTCAGGACCCAATGACATCCTTAAATCCCGTTCTTACTGTGGGAGAGCAAATTGCCGAAGCGCTAATAGTTCATAACGAAGCAGGCCTAACCAAAGCAGAAATTGATGCACGCGTGGATGAAACCCTGCGCATGGTAGGTATTCCTCCTGCAAGGAAAAACGAATATCCCCATCAGTTTTCCGGCGGTATGCGCCAACGGGTCATGATTGCCATCGCGCTCTCCTGTGAACCAGATCTGCTGATTGCAGATGAACCTACCACCGCGTTGGATGTAACAATTCAAGCGCAGGTACTTCTGATGATCCGGAATCTTCGGGATCGTCTTGGAACTTCACTGATTATGATAACCCATGATCTCGGCATCGTAGCCCAGACCTGCGACAACGTAGCCGTGATGTACGCTGGCGAAATTATTGAAATAGGCAGTGCAGAAGATATTTTCACAAAAAGCAAGCACCATCCCTATACAGACGGATTATTTGGCTCCTTGCCAAACCTTAAATCTAAGACAAGACGGCTGACTCCAATTGCCGGTTTGATGCCGGATCCCACCGCTCTCCCCAAAGGCTGCAAATTTGCCCCCCGGTGTTCAAAATGTATGGAAATATGCAAAGAGATACCTCCCAAATTTTATACCGCAAATGGTCACTCCATCCGCTGCCACCTATACAGAAGCACAAAGGAGGTCTAACATAATGGCAGATGTTCAAGCTCCTTTGATTGAAACACGCGCATTAAAAAAATATTTTCCTGTAGGAGATCACTCCCAACTTCATGCGGTTGATGGCATCAATCTCAAGATTTATCCCGGGGAAACTTTAGGTGTAGTGGGCGAATCCGGATGCGGTAAAAGTACGCTTGGGCGGACCATTCTCCGGCTTCAAGAACCAACCGATGGTCAGATTTTATACGATGGAAAAGACATTACCAAATATAATCGTCGCCAGATGAAGCAAATGCGGCAAAACATGCAGTTAATTTTTCAAGACCCCTACGCCAGTCTGGATCCAAGAAAGTCTGTGGTAGAAATCATTGCAGAGTACATGATTATCAACCGCACCTATCCATCCAAGAAAGAAATTTACAATTACGCTGCACATCTGATGGATATCGTTGGTCTGGCTCGACGTTATGCTAATGCCTATCCGCATGAATTGGATGGTGGCAGGCGGCAACGCATCGGAATTGCGAGGGCACTTTCATTGCACCCCAAATTTATCGTCTGCGATGAGCCAGTTTCAGCGTTAGATGTTTCCATTCAGGCTCAGATTTTGAATCTTCTAATGGACTTGCAGGATGAGATGAACCTTACCTATATGTTTGTTACACATGATCTTAGTGTTGTCAAACACATTTCCAACCACATTATGGTCATGTATTTGGGGCAATGTCTGGAATTGTCCACTTCAGACGAACTATTTAAGCGTCCTCTTCATCCTTACACGCAGGCATTGCTTTCCGCCATTCCAGAACCGGATATCTCTATGCGCAACAAAGAAATTAAGGTCATTCAGGGTGAAGTAGTCAGCCCGGTAGACCCCAAACCCGGTTGCCGTTTTGCGGCTCGATGTGAGTTTTGCACTGAGCTGTGTACCAAAGATGATCCTCCATTGTTGGAAGTATCCCCCGGGCATCACGTCGCTTGTCACCTACTGGCGCCAAAGTAACAATTTCAGGAAGGCATGCCGCAGTATGCGGTACGCCTTCCTGCTTTTTCTGTACAATGCAGGCAGGAAAAGGCGACACCCAATAAAGGCACCAGAGCGGCAGGCGGTGTGTTCAGCCCTTCGGCGAGATGTACAGGCGGTTGTCCTTCAATAACCGAGAAACCAACTGAACTAGTTTTCTGGCAGTGGAAGCGGGCGCGCGTTTATGCTGGTACTTGTTGACCCCTTTGAATTTAAGGTTGTAGTAGCGCCGGGACTCGGAGTCGCGCCTTCTCACAGAATTAGCGGCTTCCAGCAAGCAGTAGCAGTGGTAGCGGTTTTCGGATTTAATCTTTTTGGAATATTCGGCTTTAAACTTGCCTAGCTAGTCTTTGTGCCAGACGAGGTTGGCAAACTCGGCAACAGAGTCTCGAGAATTAAAATGGCAGATATCTCCGATTGCAACGATGATGCTGGGCGGAGCAGCCCCTGCCAATGCCTGGAGATGGAGGCCAGAGTATACAGAATAGTCTCAAACTTTTGTTTAATGGTTCCCACAAAACATTGACTTGCTCTTTCAATGCTCGCATGTCGACAATTAAAACGGACATGGCCGACTTACAGTATCGTTCACAGTCCTGGGCATTCATAAGGCCCTCCTTGCTGACCTGGAGCCTACGCCCCAACAGGTTCCCTTTACGCTGTCCCAACACCGGCCCCTTGGCCGGAGCGGAGATTACCCAGTTCTACATTACCAGCCGGACAGCCGGCTTTTCCGCCCAGCCTTAGAATCGAAGGGCTTCTCTAAGGTTTCTTTAGCATCCAGCGAGTCCCGACGGGTGACTATCCTTTGGATGAACACGCCTTCCGCTATTTTAATGTTAAAACCAGCCACTGGGAGGTAGAGGGAGGCGCCGCCTACAAGGTGATGGCGGAGGCATCCCGCACCGATATACGGTTCAGCAGCCCCATTGCTATAAAGGAGGCCGACACCACCTATGATCTGTCCGTCCTGCCCTATCATGTCGCGGAGTAGATCCGCCAAGTTACCTACTAGGAATTCACTGCCCCGCTGGGCCGACCTCTCATCAGGTTGGGCCGCGACGCGCCACTCACCGAAAACGGCAACCTTTCCCCATCTCCTTTATGCAAAAGGATAGGTGGTACAACGGGTATGCCGGATCCTCCGGCACCAGGTGGAAAGAGTCGTCTTAGCTGAGAATCTAGATCTCAACCCCCTGTTCCATTTGGGCATTTCCTTCCGGGCGGTAGTCAGGATGACGGCTGGCATGGTGGATATGGGCATGTGCGGGCCCTGCTGGAAATTTTCAGCGGCCATTTTGGTGGGGGACGGCCCATTTGTTGTGGATCTGGCTTCGGATACACCAGCTGATCGGAACCCACCCCAATCTGTGGGAGTTTATCCTCTTCAACCTGCTGTCAAACTGTGCCACTATCACCAACTCTGTCGTGATGTGGCTGTGTACGGGCTTCCAGCTTGTCCCCCTGAGCCCCGATACCTTCCAATCTCTCTTTTTCAACTACACCGACGCGGAGAGTGACCTGGGCCTGTGCGGCTTCCTGAGTTTCCTTGTGGCAACCTCCGCCACACAGGCGGTCAACTTCTTCGTCCAGAAAAACCTTGTGTTCCGCTCCAATGCACAGTTTCGCCAAGCGATACCTAAATACATTCTGCTGGCAGTGGTGCTGGTGCTGATCTCCGCCGCCCTGCCGGCCTACAGCCAAGCGTTCCTGCTTTGCCTGGGACTTTCACAAGTGCTGGTCCCCACCGCGGCCAACCTGATGAACATTGTGGTGCAGGTCGTGTTGAGCTACCCCACCATGAAGTTCTGGATTATGCCAGCGGACAAGGGAAGAGTAGGCACATAGGACATTTCTTTGTTTATATCCGGCGCAATTTCTGAGGTCGGGTCGCTGTCTTGACCCAAATTCTGACCCAGAACAGGAAAATTCCCGGCGGAGCGGAGAGGGTATGACATCCTGGATTTGGAAGGTTCCTGGAATAAAAATGGGCAGAAAGCGCCGGAAATCAACGGATTGAACCGCCCACAGCAGCTCATAACCCGGAGGTCGGTGGTTCAAATCCATCCCCCGCAACCATAAACCCGTCAGAATCCATGGATTCTGACGGGTTTTCTCTTGTTTTCATCATTTTTTCTGGATGATTATTTTTGCCGTTTTTATCTGACCCAAACCGTGACCCATACGGGATCTCGGAGCGTTCAGGGCTGGAGACTGCCGGAGAGGATACTGCCCATCGTTTTGGCCGCCTGGCGCTGGGAGGCCGTGGTCACATGGGCGTAGGTGTCCAGGGTAAACCCCGCCGAGAAGTGCCCCAGCATTCCGGATACCGTTTTCACGTCCACCCCGTTCTGGAGGGCCAGGGTGGCAAATGTGTGACGCAAATCGTGGAACCTCACTCGAGGTAGCCCTGCCCGTTTCAGCACCCGGTGGAGCATGTGCAGCACGCTGTCCGGGGAGATCGGCCCGCCCGTGGTGCTGGGGAATACCCACTGGCTGCTCCCCGTTTTCTTCCTCTGTGCTTCCAGAACGCCTATCGTATCCTCTGCCAGCGGCAGGGTGCGGTAGGCGTTTTTCGTTTTCAGGGGCGCCTCCACCACCTCGCCGTTGATCCGGGCGATCTGCCGCCGTACCCGGAGGTCACCCCGCTCCAAATCAATGTCCACCCATTTCAGGCCGAGAAGTTCTCCCCGGCGGAGCCCAGTAGCCAATTCCAGATAGTAGAGCTCAAACACGCCGCTGTCCTTGGACTCTCTCAGGAAGGACTGGAGCTGCTCCACCAGCAGGGTTTTCATCTCCTTGTGCTCCAGCCGGGGCAGGGCACAGCCCTCCGCAGGATTTGCGGTGATCAGTTTCTGCTCCCTGGCTAAGTTCATCGCAGAGGAGATGATCTGGTGGATGTTCCGCACGGTCTTGGGGCTCAGCCCCTTGGCCTGGTGCCTGGACTCCAGCCGGCCTGCCCTTCCCTGCTCCAGCAGCTTCTTGTAGAACTTCTGCAATTCCAGAGGAGTGAGTTTTTCCAGGGGGACCTTGCCAATGTTGGGTTTGATGTGGTTGTCGATGTAGCCCCGGTAGGTCTGGTGGGAGGATGGCCGTACTTTTATCTTGGCGTAGTGCTCAAACCACACCTCCATCCACTGCCCCACCGTGTACCGGCCAACCTTGGCCGTGTCCAGTCCTTTCGCTTCCTCGATTGCTTGTTTCAGCTTGGCCTTGGCCTCTGCCTGGGTTTTTCCCAGGACGTTCTTGTAGATGGCCCTGCCCGTCTCCGGGTCGCGGCCGGCGGTGTACCGGCCCTCCCAGCGACCGTCCTTGCGCTTGCGGAGGTTTCCCTCCCCGTTGGCTCTACGTTTTGCCATGGCTTATTACCTCCTTTGCAGCAACACAACATACCGCAGAAGAGGAGAAATAGCTAGGCCAACGACGCAGAGTTAACAGAACATTATCATTTGCCTTTTCTTTGTTACAACGTATCATTTCCCGTCCAGCGCAAAAGACCCTATCTTTGTTTTATGTGGCGCAGGATTTGCGTACCCCGGCGTGGAAGGATGTCCCCAGCCCAAACGCCCCCACAGCGGCGGTCAAAAAGGCTGGAACCAGCTGGTAACACTGCCTTTCTCAATACTACCGACCACCTAAAACTTCGAACTCCGCCTTCAGCGACCACCTAAGCTTGGTCTGAGCCGAAATCCCGCAACCCCTTGGCACGCCCCGCACTGCGGGGCGTTGTGATTGGGCCGGCGGCGGTTCACCGACGTCGGTCCTTTATCCTAGTACTAAAATCGAACGCCTCCGGAGAACCCAGAATCGGGCCCCCGGAGGCCTTTTCTCTCTGGAATTCATGCTACTCTGGGAGGGCAGATTTTCCGTGACACTCCCGCCCAGGAACCACTTGCCCACACGCGGCCCAACGCCGCCAAAATCCCGTTTCAGGGGGCCCTGCCCCACCCCTGCCCCGAAACCGGCACACAGGGGTGACACGGCCGTGACGGCGGTCGCTCCCTGGCTTGTCCCTCTCTGCACTTTGCCGCACGCTGTGCGCTTCTCCCGAGAAGTGGGTGCGGGTTTCCGCCCGCAAAAGGCGTTTGGCAGGCACTTACGGCAGTTCGCCTCCACCTCAGAATGGGCAAAATCTCTCCGAAAGGAAATTAACGATTGACAACGAATAAAATGGGGAATACAATCAAGTTGCTACAAATAAAATAGCGAACGCACAGGTGCGTCTCCCCTCCGGGTGGAGACGGAAAAGGGAAGCCGGGTGAAACTCCCGCACAGGGCCGCTGCTGTAATTGCGGAGTCCCGCCAAAAATGCCACTGGCAGGTAATGCCGGGAAGGCTGGCGTGGACGGAGACGCATGAGTCAGAAAACCTGCCTGCTGCGTGCACAGGACATGCTCTTCGGATCTCAGGAGCCAGTGTGCGGCAGAGGAATATCCCCCGTAGGCGGGGGATGAACTGTTTGCAGGAAAACCGGGATCGGAGCACGCTCCGACCCCGGTTTTTTGCGTTCATCTTCCCGATACAGAAAGGCGGTCATGCGCAAATGGAACGATACGAATACCCCTTCTCAGCCCTGGTGGGGCAGGAAAAGCTGAAAACCGCGCTGCTGCTCAACCTGGTGGAGCCCCGCCTGGGCGGCGTGCTGATCCAGGGGGAGAAAGGAACGGCCAAGTCCACGGCGGTGCGCGGTTTGGCAGAGCTGATGGACGAGGTGGAGGTGGCGGAGGGGTGCCCCTTCCACTGCCGGATGGATGGTGAGGCGCTGTGCGACGAGTGCCGGTCCAGCCCGGCCCGCCGCGCCGTTCCCTACCGCCGCCGAGTGGTGGAGCTCCCCGTAAGCGCCACCGAGGACCGGGTGGTGGGCACCCTGGATCTGGAGCGGGCGCTGAAGGAGGGCGTCCGCGCCTTTGAGCCCGGCCTGCTGGCCCAGGCCAATGGAAATATCCTCTACGTGGACGAGATCAACCTGCTGGAGGATCACATTGTGGACGTGCTGCTGGACTCCGCCGCCATGGGGGTCAACACCGTGGAGCGGGAGGGGATCTCCTACAGCCATCCGGCCCGCTTCATCCTGGTGGGCACCATGAACCCGGAGGAGGGGGATCTGCGGCCCCAGCTGCTGGATCGCTTCGGCCTGATGGTGGAGGTGCACGGCGAACAGGAGGCGGAGGCCCGCAAGGAGGTGGTGCGCCGCCGCCTGGCCTTTGAGGAAAACCCCGCCGCCTTCTGCGCCCGCTGGGCGCCGGAGCAGGAGGCCCTCCGGCGTCGGATCGGGTCGGCCCAGGCCCTGCTGCCCCAGGTGTCCCTGCCCGAGCCCCTGTTCGATACCGTGGCCCGGGTGTGCACCGCTCTCCAGGTGGACGGCCACCGGGCGGACATCACCATGCTCAAGACGGCACGGGCTCTGGCGGCTCTGGAGGGCCGGACGGAGGCCGGAATGGAGGAGCTGCGGCGGGCGGCGGAACTGGCCCTGCCCCACCGCCTGCGCCGGGCCCCGTTTGAGCAGGCTGGAGATGCCGGCATCGACTGGGAGGCGCTGTTCTATGGATAGGCCCCTGTATCCTTTCACCGCCGTGGTGGGGCAGGAGCGGGCAAAGCAGGCCCTCCTCTGCCTGGCGGTGGAGCCCCGCATCGGCGGGGTGCTGCTGTGCGGGGAAAAGGGGACGGCCAAGTCCACTCTGGTGCGGGCCCTGGGCGGCCTGGAGGGAGTGCGCCTGCTGGAGCTGCCGGTAAGCGCCACGGAGGACATGCTGCTGGGCGGTGTGGAGCTGGAGACGGCGGTGCGCACCGGCCGCAGAACCTTCCAGCCCGGTTTGCTGGCCCGGGCCGACGGGGCGGTACTCTATGCCGACGAGGTAAATCTGCTCCCCTCCGCCCTGACCGCCGCCCTGCTGGACACGCTGGAGACCGGAGTGTGCCGGATGGAGCGGGACGGCATCTCCCACACCTGCCCCGCCCGCTTCGCCCTGGTGGGCACCATGAATCCGGAGGAGGGGACGCTCCGCCCCCAGCTGCTGGACCGCTTCGGCCTCTATGTGGCGGTAACGGGGGAGCGGGAGCTGGAGGCCCGGAAAGAGGTGGTGCGCCGCCGCTTGGCCTTTGAGGAAACCCCCGCCGCCTTTCGCGCCCAGTGGGCCCGGCGGGAGGAGCGGCTGGCCGGGCAGCTGGCCGCCGCCCGCGCCCTGCTGCCCCAGGTGGACGTGGGGGAGGCGGAGGAGCAGGCCGCCTGCCTGTTGGCCCGGCAGGCCAACGCCGCCGGGCACCGGGCGGAGCTGGCCATCCTGCACACCGCCCGCGCCCTGGCTGCCTTGGCCGGGCGCACTTACATCAACTTGGAGGATCTCCACACGGCGGCGGAGCTGGCCCTGCCCCACCGTAGGCGGGAGGGAAGCGAAGGCCCGCCCCCGCGACAGGAGAGAGGGGAGGAGCCCCCTCGGGGATCTGGAGCGGACGGACAGGCCGGGGGCGGGGATGGACCGGCGGACGAGTCCCACCCCGCCGACGGGCCGCCGCAGGAGGGGGTTCAGGCCCCCGCGCCACCCACGGAGCAGGGGCCGTCCCGAGAGCGGTTGGAGCAGGGGGAGAACCTCTACGAGGTGAGAACCCTGCTCACCACCCGGGCCGACCGCCTGGCCCGCCGGGGCAGCGGGCGGCGCAGCAAGACCCGCTCCGCCACCCGGCGGGGGCGGGCCGTGGGCGACCGTATCCCCCGGGGGAAGGCGGAAGATCTGGCGGTGGGCGCCACGCTGCGGGCCGCCGCCCCCTATCAGTGGAGCCGGGGCGGCGGGCAGTCCGGCCTGGTCATCCTGCCCCCCGACCTGCGGGTGAAGGTGCGGGAAAGCCGCGTGGGTGCGGACATCGTGTTCGCCGTGGACGCCAGCGGCTCCATGGGTGCGGCCAGGCGGATGAAGGAGGTCAAGGAGGCGGTGCTCTCCATGCTGATGGACTCCTACCAGAAGCGGGATCAGGTGGGGCTGGTGGCCTTCCGGGGCGGGGAGGCCGCCGCCGTGCTGGAGCTCACCCGCAGCGTGGAGCTGGCCCAGCGGGAGCTCCAGGCCCTCCCCACCGGCGGGCGGACCCCGCTGGCCGCTGGGCTGGAGGAGGCCCGCCGCATGCTGGAGCGGCAGCGCCGCCGGGTGCGGGATTCCCTGCCCCTGCTGGTGCTCATCACCGACGGCCGGGCCAATTTCAGCCGGGGCGGCGACCCGGTGGAGGAGGCCCTGCGGGCCGCCCGGCGGGTGGCGGAGGCCCACATCCCAGCGGTGGTGATCGACACCGAGCGGCAGTTTGTCTCTCTGGGGCTGGCGGCTCAGGTGGCCCAGGTGATGGGTGCGCCCTGCTACCGGGTGGAGGAGCTGCGGGCCAGGCCGCTGGCCCAGCTGGTGCGCGGCCACAGCCCGGCGGCGGGTTAAGGAGGCGTCTATGGTAAAGCTGCTTTTCGTGCTCATGAATGAATACCGGCTCTGGGCCCTGCCTCAGGCCCTGGCCGCCCTGGAGCGCCGGTACCCCGGCGCGGTGGAGGGCAGGGTCTACTCCGTGCGGGAGATAAATGCCGACGCCGGGCTGGAGCGGGCCCTTCTGGCCGACGGCGCGGCGGCGGACATGGCCTTTCTGGCCTCCCATGGCTCGATTCAGAACCTGTACTGCTTTTCCCGGCTGTGGGAGGCGCTGGAGGGGCGGCCGGTCTATTTTACCTCCACCATGGGGGACGAGCTGGCCGAGCTGCTCCCCAGGCTGGGGCTGGAGCCGGCCCTCTACGCCGCGCTGGACAGCTATTACCAGGCGGGGAGCCCGGCGGATCTGGAGGGGCTGGTGCTCTGCGCCCTCAACGGCCGCTTCGGCGGGGATTATCCCCTCAGCCCTCCGAGCCCGCCCCGGGGGCAGGGGGTGTACACCCTGGAGGGCTTCCTGCCGCCGGAGAGGGAGGCGGGGTACCGGGCACGGATGGCCGCCGAGACCCGGCCGGTCATCGGTGTGCTGATCCATGACCACTACGCCAGAACCGGCAATCTGGAGCATGTGGACGCCCTGCTGCGGGCCATTCAGGCCCGGGGGGGCGTCCCATACGCCCTGTCCGACTCCTTCGCCGCCGACCACGGGACGGAGCAGGGCATCCTCTACCGGATGGAGCGGTTCTACCGCAGGGCGGACGGCACCCCCATTCCGGGGGCGCTGGTGGTGTCCTACGGCTTCAGCCTGACCACCCTGGCCGGGCGGGAGGCCCGGGCGGGCCAGGTGCCCGCCAGCGTGTTTGAGAACTGGGGCCTGCCGGTGATCCAGGGACTCACCACCTACTTCAGTGCTGACGAGTACCGGCGGGATATCCGGGGCCTGGATCTGGTCTCCCTGCCCGTGTGCGTCTACCAGCCGGAGTTTGACGGGCAGCTCATTTCCGTGCCCTACGCGGTGACGGAGCGGACGGCGGACGGGCGGAAGGTGTGCCTCCCCCTGCCCGACCGGGTGACGAGGGTGGCGGAGCTGGCCTGCCGCTGGGCGGAACTGGCCCGCAAGCCCATGCCGGAGAAAAAGGTGGCCGTCATCTTTCACAACATGCCGCCCCGCAGCGACACCATCGGCAGCGCCCACGGCCTGGACACGCCGGAGACGGTATTCCGGGTGGTGCGGACCCTGGAGAACCAGGGCCTGCGCACAGCCTACTCCTTTTCCAGCGGGGCGGAGATCATTGCCCGCATCCGGGCGGCGGTGACCAACGACAACCGCTGGCTCTCCCCGGAGGCCGCGCTGGAGCGGACGGAGGCCACGGTGCCGGCGGAGCAGTATCGGGGGTGGTTCGACCGTCTTAACCCCGAGACCCGGGCCCAGATGGAGGAGAGCTGGGGCCCCGCCCCGGGCACCGTGATGGTGTCCGGCAGCCAGATCGTCATCCCCGGTATCCGAAACGGCAGCCTCTTTGTGGGGGTGCAGCCCATGCGCTCGGCGCCGGAGCGGGCGGAGGAGCTCTACCACAGCACCGACAGCACCCCGCCCCACTCCTACCTGGCCTTTTACCGCTGGGTGGACGAGGTGTTCGGGGCGGACGTGGTGCTCCACGTGGGCACCCACGGCACCCTGGAGTGGCTACCGGGCAAGGAGATCGGCCTGTCCTCCGGCTGCTTCGGCGACATCTGCATCGGCGGGATGCCCCACCTCTACATTTACAACATCAGCATCCTGGGGGAGGGGATGCAGGCCAAGCGCCGCTCCTACGCCTGCATACTCGACCACCTGATCCCCTCCATGGACGACGCGGACACCTACGGCGGCCTCACCGATCTGGACGAGGCCATCGACGGCTACTATCACGCCCGCCAGGCCCGGCCTGCCCAGGTGCCCGCACTGCTGGAGCGGATCTTCACCCTGGCGGAGGAGCTGGAGGTGACTACCGATCTCCAGCTGGAGCGGGCGGATCTGGAGGCCGAGCCGGAGGAGGGGGTGGCCCGCCTCCACCGCTGGGTGAGCCGCATCAAGACCTCCCTGGTGCGGGACGGCCTGCACATCTACGGCCAGCCCCCGGAGGGGGAGCGCTTCGACCACCTGGCCCGAGCCCTGGTGCGGGTACCAAACGGCGCCGTGCCCGCCCTGGAGGACAGCATACTGCTGGCCCAGGGGTGGGCGCCCGAGGAGCTGCGGGCCGCGCCGGAGCGGCTCTACCCCGACGGGCGCACCGCCCTGCGCATTGTGGACGGGGCGATTGCGACGGCCCGGCGGCTCCTTGCCCGCCTGTCGGCGGAGGGCTACCGGCCGGAGGCTGCGGCGGAGCTCCTGGCGGAGGAGGGCTTTCCGGGAGACACCACCCCGCTGGCGCGGGTGCTGGACTTTGTCTGCACCCAGGCGGCGCCCCGGCTGCGCCAAACCACGGACGAGCTGGATCTGCTGCTGGCGGGGGTGGAGGGGCGCTTTGTCCCGCCCTTGCCCGGAGGCAGTCCCTCCCGGGGGAATGTCCACATCCTGCCCACGGGCCGGAACTTTTACGCCATCGACCCCGCCGCCGTACCCAGCCGGGCGGCATGGACGGTGGGACAGACGCTGGCGGAGCAGGCGGTCGACGCCTACCGGGCCCAGAGGGGGGAACCCTGGCCGGAGAGTGTGGCGATCGTGGTCTACTCCGACGAGTGCATGAAAACCAACGGAGAGGACATCGCAGAGGTGTTCGCCCTGATGGGGGTGCGCCCCCGCTATCTGGGCCAGACGGACAAGGTGGTGGGGGTGGAGCCCATCCCCCTGGCGGAGCTGGGCCGCCCCCGCATCGACGCGGTGCTGCGCATCAGCGGCCTGTTCCGGGACACCTTCCCCAACGTGGTGGAGCTGGTGGAGCGGGCGGTGCTGGCCGTGGCCGGCCTGGATGAGCCCCAGGAGCAGAACTTTGTCAAAAAGCACACCGACCAGGAGCGGGAGCGGCTGGTGGCCGAGGGCCTGAGCGAAAATGAGGCGTTGGAGCAAGCATCCCTGCGGGTGTTCGGCTGCCCACCCGGCACCTACGGCGCAGGGGTGAGCAAGGCCATCCACAGCCAGAACTGGGAGAGCTGGAGGGATCTGAGCCAGGTCTACACCCTCTGGAGCGCCCACGGGTACAGCAGCCGCTTCCACGGCCAGGCCATGCCGGAGCTGTTCCGCAGCCAGCTGTCCTCCGTGGGGATGACCATCAAGAACGAGTCGTCGGTGGAGATCGACATGCTGGACAGCGACGATTTTTACAGCTATCATGGCGGCCTGATCGCCTGCGTCCGGGACTGCAGCGGGCAGAAGCCCGTCTCCGTGGCGGGCCTCACCGCCGACCCCGCCCGACCGGAGACCGCCCGTGTGGAGACCGAGCTGGCCCGGGTCATGCGCAGCCGCATCCTCAATCCCAAGTGGCTGGAGGGCCTGAAGCGCCACGGCTACAAGGGCGCCCAGGAGCTGTCCACCACCTTTGACACCTTTTTTGGCTGGGACGCGGCGGCGGAGGTGGCCTCCAACTGGATGTACGACGCCATGGCGCGGCAGTTCCTCCTGGACGAGGAGACCCGCCGGTGGATGGAGCAGGTCAACGACGCGGCGGTGCTCCAGATGAGTGAACGCTTCCTGGAGGCCCACCAGCGGGGGATGTGGCAGGCGGGTGAGGAGGAGCTGCGGGCCATCCGGCGCATCTACATGGACATGGAGGGCGTGATGGAGGACGGCTTTCAATGAAGGGCGGGCTGGACACCCTGGTGCTGCGCCTCACCAACCGCTGTAATCTGGCCTGCGGCTACTGCTACGCCGGGAGCGGGCCGGCGGGTGAGGATCTCTCCCCCGAGCGGGCGGCAGAGGCCGTGGCTCTGGCCTGCCCGCCGGGGGAAGCCCTGCGCATCCAGTTCACCGGCGGGGAGCCCCTGCTGCGCTGGGACACGGCGGCGAAGGTGCTGGACTTCGGCCGGGCCTCCGGACGGAGGTTCCACGCCGCCATCCAGACCAACGGCACGCTGCTCACACCGGCGCTCTGCCGGGAGCTGAGGGCCCGGCGGGTGGCCGTGGGGGTGAGCCTGGACGGGGTGGGCCCGGACAACGCCGCCCGCCGCACCCCGGAGGGGGAGCCCTCCTTCCAGGCGACGGCCCGCGGGCTCCAGACCCTGGCGGCGGCCGGCATGGCGGCCAACCTGACCGCGGTGGTGTCGGCGGGCAGTGTGCGCGGCCTGGACCGTCTGCTGGACTTTGCCCTGTGGTGCGGCAACGTCCACGGTGTGGGCCTGGATCTGGTGCGGCCCCAGGGCCGGGGCGCGGGGGCGGGGCTGTCCCCCTCCCCCCAGGCGCTGGCCGAGGGTTTGAACCGCCTGCTGGCCCGTCACGATCAGCTGGCCCGGCTGGGCCGCCCGGTGCGGCTCAAGGAGCTGGAGCGCCTGCGCCTGCTGCTGCGCACGGGCTGCAGACGGGACTGCTACTGCAACGCCCAGACCGGGCGCTCCCTGGCGGTGACGCCGGACGGCCGTCTGTGGCCCTGCTCCGCCCTGGCCGGGGCGGAGGGGTGCCTCCTGGGGACGCTGGGCGCGGGGACGGCCCTGCCGCAGAGTCCCTGCCCCGGGCTGGAACCGCCGGAGGAATGCGCCCGCTGTCCCGCCTTCGGCCTGTGCGGCGGGGGCTGTCCTGCCGCCCGGCGGGCCGGGCCCTCCCCCCTGGACTGCCAGATGCACCGGAGGATGCTGGAGCACGCCTGCCGGCTGGAGGGGAAATTGGAGTGGTGGAATACGTGGAAAACCGCGTTTCCAGATAGAGAAGAACCAGATGACAAGGAGGAATCGCAATGATACACCATCTGAATCGGGCGGCCGGGCTGTGCCTGACCGCCGCCCTGCTGCTCACAGCGGCGGGCTGCGGCCAGCAGACTGTGCCGGAGAGTCCCAGCCCGTCCCCCGTGGTGGAGACCGCTGCGGCAGACAAGAACGACCTGACCGTGGTGCGCAGCATGGAGCTCCAGTATGCCAACAACTTCGCGGTGGACTACTGTGCCAACGGCTGTAAGATCATCACCGACGGCGCGGGACAGAAGTTCCTGTGGGTGCCCGAGGGGGGAGAGGCGCCGGACGACACGGGGGACATGACCGTTCTCCAGGCCCCGCTGACCAAGCTGGGCTGCTTCTCCACCACCCACGCCACCCTGTTTCACGCCATCGGGGCGCTGGACAAGGTGAGTCTGGTGACCACCGACAAGGATAAATGGCATATCGAGCAGGTTGCCCAGCAGATTGAGGACGGCACCACCACCTATGTGGGCAAGAACTCCGCCCCCGACTATGAGCTCATCAGCGCCGCCGCGCCCCAGATCATCCTGATCTCCGCCAACACCATGCACGGCAGCGACGAGGTGCTGGCCAAGCTGGACGAGCTGGGCATCCCCTACATCGCCGACAGCCAGCACCTGGAGAACCACCCCCTGGGCCGCGTGGAGTGGGTCAAGCTGGTGGGCGCCCTGCTTGACATGGAGGAGGAGGCCGACGCCTACTTCGACGAAGAGGTGCAGCGGGTGAATGCCGTGGCCGAGAGCGTGGCCGGGGAGAGCGAGCACCCCACCATCCTCCAGACCTATATCTTCAAGGGTACCGTCTACGTGCGCAACGGCGGCGACTATGTCAACAAGATGCTGGAGCTGGCCGGCGGCACATATCCCTTTGCGGAGCTGGAGCCCGGCCAGGGCGGCAACACCAAGATGACCGTGGAGGAGTTCTATCAGGGGGCGGTGGACGCCGAGATCCTGATCTATGACAATACCAGCGACGTCAGCGTGTCCACCGTGGCAGACATTCTGGCCAACGGGGACTATCTGGCGGATATGAAGGCCATCCAGGAGGGCAACGTCTGGGGCATCCAGAAGAACTACTGGCAGTCTGCCGACGACGTGGCCACCATGATCGAGGACATTGCCACCATTATCTACCACCCCGAGGACGCGGATCAGCTCCACTACTTCTATAAGCTGCCCGCCGAATAAGCCGCGGAGCCCGGCAGGGGAACGCACGGAAAAGGAGAGAGGCCTATGAGACAACACACGAGAAACGCCGTGGGATTTGTTGTGCTGGCAATACTGATGGCCGCCCTGTTTTACTGGAACATCAATACCGGCTCGGTGCATCTGAGCCTGGAGCGCATGCTCACCCTCCTCCGCTGGGGCAACGACGGCACCACGGAGGGCAATATCCTCTGGAAAATCCGCCTGTCCCGCCTGCTGGGGGCTGCCCTGCTGGGCGGGGCGCTGTCCATCGCGGGCTTCCTGCTCCAGACCTTTTTCAAAAACCCCATCGCCGGCCCCTTTGTGCTGGGCATCTCCTCCGGCTCCCGCCTGTTTGTGGGCTTCTTCCTCCTGGCGGCCACCCCCATTGTGACGGGGGGCTTCTCCCCCTACGTCATCTTCCTGGCGGCCTTCGCCGGGGCACTGGCGGCCATGGCTCTGGTGCTGGCCGTGTCCAGCCGGGTGCAGAACCTAGCCATGCTGCTGGTCATCGGCATGATGATCGGCTACATCTGCGACGCGGGCACCGACTTCATGATCACCTTCGCCGAGAGCAGCCAGCTCCAGAATTTCACCATCTGGACGATGGGCAGCTTCTCCGGCATGACCTGGGCCACCCTGGGGGCCTCCGCCCTGATCACCATCCCCACGGTGGTGCTGGTGTTTCTCCTGTCCAAGCCCCTGGGGGCCTATCTGCTGGGTGAGAACTACGCCAAGAGCATGGGGGTCAACGTCAAGGGCTTCCGTGTGGCCCTGATCCTCCTGTCCAGCATCCTGTCGGCCTGCGTCACCGCCTTTGCCGGCCCCATCTCCTTTGTGGGCATCGCCGTGCCCCACATCACCCGCCTGATCTTCCGCACCTCCCGGCCCATGGTGCTCATACCGGCCACCTTCCTCACGGGAAGCGTGTTCTGCCTGGCCTGCGACCTCATCGCCCGCACGGCCTTTTCCCCCACGGAGCTCACCATCAGCACCGTCACCTCAGTGCTGGGCGCCCCCGTGGTGATCTGGCTGATGATCAAGCGCAGGAGGAATGGCTGATGTATTTTGAGACCCAGAAGCTGTCGGTGGGCTACCATCGCCGGCCCCTCATCGAGGACATCGATATCGGCATCTGGCAGGGGGGCATTCTCTGCCTGATCGGCCCCAATGGCTCCGGCAAATCCACCATCCTGCGCAGCATCACCCGCCATCTGACAAAGCTGGGCGGCGTGGTGGCCATCGGCGGCCGGGATTTGGACGGCATGAGCGACAAGGAGCTGGCCCGCCACGTGTCGGTGGTGCTCACCGACCGCATCGAGCCGGAGCTCATGACCTGCTGGGAGGTGGTGGCCGCCGGGCGCTACCCCTACACAAACCACTTCGGAAAGCTCTCCAGGGAGGATCAGCGCATCGTGGAGGACTCCATGGCCCGGGTCAACGCTCTGGAGCTGCGGGAGCAGCGGTTTACCGAACTCAGCGACGGCCAGAAGCAGCGGGTGCTGCTGGCCCGGGCCCTGTGCCAGCAGCCGGAGGTGATCGTCCTGGACGAGCCCACCAGCTATCTGGACATCCGCCACAAGATCGAGCTGCTGGACATCCTCCGGGAGATGACCGCCAGCCGGGGGCTGTCCGTGGTGCTCTCCCTCCACGAGGTGGATCTGGCCACCAAGCTGGCCGACGTGGTGGTGCTGGTAAAGGATAACGCCATCTTCCGCTGCGGCGCGCCGGAGGACGTACTGGATGACGACACCATCCGCCAGCTCTACGATATCCACGACGGCAGCTTCAACCTGCTGCTGGGCAGCGTGGAGCTGTGCGGCGCGGCAGGGGAGCCGCGGGTATTCGTGGTGCCCGGAGAAGGCAGAGGGGCCCCCTGCTTCCGGGCCCTGCAAAAGAGGGGGCTCCCCTTTGCCGCCGGGATCCTCCAGCGGTGTGACGTGGACTGGGCGGTGGCGGAGACCCTGGCCGCCCGCCGGTATGAGGCGGAGAGCTTTTCCCCTCCCGCGCCGGACACCCTGCGCGCCGCGGTGGCGGCGGCCTGTTCGTCCGCCTGTGTGGTGGACAGCGGGGCCGCCATCGGCCCCTACAACCGGGAGAATCTGGAGCTGCTGCGGGCGGCGGCCGGGGCGGGGGTGCCGGTGCTCACCCTGCGGAGGGAGCGGCTGGAGAGCCTGGAGGCCGCCCGGCCATTTGACACCGTCCGGGCCCTGATGGACGAGGCCGCCCGCCTGGCGGCCGGAAAGGGGGGAGGGGTGTGTCCCTCGTCTGGCGCTGCCTCAGGCGCTATCGCTGGTACTGTCTGACGGCCCTCCTGTTTGTCCTGCTGGAGGCCAACTGTGAACTGCTGCTGCCTACCCTGATGGCGCGGATGATCGACGAGGGGGTGCGCACGGGGGAACTGGGCCGCGTCCTGGAGCTGGGGGGCTGGATGGCGGTGGCGGCCCTGGCGGGCATCCTGTGCGTGCTGGTGCGCAACTTCTGCTCCGGCACGGCCTCCCAGCGGTTTGGGGCCGAGCTCCGCCGGACGCTGTTTGCCAAATGCCTCCGCCTGACCGAGGGGGGCGTGGATCAGCTCGGGAGCGGCGCCCTGGTCACGCGGATGTCCAGCGACTGTGACCAGCTCTCCAGATCGGTGAACTCCGCCCTGCGCATTGGTGTCAAGGCCCCCGCCCTGTGCGTGGGCAGCGTGGTCTATGCCATGGGGCTGGACATGGGGCTGAGCTGGATTGTGCTGGCGGTGGTGCTGGGGGTGACGGCCCTCATCACGGCCTATCTGGCGGAGAGCGGCCGGCGCTTCCGCCGGGTGCGGGAGGCCATGGACCGGGTCAACACCACCGTGGAGGAATTTCTGCGCGGCATCCGCCTGATCCGGGCCCTGGGGCGGGAGGAGTGGGAAAACCGCCGCTTTCAGGCGTCCAACGGAGAGCTGGAGGAGTCCGGCATCCGGCTTCAGCTCCTGTCGGCCTGGTTCGCCCCCCTGGTCACCCTCACTGTCAACCTGGGCATCGCGGCGGTGCTGTGGGCGGCGGGGTGCGGCGGGGCAGAGGCGGGCACGGTGTCCGCCCTCGTCACCTATATGACCCAGATGCTCACCTCCCTGATGACTCTCATTGACGTGTTCAAGCTGCTCATCCGGGCCAGAACCTCCGTCCGGCGGGTGGAGGAGGTGCTGGCTCTCCCGGAGGAGGGAACCCTGGAGGGGCCGGAGGAGACAGGCGTGGAGGAGCCGGTGCTGGAGCTGCGCCATGTGACCTTCGCCTACCCCGGGGGAAGCGGCGTGCCCGCCCTGCAGGACATCTCCTTCACACTGCGGCGGGGGGAGCGGCTGGCGGTGGTGGGTCCCACCGGCGCGGGCAAGACCACCCTGGCCTGGCTGTGCGCCCGGCTCTATGAGCCCCAGAAGGGAGAGCTGTACCTGGGCGGGCGGCCCATGAGCCGCCTTCCCCTGGGGCGGGTGCGGCGGCAGGTGGTGGTGGCCGCCCAGCGGAGCGCCCTCTTTTCCGGCACCATCCGGGAAAATCTGTCCATGGGTGACCGGGGCGCGGGGGAGGCACAGCTCTGTGCCGCCCTGGAGACTGCTCAGGCCGCCGACTTCGTGGCGGAGGCCGGCGGCCTGGACGCCGTGCTAGTTCAGGGGGGCGTCAACCTCTCCGGGGGACAGCGGCAGCGGCTCTCTCTGGCCCGGGCTCTAGTGCGGGGAGGCGCGGTGCTGGTGCTGGATGACTGTACCAGCGCCCTGGACCCGGCCACTGAGCGGAGGGTGCTGGATGGATTGGAGCGGCGGCCGGGGCAGGCGGTGCTCCACATCACTCAGAAGGTGCGCGCGGCCCGCACGGCAGATCGGATCCTGGTGCTGGAGGAGGGGCGGCAGGTGGGTCTGGGCACTCACCGGAGCCTGCTGGACACCTGCCCCACCTACCGGGAAATCTGGGCCTCTCAGGCCCCGGAAGAGGAGGGAGAAGATGGCACACGGTGAAGCGTCCGGCGGCCCTGTGCTGCCTCCCCAGCGGCGGAGCCTCCAGCAGCGCTTCGGCCCCCACGCCAGGGCCAGGGACGGGCGGGGCACCGTGCGGCGGCTCCTGGCCCTCTACGCCCGCTGGGGCAGGGAGCTGCTGCTGGTGGTGTGCCTTACCCTGCTCTCCACCGGGGCGGCCCTGGCGGTACCCTATCTGCTGGGACGGGCGGTGGACTGCTTTCTGCCTTGGGGCGGCGTGGAGCGTGCCGCTCTGTCAGTGCTGCTGCCCACTCTGGCAGGGGCCGCGGCGGCACAGTGGCTCGGCAACTGGGGCCGACGCCGCTGGATGGAGATCCTCTCCCAGCGGATGGTGGCCCGCATCCGGAGGGAGTGCTTTGCCAAGCTGGGGCGGCTGCCCCTGTCCTACTTTGACCGCCACCCCCATGGGGATACCATGAACCGCCTGGTCAGCGATGCCGACAACGTCAGCACCGTGGCGGCTGAGACGGTGACTCAGCTCCTGTCCAGCCTGCTGATGGTGGCGGGGGCGTTGGCCATCATGGCGGCCCTCAGCCCGCTGCTCACTCTGACGGCCCTGGCAACTGTGCCGGTGATCGCCCTGTGCACCCGCCTGATCTCCCGGCGGAGCAGGACGCTCTACCGCCGGCAGGCCGATGAGCTGGGCCGCCTGAGCGGCCTGGTGCAGGAGTCCCTCTCCAACAGCCGCACGGTGAAGCTCTACCACCAGCAGGAAGAGCTGTTGGCGCGGTTTGACCAGATGAACGGGGCGCTGTGCGCCACATCGGTGAAGGCGCAGATCTGCGCCGGCCTGCTCAGCCCGCTGGTGAACATGGTCAACAACCTGGGCTTTGCCCTGATCGCCTGCGCCGGGGGCGTGCTGGCCCTCCGCGGCGCGGTGAGCGTTGGGCTGGTGGTCAGCTTCCTGGGCTACTCCCGGCAGTTGGGGCGGCCCCTGAACAGCATTGCCGCCCTCTTTTCCAGCATTCAGCAGGCCGTCGCTGGGGCCGAGCGGCTCTTTGAGATTTTGGACGAGCCGGAGCTGCCCCCCGATGTCCCGGGTGCAGTCTCACCCCGGACGGTGCGGGGAGAGGTGTCCTTTGCGGATGTGTCCTTCTCCTATGAGCCGGACAGGCCGGTGCTGGAGCATGTGAGCTTCCGCGTCAGGGCAGGGGAGGTGGCCGCATTTGTGGGGGAGACCGGCGCGGGCAAGACCACCCTGGTCAACCTGCTGATCCGGGCCTATGAGCCGACGGCGGGGGAGATCCGGCTGGACGGCGTGCCCCTCGGTCGGTACAGCCGGGAAGGACTGAGCCGGTGCTTCTCCGTGGTGCTCCAGGAGACCGTCTTTTTCCGCGGCACGGTGCTGGACAATCTGCGCTATGCCCGCCCGGAGGCCACGGAGGCGGAGGTTGTCCATGCGGCAAAACTGGCCCATGCCCACGGTTTCATCCAGCGCCTGCCCCAGGGGTACCAAACCCTCATGTCGGGGGCGGCCGGGGAATTCAGCCAGGGGCAGTACCAGCTTTTGGCCATGGCCCGGGCCCTGGTGAGCCGGGCGCCTATCCTCATCCTGGACGAGGCCACCAGCAGTGTGGATACTACCACGGAGCAGCGGCTCCAGCAGGCCACCCTCCGCCTGCTGGAGGGCCGCACCTGCTTCCTGATCGCCCACCGTCCCTCCACCATCCGCCGGGCCGACCGCATCTTTGTGGTGGGGGAGCGGGGGATCGTGGAGTCCGGCACATATGATGAACTGATGAAAAAGCGAGGAGTTTATTGGAGTGTGCTTCAATGAATCAGTCGTTTTGAATGTAATTTATGACCAGCAGGCCATTGTTCTTTTGACCTTGCGCCTCCGTTGGGGTGTTTTGTCTTATAGTGACGAATTTCTGATAACGTGTTGCTACTTTGACCCATGACTTGACCCAGAACGGGAAAAATCCCAGCGGAGCAGGCAGCATACGACCTCCGGGATTTGGCAGTTTTCTGGAACGAAAAGGGTCGGAAAGCACTTGAAATCAAAGGATTGAACTGCCGGTAGCAGCTCATAACCCGGAGGTCGGTGGTTCAAATCCATCCCCCGCAACCATATGGACAAGGGTAGGAGTATTGAACAGTTTTCTTAGACTGTCCAATACTCCTACCCTTATTCCATGGGAGAAAGCCTTGGTATTTCAGGTGTTTTCTTTTCTCTTGCACAGCTCGGTAATTCATATCGCAAAGATAAAAGACGCAAGCTTGGTGGTTGAAAAATGAAAAATACCCAGTTTTGAACCCTTTGTCCAGATCAGCCTGTCCGTTCTTTCCTTTGCGCATGGAGCAATTCAAACCTATCCGGCGTCCTGTAGTTGAGCGTGCTGTGGGGGCGCTTGGTGTTGTAAAATTCTATGTAAGTATCAACGCTTTGCATGAACTGGCGCTCAGAGCAATATTGTGTCCGATAAATCTCCTCCCGCTTCATGGAGGCAAAGAAGGACTCGGCTACAGCATTGTCATGAGGACGGCTGGACTTCGAGAAAGATTGGACAACCTTGTTTATGCGAAGTAGTTTCCGGAATGTGTTGGATGTATATTGCGGGCCTTGGTCGCTGTGAAACATCAGCTGCTGGGGCTCGTTTCTGTTCCGATATACCTGACGAAAGGTAGAGGTAACCAAGTAGGTACTATTCTTTGGTGATACTCTGTGGGCTACTACTTTACGTGAGAAAAGGTCGAGGATTACGCAGATATAGAGATACTTGCCATTGACCTTAAAGCAAGTGATGTCGCTGACCCAAACACGGTTCGGTTCATCCACTTTGAATTGCTGCTGTAGCATGTTCTGCTTTTTTGCCAGCCGCTCACTTTTCTGATAATCGCGTTTGGAGTAGATGGATACACTTTGTAATCCCATTTCTCTCATCAGTTCAGCCACATACTTGGGCGAAGTCCGAACGCCTCGATCTGCTAACACAGCAGCGATTTTATTTGCGCCAAACCTTTGTTGGCTCTCATCGAAAGCTGCTTGGATATGCTCTTTCATCTCGGCTCTTCGTTTATCATAGGCTGTTACCTCTTTTCGCCGGAAGATATGGTTGTAGAAGGTACCGCGGGATACACAAAGCGCCTCGCATAAGGCATGGACACTATACTGACCATGCAATTTGGCAAGCTCTTGCAGCTTTTCTTGAAGCGACGCTGAAACCGTGCAGTTGACCTTTTGTAAAATCTCGATCTTCTTCTCCAACTTTTGAAGTTTCTGTTTCATTTTGATAAACGCCTGCTGGCTGACAGCATGACCGGAGTCTGTCATGGTCACAGTGTACGGCTTGATCCATGTGTAGAACGTACTCTTGGGCACGCCGGAGTCGGCGCAGATATCGGAGACGGATTCTCCGGCCTGGTAACGAGCAACCAGGGAGTGCTTTTCTTCTATGCTGATGCGCATGATTTGATTCCTCCTGTAAAATGGTGTAGAATACCATTGTACAGAAACCAGTATTCATTTCCAAAGATGCAATTTTTCCAAAGTAAGATACTGTAAAATGCATTAAGCATCAAGGATTAGTCCATTCCGAAAACCCGATTAGAAAACTTAGTTTATTTAATACTGGTGAGGAGAAAGGCATATGTACATACAGAAGATACACATTGAAAATTTTAGACTATTAAAGAATGTAGATATCGTTTTAGACAAATCTTTAACGCTGATAGTTGGTAAAAATAATACTGGTAAGACATCAGTTGCCCATCTGCTTCAATCAATCATTAACGAAAAGAAGAATTTATCGTTTAACGACTATCCTCTTGAATGTCGGAAACAGCTTTATGAGGCACTTGAAAAATACTGGGCAGGTCAACTTAAAAATACTGAGATAAAAAATCAAATAGAGGAAACGAAGGTATGAGATTCTCGGAACAACGCGTCAGCCAATAGAGACTAAGAGGCAGAAGAAGCAGTGGCGAGAGCTTACAGGTGATTTATGTGTCGCAAGACAAGGAACTATCTATGACATTTTAAGGACAGCTGCTGATAGTAGGTTGATTCCTATTCCTCCAGATATTGAAAATTATATGGAAGAATATAATTCTGGTGATGATTCTGCCTATGAGCAGACGACCCTAAAACAGTTTTATGAAATTAAATATGGTGAAGTCATCAATGCTATTAATTTCTTCAAGCCGGATGCCGTGTACTCCACAGACCATGGAGTAAAAGGTGAGGAGTACGAAAATGTTCTTTTTGTGATGGGCAGAGGATGGAATCTCTGCAAGTTTGAAGATTCATTATATAAAGACGAAAAATCCCTGCAAGGCAAAGAACTTGCAACATACATTAGGAATTGAAACTTGTTTTACGTGTGTTGTTCCAGGCCGAGGAAGAGACTCGCTATTTTAGTTACTGTAGAGATTAACGCACAATTCGAAACGTATTTGCGCAATGTATTTGGTGCTGATAATGTGGTACCATATAGTGAGTTTATAATGTGAAACTCCAATATGCATAGGTGCTTTTATCTTTTTAGTATATTAGTGTAGCCTTTCCTCAAAACAAAAACGTTGCGGCTACTTTCCAACCGCGACCCATTTACACTGGGAGCGCGGTCGGTGTACCACACTATAGGGGCTTTTCCCTGAAACGAGAAAATATCGATTTTAACCGTCCCTTCCAAAAAATAGCCACACCGAAAGGTGTGGCTATTTTTTGGTTACCGGGAAGATTTTACATGCTCGGGCGGAGTGAATCCGCCCTGCGCCAAGGTTTTCGCTTGCGGCGAAAACGCTTGTACGGCGCAAAGGCGCCGCCGGCCAGAAGGCCGGAGCTTCCGGGTTGTAAATATCCAGATTGATCTGGCACTTCATAAGAAACCCTGGAACTTCAATGGTTCCAGGGTTTTTCTTTTTGCCTTAAATTGCAAAATTTTAGTTCATTGCCGTCCCGGCGGCGTCCTAAATTTAATATTTTGCATTTCTGCCAATCATATTTTCGATGCTATAGCATGTCAAAAATTCATACTGGATGTCTGCCACCTGTGCAATAAGGAGCCAGGCATATCAAAAAGGGGGGATGTAATTTTACATTCCCCCTTTATTATGTGGAAGAAGTTTAAACATGAATATTTTAGCAGTTTATGTCCTAATATATACAAAGAAGAGTTTTCTTGTCGCAAATTATAGCTCAGTGAGATTAAGGAACCAATCTATATAACTTGATATATTCCGTTGTAAAAAGAGAAATAAAAATTCTAAATATTTTTGCTGTTCTCAGCTTTCTATTTTGTTATTTCATATAGAGACATTTATTAAATAGAAACTCTAAATCTCATTAAGTGAGGAATATTTCTGGATATTTTTATACACTGGGCCGAAAAATAACTTATCCGTACGACAACGGGCCGCGGTTCGGCTCGTTTATGACGAACCGATGGAGAAACTGACCGGGAAACAGAACCTAACCACCGGCCCCATGGACCCGGCGGACTGTTATGTGCCGGGAGTCGGGTAGAAAATAGATACCGTGTGCTTCCCAATGGCATGGGCTATGCGGAAATCCTGATCAGGCAGATGGGCATTACGGATGAGATGATTCACAAGTACCGGGAGAAGTTTACACATGACGGGCTGGGAGCCTGTCTAAAAGCTCTGGCTCGACGGGGCTGGCTGGCTGCGGAGCCCGTCTATACCTGCATAGTACAACACACCAGAGAGACCCAGGAGGGCCGGGAACTGTGGGGGCGGTATTGGAGCAGCATCTCCGTCGTCCGCGCCGTGGCCATCACCGACGAGGACCATATCAATAAGGATGTTCCCGACCGGGTGTATAAATACGGCGTATATTGATCCGCAGCCGAACAGAAAGGTAATTGGAGGCCATGATGGCAGACAAGAAGAAAATTGCGCTTCTGGGTGCCGGCACCATGGGAATCGGCATTGCACAGATGTTTGCTCAGGCTGGCCATGAGGTAAAACTCATCTATGTGTATGACGATAAGGTGCGCGCCCGGCCCAGAGAGACCATGGAGGCCAATCTGAATATCCTCCGGGAGGAAGGAGTGCAGGATGGCGGGGCGATCCCCGCCATCCTGGACCGGGTCAGTTGGACCGAGTCTCTTGAGGAGGCTGCGGCGTTTGCCGATGTTGTCATTGAGTGCATTGTGGAGGATCTGGCAGTCAAACAGGACTACTTTCAGAAGCTGGACGCCCTCTGCCCCCTCTCGACGGTCCTGACCACCAATACGTCTGCCATCAGCGTGACGGAGATTGCCGGGAAGGCCGTCCATAAGGAGCGCATCATCGGTACCCATTTCTGGAATCCCGCCTACCTCGTGCCGTTGGTGGAGGTGATCCGTACCAAATATGTCTCCGAGGAGACGGTGGCCGCCGTATTTCAGCTAATGGAGGAGGCGGGCAAAAAGCCCGTCCTCGTCAAAAAGGATGTACCGGGCTTCCTGGCCAACCGGATGCAGCACGCGCTTTTCCGCGAAGCGATCTCTATCGTGGAAAATGGGATCGCCGAAGCCGGGGATGTGGACGACGCCATCAAGTACGGATTCGGTATGCGCCTGGGGGTCTCTGGCCCCATGGAGGTGATCGACCGCGGAGGGCTGGACCTCACCTACTCCATTCACAAGTACTTATTTCCCCACATTGAGAGCTCCGCCGAGCCCTCCAAGCTGATGGTACAGCTCATGGACGAGGGAAAACTGGGCTTTAAAACGGGAGAGGGCTTCCAGCTCTGGAGTCCCGGGCAGGTCAAAGCATCCAATGAGACGTTGACCCGCGGCCTGATTCAGGTGTCCCGCGCGCTGGGCCGGCTCTAATGGCCTGAACGTCAACGGCGGGGAATCTCCCTGGGGCACCCGGTGGACGCCACCGGTTCCCGCATTGTGATTACACTGCTGTATGAGCTCAGGAGCCGCGGGCTGCGGTACGGCTTGCCCCCCTGCGCCGGCGTCATGGGGACGGCAGTGGTAATTGAAAACTTGGATTAGAAAGAGGGAAACCGCATGACCACAACCAGGCGTTTGAATGACAGCAATAAGGTGATTGTCACCGCCGCCCTCACCGGCGCGGTCACCACCAAGCAGGATAACCCTTATCTTCCGACCCAGCCAAAGGAGATTGCCGAGGCAGCGCTGCGCTGCTACGAGGCAGGGGCCGCCATGGTACATATACATGTCAGGGACGACAACGACGCGGGGAGCATGCGCTTTGACAAATTTGAAGAGGCGGTGGGCCTGATCCGCGCCACTGGCTGCCCGGTGCTGCTCAACCTGACCTCCTCCGGAGGACAGGGGTTCTCCTGGGAGGAGCGTATCCGCCCCTTCCGGGAGCTCAGACCCGAGATGGCGTCTTTTGACGCGGGTACGATGAACTGGCTTCACAGTGTGGTATTTATGAACGAACCCAAGTTCCTGGAACTGTGCGGCCAGGAGATGCGCGCCGCCGGAGTCAAGCCGGAGATTGAGGTCTTCGACATGGGCATGCTCAACACCGCAAAGCACTATTTGAAAACGGGCGTCCTCGATGCACCGGCCCATTTCCAGCTCTGCCTCGGTGCGCCGGGCGGCATGGAGGCCACCACGGAGAGCTTGGTCTACCTGGTCAACCATCTGCCCGAGAACTGCACCTGGAGTACCTTTGGAATCGGCCGGGGTGCAAATGAGATTACCCTGGCCGCCTTGGCGATGGGCGGTAATATCCGGGTCGGTCTGGAGGACAATGTCTATTACAATAAGGGGATATTGGCCCAGGGCAGCCAGCAGTTTATCGGCCGGGTGAAGCGGGTGGCCGCCGAGTTCGGCAGGGTGCTGGCTACCCCGGAGGAGGCTCGTGCTATTTTGGGCCTGAAGTGAAATCCGCCCTTGTAAAGGGACGGATTTCTCTGGTTGAGAAGCTCCGATGGCAGGGGCTGCCCGCAGATGGATAGAACGGTTCCATTTGCCGAATACAGATTGACTGTGTGATAGAGGAGCGGTGCACAGTGATGCACCTGCCCCTTCCCACGGCAGAAGCTGCAAAACAAAAGCTCCGCCGGTTTCCTGTGGAAACGGCGGAGCTTTTGTTCCATATATGTCCCTTGCGACGACCTGTAACGGGGGGAGGGCTGTGGAAGCTGCGGGTGATGGAGTCTTTACTTCGTGCAGGGAGTGTGCGAAAGGTGAGCGGATGGCCTGTACCTGAACAGCATTACAGATAAGCGTAGAAAATATTCAGAATATTCGGATTGAAGGAGTCCTTTGGGGCAGAAATGGCATGCTGAGAGACAAAAGGTGAATCGCAGCAGGGTCAATTCCCGTGTTTAGGAATTGGCTGGAGAGCCCCCCAGTGCGATGCCGAGCCCGCCGGAAGAGGAGCCGCAGATTCCGGCCGGGCCGCGTTTACAGTTTGAGAGCCAGGCCGGAGGCCTTCTCCTTCAGCATGCGCCCGCACAGCTCGGCAATGAACGCGCCCGCCTCGGCGGGGTTGGTGCCGCCGCGGTGGATGTTGGAGACTACGGTGCGGCTGGCCTCAGGGATGCCCACATAGCCGCCGTAGGTCATGTAGGCGCTCATGGACTCGCCGGTGGCCAGGCCGGGGCGCTCGCCCAGGAGGATCACGGTGACCTTGGAGCCCAAGGCCTCGGTGACGGCATCCATGGCTCCCACACGGCCGTACTTGATGAAGAAGGGGGTGCCCACGCTGACCCCCGTGCTGCTCAGCCCTTGAAGGATGGCGGGCAGGATGTCCCGGAGGTTGGCGGACACTGAGGTGCTGGACAGGCCGTCGGACACCACGAGCTGCACGTCGGGATTGCGCTTGCAGCGCTGCTGGAGCTCGGCCAGAGTCTCCTGAGAGAAGCGGCGGCCCAGATCCGGCCGGGTAAGGTACATGTCCTTGGTCTCACAGAGGGTCTGCACGGTGAACAGGCCCATCTCTTCCAGCAGACGCTCCGGCACGTCGGTAAACACGGCGTCCATGGCGGCCGCGTGATCCGCCCGGAACCGCAGGTAGGTGTTGGTGCGGCAACGGGGCCCGGCTCGCCACACGCCGATGCGGGCCACCGTTTTGGAGCGCATGCGGCGGAACTCCTCCGGGTTAGCGGGGGTGGGCACGTCGATAATCTGGCGGAAATCTACGGCGGACAGGTCGCGGACCTCTCCGCTCTCCACCGCGCCGGAGGCCGGGGGGACGGGAGCGGCGGACTGTGCACCGGCGGTATCGCCCACTGCCTCGGAGATGGCTTTCAGGATGAGCTCTCTCAGTTGGGTTTCATTCATATCAGTTCCCTCCCTCTCACTGTAGGAAAATGGAGGCGTCGCCGGCCAGCTCGGTCAGGACACCCTTTTCGTCAATCAGGCCCCGCTTCATCATCCACTGGTGGAACTCCGGCGCGGGCAGACGGCCGGAGAGCTCCCGCAGGGTGGCGTTGTCGTGGTAGCTGGTGTCCTGGTAGGAGAGCATGATATCGTCGTTGACCGGCACCCCGATGTAGTAGTTGGCCCCCGCGGCGTTGAGCAGCATGGTGGCCATCTCCTGCTCGTCCTGGGTAATGGAGGTGTGGTTGGTGTAGCAGGGGGCCATGCCCATGGGCAGGCCCATCAGCTTGCCCATGAAGTGATCCTCCAGGCTGGCCCGGATCATCTCCTTGCCGTCGTAGAGGGTTTCCGGTCCGATGAAGCCGGACACGTTGTTCACCATGAAGGGGCGGAAAAAGCGGCCAAAGCCGTAGGTACGGGCCTCCAGGGTCATCTCGTCCACCCCGCAGTCGGCGCCGATGGACACCTCGGAGCCCTGGCCGGTCTCAAAATAGAGCAGGTTGGGGCCGGTGCTCAGGGCGTGCTGGCAGGCCAGTTCATAGGCCTCCGTACAGAGCTGGCGGCTCACGCCGAAGTCGTTGTTGGCGGCCTCTGTGCCGGCGATGGACTGGAAAATCATGCTCAAAGGCGCGCCCTTCCGAATGGCGTCCATCTGGGTGGTCATGTGGGAGAGAACCACCAGTTGGGTGGGGATGTCGTTGCGGCAGATAAAGCTGTAGACCGCATCCGCGATACGCCGGGTGCTCTCCACATTGTTTTCCACAGGGTTGATGCCCATGCAGGCGTCGCCGCAGCCGTAGGAGACGCCCTCCATCATCTGGATCAGGATCTCCTCGGGGTCGTCGGTGGGGCTGTTGGGCTGGTTGCGGAAGGCCAGCACGCCCGGCTGGCCGATGGTGGTGTTGCAGCGGGTGATGTGGTGAATTTTGCTGGCGCCGTAGACCAGATCCATGGCGGACATGAGCTTGGCCACGGCCGCCGCTACCTCGCCGGTGAAGGCCCGGCAGCTGCGTACCAGGTCGTCCCCCGTAGTTTTGTGGTCCAGAATCCACTCCCGCAGCTCGCCGATGGTCATGCCCTTGAAGCGCTGGTAGGTGGGCTGGTTGAGTCCGTCGAGATTGACCCGGGTCACCTCGTCCTTTTCATAGGGGACGGTGGGGTTCTCGGTCAGCTCGCCCACCGTCAGCTCGGACAGGACGATCTTGGCCGCCACCCGCTCCGTCACGGTTTCGGCGGCCACGCCCTGAAGCCGGTCGGCGGCCTTGGGCTCGTTGGCCTTGGCCAGGACATCCCTGATGTCGCGGAAGGCGAAGGTCTGGCCGTTCAGTGTGGTTTTCAATTTCATTCTGCTGCACCTCTCCTTTGCGCCGGACGCCCCCTCGGCGCCCGTTTCAAGCTTGTCAAATTTGGCTGTTTATGCAAAACAGCCCAGGGGCAGCGCCTGCGCTGTCCCTGGGCTGCATCGCCCGTGCTCTTGTACGCGCCGCCATAGCCTCAGGTCGGCGCACGATTTGGTTTTACTGCTCCAGAAAGTCGAAGGAGATCCGCGTCCCGCCGGGACCGCTCTCCACGCTCCACTCGCCGGTGAGCTTCTCCCGCACGATCGTGGAGGCCAGCTCCAGACCGGCGCCTCCGGGGCGAGGGCGGTCCGCCTGGAAGCCCACGCCGTTGTCCCAGACGGTGAGCTGGCAGAGGGGGCGCCCGCTGTGGAGCTCGATGCCGATCCTTCCCGCCTGGCCGGAGGGAAAGGCGTATTTCAGGGCGTTCTGCACCAGCTCGTTGACCACCAGGGCCACCGAGGAGGCGCAGTCCGCGGACACAATGACGTCCTAGCCGCCCACGTGGATGGTGACACGGCGGGCGGAGGGCAGGAGGGTCTGGAGCATGTACCGGCGGATCTGCTCCAGAATCTGAAGGAGGGAGACCTTCTCCCGGGAGACCTGTACGATGCCGTCCAGCGTGGCGGCCAGGGAGAGCAGCCGGTTGGCCGTATCCAGAAGGGCGGTCTGCACCGGCGGGGACTCGGCCGGATCACAACCCCGGCTCCGGGTGAGGTTGGCGAGCATCTGAAGGTTGTTTTTCATGCGGTGCCGCAGCTCCTGAAGTGCCGTCCGCTGCAGGGCCAGCTCCTCCTCCAGCTGCCGCTGGCGAGTGAGGTCGTGGATGATGAGCGCCGCCCGGGCCTGCCCGGAGGAGAGAGGGAGGCGCTGGTACTGGAGTACCCGGTTGGCCAGGGCCGTCTCGTGCCCGTCCTGGTCGCACTCGCTGAGGGCGGCGGGCTGAATGTTGTTGACGGGCATCCCGGCCAGAGTGCCGATGTAACCCATCCGGCGGTAGAGGGCTGTGGCCGCCGGGTTGAAGCCGCAGACCCGGTCCTCCTCATCCAGGAAAAGAACGGCGTCGTCCAGACAGGGGGATACCGCAGCCCAGTCCAGAGCCCCGGACGCCTGCTCCGCCTCCCGCTCCCCAGCAGGCGGCGGCTCCTCGGCGGCCAGAGCGGGCCGCTCATAGATGAGGACGCCGATCAGCCGCCCCTCATAAAAGAGGGGTTCCACTGACTGGACGATCCGGCGGTCCTCCGGCATGGAGACCGCCCGCACCCCGGAGGTGGGAACCGCCAGACGGAAGGAGCGGTCCACCGCCGGCTCGTCCCGCCAGTGGATCAGCATACCCAGGATGGAGCTGCGGTAGTTGGAGGGGACGGTTTGGGGCTTCGCCTCACAGACCACGATGGCAGAGCGCCCGCTGACGGTCCGGCAGTCGATGAAGACATCCGCCTGCTCGGCGTTGGCCAGGGCGGGGAGCAGGGCGCCATAGGATTCCAGGTAGGAGATCTCCGCGTCCGTGAGATCCGTGTATTTCTGACAGAGCATCCGCGTGGCGCTAATCATGCCGCTCCTCCTGCTGGGCCAGCAGATAGCTGGCGACCCGGGCCATAGACATGCCCTTGCGGCGGCTGAGCTCCCGAATGTACTGGTAGGCCTCGTCCTCGCGCATCCCCCTGGTCTCCATCAGCAGGAGCTTGGCCTGGTCGATGGGCTCCCGGTTCTGACAGCGCCGGCTCAGGTGCTGATACTCCTTGTTCAGCAGGTAGTACTCCTTGCTGCGCGCAATACACAGCTCGATGGTAGGCAGAATCTTCTCCGCCTCAAAAGGCTTGGTGAGGTACCCCGCCGCCCCGCACGCCTGTACGCGCTCGATGTGCTCCCGGTCGCTGAACGCCGTCAGGATAATGACACATTTGGCGGCCCGGTCCGCCAGAACCTGTCTGGCCACGCTCACGCCGTCCAGCAGCGGCATCTGGATGTCCAGCAGCGCCACGTCAGGGGCCGACGCCCGGCAGCCCTCCACCGCCTCCATCCCGTCACAGGCCTCGCCCACCACCCGATATCCGGGGAGCCCCTCAAAAAAAGTGCGCAAGGTACGGCGGACGCCCTCATCGTCATCAGCCAGGAAAATGGTGGTCTTGCCCATCCTGGTCACACCCATACGCCTGTCCTCCCGTTTTACAAAAAAGAGCATCTTGAAGCGCACAAAAACGCCTCAAGATGCTCTCCACGCATCTGAAGTCAAACCCACTCCCACCCGGAAGTGGAGTACGGCAGGTTTGCTACACCCGGCATAACCTGACCTTTCGATTGTATACGATATTATATAAAAACCCGCCCTTCTGTCAACCGTAATTTGGAACTTATGGCTGGGATAGGAGAGAAAATTGTGATATTCTGCCTCCGCCATCTTGACAGGCGGGGGGGCGCGCGGCTATAATGAACGCCGACAAGTGAATCAGCAGACGGTAGCGATTGCTTTCATTGGGAATGCGGTGAGAATCCGCAGCAGCCCTCTCTACTGTAAGGATGACAAGCGCCCAGATATGTCACTGTCCGGTACGCCGGATGGGAAGGCGGGCGTGAGGATGAGTCCAAGCCAGGAGACCAGCCGCCTGCGGTGTGTGCACGTTCTTTCGGTGGGGAAAGCTGTGCAGCGCCGGTCTGCCGGCCTGTCATCCGATTGCGGCTCCTCTCTGGAAAACAGGGGGGAGTTTTTTTGTGCATGGATTCATGCGTCAGTCAATTTGAGAGGAGCATGAACATGAAAAAGCGCACCCTGTCTCTGCTGCTTGCCGTTGCCTGTGCCCTGTCCCTGTCGGGCTGCGGCGGCGCGCCCGCGCCGGATGCCCAGACCTCCGCCCCGGCGGGCAGCGAAACCCCTGCCGCCGTGGACCAGACCCGCGAGATCGTCTTTGCCGCCTCCCGCGACCAGTGCCCCGGCGAGCAGGACGCCTACTACGCCTCCATGTCCCTGGGCGTGTGGGAGCCCCTGATCACCAAGGACGAGAGCGGCAAGCCCGCCCCCGCCCTGGCCACCGAGTGGGAGCACAATGAGGACTCCACCGTGTGGACCTTCCATCTGCGGGAGGGAGTCACCTTCTCCAACGGTACTCCCTTCAACGCCGACAGCGTGCTGGCCAACTTCGACCGCATGAAGAAGGGGCCCTTCGAGTCCTCCTTCTACGGCATGAACATCGACACCATCTACCCCGGCCTGGTCTCTTACGAGAAGACCGACGATTACACCGTGGTGCTCACGCTCTCCGAGGGCCAGCCCCTGCTGGACTACACCATGGTCAACTACGGCTCCGCCATCTTCGAGCCCTCCTGCTTCGCCGAGGACGGCACCTTCGCCGGCTTCCCCATCGGCACCGGCCCCTACGTGGTGACCGAGAACGTGCTGGGCCAGTACTGCGTCATCGAGCGCAACGATAACTACTGGGGCACCCCCGGCATCGCCAAGACCTTCCGCTTCAAGGTCATCCCAGACGCCGAGACCCGCTACACCGCCCTGCGGGCCGGCGAGGTCCAGGGCCTGTGCGATCTGGGCGCCATCTCCCCCTCCCAGGCCGCGGAGATCGACGGCGATCCGGCCTACAACGTGTCGGTGGGCGACTCCGGCATCACCCACTTCCTCAACGTCAACGGCGGCGCCTTCCCCTTCAACGACGTGCGCATGCGGGAGGGCCTGTCCCTGCTGCTGGACCGCCAGACCATCATCGACAGCTTCTACAACGGCTACGGCCTCGCCGCCGGCGGCTTCCTGAACTACACCTCCGCCTTCTACCGCGAGCAGCCCGTGCAGCACGACCCGGAGCGGGGCGCCGAGCTGATCCGCGAGGTGGTGGGAGACCAGGAGGTGGAGCTGCTGTTCCTGCTGCCCGGCGTGGACGCCAACCGCTATCCCTACCAGGAGGAGGCCGAGTACATCCAGTCCCTGCTGGAGAACATCGAGGGTACTAACATCAAGGTCAGCATCCAGCAGATGGACTGGGGCCCCTGCAAGGAGGAGATGGAGGCGGGCAACTACAACCTGTGCCTCAAGATCCAGGGCCTGCCCTCCGCCAACCCCTTCTCCCTGTTCAAGGGCTTTATGTACACCGAGGGCGGCACCAACATCAGCTACGGCCTGGGCTACCACAATGACCACGTGGACGAGCTGATCGAGGAGGCGGCTACCTGCCTGGACGCCGGCCGCCTGACCGAGATCTACACGGAGCTCCAGGAGATTTCCGCCGTGGACTTCCCCAACATCCCCGTGCTGTACTCCCAGGAGGTGGTGGCCTCCTCCAGCGACATCACCGGCTATCAGGCCACGGTGTACGGCCTGACCGGCTTCACCCAGGTCTGCTGGGCCGGGTAAGAACCGTATGTGAAAATAAGCCCCCGCGAGGCGGGGGCTTGAGGCTGTGGATGAACCCTCCAGCCAAAGGATTCGGAGGGAAGGATAGTGTGAAAGGGAACCGTCAGGGTTCCCTTTCGCGTCGGATCAAACAACTTTTTGAAACTTTTTTAAGTTTCAAAAAGTTCAGCAGCCTGTCGAAAAGACTTTTTCGACAGGCTGAAGCCCCCGCGAGGCAGGGGCTTATTTTCCGTTTGTATTCTGTCTCCGAAGGCGGTGGATCATGGCAATTCTCAAGTATATCGGCCGCAGGCTGCTGGTGCTCATCCCGGTGCTGCTGGGCATCTCCTTGGCGGCCTTCCTGCTGGGGCGCATCGCCCCCGGCGACCCGGTGGACGACGCGCTGTTCCGCATCGGCATTGAATTCCCCACGGAGGAGGACCGGGCGGACATGCGCGCCGAGCTGGGCCTGGACCGGCCTCTGCCGGTGCAGTACCTGGACTGGCTGGGGGATGCCCTCCGGGGGGATCTGGGCCGCTCCTACATCGGCAACAAGGACATCGCCCAGGAGCTGATGACCCGGCTGCCCATCACCCTCAAGGTCTCCCTGGCCGCCATGCTGGCGGCGGTGGTGTTCGGCGTGGGAGGCGGCGTGCTCATGGCGGCCTGCCACGGCACATGGCTGGATACGGTGCTCAAGGGGCTGTCCACCCTGCTGCTGTCGGTGCCCGGCTTCTGGCTGGCCCTGTTTCTCATCACGGTGTTCGCCGAGTGGCTCCACCTGCTGCCCACCAGTGGCCTGGACCGGGGGCTGGCCTCCCTGGTGCTGCCCGCCGTGGCTCTCTCCGCCGCCAACGTGGGCTCCACCTCCCGCTTCACCCGGGGCAACATCCTGGCCCAACTGGGGGAGCAGTACATCGTGGTGGCCAACGCCAAGGGCCTGTCCCAGCGGGCGGTGATGGTGGGGCACGCCTTCCGCAACTCCCTGGTGCCCATCATCACCCTCATCGGCAACTACTTCGGCGGTATCCTGGGCGGGAGCACCATCATCGAGAACATCTTTGCCATCCCCGGCCTGGGCAGCTATGTCCTCTCCGCCATCCAGAACCGGGACTACCCCGTGATCCAGGGCTATGTGCTCATCACCGGCACCACCTTCGTGCTCGTTACGCTGGCCATCGACCTGCTCTACATTGCGGTCAACCCGAAAATCCGCCTGCAGGGGGGAGAGGCATGACAAGACGCCGGAAACAGAACATCAAGCTGGCCCTCGTGTGCGCCATCCTGGGGGCCATTGTCCTCATGACCATCTTCGCCCCCTGGCTGGCCCCCTATGACCCCCTGGAGGTGAACATGGAGCTGCGCCTGCTGGACCCCTGCCGGGCCCATCCCCTGGGCACCGACGCCCTGGGGCGGGATGTGCTCAGCCGGGTGATCTACGGCGGCCGGGCCTCCCTGCTGCTGGCGGTGGTAGCCACGGCCTGCTCCATGGCCGTGGGGCTGGTGATCGGCGTGGCCGCCGGCTACTGCGGGGGGATTGTGGACGGCGTGATCACCGCCGTCTCCAACGTGTTCCAGGGCCTGCCTGGCATGGTACTGATGATCGCCCTGGTGGGCGTCCTGGAGCGGGGCACCCGGAGCATCATCCTGGCCCTGGTCATCACCTCGTGGGTGGGCTTTTCCCGCCTGGTGCGGGGGGAGGTCATGAAGGTCAAGAGCGAGATGTACGTCGAGGGCATGCGCTGCCTGGGGGCGGGGCACCTGCGCATCGTCCTCCGCCACGTGCTGCCCAACATCCGCACCAACGTGATCCTCCAGTTCACCACCCGGGTGGGGCGGGTGGTGCTGTCGGTGGCGGGCCTGAGCTATCTGGGCCTGGGCATCGAGCCCCCCACCCCCGACTGGGGGGAGATGGTCAGCGGCACCGCCCGCCGGTACTTCCGCAGCGCCCCCCATCTGCTGTGGGCGCCGGGCATCTGCATTATCCTGCTGACCCTGTCCATCAACCTGCTGGGCGATCTGCTGCGGGACCGGCTGGACGTGAAGCAGGACGCGGTGAAGGAGCTGTGAGCATGGTACCGGACATTGAGATTCAGCACCTGTCGGTATGCTTCGACACCGCCCAGGGGCCGGTGTACGCGGTCAACGACCTGTCCACCACCTTCCGGGCGGGGCGCATCTCCGGCGTCATCGGGGAGAGCGGCAGCGGCAAGAGCGTCATGGGCATGTCCCTGCTGCGTCTGCTGCCCAATACGGCCCGGGTGACGGGGAAGTGCTTCTTCGGAGAAGACGAGCTCTACTCCATGCCCCTGCGGCGGCTGCGCAGGCTGCGGGGGGCGGCCATCGGCCTCATCCCCCAGAACCCCGGCGCCTCCCTGGACCCGGTGATGAAGCTCCGCCGCCAGCTCACCGAGGCCATCACCACCCACGGGCGCTGGAAGCGGAGGGAGGCGGAGGCCCAGGCCGCCGAGCTGCTCCGCCGCTTCGGCTTCGAGGAGCCGGAGCGCATCCTGAACCAGTATTCCTTCCAGATGAGCGGCGGCATGAACCAGCGGCTGGTGTCCGCCCTGGGGCTGGCCTGCCGGCCGGGGTGGGTGATCGCCGACGAGCCCACCAAGGGCCTGGATGCAGTGATCCGCAACCAGGTGTACTCCGTCCTGCGCCAGATCTACACCGAGCACCACTGCAGCATGCTCGTCATCACCCACGATCTGGCCCTGGCCCGCCGGCTGTGCGACGACATCCGGGTGCTCTACATGGGCCGGATCATCGAGCAGGGCACGGCGGAGGAGGTCATGGAGCGGCCCCGCCACCCCTATACCGCCGGCCTGATCCATTCCCTGCCCAGCCGGGGCATGGTGCCCATACCACCCCCGGACCCCGGACGGCTGGAGCACACCGGCTGCCCCTTCTACCCCCGCTGCCCCAGGGCCATGGAGCGCTGCGGCCGGGAGGCGCCGGGGGAGGTCGCGCTGCCCACGGGCGGGAAGGTGAGGTGCTTCCTTTATGAATAAGGTGCTGGAGCTGGAGGAGGTCAGCCGGACGTTCTCCAGCGGCGTATTCCGCACCCACACCGTCCGGGCGGTGGACCGGGTGAGCTTCGCCCTGGAGCGGGGGAAAACCTTCGGGCTGGTGGGCAACAGCGGCTGCGGCAAGACCACCCTCTCCCGCATGATCACCCGCGTCCTCAAGCCCTCCGGGGGGCGCATCCGCTTCGAGGGGGAGGACATCGCACGCCTGGACCGGAAGGGGAGCCGGGCGTACCACCGGCGGGTGCAGATCATCTTCCAGAATCCGGAGGCCTCCCTGGACCCCTCCATGCGCATCCGGGACAGTCTGCTGGAGGCCATGGCCATCCACCGGCTGGGGGAGAGCCGGGAGGAGCGGATGGAGAAGATCCGGGCCGCGCTGGGGCAGGTGGGCCTGCCCGACTACCTGCTCTCCCGCTACCCCCACCAGATCAGCGGGGGCGAGGGCCAGCGGCTGGTGATCTGCCGGGCCCTGCTGCTGGAGCCGGAGGTGCTGCTGCTGGACGAGCCCACCTCCATGCTGGACGTGTCGGTACAGGCCAGCATCATGAATCTGCTGCGGGAGCTCCAGGAGCGGCTGGGGCTGACGTACCTCTACATCACCCACGACATCGAGTTGCTGGGGTGGATCAGCCACACCATCGGCGTCATGCAGAGGGGGCGGCTGGTGGAGGTGGGGAGCCGGGACCAGGTGATGGAGGCCCCTGTCCACCCCTACACCAGGGAGTTGCTCTACTCCTACACCCACTGGGAGGGAGGCGGGGAGACATGAGGGAGCGGGTGCCCATGACCGACTTCGCCCGGCAGTGGGCGGAGCACGTGGCGGCCAGCGCCTCCCCCCGGATGACCGACGACCAGGCGGAGCGGGACTTCTGGCACGCCTTCATGACACGCAAGACCTATGCCCCGGAGCCCTCCGCCCTCCAGGTGCTGGAGCGCCTGCGCCCCCTGCTGCGGGCCCGCGGGGTGGAGACCGCCCTGGAGGTGGGGCCCGGCTGGGGCAGCTATACCCTGACCCTGGCGGAGCTGTGCCGTGAGGTGGCCTGCGTGGATCTCTCCCGGGACGTACTGGACTTCGTCCTCCGGGCCGGGGCGGAGCGCGGCCGGGACAATATCACCGCCTTCCATGCCAAGTGGGAGGAGTTCACGCCGGAGCGGCGGTACGATCTGGTCTTCGGCTATAACTGCTTCTACCGGCAGGCGGATCTGGCCGACTGCTTCCGGCGGATGGACCGGGCGGCGGACAAGCTGTGCGTGGCGGGCATGAACACCGGCCTGGCCCCCGCCTGGCTCCATGAGCTGGACGCGGCGGGAGGTCGGGTGAGCTGGGAGTGGAAGGACTACATGTACTTCGTGGGGGTGCTCTACCAGATGGGCATTGACGCCAATGTGATGGTGCTCCCCTTTGAGAAGGAACTGTCCTACCCGGACACGGGCGCCCTGGTGCGGGGGGAGTGCGCCCGCTGCGCCCCCGGCGCGGTGGACGGGGAGACCGCCAGGGCCATCCTGTGCCGCCATTTCACCCAGAGGCCGGACGGGAGCTGGTGCGCAAACGTGAAATACCGCAGCGGCGTGGTGTGGTGGACGCCGGTCCACCGGGGCTGAGCCGCCCCGCGTCATGCAGAAGGGGCCCGTGCGATTCGGCCGGGCCCCTTTTTGCCTGGAGGGCCGGGGCTCAGCCCTGGTCCTTTTCCATCATGATGCTGAGGATGGTGCGGTCGGTCTCCACCATGCCGGGGGTGCTGATGCGGCCCATGTTGCGGATGACCTGCTCCGGGGTGGCGGCGCAGATGCCGTCGCTGGGGCTGACCACCACGCCGCCGACGGCCAGGTAGGCGCTCATGATGGCGGCGGAGGCGGCGGTGGCCAGCTTGAGGGCGCAGCCGATCTTGCCGCCGTCGCAGATCATGCCGGTCAGGTTGGCGCTCATGTTGATGATGGCGGCGCCGATCTGCTTGTCGTCGCCCCCCAGGAGCCACACCATGGCGGCGGAGGCGGCGGTGGCGGCGGACACGCCGCAGCCGCAGGTGGCGCTGAGCTTGCCGGTGAACAGCTTGATGTAGACGTTGAGCAGGTGGGAGAAGGCCAGGGCCTTCACGGTGGCCTCCCGGCTGGAGCCCAGGTGCCTGGCCATCTCCACCACGGGGATGATGGCGGTGATGCCGTGGTTGCCGCTGCCGGCGCTGCTCATCACCGCGTAGGGGCAGCCGGACATGCGCCCCTCGGCGCTGGAGGCCACCCGCACCATGGTGCGGGCCATCAGGCTGCTGCCCATGATGTCGGTGGACAGGTGGGCCTTGAGGGTGTCGGCGATGCCGATGCCCAGGCGGTGCTCCAGGCCGTAGTCGGAGAGGGTCTCGTTCATCTCCGCGCCCTCCAGCATAAAGGCCAGCTCCTCCTCGCCGGCGGAGTCCGCCAGCTCCCGGAGCTGGGCGACGGTCATGGACTTAAGCTTGGCGTGGAGCGCGTCCTCGCCGCCGGCGGTGTACTCCTTCTCAAAGAGCACCTCGTTGTTGGCGCTGGTGTAGATGATGTTGGAGTGGGTGTCCCGGATGGTGCTGATGCCGATGCCCCGGGTGGTGATGATCTCGGCGTGGGCGTAGAGCCGGCTCTCCCCCTCGGCGATGGTCACGCTTACCTGCTTGTCCTCCACCAGACGGATGGCCTCCTTGCTGACGATGCTGTTGATCTCCTCCAGCAGCTCCAGCCCCTTCTCCGGGTTGCCCAGGCAGGCGCCCAGGGCGGCGGCGTACTTCAGGCCCACCCGCTGGAAGCCGGGGATGCCCACGCTCATGCCGTTCTTGTAGATGCCGGGGTTGACCTCCATCTTGATGGATACCACCTGTCCGCCGATGGCGTGGTAGGCGTCGGCGGCGCAGAGGGCCACGCACACGGGCTCGGTGCACCCCAGGGCGGGAACCACCTCCTGGTGCAGCAGGGTCAGCATCTCTTCCTTGTTCAGTTGCATCGTTCATCGCTCCTTTTCCGCCGGCCCCGTGGGGCGGCCAAGTCTTCTGCCTATTTTATCATGCAACCGGCATGCCAACTGCATTTTTTGGCCTCCAAAGCCAAAAATCCGCGAAAAAAAGCGGGGATCGGCTTGACATGGGGCGGGAAATCCCGCAGAATACTGTTAAATCGGTTAAACTGGTTAAAGTAAATGGCCAAAAAGGAGGGGAGAACCCCATGAAACAGGATGTGGCGGTCATCTCTCTGGACGCCTACGCCGGGCAGTTTTACGCCCAGCAGGTCCAGGAGCTGTTCGGCGAGCGGATCACCGTCTGCTCCTACAGCGTGCGGGACGGTTCCATCGAGCACATGCCCCGCCGGTACGACCTCTATATGGTCACCACCGACGCCTTCGACTCCCTGGGAGATCTCCACCAGTACGTCCCCATCGACGGGGAGATGATGGAGATCCACGTTACCCTCCGGTGGGACGTGGTGCGCCGCCTCCAGAGCCTGCCGGCGGGCAAGCGGGCCCTCTTCGTCAACCTGAGCGACAAGATGTGCCGGGAGGCGGTGACCCGCCTCAACCAACTGGGGGTCAACCAATTGGTGTTCGACCTCTACCACCCCGGCGCGCCGGAGCCGGACATGGGCCAGTATGACTTCGTCATCACCCCCCAGGAGACCCGCTACGTCCCCGCCGGGGCGAAGGAGATCATCGACATCGGCCAGCGGGTGTGCGACAGCTCCACCATGATCGAGGCGGCCCTCCGCCTGGGGCTGGAGGAGCTGCTGGAGAGCGAGCGGTTTGAGCAGTACCAGCGGGAGGTGGCCACCAATACCTACAGCTTTGACCGGGTGTTCGCCCGGGGCCTGCGGCTGGAGAGCCAGTTTGAGATGCTCATGGAGATTCTGGATGAGGGGATCGTGGGGGTCAACGAGCGGGGGGAGGTCTTTGCCTGCAACCGCAAGCTGGAGGAGATCACCGGCATCCCCTGCGGCGAGGCTCTGCACCGCCCCGCCGGCGCGGTGTATCCCTTCCTGCCCTTTGCCCGCTGCCTGAAGGAGAAGGCCCCCCAGCCCGCCCGGGTGGTGAGCGCCGGGGGAGTCAACATCAACGTGGCCGTGGCCCCGGTGCTGCGGGGGGACGCCTGCATCGGCGCCTTCGCCACGGTGCAGCGGTTCAACGATGCGGAGAACCGGCAGAACGAGCTGCGCAGCCAGCTTCTCCACAAGGGCTACCGGGCCAAGTATACCTTTGACAACGTGGTGGGACAGTCTCCCGCCCTGCTGCGGTGCATCACCATATTAAAAAAGATGAGTCTCACCCCCCTGCCGGTGCTCCTCATCGGCGAGACGGGCACCGGCAAGGAGCTGTTTGCCCACGCGGTGCACAACGCCTCCCCCCGCGCCGGCGGGGCCTTCGTGGCCATCAACTGCGCCGCCATGCCGGAAAACCTGCTGGAGAGCGAGCTGTTCGGCTACGAGGAGGGGGCCTTCACCGGCGCCCGGAAGGGGGGCAAGCCGGGGCTGTTTGAGTTTGCCCACGGGGGAACCCTCTTCCTGGACGAGGTGGAGGGCATGAGTACCGCCCTCCAGTGCAAGCTGCTGCGGGTGCTACAGGAGCGGGAGATCATGCGGGTGGGGGGCAACCGCATCATCTCGGTGGACGTGCGCATCGTGGCCGCTACCAATGAGGATCTGGAGCGCCGGGTGGAGGAGGGCAGCTTCCGCCGGGACCTCTATTACCGGCTCAACACCCTGCCCGTCCTCATCCCGCCCCTGCGGGAGCGGGAGGGGGATCTGCTGCTGCTCATCGACCACTTCTGCCGCAACATTGGGGCCTCCTTCACCCTCTCGCCCGAGCTGGAGCGGCTCCTGCTGGCCCACCAGTGGCGGGGCAACATCCGGGAGCTGCGCAATGTGGTAGAGTATTTCAGCTACCTGGGACATACTGTGGTGGGGGTGGAGGAGTTGCCCCCCACCTTCCACTACCTCCCCGCCGCCGCGCCCCCGGCGGAGCTGCCCGCCCTGGCCGACTGCCCCCGGGAGGACGCCCGCTTCGTGCTGGAGCAGCTCTACGAGGCCGACCAGGCGGGCCGCAGCCTGGGGCGGGAGGCCATCCTCGCCGCCGCCCGGGAGGCGGGGCTCCCCTGCTCCCAGCAGGAGGTGCGGCGCATCCTGGCCGGGCTGGACCGGGCGGGCCTGGTGCGGGTGAGCCGCGGCCGGGGCGGCACCCGCCTCACCCCGGCCGGGCGGGCCCTGTGCCGCCGGCAGACGGTGGAGGGCGGAGCGGAAATGGTTTGACCAATTTGACCGTTTTTTCTTTCTTTGACCAGTTTAAACGCGCCCTGCTGCATCTCTCCGCCGGGTGGTCCTGGACTGCCCGGCGGGTTTCTTTCTGTTATGCATAAAACAGCAGACTAAATTTTAAGCTTATTTAACAATGTTTTGCCGCCCGGAGCGATTCGGCACATAGATTGCTTTTATGGTCGGACAGAATACAGGGCCGGGAAGCCCAGGCCAGGAGAGAAAGAAGGATGATCCCCTATGAAGTATGATTTCGACACCGTGGTGGACCGCGGCGGCAACCGCTCCGCCAAATACGACGAGCGGACGAAGAAGTTCGGCACCGACCAGGTGATCCCCCTGTGGATCGCGGACATGGACTTCAAGACCGCCCAGCCCATCGTCGACGCCCTCACCGCCAGGGCCCAGGAGGGCATCTGGGGCTATACCAGCCGCCCGGACTCCTATTTTGAGGCCATCCGGGGCTGGCAGAAGCGCCGCAACGGCTGGGACATTGACCCGAGCTTGATGAGCTTCAGCCTGGGCGTGGTGCAGTCCATCAGCGCCATGGTCAAGCTCTTTACCCCGGAGGGGGGCAGCGTGCTCATCCAGACCCCGGTGTACTCCGAGTTCTACGACATGACCGAGGCGTGGAACCGCAGGGTGCTGGAGAATCCCTTCGTGGAAAAGGACGGCCGGTGGGAGATGGACTGGGCCGACTTCGAGGCCAAGCTGGCCGAGGCCGACCTCTTCCTCCTGTGTAGCCCCCACAACCCCCTGGGCATCGTGTGGACGCCGGAGGAGCTGCGCCGTATGGTGGAGCTGTGCATCAAACACCGGGTGGTCCTGTTCTCCGACGAGATTCACTCCGACCTGATCTTCCACGGCAAGCGCCACACCCCCACCGCCTCCGTCTCCGACGAGGCCGCCCGGTATGTGGTCACCGGCATCTCCGGCACCAAGACCTTCAACCTGGCCGGCCTGCAGGCCTCCACCGTGGTGTTCCCCAACGCCCACATGAAGCAGGTCTTTGACCAGTTCTGGATGAACATGGACATCCACCGCAACAACGCCTTCTCCCTCACCGCCATGGAGGCCGCCTTCAACCACGGCGAGGAGTGGCTGGAGCAGCTGCTGCCCTACCTGTCCGCCAACTTCGACTTTGTGGCGGACTACTGCCGGGAGCACATTCCACAGATCAAGACCTGCGCCCCCGACGCCACCTACCTCATGTGGCTGGACTGCCGGGCGCTGGGCCTGGACAACGACGCCCTGCGCCGCTTCATGATCGAGCAGGCGGGCCTGGGCCTCAACGACGGCTGCTCCTTCGGCCGCAGCCTGAACGGCTACATGCGTCTCAACGCCGCCTGCCCCCGCAGCGTGCTGGAGCGGGCGATGAAGCAGCTCGAAGCGGCGGTCAAGGCCCTTTGAGCCCACACAGGACTGGTAAAAGGAGGTAAATTCCCTATGGCGAACCTGCAAAAGAAGAGCTTCTGGCAGCAGTACGGCAACCTGATTCTCATCCTCAGCGGCATCCTGATCGGCGCCCTCATCGGCGTGGTCGCCCCCAACTTCGGCACCACCATCAAGCCCATCGGTGACATCTTCCTCAACCTGCTGTTCACGATCGTGGTCCCCCTGGTGTTCGTGTCCATCGCCTCCGCCGTGGGCAGCATGGCCAACATGAAGCGCCTGGGCAAGATTCTGGGCGGCACCATCGGCACCTTCATCTTCACCGGCGCCATCGCCGGCGTCTGCGTGCTGGTGTGGGTCAACCTGTTCAGCCCCTCGGCGGGCACCACCATCGAGCTGGTGGCCAGCGAGGTGGGCGAGGCACAGACTGCCGGCGAGCTGCTGGTCAGCTCCCTCACCGTGTCTGACTTCTCCGACCTGTGGGATAAGTCCAACATGCTGCCCCTCATCATCTTCGCCATCCTCTTCGGCTTCTGTGTCTCCGCCTGCGGCGGCGAGCAGAGCCCCATGGGTAAGCTGCTGGCCAACCTGAACGACATCATCATGAAGTTCGTGGGCATCATCATGCTGGTGGCCCCCATCGGCCTGGGCGCCTACTTTGCCAACCTGGTGGCCACCTACGGCCCCGAGATCATCGGCGACTACGGCCGCTCCATGCTGGTCTACTACCCCCTGTGCGCCCTCTATGGGGTGATCTTCTTCCCCCTCTACGCCTTCCTGGCCGGCGGCCGGCGCGGTGTGGCGGCCATGGTCAAAAACATCCTGCGCCCCGCCGTCACCGCCTTTGCCACCCAGTCCTCCGCCGCCACCATCCCCGTGAACAAGGAGGCCTGTGACAGCATCGGCGTGCCCAAGGACGTCAGCGATCTGGTGCTGCCCATGGGCTGCACCATGCACATGGACGGCTCCGTGCTCAGCTCCATCACCAAGATCGCCTTCCTCTACGGCGTGTTCGGTATGGACTTCTCCGGCGCGGGCACCTATGGCATGGCCATCGTGGTGGCTATCCTGTCCGCCTTCGTCCTCTCCGGCGCCCCCGGAGGCGGCCTGGTGGGCGAGATGCTGATCGTCTCCATGTTCAACTTCCCCGCCGAGGCCTTCCCCATCATCGCCACCCTGGGCTTCCTGTTCGACCCCGCCGCCACCTGCCTGAACGCCTCCGGCGACACCATCGCCTCCATGCTGGTCACCCGCCTGGTGGAGGGCAAGGAGTGGCTGGCCAAGGCCGCGGCCGCCAAAAAGAGCCGGGTCTGAGCTCCATTCACCTCTGTCTGTTCCATCCATTGATTCATTGATAAAAGGAGAATCTGCCATGACTATCATCGACACCAAGAACGCCCCCGGCGCCATCGGGCCCTACTCCCAGGCCTACGAGACCAACGGTCTCGTCATCACCTCCGGCCAGCTTCCGGTGAACCCCGCCGACGGCGCCATGCCCGAGGGCATCGCCGCCCAGGCCGAGTGGAGCTGTAAGAACGTGGGCGCCATTCTGGAGGCCGCCGGTTCCGGCTTTGACAAGGTGGTCAAGACCACCTGCTTCCTGGCCGACATCGCCGACTTTGCCGCCTTCAACGAGGTGTACGCCAGGTACTTCACCTCCAAGCCCGCCCGCTCCTGCGTGGCGGTGAAGGCTCTGCCCAAGGGCGCCCTGTGCGAGATTGAAGCCATTGCCGTAAAGTAAGGAGGAGACAAGATGAAAGTGACCGTGATCGGCAGCCACCTGTGCCCGGATACCCTGTACGCCCTCAACAAGCTGGTTGAGGCCAAGGCGGATATCACCTTCCAGAACCTGTCCGCCAGCCTGCCCGACCTGAAGGCCTACCTGGCCCTGCGGGAGAGCAGCCCCGTCTTCGAAGGCCCCAAGGCCAAGGGCTCCCTGGGCATCCCCTGCTTCGTGCGGGAGGACGGCACCGTCACCCTGGAGCTGGAGCAGGTGCTCAACTGAGTGGATGAGAGCAGCTGCCAATAAACCCTCCCCGCAAAAGACTTTGAAGGGAAAGAACGTGTGAAAGAAAACCGTCCGGGTTATCTTTCACGTCGGATCAAACGACTTTTCGAACCGTTCAAAAGGCTCCAAAAGTCCGGCAGCCTGTCGGAAACACGGTTTCGACAGGCAGGAAGGGAGCGGCCCCCGGTGGGGCCGCTCCCTTGTGCGTTTTTACAGGTCGTTGCGGCACAGATCCTCCAGGGACTCCCGGCGGACTGCCACATAGGACTCGTTGCCGCCCCGGAGCATGACAATGGGAGGCCTGGGAAGGCGGTTGTAATTGGAGGCCATGGAGTAGTTGTAGGCGCCGGTGGTGCATACCGCCAGAATGTCTCCCCGGCCCACGCTCCCGGGCAGCAGGACGTGCTCCTGGATGATGTCGCCGCTCTCGCAGCAGCGGCCCACCACCGAGCAGGGAAATTCGGCGGGCTGGTCCAGCTTGTTGGCCAGCAGGCAGGTGTAGCTGGCCCCGTAGAGGGCGAAGCGGGGATTGTCGGGCATGCCGCCGTCCACCGAGACGTAGTTTTTATAGCCGGGGATCTCCTTGACCGTGCCCACGGTGTAGAGGGTCAGTCCCGCGTCTCCCACGATGCTGCGTCCGGGCTCCATGTGAATCTCGGGCAGGGCGATGCCCAGGCGGGCGCAGGCGCCCTTGGCCGCGGCGGCCACCTGGGCCACCTTGGCGTCCACGTCCAGAACGGGGTCGCACTCGACGTAGCGCACGCCGTAGCCGCCGCCCAGGTCAAGCTGCCGGGTCTGGTAGCCATGGGCTTTCTCCATGTGGGCGGCGAACTCCAGCATGATCACTGCGGCCCGTTCAAATACGTCCTCGGCAAAGACCTGGGAGCCCACGTGGCAGTGGAAGCCCACCAGCTCCACATGGGGCTGGCGGAGGGTGAAGAGGGTGATCTCCTCGGCCTGGCCGGTCTCGATGGCGCTGCCGAATTTGGAGTCCACCTTGCCGGTGGCGATGGCCTCATAGGTGTGGGGGTCGATGCCGGGGGTCAGGCGGAGCAGCACCCGCTGCTTAATGCCCCGCCGGGCGGCCTCCGCCTCAATGGCCTTGATCTCCTCCACGTTATCCGCCACAAAATAGCCGATACCGTGATCCATACTGTAGCGGATGTCCTCATCGGTCTTGTTGTTGCTGTGGAAGTAGGCCTGGCCCAAGTCGTAGCCCGCCCGGAGGGCGGTGTAAATTTCGCCGGAGGACACCACGTCAATGCCCATGCCCTCCTCCCGCATGATCTCATAGATGCGCTGGAAGGAGTTGGCCTTGCTGGCGTACAGGGGCCGGGCGCCGGGGCCGAAGTGCCTGCGGAACGCCTCGGTATACACCCGGCAGTTGGCGCGGATCCGGTCCTCGTCCATCAGGTAGAGGGGGGTGCCGTACTGCCGGGCCAGCTCCACGGTGTCCTGACCGGCAAAGAGCAGGCGCCCGTTGGAGACGGTAAGGTTGTCGCAGATCATGTCTCATTTCCTTTCTGTTTCTCTGGAAGATATCCCGCCCCGCAGGGGGCCCCGGGGGGATGCTATTTGGCGTGTCTGGCCGCAATGGCCCTGTCCAGCCAGTCCTTGCCGTCGGTGACGCGGGCGACGATGTAGCACACCACATAGTCTCCGGCGGAGTTGATCATTGTGGCCGGGGGATCTACCAGGTTGCCGATGGCCACCAGGATGGGGAAGGCAACCTCAATCTGCTGGGGGAAGAAGATGGAGCAGATGATGTACTCACCGATGTAGCCTCCGCCGGGCACGCCGGACATGCCCACCGAGGAGAGCACCGCCACAGCCACCACCGCCGGGAGCATGGTCCAGGGCATATCCACGCCCATGGCCCCCAGGACAAAGGCGATTTTCAGCACGCAGGAGAAGCAGGAGCCGTCCATATGCATGGTGGCGCCCATGGGCACGACCATATCGGCCACATCCTTGGGGATGCCGGTGTCCTCCGCCTCACGCAGGTTGGTGGGGATGGTGGCGGAGGAGGAGCAGGTGCCCAGCGACATGATGGCGGGCCTTGCGATGTGCTGGAACATGGTCTTGATGCCGTGCCTGCCGCCGCCGATATAGGCGAAGAGGGGAAAGGCGGTGAAGATGTAGATGAAGCACAGGGGATAGTACACCACCATGGCCCGGCCATAGGCGGAGGCCACGCTGGAGCCGTAGGTGGCTACCAGATCCGCAAACAGGGCGAAGAAGGCGATGGGGGCGTAATAGGTGATGATCTTCACAAAGGCCATCATCACTTCCGTCAGGCCGTCGAGGAACTTGCCGATGACGTGGTCGGGGCCGCCCACCAGATTGGTGGCAAAGCCGAACAGGATGGAGAAGACGATCAGCGGCAGCATGGCGCTGCGGCTCAGCAGGCCCACAAAGTCATCGGTGGTGAAGAAGTTCACGATCATGTCGGCGAGGGAGGCGTGCTCGCCGATGGCCTCGGTGGCCATGTCGGTCCAGGGCTCCAGCACCGGGGGAACCAGCTTCATGACAATGAACATGATGACGGCGGCAACGGCGCCGGTGACCACGAAGGTGAGCACGGTGGTGCCCATGATCTTGCCTGCCCGTTTCCGGCTGCGTACGCTGGCCACGGAGTTGGAGATGGAGGCGAACACCAGCGGCACCACCACGCAGAACATCATATTGATGAACACGGTGCCGGCGGGCTTGATAAAGTGACCAAATTCAGGAAAGAACCAGCCGGCCACGCAGCCGGCTACCATGGCAAACAGCATCAGGGCCAGGAAGCGGTAGTTCTTCATAACTGTGGATTTGTCCATAACAATACCTCTCTTTCTTCTAACACACAGAACTGCCGGTGGGGTATGCGGCGTCACCTCCTCTCTCAGTGTACCGCACCGGCGGCCGCTCTATCACTCAAAGGGGCAGTTCCTCGTCGGTGAGCTCCCCTTTTGCAACCATATTGGTGGGCCCGGTCAGAAAGAGGTGTTCCACCGTGGAGCCGCGGCGCTCCACATCCACCACCAGCTCGCCCCCCGTCATCTGGACGGCCACCGCCCGGCCGCTGACCGCGCCCTGGAGGGTCAGCACGGCGGCCACCGAGCCGGTGCCCGTGCCGCAGGCGTAGGTGAAGCCCTCCACGCCCCGCTCAAAGGTGCGCTCCCAGATCCGCCCCGGTCCCTCCACATCGAAGAAATTGACATTTGCGCCCTTGGGGAAGGCGGGGTGGGCCCGCAGCTTCCGCCCCAGGGCGAACAGCTCCGCCTCCGGCCGGCCGCGCAGTCCCGGAATCGGAACCACTGCGTGGGGCAGACCCGGGTATCCCAGCTCCACATAGGAGCAGGGATAGGTCTTGCCGTCCACCTCCACGGGGTAGTCCAGCCGGAGGGTGGTGGGCCGGTTGAGTTCGATTTTATACTGCCGCCGGGTGATGCGCCGGCCGGTGACCAGGCCAGCGGTGGTCTCCACCCTCTGGAGCTCTCCGGCCAGCCCGATCTCATAGCCATAGCGGCAGATGCACCGAGCCCCGTTGCCGCACATCTCGCCCGCGCTGCCGTCGGAGTTGTAAAACAGCATTCGGTAGTCCCCGCCGGACTGCGGCCGCTCCACCACCATCAGACCGTCCGCCCCAATGGACAGGCGGCGCTCGCACAGCCGCCGGGCCAGGGCGGGAAAGCAATCCGCCGACAGCCCCTCCTGTAGATTGTTGAGGATAATAAAGTCGTTGCCTGCGCCGTTCATTTTCCAAAACTGCATCGAAGGCTCCCTCCCATTAAACGTGCTCCTTGTCTCATTGCCTATGCAAGCTGCATGCCAGGCGGCCAAGGGGGGCGAAGTTCAGCGGTTCCAACAAAATATGGCCGTCAAATTCAGACAGAATCCGCAAAACATGAGGCGCAAGATCCAGCATACCCGGAACCTGGGTGAAAAAAACGGGAAAGGGAGTTCGGATTTCCGAACTCCCTTTCCCAAAAACAGGACGTGTTTAGTCCAGTTGGTATTCCTTCAGCTTGCCGTAAAACACGGTCTTGGACAGGCCCAGCAGCTCCATGGCCTTCACACGGCTGCCGCCGCACTGGGCCAGGGTCTGCCGGAGAATCTGCCTTTCCTCCCGCTTGAGCCGTTCCTTCAGCGTGAGCGGGGCGGGCGCTGTGCCCTCCAGGTGGATGTGCTCGGCATAGATAAGCTCCGACTCGGAGAGGGCCACGGCGTTCTCCAGTACGTTTTCCAGCTCCCGGATGTTGCCCGGCCAGTTGTAGGCCAGCAGCTTGCCAAAGGCCTCGCCGGACAGGCTCCTGGGCGGGACGCCGTACTTCTGGGGAATCTTCTCCATCAGCCGGTCGATGAGGAAGCACACGTCCTCGGGACAACTGCGCAGGGGAGGCAGCTCCACAGAGAAGGCGCTGAGCCGGTAGTAGAGATCCTGGCGGAAGCGCCCGGCGGCCACCTCCGCCCTCAGATCCCGGTTGGTGGCCGCCAGGATGCGCACATCCACCGGCACGGACCGGGTGGAGCCCACCCGGCAGACCACCTTGTTCTGGATTACACTGAGCAGCTTGGCCTGGATCTGGAGGGGGATCTCGCCAATCTCGTCCAGGAAGATGGTGCCGCCGTCGGCCGCCTCAAAAAAGCCCGCCTTGCCCTGGGGGTTCGCCCCTGTGAAGGCGCCCCCCACATAGCCGAACATCTCGCTTTCAAACAGGGTGGGGGAGATGGTGGCGCAGTCCACCGTGACGAAGGGGCCGCGGCGGGGCTGGGCCTGACGGATGGCCTGGGCGAGGAAGGACTTTCCGGTGCCGTTCTCGCCGGTGATCAGGATGCCGCAGTCCAGCTGGGACAGCTTGTAGACCCGGTGCCGGACGGAGGCCGGCAGGGTGTCGAAGCCGAAGCGCTCCGCAAAGGACGCCTCCTGGGGCGCGTCCTTGCGGGCGGTCTCCCGGTAGGTCCGCTCGGCCATCTTGATGGCATTGTTGCGCTCCAGGATGGTCACATGGATATCCTCAATGTTCCGGAACTTGACGATCACTCCGTCCGGGCGTCCGCCCTCCGCCCCGGGCACGGGGAGAAGGGTGGCCACCAGCTCAAAGCCGTTGATCTCGTACTCCCGGTCCTCAAGCCTCGGCGCCTGTCCGTTGAGCACCCGGGCGAGATCCCGCTCAAACTGCGCCCCCTCAAAGAAGTCGCGGAAGTGATAGCCCTCCACCTGGAGGGACAGCCCGGCCCGTTTTTCGCTGTAGGAGCCGCCCCGGAGCAGGTGGCCGATGCCCTCCCTGCGGGCGGAGTAGCCCTTCTCCTGCCAGAACTTCACCCGGCCAGTCGCCCCGTCCAGAACCACCATCTGTCCAATGCAGCGGAAATACCCGATGGTGTAGACGGTGTCCCTTACCGTAACGGTGACGCTGCGGCGCTCGATGGACAGGCGGATCGGGATCCCCTCACAGACGGTCTCCAGACAGAGGCTGTCCGCGTCCTGGTCTGGCAGGAACTTGTAGACGGGCCGCCGGCCGGGCATGTCGAAGACGCCTGCCGCCACCAGCCGGTCGTTGACGCGGAGCCTGGGCTCCCGGATGCCGATACGGGCGAGATCCTCCGGCCGCAGCGCCCCGTCGTCCGCGCCGATGGCTGTGTCGGCGATCAGCACCAGGTCGCCCGGCTCCAACCGCCCGGCGGGGTGGGGGTGCTGGCTGTTGTGGTAGAGGCCGAACCTCACCTTGGCCTGCTGGTTGATATGGGTGATGATGCCATCCCGATCCAGGGTGAAAATGGCATGGGATGAGGAATCCATGAGACATTGCAGAAGATCCATAGCGGTGCTCCTCTCCGGGCGGGCCGGGAAATCACCTCTATTGTACGGGAGAAAGGAGCCGGTGTAAATACCGGATTTGGAGGGGGTTCGCCGCCTGTACGCAGAAACGCACCTGACTTCGGAGGGAAATCAGGTGCGCATTCCCCGTGGGGCTCAGCAGCGGGCGGAGAGGACGCGCAGGATGTCCTCTGCCGGGGGCGGGCAGCCCGGGACGCGCTCTTTGGCGTAGTTGCAGCAGGCGCCGATTCCAAGGCCGTCGAAGGGAATCCCCCGCCAGCCCTGGCCGATGGCTATGGGTAGGCCTTGTACGCCGCTGGTGTGGAGGGCGCGCACCAGGCTTGCGTAGCAGGCCGAGCAGGCGCTTCTGGCCTGGACGGTGCGGGTGAGGGCGGCCACGGCGCCGGAGGGGGCGGGGTAGTCCGCCGCCGCGGAGGGCTCGTTGAGGCGCACCACATCTCCCTCCTCCAGCCGGGTGGAGCCGGCCCCCCAGGCCTCGGCCATCTGGATATAGGGCGCCTGCTCCAGGGCCAGGCCCATAAGGCGGCAGCCGTAGGCGTCCAGCTGCACGGGGTCCTCACCCAGCAGCATCCGGCCCGTGGGGACGGGGTTGCCCCCCTCCTCAAAATCCAGATCCCCGCAGAGGCTGTCCACGATGGTCAGCTCCGGCCGCAGGGCGGCGGCCAGGGCGGCGATGGGGCGCATCAGCCCCTCGGCGTGGAAGCGCCGCTTCTCCCGGTCGGGCAGGCAGCCCTTGCAGTTTTTTAGGGCGCAGGTCATGGCGGTCTGGCAGTGGCCCTTGAGCACGGGCAGGTTGATGAGGTAGTCCGCGTCCAGGGCGCGGCAGCAGATGTCCATGGGCCGCAGGGGGGTGTCCACCCGGCGGGTCTTGTCCCGCTTGAGGTCGAAGAGGGGGACGCCGTACTTCTTCCCCACCGCCTCGTATCCCGCCGCCCGGAAGGCCCGGCCGGTGTCGTCCCCCACCCAGGAGCCCTCGATGATGGAGATATCCCGGAAGCCATGGTCACGCAGATACTCGATGGCGCCGGACAGGACGCCGGCGTGGGTGGTGGCGCCGGTTTCGGGGGAGGCGGCCACCACCAGGTTGGGCTTGAGGGCCACCGAGGCCCCGGAGGGGATTTTGCACGCTGCGCCGGCGGACTCCATCAGGGCGCGGGTCATGGCGTGGGCATTGGTGCCAAAGATCTCATAGATGCGGCTCATTGCGGCAACTCCTTTTCTTGCGCGGCGCACTCGGGACGGAAATAGGCGGCGGCCAGGGCGATGAAATACTGGGCGGATTTGGACAGGTAGCGATTGCGCCGGTAGCAGGCAGACACGGTCCAGGCGGGATGGGCAGACAGGCGGAAGCAGGCCACGTCCTCCACCCCCTGGACGTAGTAGGCGGGGACGATGGAGCAGCTCAGCCCCTTCTGTACCATGGAGACATTGGCCCGGTTGCTGGCGGTCTCCAGAAAGAGGTTGGGCTTTCGCCCCGCCCGCTCAAACAGGGGGTCGATGACCTCCCGCTGGGTGGAGGAGCGGTAGATGAGGCAGAAGGTCAGGTCCCAGAGGCACTCCGTGTCCAGCACCGTCAGGGGCGCGCCCGGCGGCGCGGCCCTGGCCGCCAGCGGATGGCTGCGGGGCGTGATGAGCAGGAACTCCTCCCGCAGGAGAGGGACGCAGGTCAGCCCCGGAACCTCCCCCTCCGGCCTGGAGATGAAGCCCAGATCCAGCTCGTCCCCGGCCAGCATCTCCAACTGCCGCCGGACGCTGATCTCCCGCGGGGTCACTGTCACCTCGGGATAGCTCTGATAGAACCGTGGGTACACGGCCATGAACATCTCCATGCCCCGCTCCGGGGCGAAGGCAAGGGAGAGGGTGCCCCGCCTCCGGCCGGCGATGTCGTGGATGATGCGGTAGGCCTCGTTTTTCAGCTCCAGCATCCGGCGGGCGTACTCCACGTAGACCCTGCCGGCCTCAGTGAGGGCAAAGCTGCTGCGGGAGCGGAAAAAGAGCCGGGTGCCCAGCTCATGCTCCAGCTTCAGAAGCTGCTGGTCCAGGGCGGACTGGGTGATGAACAGCTTGGCCGCGGCCTTGCTGATACCGCCCTCCTGGGCGATGGTGAGAATATAGGTCATCTGTTTGACGTCCATGGCCGATCACTCCTTGCCGGTAAAAGGGCGCGCCCCCGGCTCCGCGTGGGAAGGTCGGGGGCGCAGCGGGGGAAAAGAACCACTCAGCGGCGGATGAGGAGCACCGCCACGTCGTTGACATTGGTGCCCGTCGCCCCCGTGTGGAGCAGGCCGCCGCAGGCGGCCAGGGCGTGGTAGGCGTCGTTGTTCTTCAAAACCTCAAAGATGCGCACGCCCTGCCTGGCCAGCCGCTCCTTTGTCCCGCCGTCCACGAAGCCGCCGGCGGCGTCGGTGGGGCCGTCGGTGCCGTCGCTGCCCAGAGAGAACACGGCTGTGTCCTCCAGCCCGGCGATGCCGGCGGCGGCGGAGAGGGCCAACTCCTGGTTGCGCCCGCCCAGGCCGGAGCCGGTCAGGTGCACCACGGTCTCCCCCCCGGCCAGGAAGGCCAGGGAGCAGTCCGTATCCTGGTGGGCACGGGCTACGGCGGCCAGGAAGGCCCCCGCCTCCCGGGCCTCGCAGTCCAGGCTGTCGGTGAGCAGCACCGGCTCATAGCCCAGCTCCCGGCAGGCCGCGGATGCGGCGGCGCACAGCTCCCGCACGCTGCCGGTGATAAGGGTCTCCACATTGTCCAGAACCTTGGGCGTCTCCCGCTCCAGGCACTGGGAGGCCTCAGGCGACAGGCGCAGGCCGTACTGCTCCGCGATGCGGCGGGCATCGGCACAGGTGGAGGAGTCGGGGTAGGCCGGGCCGGAGGCGATCATGTCCAGCGGATCGCCGATGATGTCCGACAGGACGATGGAGAATACCTTTGCCGGGGCGCAGTGCTGGGCAAACCGCCCGCCCTTGACGGCGGAGAGCCGCTTGCGGATGGTGTTCATCTCCACGATGTCCGCCCCGCTGGCCAGCAGGCTCTGGGTGATGGACTGGAGCTCCTCCTGGGGGACCAGCGGCGCTTCAAAGAGGGCGGAGCCGCCGCCGGAGAGGAGAAAGAGGACGGTGTCCTCCGCTGTCAGGCCGTCCGTAAGGGCCAGCGCCTCCTCCGTGGCGGAAAAGGTGTCCTGGTCGGGGACGGGGTGGCCCGCCTCCCGGATGAGCAGGGAACCGATGGGGCCCTGGGCATGGCCGTGCTTGGTGATGACGATGCCGCCGTCCAGCCGCCCCCCCACGCAGTCGCAGGCGGCGCGGGCCATGGACCAGGCGGCCTTGCCCACGGCCACCAGCACCACCCGGCCACCCTGAAAGGGGTTCCCCTCCAGGGCGCGGCGAACCGCCGCGTCGGGCTGGACAGCGGCGATGGCCCGGCGGACAATCTGATCACAGTCGTTTCTCAGTTTCATGCGTTCCTCCATGGTCGCCTCGCGGAGAGGCTTAAATCAGGCCGGCCTCAGACATGGTGCGGCGGAAGCCCTCCTTGGCGGGGCCCTCCGGGGTGGGGAGGCTGGGCCGGTAGGGCGCGCCCACATCCCGGCCGCGGAGCGCGGCCATGTCCTTGGCGGCCACAGGGAAGCTGGCGGGGTCCATGGCCAGACGGACGGGGTTGAGCTTGAACTGGGCCTCCAGGCTGCCCTGGAGATCCCCGGCGGCAAACTTGTTGTAGACGTCGGTGATCAGCTCGGGCATGAAGTTGGCCGCGGTGCACACGCCGCCCACCGCGCCGTGGCAAAGGCTGGCGTACAGCAGGGTATCCTTGCCGCCGAACACCTTGAAGCCCACGTCGCGGGTACGGCGGATGAACTCGGCGGTGAGGGTGATGTCGCCGCTGGTGTCCTTCATGCCCACAATGTTTTCCACCTGATGGGCCAGGGCGTCCACGAGATCGGCGGTGAGGGTGTACCCCACCCGCCCGGGGTTGTTGTAGAGCAGCATGGGGGTGCCGGGGACGCTTTCGGCAATGGCCTTGAAGTGCTGGAACAGCTCGTCATAGGTGGGCTTGAGGAACATGGGCTGGAGCACGCTGACGCCGGCGGCTCCGTTGGCCACGGCCATTTTGGCCAGACGGCAGCACTTCTGGGTGCGGATGGCGCCAATGCCGAAGTAGACGGGGACGCGGCCAGCGGCCTGATCCACCATAATCTTCAGGCCCCGCTCCATCTCGTCCTCTTCTACCATATAGAACTCGCCGTTGCTGCCAAAGGCCAGAATACCGGACACGCCGCCCTTGATGACGTAGTCCACCTGGTCGCGGAGCCTGGCCTCGTCAATGCGCTCCTCCCCGTCGATGGGGGTGAGTATGGGCACCACGACGCCCTTGATAAAATCCGTATTCATGATCGATCACCTCGCACTCGTGTCGGGCGGCCTTACAGGGACTCGATGCCGGTGAGCTTCTTGTAGTACTTGATGATGGAGCTGTGATCGTCCTGGCCGCAGCCGTTGTTGTGCAGCCACTGGAAGATCTCCTGCACCGCGGCGGTCATGGGCAGGGGGGAGCCCACGGTGTGGGCGCAGTCCAGGGCGTTGTTCAGATCCTTGATGTGCAGGTCAATCTTGAAGCCGGGCTTGTCATTGCCCTCGATCATCATGGGGGCCTTGGCGTTCATGACGGTAGAGCCGGCCAGACCGCCGCGGATGGCCTGGAACACCAGCTCGGGGTCCACGCCCGCCATCTTGGCCAGGGTCAGGGCCTCGGACAGGGCCTGGATGTTGCAGGCCACGATAATCTGGTTGGCCAGCTTGGTGGTGTTGCCCGCGCCCACGTCGCCGCAGCGCACCACAGAGGCGCCCATGGCGCCCAGGATGTCCTTGTACTGGTCAAAGACCTCCTGCTTGCCGCCCACCATGAAGGAAAGGGTGCCGTCGATGGCCTTGGGCTCGCCGCCGGAGACGGGGGCGTCCAGCATCTCGATGCCGCGCTTGGCCAGCTCCGCCGCGATCTCCTTGGAGGCCACGGGGTTGATGGAGCTCATGTCGATGAACACGCTGCCCGGCTTCATGTGGGCGGCCACGCCGTCCTCCCCCAGCATGACAGCCTTTACCTGGGGGCTGTTGGGCACCATGGTCAGCACCACGTCGCAGGTCTCGCCGATCTCTGCGTTGGTGGCGGCCTTGGCCCCGGCGGCTACGATCTCGTCCACGCTGGCCTGGTTCAGATCGCTGACCGTGAGGTCATAGCCCGCCTTGAGCAGGTTCTTCGCCATGGGCTTGCCCATAATACCAAGACCGATCAGTCCGATTTTCATAATACATTTCCTCCTTAAAATAATAGCACAGATTGGGGTGGATAGGAACTATAAAAGCGGGACTCACGCGTTGGCGCGGGCCACGTTTTTGGTGACAATCACATCGGCGCCCAGGCCGCACACGTCGGCCAGGGCCACCTGCCTGACGGCGGTGGGGGCCTGGAGACGTACGGTGTTGATGACCTCCATTACCCGGAAGATGTCCTTCTTGGGGATGGGGCGGCTGAGCCGCACGCTGGCCAGGGGCAGTTCGCCGCCCTCCACCAGTACGCTGGTGGCGATATTGCGCTGGGGGTCGGTCAGCTCCTGGCGGACATAGGCGTCTCCCTTGGGACAGGTGGCACCCTGGACGGCGTACACCGTGTCCCCCTCATATTCGGCTGTGATCTCACAGCCGTTGGGGCAGATAATACAGGTAAAACTCCGCGTCACTGTACGCTCACCTCCAAATCACCGGACTGCTCCAGCGCCGCGGCGCGGATGGGAAGCTGAAGCATCTCGGCAGGGAGTGCCTTGGGCAGCCTGCGCCGCAGCACCTCGCGGCCGTCCTGCGTCACGGTCAGGGTGACGGCCTTCATGGGCCGGGACACCCGCAGGGAGAGGGTAAAATCCCGGCTGCCGCTGATGCGCTGGGGGATGACATGGCCCACGTTGGCGCCCGCCCTGACCTCCAGGGGACAGGGGGGAAGCGCGTGGTTTTTCAGGTACTCCGCCGCCGACGAGGCCAGGGCCTCCGCCTCCAGGGAGACGAAGTCCACCAGATCGTGGACATGGAGCACGTTGCCCGCGGCAAAGACGCCGGGAATGCTGGTCTGGTAGTGCTCGTCCACGAAGGCGCCCTTGGTGCGCCCGTCCACCGCCAGGCCGGAACCGTTGGCGATGTCCCCGGCGGGGATGAGGCCCACCGAGAGAATCAGCGTGTCGCACTCCACCCGCTCCTCCGTGCCGGGGATGGGGCGGAGGCGTTCGTCGACCTGGGAGACCGTAACGGCCTCCAGACGCGCCCGGCCGTGAATATCGGTGACGGTATGGCTCAGGTACAGGGGGATGCCATAGTCGTTGAGGCACTGCTCGATGTTGCGGGGCAGGCCGCTGGGATAGGGCTGCACTTCATAGACGGCCTTCACATGGGCCCCCTCCAGCGTCATGCGGCGGGCCATGATCATGCCGATGTCGCCGCTGCCCAGAATGACCACCTCCCGGCCCACCATGAGGTTGCGCAGGTTGATGTACTCCTGGGCCACGCCGGCGGTGTAGATGCCCGCCGGGCGGCTGCCCGGAATGGCCAGGGCGCCCCGGGTACGCTCCCGGCAGCCCATGGTGAGAATCACCGCGTCGCCCCGGAGCTGTTTGAGCCCGGCGGGGCCGGAGGCGGTGACGGTGCGGTCGGCCTCCAGGGAGAGAACGGTGGTGTCGGTAAGACAGGTGATGCCCAGCTCCTCCGCCTGGGCCACGAACCGCTGGGCGTACTCGGGGCCGGAGAGGGTCTCGCCGAAGCGGGTGAGGCCGAAGCCGTCGTGGATGCACTGACGAAGGATGCCGCCGGGGCGGTGCTCACGTTCCAGCACCACCACGTCGTCGACGCCCTTCTGCCTGAGCCGGATGGCGGCGGCCAGGCCGGCGGGCCCGCCGCCGATGATTACCGCCTGATGGCGTTCCACGTTCATGCCGGCTCCCCTCCTTTCACTGACCCGGTGAACATCCAGGAGCCCTCCGGCCCCAGGTGGATGTCCCTGAAGTCCTCCCCTAGCTCCCGGTGGAGGGCCTCGGTGATGCGGGTCTCGCAGTAGCCGCCCTGGCAGCGGCCCATGGTGGCACGGGTGCGCACCTTGATACCGTTGACGGTGTGGACGCCCAGGGGGTTGTGGATGGCCTGGAGAATTTCGGCCTTGGTGACCTTCTCGCAGCGGCAGAAGATCTCGCCGTAGTCCGGGTTCTCCGCGATGGCGGCGGCCCGCTCCTCGTCGGTCATATCGGCAAAACGGCGGATGCCGTGCCGGATGGGATCAAAGTCGGGATTGGGCTCCAGCGCCTCCTGCCGGGCGATGAGGGCCACGGCCCGGCGGGCCAGCGGGAGGGCGGAGGTGACGCCGGGGGACTCGATGCCCACCAGGTTGACCACGCCGGGCGCCTCGTCCCGGCACTCCAGCACGAAGTCCTGCACCGCGCCGGTGGCGGGGTCGATGCGCTTGGGCCGGATGCCGGCAAAATTGCGGATGAAGTAAGCGCGGTCCATGTGCTTGAACATCCGCGAACCGCTCTCAATAAGGCCGTCCATGGCGGCCTGGGTGGACTCGTAGTCCTGGAAATCCCGCGCCAATTGGCTGTCGGGCCCCACCAGTACATTTCCGTCCACGGTGGGCGTGGCATGGGTGTCAAACGTATTGTCCGGATTGGGGGCGGGATAGACGGGAATCTTGGCAAACTGGCCCGCCAGCTTGTCAAGAACGAAGTATTCGCCTTTGACCGGCTTAATGACATAGCCGGGAATGCCCAGCTGCCCGCTGACCACGGCGGAGTTGAGCCCCGCGCTGTTCACCACCCAGCGGGTGTGGAAGTCGCCCCTGGTGGTGTGGAGCAGGTGGGTGCCGTCGGCCTGCCGGGTCTCGCCGGTGAAAGCGCAGTTGAGGTGGTACTCCGCCCCGTTGTGAACCGCGTTCTCCGCCAGGGCGATGGTGTAGAGGAAGGGATCCAGAATACCGCTGGCCGGGCACCACATGGCGAAATTGCCGCCGGCGCTGGGGTCAAGCTCATCCATCCGCTTGCGGTCGATGAGCTCCAGGCCCTTCACGCCGTTGGCCTCGCCGCGGGCCATGAACTGCTCCAGCCGCTGGCGGTGCTCATCGGTGAAGCCCACAATGAGCTTTCCGGTGCGCTTAAAGGGGACATCCAGCTCGCGGGCTACTTGGTCGAACTCCTGGTTGCCCTCCACGGCGCAGATGGCCTTGAGGGAGCTGGTCTTATAGAGGAACCCGGCGTGGAGCATACCGGTGTTGCGCCTGCTGGTCTGGGTGCAGACGTCGCTCTCCTTCTCCAGCACGGCGATGCGCAGCTTGTACCGGGAGAGCTCCCGGGCGATGGCGCTGCCCACCACCCCGCCGCCGATGATGACGACATCATAGGACTGCTGCATAGGGATGGCTCCTTTCTCCATCAAAGGAACAGGGTCAAAATGGGGACGGTGACCAGGCTGGTCAGCGTCGAGATAAACACACACTTGGAGGCGAACTGGGCGTCCGCCCCGTATTTCTGGGCCAGGATGGCGGTGGTGGAGCCGATGGGCATGCCGGTGATGACCACACTCACGCCGATGGTGAGGGGATCCATCCCCAGCAGGCGCAGAGCTGCCAGACAGATGCCAGGCAGCAGGAACTGCCGCACCGCCACCAGGTAGAAGCACCTGGGGTCGAATACGGTCTTGAGGGGCACGTCGGCCAGGATGGCCCCCACCAGGGCCATGGCCATGGGGGAGGTACAGGCCCCCAGGTTATCCACCGCGGTATCCACAAAGTGGGGCAGGGGGAGCTGGAAGAGCATCCATACCAGCCCCACCTCCACGGCGATGATGCCGGGGTTGAGCAGCACCTTTCGGACGGCCTGCTTGGCGTCGGCCTTGGTAAACAGGGAGATGCCGGCGCTCCACATGAGGATGCGGGTGGGGATAATGAACAGGGAGCCCAGAAAGAGGCCCTCGTCGCCGTAGGCGCCGCTGACCACGGGCAGTCCGGCAAAGCCGGAGTTGGTGACCAGGGTGCCGTACTGGAGGATGCTCTTCTCCTCATAGGGAAAGCGGTTGTAGAGCACCTTGCCCAGCAGCAGGGCCGCCGCGGCCATGACGGTGGCGATGAGGACGGCCACGCCCCCCTGCTTGAGGGACTCCAGGCTGAACTCCATGTGGAAGGACTCAAAGATCATGCAGGGCAGGGTGATGAGCACCACAAAGTCGGTCAGCTTATCCCGGGCCGCGTCGTTGAAAATGCCCTTCTTGCGGCAGAAGAAGCCCACCGCCATGTAGATGAAGAGGACGGTCTGCACGTCCACCATCTTGAAAAAGCTGTCCATACTACCCCTCGATGGGGGTGAGAAGGGCCCCGTCCCCGTCAAATTCCAGCGGCTCGGGCTCAGAACAGGCCGCCACGCCGGGCCATTTACCCGCCTTCACGTCCCTGTAATAGGCCTCGCTGAGCATGATGCGGCCGATGTGGAGGCTGTTTGGGATGCGGATGATCCGGGCGCGGCTGCGGTCGATGCCGGTGCAGGTGCGGATACACATCTGAATGGCCTCCCTGTCGTTGGACACCACACAGGGGATGCGGGCGGAGGTGAGGACGGTGGAGGTGAGACAGTTGGGGTACATCTTTTCCGTGTCGATTTTGTCAAAGAACCGCTTTGTGATCACGTTGGCCAGGCCCACGCCCAGGGCGTTGCCGTGGCTGGCCGCGCTCAGATCGAGAAAGCAGGTGCGCTGCACCTCCACCCCGCCGTGGGCGTACTCGGTGGAAAAGGTGCCGGTAATGTTGGGGTCCACGCCGGTGCCCGAGTAGTTCTTGCCCGTCTCGTCCACCACCAGCACGTCGCAGGCGCCCACCAGCAGGGAGGGCATCCGCTCAAAGGCAAACTGGAGCAGCTCCGGCTCCCGGGCGAGAATGTCGTCCCTGTCGATGGCCTCGATGCGGCAGGTCTCGTCATAGGCGTTCTCGATACAGGGCAGGGCAAAGAGGATGGGGGCCCTGGCCAGAATGACCTTGGCGATGGAGGGGATGTTGGCCCCGATCTTGCCCATGCCGTCGGAGTGGACCCGCTCGGCCCCCTTCTGCTTGCCCAGGCCCACGGCGAGCATCTTGCAGGGCCCGCTCTCGTAGGGGCCGCGGAAGGCGTTGTGGGGCTTGAGGCGGCAGGAGACGATGATACCGTCGGCCTCATAGGCGTTTTTGTCCAGGTACACCGGCAGGCCGGTGTCGGAGGTGCCCAGCTCCACCACCTCCATGCTGCTGCGGATCTCACAGCCCATGGCCTCCGGGGTGATGCCGTAGCTGGCCAGCACCTCCAACTGCCCCTCGGCAGTGGCGCCGCCGTGGCTGCCCATGGCGGGCACAATGAAGGGGACGGCGCCCCTGGCCTTTACAAAGTCCACGATGGACCGGGTGATGAGATCCACGTTGGCGATGCCCCGGCTGCCCGCCGTGATGGCGATGGACATGCCGGGCCGGATTTTGGAGCGGAAGGGCTCCCGGGACAGCTCCCCCGCCACGGCGGCGGGGATGTCTGCGGGGGCAATGCGCTCCCGGGGGAAGAGCTGCTCGGCGCGGAACATGCGGGGAATGGGCACGTCGGCCAGCAGACGGGAGACGACGCCCCCCTGTTTGATTTCCATACCAAACCGACCTTTCTCTTGTCAGGTAATAGGCGCGGGATTGAAGATGCACAGGTCGTTGTGGAAGCCGTACTGGTCGGAGTAGGGCTTCTTCACGCCGCTGGCCACGTCCAGAATCAGGTGGAACAGCTCGGCGCCCACGTCGGCGATGGTCTTCTCGCCGGTGGCGATGGGGCCGGCGTTGACGTCGATGAGGTCAAACCAGTGCTCCTTCATCTCGTTGCGGGAGCAGACCTTGATGACCGGGGCGGCGGCCAGCCCGTAGGGGGTGCCCCGGCCGGTCATAAAGACCTGAAGCCCGATGCCGCTGGCCAACTGGCAGGGCCCGCAGACGATGTCGCTGGCGGGAGTGGCGGCGTAGATCAGGCCGTGCTTATGGGGCTTCTCTGCCGGGGAGAGCACCTCCTCGATGGGGGCGGTGCCCGACTTGGCGATGGAGCCCATGGCCTTCTCTACGATGTTGGCCAGGCCGCCCTTCTTGTTGCCGGGGGTGGGGTTGGCGTCCCGGTCCACGCCGCCGGCGTCCAGGTAGTCGTCGTACCACTTCATCTCGGCGGCCAGCTTGTCCCGGGCGGCCGCGTCGCGGCAGCGGGCGGCCAGCAGATGCACTCCGTCGCGCACCTCGGTGACCTCGCTGAACAGCACGGTGGCGCCGCCCTTCACCAGCATGTCGGCGGCGTAGCCGGCGCTGGGGTTGGCGGTGAGGCCGGAGAAGGCGTCAGAGCCGCCGCACTGCATGCCGATGAGCAGCTCGCTGAGGGGCAGCTCCTCCCGGCGGCGCTCGTTGAGCCGTTTCAGCTTCCGCTCGGCCATCTCCATCAGGGCCTGCATCATGGCGTCGTGGCCCCGGTAGTTCTGGAGGGTGAGGGTGTTCTCCGGGGTGATGTCCTCCGGGGGGAGCACCATGTCGTAGGTGAGCTTTTCACAGCCCAGGCCCACCACCATCAATTCGCCGCCGAAGTTGGGGTGGCGGATGAGGTTGGTGACCGCCCGGATGGGGATGTGGGCCTCCCGGGCCTTAATGGCCACGCCGCAGCCGTAGGGGTGGTTCACTGCCACCACGCCGTCCACATTGGGGTACTTGGGCAGCAGCTCCCGCTTGATGCGCTCCACCGCCACGTTGACCACACCGGCGGCGCACTGCACGGTGGTCACGATGCCCAGCAGGTTGCGGGTACCGGCAGGGCCGACTTTGTTGCGGTAGCCCATCCAGGTCGTGCGGGGCGGGGTGGGCAGCTCTTCCATTGGGACGACGCTGGTCCCGTAGGGCATGTCGTCCAGGCCGGGGGACTGAGGCAGATCCAGCATGTGCTCGTTGATCCAGGCCCCAACGGGGATGGGGGCCTTGGCGCAGCCCAGCACCACGCCGTAGCGGACCACCTCTCCCCCCTTGGGAATGTCAGTCAGGGCGATTTTGTGGGCCTGGGGGATGTCCTCCCGGGTGACGACGCCGGGCATGACCCCGGTGCCGCGGGGGATGTCGTGGACCGCGATGGCTACGTTGTCCGCGTCCTTGACCTTGATGTAAAGCGGTGCGCTCATAGACGAATTACTCCCTTTTGGCCGATGTCATTCCACCGGACGCGGGGCGCGCCGGACGGAATGACATCGAGGTGTTATGATGATTACTGCTTGCCGGAGAGCTCCTTCTCCTGGCGCTTGGCCTTGCGGTTGTCCAGAACGGCGTAGACCACGGACAGGATGATCAGCGCCCAGATAACCCAGCCCATGGGACGCACGAACAGGCCGGTCAGGGAGCCGTTATAAGCGGTGAGCACCTGAATGAAGTAGTCCTCCAGGTCGCCGCCCAGAATGAAGCCGATGAGGAAGCAGGACACGGGGAAGTGGAACTTCTTGATCAGAAGGCCCACAATGCCGAAGAGCAGCAGGCACCACACGTCGAACATGCGGCCGTTGAGGGTGGCGTAGGCGCCCACGGTGCACATCATGAGCACCACGGGGTACAAGCGCTCCTGGGGAATGAGGACGATCTTCGCCAGCAGCTTTACCGGGAAGAACATGACCAGGTACATCAGGATATTGCAGCACAGCAGGGCCACCAGAATGGTGTTCCAGATCACCGGATTGTTGGTGATGAACAGGGGGCCCACCTGAATGCCCTGGAGCATGAAGGCGCCGATCAGGACGGCGGTGGTGGAGTCGCCGGGAATACCCAGGCTCAGCAGGGGCACCAGGGCGCCGCCGGTCAGGCCGTTGTTGGAAGTCTCAGAGGCGATCAGGCCCTCGGGCACGCCGGTGCCCAGCAGCTCGGGGTGCTTGGACCAGCTCTTGGCCTGGGAGTAGGCGATCAGGGAGGCCGCGGAGCCGCCCACACCGGGCAGGATGCCCATGAAGGTGCCCAGCAGGGCGGAGCGGAACACATTGATGATCTGCCCCTTGAAGTCGTGGAGAAGGCTGAACTTGACGTTGTTCTTGACCTCCAGCGTATCATCCTTGCTGTAGGAGGCGTGCATGCCAGTCTCACACTGCTGGAGCATCTCGGAGACGGCGAACAGGCCGATGAGCACGGGGAAGAGCTGGAAGCCGCTCTGCATCTGGCTCTCCAGGAACTCAGGGACCATGCGGTATTCATTGTTGACGGAGAACTGGTTCATCATGGCTACCAGCACGCCCAGCATACCGATCCACAGGCCGCGGAGCATCTGGCCCCGGGACAGGGCGGCGATGACGGTGAGGGCGAAGAGGATGATGAGGAACTTCTCCACGGCGGAGAACTTGATGGCCCAGCCGGCCAGGATGGGAGTGAAGAGGGCCAGCACCACCAGGGAGATCATGCCGCCCATGAAGGAGGAGGTGACGCCGATTTTCAGGGCGCGTTCTCCCTCGCCCCGCAAGGCCATTGGGGGTCCGTCGAAGGTCGTACACACCGACGACGGGGTGCCGGGAATGTTGATGAGGATGGCGGGGACCAAGCCGCCGGAGATGCCGCCCACATAGAGGCCCAGCAGCAGATAGAGGGCCATCTCCATGGAGTAGGCGTAGGTCAAGGGGAGGAACACGGCCACGGCCATGGTGGCCGTCATGCCGGGGATGGCGCCGAAGATGATGCCGATGACGACGCCGAACAGGGCCACGGCGATGTACTCCGGGCCGATCACGAAGGGCAGTTCAAATCCCATGAATCACACCAGCCTTTCTTTAGTAGAGAATGAAGCCCAGGGACGGAATCTCAATGGTGAGGAGACCGGAGGGCAGGGTGATGGCGAACGCGGTGCCGAACACAACGCTGATGATCAGGCAGGCCACCACGGAGATGATCAGGCTGGTGATGTGGTACCTGGGGTTTTTCAGCTGCGCCTTGTTGGCAAACAGGGTGTTGAACAGGAACAGGCAGATGATGGACCAGAAGGTGAAGCCCAGCTTGTCCAGCAGGAAGAAGTAGACCACCATCAGGGCGATCGTACCCCAGAATTTGAACTTGTCGTAGTGTTCCACGAAGAAGCGGCCGGGCTTGACAAAAAAGCCCTTGCCCGCCTTGATCCGGGCCCGCCCCTCCAGGGCGATCAGCAGGACGCCCAGAATCACCAGAATTCCAATGGTGATGATGGGGAAAATCCAGTGCTGGGTTGAATACTCCACATTGATACGCATCTTATTACCTCTCTTTCGCAGGGTGGTATCACAGAATATCACCCCGCTGAAGCGCCAACCGCCGGCTGGGCTTCAACGGGGTGACACTCCAACAGATATTAGGTCAGCTCGTCCAGGCCGGGGGCCACGTCGATGATCTCCTGGCCGATGTCCCGCTTGTCGCTGATGAACTGGCGGGAGGCCTCCAGATCCGCCTCCTCGGCGGTGACGGCGCTGTAGAGCAGGCCGGCCATCTCAGCCTGGAAATCGGGGTTCTCACAGACCTTCTGCATGGCGGCGGCGATCTCATTCAGAATGCCCTCGTCCATGTCCTTGGGGAAGAGCATGAAGAAGTCCTTGTTGAAGTCGAAGGGCTCGCCGTTGAAGGTGATGCCGTCGTCGGCCATGGAGATAACGCCGCTGCCCTCCAGGTTGCCGCAGGTGTCAAAGAGCTTCATGGCCAGCTGGGCGTCCACGCCCTCCTTGGTGAACTCCACGCAGGAGGAATAGTCGGCGTAGATGATGTCGGTGTTGCCGTCCCAGAGGCGCTGCTTCTTTTCGTCGGTGGTGCCGCCCACCAGGGCCTTGATGCGGCTGGCCACCTCGTCGCCGTACTGCTCCTGAACCCACATATACCACACCACAAAGTCCAGGTGGGAGGCGGAGCCGGACTCAATGTTCACCCGCAGCTCCTCGCCGGGGTTATCGGCCAGCCACTGGGCGGCCTCATTCAGGTTGTTGTAGGGTGCGTCGGCCTTGGCCACAAAGCAGCCGCCGGGGTTGACGCCGATGCGGGGGCCGACGGTCAGGTTCTCCAGGGCGTAGTCCTCACTGACCGCGCCGAAGAGTACGCTCAGGAACGCCATGTCGTGGAACATCATGATGGTGGTGCCGTCGCCCTTGGCCTTGGAGATGGTGTCCAGCGCCTGGGCGTTGCCGATGGCGTCCACCTTGCCGTTGAAGCCCATCTCCTCGCCCAGATAGCGAGTGACCATGTCGGCGATCATGTAGGAGTCGCCGCCGGTGGAGGTGGAGCCGATGACCACGCGGACGCGCTTGCCCTTCAGGCTGCTCTCGCCGGAGGCGGCGCTGCCGGTCGCCTCAGTGCCGGGATCGCCGGTGGAGGGAGTGCCGGTTTCCGTGTTAGAGGGGGTGCCGCCGCAGCCGGCCAGCAGGCCGACTGCCATGGAGGCGGAAAGAAGCAGAGCGGTCAGTTTCTTGAACTTCATTGTTCGATTCCTTCCTTTCATTCAGTTCATACACTGGGGATGTTCCGTGCGTGCTTGCGGGGGATGGGGGCGCTTCACTACCGTGGCACTATGATAGCAGGCCGCAGCATGGGTTTTCCATTCGCAAAAGGCAATGAAATGGGAGAGTAAATTTGTAAACTCTGTGTGGGTTTCAGAAAAATGAATTTAAGATTTCAAAAATACCCGTTCTGCGTTTCAAATATGGAATATTTGTTTCACTTAAAACTGTAAATTTATAGAAATTATCGGTTGATTTTTATAGTTTGTCAGAAAAAACAAGTAAAATTTGTGCAAAACAGATAAGGACGGGCGCGGTTCGCCCTCCGCCTGCTGCTCCTTGTGCGGAACAAAAATCTCTGTTACACTGAACATGAATACAAAGTTTTTGTACCGTTCTGGTCAAAAGGAGTGTCACACCATGAAATCAGAATCTGCGGAGCTGGTAAGCGGCCTCATCCGCCAATACCGCCGCCTGCGCCTGCTCTACCTGGGTTATCTGGCGGCGGCCGTCCTGGCGCTGGTCTTCTTCTTTGTGGACAAGCGCGTTACCCTGGCGCTGGTGGCGGCCAGCCTGGTCTACCACCTGGTGGTGGTACGGAGGGCGGGGAAGGCCTACCAGCGGGCCTTTGTCCACGCCTGCGGCCAGTGTACCCTGGCCCGGCGCCTTCAGGACGCCCGCCATACCGAAGCGCCCACCCTGGAGGAGGGGGAGCTGCGCCGCGCCCGCCTGGTCGCCGCCAACGACGCCAAGGGCTCCGTCCTGGTGCGGGAGGGCGGCTCCGGTACCTACCACGGCCGCCGTGTGCGCCTGGGTGACGCCGGGTTTACCCATTCCTTCTCCATGGAGGGGAAAACCCACCACGAGTTCGTGGTGGGCACCTGGGTGACGGTGGAGCTGGGGAAGGACACCGGGCTGGACTGGCGGCTCATCCACGAGCGGGTGATGATGAAGCCGTCCCGGGACGCCATGCTGCGCCGGGAGAGCGGGCTGCGGCGGGTGGTGGGCTTCGGCCCCGGCTGGATGGAGGACGGCACCTGGTTTGCCCTCCGGCCGGAGGGCAAACCCGACGTGCCCGGTGACGCCTTCCTCGCCGCCCTGCGCCGGCTGTCCGCCGCCACCGACAAGCCCCTGGCCGTCTGCGTCCAGGGAGACCGCCTCCATGTCTTTGTCACCAACCGTATCCTGGGCCAGAAGGTATCCAGCCGCGTCCCGCCGAGCGCCGCCGTGGCCGAGGTGGATTTTCTCCCCGAGCTGGACGGAATTCTCAAGGCCTCGGACGCCCTGGTATAAAACTTCATGCGCCAAGAGCGCACCACGAAAACGGGCAAAGGCTTGTGGCGCATGGAGTTTATGCGCATATGGGCCGTCTCGGCCCATGCGCTTTGATTTCATGGCCGTGCCGCTGAAAGCGGCACATGGCCAATTTTGCTATGCTTTTGCATAGCAAACAGCAGACAGGGTGCGCCCCCCGGTATCGCCGGGGGCGCACCCTGTCTGCTGTTGGGTCAGCCCTCGAATCGGTCGCGGATGCCATACTGCTTCATCCGCCGCCAGAGGGTGGTTTTGCTGATGCCAAGCTCGGCGGCGGCCGCGGCCCGGCTGCCGCCATTGCGGGAGAGCACCTCCGCCAGCCGGGCGGCCTCGGGGGAGACGGCGGCGGGGAGGGCCTGCCCCTGGGCGCGGACCACCGGGAGGGGATAGAGCTCCTCCAGCAGGGAGCGCACATAGCCGTCGTTTACCGTGCGGGCGGGGGCGGTGAGCACCATGCGCTCCAGAAAGGCGCGGAGCTGGATGTAGTTGCCCGGCCAGGGGTAGTCCATGAGCAGCCGCCGGGCCTCCCTGGTGAGCACCACATAGCGGTTGAACTTCACCACGCAGTCGTCCAGGCACATGTCGATGGCCTGGTTCAGATCGTCCGGGCGGGTGCGCAGGGGCGGCAGGCTCAGCCGCAGGGGGGTGAGCAGATAGTAGAGCTCGGGCTGAAAGACGCCGGCCTCCAGCTTGGGGGCCAGGTCCCCGGTCAGGGAACCGATGACCCGCGCCGCCACCGGGGTGGGGGTGTTCTCGCCCTGCACATGCACCACGCCCTCGCGGAGCAGACGGCAGAGCACCCGCTGCCCGCCGGGCGTGAGCTGGTCCAGGTTGTCCAGATAGAGCGTTCCGGTGTCCGCCGCCTTGCCCGCCCGGGACAGGGCGGCTTCCTGCTCAGGGGAGTGGGCCGCGCAGTCGAAGGTCACGAAGGGGCCCTTGGAACAGGGGCTGGCGTTGTGGATGCTCTGGGCAAAGAGGGACTTGCCGCTGCCCACCTCGCCGTAGACCAGGATGGGCTGCCCGGTTTCGGCAAAGGTGCGGGCCAGCTTTACCAGGCGGGACATCTCCCGGCTGGTGTGGTTCACGTCTTCAAACCGGCCGTGAGCCAGATAGCGCTGAAGCCGGTAGCGTTCCCGCAGAGCCCGCTCTCCCTGGCGCTCCATCTTCTGCATCTCATAGAAGGAAAATACCATGCCCTCCCCGGCGTCCCAGTCCGCCACGGGGGCGGCATTGGCCACCACGTGCACCCCCGCCACGTTGAGCACGGAGAAGTAGAGCTCCCGCCGCTGGGCCAGCGCGTCGGCCCAGAACTCGGCGTCCTCCCGGGGCATCAGCGTGGAAAGAGGGAGTCCCACCAGCTTCTCCCGCTCCTGCTCCAGGATCTTACAGGCCACGTCGTTGCTCTGGACGATGATTCCCCGGGCGTCCAGCTCCAGAATCCCGTTGAAGGAGTAGTCCAGCAGAACTTGCAGATGGGCCGTGTTGCGGCGCTCGGCGTCGGCGACCTGCCCCACGTTGCGGGCGTGGAGCAGGCTGGTGCGCAGGGAGTCCTCCGTCCCGTCGAAAAAGAGGGTGCGCTTGCCCAGCCGGCGGCAGTAGGCATTGACAAAGTCGCCGCCCAGAATGACATCCATCCCGTCGGCCACCGCCTGCTCCGCCCCGCGCTCCATCTCCGACAGGCCGGAGATAAAATAGGTGTGCAGCTCTATGTCGAAAATCTCCTCAAAGCCCTGAATATTCCCCACCATGTTGGGGATGGTCACCACGCCGATCTTCGGCCGCTCCAGATGGGAGACCAGGCTGCGGGCCCGGTGGAGCAGCCGGGCGATCTCCAGGCCGGTGAGCTGGATCTCCACCACCGGGAAGTCGGTGTGCTCCTTGAGAATGGACGCCTGGCGGCCTCGGGCCACCAGGATGTCGGCGCCTGTGCGCCGACAATCCTCCATGAGGTCTAGAATCCGCTCGGTGGGGACGGACTGGTTGAGCACCACATCCATCTCCAGCTCCCGGGCGATCCGCCCGGCGGGCTCCACCATCTCCTCACGGGGGAGCAGGAGCGCAAATCTCGCCATGTCGATTCCTCCTTCTGCTTCGTTCTCATCTTACCCCAAGGAAAGGCCGGTTGTAAAGATTGTAAAGCGGGAGATGGCGCGGCTGAAAAATCTCATTGGCGTGGGATCAAACGGCGCGGCCGGGACAGAGAAAATCC